>Ga0307472_100000559_pt1 | contig 13214 bp, 8 predicted proteins | sample atmos_gasesAM5C__2_FD_204582 | JGI IMG/M metagenome (GOLD analysis project Ga0307472, IMG submission 204582) | Hardwood forest soil microbial communities from Morgan-Monroe State Forest, Indiana, United States - atmos_gasesAM5C_05 | ecosystem: Environmental > Terrestrial > Soil > Temperate...
GCGCGCCCCGGTGACAAGACCGACGTCTACCAGGATCCCGAGCTCTCCGCCGAGCGTGCCGCGGAGTATCTCGCCCAGGGCTTCACCGCTCTCAAGTTCGATCCCGCGGGCCCCTACTCGGCGTTCGATGGGCGGCAGCTGTCGCTCCCCGCGCTCGAGCTGTGCGAGCGCTTCATGAAGCTGTTGCGCGCGGCGGTGGGAACCAGGGCGGACCTGCTCTTCGGCACTCACGGCCAGATGACCGCCGCGGGAGCGCTGCGCCTCGCGCGCCGCCTCGAGCCCTACGACCCGCTGTGGTTCGAGGAACCGGTGCCGCCCGATGCGCCCGAGGAGATGGCGCGCGTGGCCCGCGGCACGCGCATACCGATCGCCGCCGGCGAGCGGCTCGCCACCAAGTACGAATTCGCGCGCCTGTTGCGGGAGGGCGCGGCCGCGATCCTGCAGATGAACCTCGGGAGAGTCGGCGGCATTCTCGAGGCCAAGAAGATCGCGGCGATGGCCGAGGTGCAGCACGTGCAGATCGCGCCGCACCTGTACTGCGGCCCGGTGGTCGGAGCCGCCAACATCCAGCTCTCGACCTGCAGCCCGAACTTCCTCATCCTCGAGAGCATCGAGCGCTGGCAGGGCTTCCATGCCGAGGTGCTGAAGAAGCCGATCCGCTGGGAGGCGGGCTACGTCATTCCACCGAGCGAGCCCGGTCTCGGCATCGAGCTCGACGAGGCGGTCATCGCGCGGCACCCCTATCACGGGAAAGCGCTGCATCTCGAGATGGCGCAGAAGCCGGTCGTCGGCTGATCACCGTCCGATGTCCGAGTACGATTACATCGTGATCGGCGCCGGCGCCGCCGGCTGCGCGCTCGCCAACCGCCTGACCGCGAGCGGCACGGCGCGCCTCCTGCTCCTCGAGGCGGGCGGCCCCGACCGCTCGCCCTGGATCCAGGTGCCGATCGGCTACGGGCGCACCTTTAACGACCCGCGTTTCAACTGGATGTATCAGGCGGAGCCCGACCCGACGCTCGACAACCGCAGCCAGTTCTGGCCGCGCGGCAAGGTGCTCGGCGGCTCGAGCTCGATCAACGCCATGGTGTACGTGCGCGGGCAGCCGGGGGATTTCGACGACTGGGCGGCGGCCGGCAATCCTGGCTGGTCTTACCTGGAAGTGCTCCCCTACTTCAGGAAGCTCGAGGATCACCCCTTCGGGGAGCCGGAGTTCCACGGCACCGGCGGACCGGTGGGCGTGAGCGATGTGTCGGCCCGGGTGCACCCGTTGTGCCACACCTTTCTCGAGGCGTGCGACAACTTAGGGGTAGCGCGCACCCGCGACTTCAACGGCTCGCAGTCCGAAGGCTCGGGGCTCTGGGAAGTGACCATCAGGGACGGCGTGCGGGTGTCGGCCTCGAATGCCTACCTGCGGCCCGCGTGGCGGCGTCCCAACCTCGAGATCCGCATGCGCGCCCAGGCGACGCGCGTGCTGTTCGAAGGCCGGCGCGCGACGGCGGTGGAGCTCATCGAGTCCGGAGCCAGGCAGGTCGTGAAGGCGCGTCGCGAAGTGATCCTCTCGGGCGGTTCGATCAACTCGCCGCAGCTCCTCGAGCTCTCGGGAGTCGGCGACCCGCAGGTCCTCGCGCGTTTCGGAATTCCCGTGATCGCCGATTCGCCCGCGGTCGGGCGCGGGCTGCAGGATCACCTCGCGGTCAACTATTACTATCGCTCGCGCGTGCCCACACTCAACAACGAGCTCGCGCCGTTCCTCGGCAAGGTGCGCGCGGCGCTGCGCTACGCGCTCGCCGGCCGCACCGGGCCGCTCTCGATGAGCGTCAATCAGGCGGGCGCGTTCCTGCGGAGCCGCGCCGGACTCTCCCGTCCCAACATGCACATCTATTTCAATCCGGCGAGCTACTCCACCACTACGCTCGGTTCGACCCGGCGCCTGATGAACCCGGATCCCTACGCCGGCTTCCTGATCTCCTTCAACACCTGCCGCCCGCTGAGCCGCGGCTCGATTCACATCCGCTCGCCCGATCCGCTCAAGAGTCCGGCGATCCAGCCGAACGCGCTGTCGGCCCCCGAGGACATGCAGGACGTGTTCGAGGGCTCACGCCTGATACGGCGCATCGTGGCAACCGAGCCGCTCGCCCGCATCATCGAGGCCGAGCGGGAGCCGGGGAGCACGGTGACCACCGACGAGCAGATACTTGCGGATTTCCGCCGCCGCTCGGGCTCGGTATTTCACGCCTGTGGAACCTGCGCCATGGGCACCGACCCCAGGACCTCGGTGCTGGATTCCCGCTTGCGAGTTCGCGGCGTCACAGCGCTGCGAGTCGTCGATGCGTCGGCATTCCCCAACGTCACCTCGGGCAACACCAACGCGCCGGTCATGATGCTCGCCGAGAAAGCCGCCGACCTGATCGTGGAAGACAGCCGCGTGCCGCAGGCGTAACCTGACCCAATCGCATGCCAGGCGGGATCCCATGAGCGAGCTGCAATCGAGCATCGCGTCGGAGAGTTCGGCCCTGCGGCTCGCCGAGCCGCAGTCGGAGTCCTTCGTAGAGCGCTGGTATGTGCTGCTCATGATGTGCCTCGTCTACACCTTGAGCATCGCCGACCGCTACGTCGTCTCGACGGTGCTCGACCCGATCCGCGACGAGCTGCACCTCACGAACCTCGGCGTCTCGCTGCTCACCGGCATGGCATTCGGCGTTTTCTACATCCTGCTCGGCTTCCCGCTCTCCTGGCTCATCGACCGCTATAACCGCCGTAGAATCGTCGCCGTGTGCCTGGTGCTGTGGTCGATCATGACCGCGGTCTGCGGACTGGCGCGCACTTCGTTCGAGTTCTTCCTGGCGCGCGTCGGCGTCACGGTCGGCGAGGCGGGCGGCACGCCGGGCGCGAACTCGCTGCTGTCCGACTACTTTCCCGCCACGCGGCGTGCCATGGCACTCACCGTGTTCTCGCTCGGCGCGCCGATCGGTGCCTGGCTCGGCTACAACGTCGCCGGCGCGATCGCCGATCAATACGGCTGGCGGGCGGTGTTCTACGCGCTCGGGATTCCGGGTGTACTCGCGGGACTCGCCGTGTGGCTCACCGTGCGCGAGCCCAGGCGTGGTTGCCTCGACGCCGGCAAGGACAGCCTCGCGCCTTCCGTCAAGGCCACCATGCGCTTCATGTGGCAGCAGCGCTCCGCCGTGCACACCATGATCGGCAGCGCGGTGTGCGCGCTCTGGGGCTGGGGGCTCATGTTCTGGACGCCGACGTTCCTGCAACGCACTTACCACATGACTGTGGGCCAGGCCGGGGACGTCACGCAGAACATGCATCTCTGGGGCGGAGGGCTCGCCACGATCGCGACCGGCTGGCTCATGGCACGCAGCACCATGGTCGACGCGCGCCGCATCGTGTGGCTGCTCGCAGCCGGCACCGCCATCGCCACCGTCGCCTCGGGAGTGGTCTACTGGACGCGCGACCTGGCGCTCGCCAAGGCGATGCTGTGGATCTACATTCCGGCGATCTACTTCTATATCGGCCCGGGCTTCGGGCTACTCAACAACCTCGCGCCCTGCCGCATGCGCGCCATGTTCTGCGCGATGGTGCTGTTCCTCGCCAACCTCGGCAATCTCGTCATCACGCCGAACGTGATCGGCCTGCTGAACGACTGGTTCCTGCGCTATCACCTCAATGATACGGACGCGCTGCGTCTCGCGATGCTGTGCATCGTGCCGACGGGATTCTGGGCCGCGGCGCACCTGTACCTCGCGGCGCGCGACATCATCGCGGATCAGGAGCGGGCGCGGGATTACGTATGATCTGATGAGAGCTGGCCACGCGCCGGCCGCGTCCAGTCCACCGGCTCCACCGGCGGCACCACGAAAAACCACGCGACCAGACCGAGCAGCGCCACGGTGCCCGTGACCCACAGCGCCAGCGTGTAGTGGCCGCCATCATACTTGATGAGGTAGCCCGTCACGGCCGGAGCAAGGATGCCGGCGGTGTTGCTGACCGCGTTCTGCCAGCCCATCCAGCGGCCGGTGGCGAGCGGACCAGCGAAGCGCTGTGTCAGTGCACCCACCGACGGGGCGTTGAGACCGTCAGCCACTCCCGTCGCGAGCAACAGCACTGCGCCCGCCGCCGCGCCAGCGGCGTTCAACGACAGGAGGCACACCCCCACCCCCGCGGCGCTCAGGGAAAGCGCGGCCTTGTAGGCGAGACTCGCGGTCGCGCCACGCCGGATCCACCAGTCGATCAGCCATCCGGCCGCGAGCATGCTCACCGCGTCCGCCACCCAGACGCGGCCCTGCACCCATGTCATCGCGCCGAGTGACAGGCCGCGTTCCTCGGTCAGATAGAGCGGCACCCAGGTGAACACGAAGTAAAAGGCGTAGTTCGAGCAGAAGTTGCCGAAGACGGTGCCCCACAGCGCGCGCTGCAGAGCGATGTCGATCCATTTCGGCCCGGAGGCTTGCGCTTCGGCCGGCCTCGGCGGCGGCGACACGCGCAGCTGAGTCACCCACGGGATCAGCCACAGGAGCGAGGCCAGCCCGAGCGCGATGAACATCGCCCGCCATCCGTAGCGGATCATGATCGCGCCGCCGACGAAGGTCCCGAGCGCAGGTCCGACGACGCTCCCCACCTGCATGATCGCGGTGGCCCGCGCGCGGTGCTGATCCGTGACGCGTTGCGAGATCAGCGCAAAACCGCTGGGGTAGCACACCGACTCGCCGGAGCCCATCACGAGACGCAGCGCCACGAGACTCCTGAGGCCGCTCGACAGTCCTGCGAGAAACGTCCCGACCGACCAGAGCGTAAAACCAGCCGCCAGCACGCGCGCCGCGCCGAGGCGATCGGCCAGAATGCCCATGAACGGCTGCGATATGACGTAGGTGATGAAGAACGCCGACATCAGCCAGCCCATCTGCACCGCATCGAGGTGGAATTCACTCTTGATGAGGGGCGATGCGATTGAGACCGTGCCGCGATCAACGTAGTTGATCATGAGCGCGGCGCCGAGAAGCAGCGCGAGAGCCGAAGGAAAACGGGAGCCCGCCGCGGCGGAGTGCTCGGCGGCGGGCACCTACAGAGACCTGATGTGAGGACTCATCGGGCTCGCGATGTTACCTCGCGGCGACCGCCTTCGCGTCCTTATCGGGGTACAGCAGGTCGGCGCTCAGGCGGGTACCGAGATAGGCCTGGTGCGGGACACAATTCGAGGCGAAATCCACGTTGCGCGCCGCGAAGAGGGGCAGGATCTTCTGCCTGATCTGCTCGAGGAGCTCGCAGTCGGAGGCCTCCCACACCGGGTCTTTGTCGAGGCGCAGACTCGTCCTCTGCCAGTGCGCACTGACCGGCTCCGCGCTCTTGTCGTCCGGTGCTGCCGGCTGCAGCACCTGCATCCTGATGCGCACACCGGGGAAGGGATCGGGCGTCCCGTAGGGAGAGGAGCACCCGTAGTAGTCCACCTTGAAATCGCTGCGCGCTCCGAGCTCGGCGAGAACATGACGGATCTTGTCCCGCAGCCCGTCGCAGGAGTAATGGGTGGTGAAGCCCATGAAGACGAAGGTCACCTCCTTCGGCGTCCAAACGGCAGCCTGGGCGTCCGCTGGCGCTGCAGCGCTCTGCGCACTATCCGCCCAGACCGGGATAAAGAGTATGAGAGCTGCCAGGGCGGTCGGCCGCGCCCGCTGGAGACTCGGATTCCACATAGGGCGCCCCTCTTCCGGTGCAACCGGCGCCGGTCGCTCCATTAGACTCTATTTAACCTTGCGTGTTCGAGCCCGTCCGCTCCGTTAACGGGGGGAGCGTTCCCCGGTTGACTCGCGGACGTATAGCCTCAGGACGCGCTTTGGCGCAGACTCATGCTTACAAGAACTACCCGCGACCCTTTGAAATGGATGAGGGGGTACGCCTGTCCGGGGCACAAGAGGTCCCTGTGAAGTCCCCGCCCGGAACGAGCTCCGGGGATGCTTCGCTGTTACTTCCATCCAGCCTCAGCTGGACCCTCCTGCTCTACGCCGCGCTCGTGCTCGCGACCGGCTGGGCATACTCCGCGCAGCGCATCCGCACCGATCGGGAGCAGACCTACCAGTCGGAAAGCAACCGACTGCGTGCGGTGGCTGTTGCGCTCGAGCAAAGCGCCTTCGCGATGATCAGCGACGGCGTCGGATCGGCGGTCACCCGCGCGCGGGAGGTCGAGGCACTCGGCGGGCTGAAGGGGGTGGCGGAACGCGACCTGAGCCCTGCGCTCGGCGAGGCGATGAGTGGCGGCCAGTACGTGCGCTCGATCTTCGTGGCCGACGCCGCGCGCTTCGCGCGTGCCGGCCGGTCGGGGTCGTTCGACGTGAGCCGTGCACCGCCCGCCTGGTTCAACGCGATCGCATCCCATGGCTCGGAGGAAGTCTGGATCGGCACGCCGATGGCCGACCCCGACCGACCGCCCAGCGACTCGAGTGAGGATCTGCTGGTGCCGATTGCGCGCCACGTGCCCGCGGCCACCAACCCGAGCCTCTGGGCCGGCGGCCTGTTCGACTTCCGCTCGTTTGAGTCGCTGCGTACTCAGCTCGGGGGTCCCGGTGGGCTCATCGTCATGGTCACGAGCGACGGCACGGTGCTCGCTGCCACGGAAGACAAGCCCGCGCGCATCCTGGCCGGGCGCAATTACTCTTCCTCGCCTGCGCTACAGGAAGTCAGGCGTTATCTGGCGAACGGCTGGGACTCGGGAACCGTGGAGGCGTACGCGCCGGTCTACGGCACGCGCGTGGTGTTCGGCTTCGCGCGCCTGCGCCAGTTCCCGGCTCTCATCGCCACGGCCCGGCCGCTCGATGCGATCCTCGCCCCGTGGCGCGAGCGCACGATGACGACGCTCGTGGTGACGGGGGCATTCTCGGCGCTCGTACTGGCCATGACTTTCCTCCTCAGTCATTCGCTGCGCGCCCTGCGCAATCGCGAGGCCCACTACCGCACGCTGTTCAACAACACCTCGTTCGCGGTATTCGTCAGCGAAGGCAATCACTTCATCGCTGCCAACGACACCGCGTTACGGATGTTCGGGCTGCGCAATCAGGAGCAGGTACGCGCACTGTCCCCCGAGAAGATTTCGCCGCTCCAGCAGCCGGACGGTCAGCCCTCGGATCTCGCCCGCCAGAAGCGCATCGAGCAGGCGATGCGCAACGGCAATGCTACCTTCGAATGGCTGCACCAGCGCGTCGACACCGGCGAGACGTTCCCCGCCGAGGTCGATATGAATGTCATCGCTCAGGGCAAGTCGGCCCTGAGACTGTCGGTGGTGCACGATCTCACCGAAGCCAAGCGCGCCGAGCAGGAGCGGCGCGAGAGCGAGGGCCGCTACCGGGCCCTGGTGGACGCGATGCCGGAGGCGGTGTTCGTGCATCGCGGGCAGGAGCTGCTGTTCGGAAATGCCGCCGCGCGCGTTCTGATCGGCGCGAAGCCCGAGGACATGTTGAGCGGCATCTCCGTCATGTCCTTTGCGCTCGAGCCCGATCGCAAGCTTCTCGCCGAGCGCACCCGCAGGATCCTCGAATACGGTCAGACCGCGCAGCCGCGCGAAGCGCGCATCCGCCGCCTCGATGGCACCGTCATCTGGGTCGAAGTGCAGGGCGTGCGGATTGAGTACGGCGGCATACCCGCCGTGCAGACTGTCATGCGGGACATCACCGGCCGCAAGCAGCAGGAAGAAGCCGAGGGGGCGCGCGTAGTGCGCATGCAGCGCCAGTCGGAGGCGCTGTTGCGCATCGCCAGCCGCAACAGCGGCACCGGCTGGAACGGAATCACCTCGGCGCTCGAGGGAATCTGCGCGGATGCGGCCCAGGTTCTCGGGGCGGACCGGGTGGCCTTCTGGCTGCTCGAGGACCAGGGAGCCACCCTGAGCGCCGCGGCCATCTACGAGCGGGCGGACACGCGTCACGGCGAGCTGCCGAGGTTTGAGATGAGCCGGCTGTCCCCGTACATCGCCATGCTGCGCGGCGAGCGCGTCTTCGTGAGCCCCGACGTTGCCGTCGATCCGCGGCTGCGCGGGATGGGCGAGGTCGTCCAGCCCATGGCAGCCTCACGCGCGATCGTCGCCGCGGCCATCTGGCGCGCGGGCGATCTCGCCGGCCTGGTTTCGGTCTCGCAGCTCGACGCTTCGCGCGAGTGGTACTCGGACGAGGCGAACTTCGTCGGCGCCATCGCCGACCAGGTGGCGCAGGTGCTGCTCGATTTCGAGCGCGAGCAGGTGCTCGCGGACCTGCAGGTGCTCGCGGGGGAGCTGACGCGTATCCAGAACGAGGAGCGCCGGCGGATCGGCCGTGAGCTGCACGACTCCACCGGCCAGACGCTCGCGGCGCTCGAGCTCGACCTGGCGCGTCTCTCCGAATCCACCAAGTCGCTCGCCGCCAAACCGCGCGAGCTGCTCGAGAACGCGGTGCGCCTCGCGCAGCAGTGCTCGACCGAGATCCGCACCGCTTCCTACCTGTTGCACCCGCCGCTGCTCGATGAACTCGGCCTGGTGAGCGCGCTGCGCTGGCTCACGGACGGTCTGCGGGAGCGCAGCGGCATCGAGGTGCGCCTCGACCTTCCGGAATCCATGCCGCGTCTGTCGAACGCCAACGAGCTAACCCTGTTCCGTGTCGCGCAGGAGGCGCTCACCAACGCACAGCGGCATTCCGCGAGCCCTTGGGTGGCACTGCGGCTCGAAGTCCTGGCGAATGCGGTGAGCCTCGAGGTCGAGGACGCCGGGCGCGGCATCGCCCGTACCGATCACCTCGCGCGCGGCGCTCCGGCCCTGCCGACGCTCGGGGTGGGGCTCGCCGGCATGCGCGAGCGCCTCCGCCAGGTGGGCGGCAGCTTCGCGGTGGAGTCCGCCGGGGCGGGCACGCGCATCCGCGCGACCGTGCCGCTGCAGACGCTGGCCGAGGCCCGCAGTGCCTGACAAGGGGAGAAGCGCGCGCATCGTCATCGCCGACGACCACGAGATGGTACGGCGGGGGCTCGTGGCGACGCTTGCCGACGTCGCCCGCTGGACGGTGGTGGCGCAGGCCGACAACGGCCGTGACGCCGCCGAGCTGGTCGCCACGCACAAGCCCGACATCGCCGTCCTCGACCTCAGCATGCCGGAGCTCAACGGGCTCGATGCGACGCGGCGAATCCTCGCCGCGCGGCCTGAGACCTGTGTGCTCATTCTCACCGCCCACGAGTCCGAGCAGCTGGTGCGCGAGGTGCTCGCCGCCGGCGCGCGCGGCTACGTGCTGAAATCCGACGCCGGCCGCATCCTGGTGCGCGCAGTCGAGGCGCTGCTCGAAGGGCAGACGTTCTTCACTTCCAAGGTCGCGCGGCTCGTTCTCGAGGGCTACCTGCGCGGCGGCGGCGCAGAGGCACAGGAGACGGCGCAGACTCTCTCCGCGCGCGAGCGCGAGATCGTGCAGCTGCTCGCCGAGGGCGCCAGTAATAAGGATGTCGCCCGCGCGCTCGGCATCAGCGTCAAGACCGCCGAAACCCACCGAAGCAACATAATGCGCAAGATGCAGTTCACCTCGCTCTCGGATCTCGTCAAATACGCGGTGCGCAACAAGATCATCGAGATCTGAGCCGGCGCCATCGAGGTTTGCGCTGACGCCATCGACATTTGCGCTAGTGCATACGAATGCACGAGTACCCGGCCCTACAGTATTTCCCTGAGCGCTTGTACACAATCATTGCAATTTAGCAACGCAGCGAGGTTGCGTAACTTGCCGGCCCATGGAAGGCGTTGACAACCACGGACGGTACTGGGCGTGACGGTTGATGGGTGGCTCGCTGTGCTGGCTGCAGGGATTGCGCTGGCTGCTTCCCATACCACACTGGATGTGACCACACGCTTGTCGGCCTCTTCGCGCCGGCGCGTGCTGTGTCGGACTGTGTCCGGCGCACTCGCGCTTGGTGCGGGGCTGTGGAGCCTCAATTTGGTGGCCCTTCTCGCTCTAGGGACGCAGAGCTGGGCCGACACGGACGTCACTATTCTCGTGACCGCGTTCGCGGTCGCCGTGCTCGACCTCATGGGAATGCTCGCGGTGTTCGCAGGGAGCGAGCCAAGCACCTCGAGAATTCTGGCCGGGAGCACGGCGGCCGCGGCAGGGATCTCGGCGACCTATTGGACTACGGTCGCCGCACTGGGTCCTGCCCGCCCTGCCGGGAGCATCATCCGCCCCCTCATTCTCTCTCTGACCCTGGCCTTCGCCGCCTTCACCAGCGCCTTCTGGCTGCGCTACCGCATGGGGCCGAAGCCGTCGTGGACGGGTCTCTTCGGCAAGGCCGCCGCGGCGCTCCTCGGCGCCGCCGCGCTCCTCCTCATGCCGCTCAGCGCCTGGCAGGGCGCCACCTTCAGCTTCAGCAGCTTCGGTCAGGGCCCGGGCGCCGGCCGGCAGCTGCTCGGCGCCGCCCTCGGCGCCGCCGGATTCGCCATCCTGGCCGTCACTCGCGTCGCGGTGTTCTACGAGCGCCGCCTCGCCGAACGCACCGCGCAGTGCGCCCGCGAGCTCGAGGAAGTCCATACGCGGCTCCAATATCTCGCCACCCACGACTCCCTCACCGGGCTGCCGAACTGGCTGCTCTTCAAGGAGCGGCTCGCCCAGGCGGTCGCCGACACGGGGCGCCCCGAGCGCGCCATCGCCGTCGCGGTCCTCGATCTCGACCACTTCAGCTCACTCAATCACTCCCTCGGCCACGGCGCCGGCGACTGGCTGCTTTCCGAGGTCGCTCGTCGCGTCGGCTCGGTGCTCCGCCCGGGCGATCTCCTGGCCCGGCTCGGGAGCGATGAGTTCGTGGTGCTCATCGACAGCCTCGCGGCACGCGTCGACGCCGAGACGGTGACCGGCAATATCCTCGCCGAGCTGCGCGAGCCCTTCTCCATCAACGGCGCCGACGTGAGCGTCCGGCCGAGCATCGGCGTCAGCGTGTGGCCCGATGACGGGCGGCGCGTCGATGACCTGCTGGCCCACGCTGAGGTCGCCATGGCACTCGCCAAGGAACGTGGCGGCGAGGTGCAGTTCTTTCAGCGCGGCATGACCGACTCGATGCACGAGCGCCTGGCGCTCGAGAACGACCTGCGCCGCGGCCTGGCGGCCTGCGAGTTCGAGCTGTCCTTCCAGCCGGTCATGTCCGCCAAGTCCGGCCGTATCATCACCGCCGAAGCGCTGCTGCGCTGGCGCCATCCGCAGCGCGGCGTGATAGGCCCCTCCTCCTTCATTCCGCTCGCCGAAGAGACCGGGCTCATGATCCCCCTCGGCGAATGGGTCGTCCGTGAGGCCTGCCGCTATGCCGCCGCCTGGCAGCTCACCCACGGCTCGCAGCTCCGCATAGCGGTCAACCTGTCGGCGACCCAGTTCCGTCATCAGAACCTCGTCGAGGTGATCCGCTCGGCGCTCGCGGCCGAGAACCTCGACCCCCGCTGCCTCGAGATCGAGCTCACCGAAAGCGCGGTCATGACCAACCCCGAGGAGTCGGTGGGAGTCCTGAAGCAGCTGCGCAAGATGGGCGTGACGGTCGCGGTCGACGACTTCGGCACCGGCTACTCGAGCCTGAGCTATCTGCGCCGCTTCCCGATCGACAAGCTCAAGATCGACCGCAGCTTCGTCCGCGACCTCGCCACGAGCCGCACCGATGAATCGATCGTGCGTGCCATCATCTCGCTCGCCCACAGCGTCGGGCTGCAGGTGGTGGCCGAGGGAGTCGAGACCGAGGAGCAGCTGCGCTGCGTGCGTGCGCTCGGCTGCGACCACTGGCAGGGGTACTACTGCTGCGAGCCGCAGCCCGCCGAAGTCTTCGGCGCGATGCTGCGCGACCAGGCCAGCAGCCGTGGCACGGCCGGCGAGCGACTCGCGCCCCTGCCGCGCGCCGCCGCCACTCTCCCTTAAGCCGCCCTCACCTCCTGACGGCACGGTGTCGTCGGGTGCCAGTGCGGTTTTGCCCTCACTGATCCCGCTCGGCTACGATCAGCGCAGTGAGCCTGCGCAAATGCCCCGACTGCGGCCAGGACGTCTCGTCCGCGGCGCTTGCGTGCCCGCATTGCGGCCGGCCCAACCGCAGGAGCTCCTCTCCCATCGAGCTCACGGGAATTCTCATCATCGCGGTGGTGTGCGCCGGCGTCCTGCTCTGGCGCCTGAGCTCGCAGGACCAGCCGCCGAGCGATGCTGCGCGGGTGATGCCGCCCGGGACCACGGTCGCGCAGCCGGCGCGCCAGGGCGGGCTCACCGCCACCGTCGGCTACAACCGTACGCTTTTTAACCTGCGCGTGGAGAATGGCGACCCGTTTGCCTGGAGCGGCTGCCAGCTGAGCATCAACGCGCACGGCATCTCCTCCGGGTACACACGCGAGGTCGAGGCGATCCGACCGGGCCTCACCGAGGCGGCGCTGCTCGCCAGCGGGGAGTTTGTCGACGGCGACGGCCGCAGTTTCGATCCCGCCGCGCAGCAGGTGGCGACGCTCGACATCGCCTGCGAGACCCCGCACGGGCGCCGCTCGTACGCGGGCAGGTTCTAGCCACGCCGCTCACACCGTGATGGACCGCAAGCCATGGCTCCGGAGCGCTCTGCTCGCGTACTGGCTGGGCGCGCCCTGCCTGCCGGCGCTCGCTGCCGACGGGCCCCCGCGCTTTCACTTCGCCGCGCCGGGAGACAAGGTGACTCTCGTCGTCTACGGCGATACGCGCTTCACGCGGCGCGAATCCAGGGCGGAGGCGCCCGCCCGCCGCGCGCTGGTCGCGGGCATTGCCGGCGAGAACCCGGCAGCGATCTTCATCGGAGGCGATCTCATCGACCGGGGCGACGATCCCGACGACTACGCAACCTACGCAAGCGAGACGGCCGAGTGGTCGCGGCGAAGGATCCCGGTGTTCCCGGCTCTCGGAAACCATGAGTTTGTCGACTGCCGCCCCGCCCGGGAGGACAGCCCGTGTCTCGAGAACTGGTGGGCCACGTTCGGCGCGCTGCGGCCCTGGCGCTGGTACTCGGTGGCGATCGGCGACTCGCTGCTGGCGCTGGTCCTCGACTCCGATTCGTCACTCAAGCCGGGGAGCGCGCAGCGCGCCTGGCTCGAGCGGGAAATCAGCGATGCCGACTCGGACGCGCGCCTCAAGTTCATTCTCGTGCTGCTGCACTATCCGCCGGTGCGGGACCCGGTCTTCCCGCGCGGCAGGGACGAGGAGCAGGTGCAGCTCTACCTCTCGGCTGCCGCGCCGGGACTGCGCGCG
>Ga0307472_100000560_pt1 | contig 13209 bp, 9 predicted proteins | sample atmos_gasesAM5C__2_FD_204582 | JGI IMG/M metagenome (GOLD analysis project Ga0307472, IMG submission 204582) | Hardwood forest soil microbial communities from Morgan-Monroe State Forest, Indiana, United States - atmos_gasesAM5C_05 | ecosystem: Environmental > Terrestrial > Soil > Temperate...
AGTCCGTCGGACACGCCGCGTTCGGGATGGGATTGTTGGCGCCACCCGGGCGGAAGCCCTTGGCGTAGGTCGCGTAGTACATGTCGCTCGGATCGGCCTGGAACTGCAGGCTGACCTTGGGAGTGAAGGCGTTCTCGGTGATATCGCCAGTGCCGAAGCGCGGTGGCGCATAGAGCTGCGGTCCGCCCGTATAGGTATCAAAGGAGTACTTCATGTGCGATTCGCGTGCGCCGACGGTCAGCTTCAGCTGCTCGGTCATCGCGAAGGTCAGTTCCCCGAAGAACGCGACCTGCTGGTCCTTCGAGCTGGTCTTGAGGAAGTAGGAGTCGGTACCGAAGCCCGGTACATAGCCGTCAGGTCCGGTGCAGTTGCCGTTGGCGTCGAGATAGCAGAAGAAATCGGTGAAGTTCGGATCCTGGAACACCGCATTGGTGAGCTGCCCGAGCATCGGATCGTTGATCTGCTCGAAATACGTCTGGCGGTTCTCGTTGGCGAACACCCCTGCCGTCCACAGGAGCCGCGCATTCGGATCCGAGGACTGCAGGCGGATTTCCTGGGTGACGTTCTGCTGCCCGTTCTGGATGCTGGACGGTGCACGATACTGAAGGCCGCCTGGAACGTGCAGCCCGTTGGCATCCAGCATCGGCCAGCAGTCGGTGTTGGGAGCGGGGCACGGGTTGGCGGGCGTCCAGGGCCGCAGGAAGATGGGCGCGGCGTTCTGCGTCTGGTAGTAGCCGAGGTTGTAGAGCGTGGCTTCGTATCCGGTCGTGTTCTCGCGGTGGTAGAAGGAGGTGTTCGAGATGAGGCGCGCCGAGCCGACGTCGCCTTCGATCTTGAGCGCCGGCAGGTAGAACTGGTCGGGTGAATTGCGCGCGTTGGGATCGGCGTTGACGAATTCGCCATTGCCCGGGTTCGAGTACAGCGGCCAGTAGTCCTCGCCGTTGTGACGCTTGCGATCCTGGTAGTAGATGCTGGGTGTGAACGACCAGCGCTCGTTGGGCACCCACAGTACCGCCAGGCGGACGAGTGAGTTCTCCTCGTGGTTGGCGTTGAACTCCACGGTCTGCAGCGTGTAGGGGTCGAGCTGGTCGATCCAGCCGCCGTCACGCCGGTACCAGACGGTGAGACGCGCGCCGAGCGTGCCCTCGACCAGGGGGCCGCCCACGGCGATGCCCGCCTCGTAGCTCGGGCCGCCCCTTTCGGTGCCGGCAAGCTCCGCGCGGCTGTAGATGCTCGTCTTGGTGAGGCTCGGCTGGGTGGTGATGTAGCGCACCGTGCCGCCCTCGGAGCCGGAGCCGAACAGCGTGCCCTGCGGCCCGCGCAGCACCTCGACGCGATCGATGTCGAAAGACTTCGGCAGCGCCTCGTCGGGACTGAATGCGAGCGCCCGCATCTGGATGGGCGTGTCGTCGACATAGATGCCGGTCGTGCCGGCGCCGCCCGTACCGGAGATCCCGCGGATCGAGATGTTGTTGGTTCCCGAGGTATCGAAATTCACCCCCGGCGTGAATCGGGCGACCTCGGAGAAGTCCTTGACGCCGCGCTCATCGAGGCTCTCCTGGGTGAGAGCCGTGACACTGATCGGCACCTTGCTCAGGTTCTGCTCGCGGCGGGTCGCGGTCACGACCACTTCCTGCAAGCCGACGGTGGGTGTGGTCTCCTCGGACGGCTGCGCCGGCTGCTGATCGGCCCACGCCGCACCGCTCCCACAAACCAAAGCCGCCACCACGAGCTGCACGCCGACACGCGCGCAAATGAATCCGCACCGGTGATCACGCCGCATGGAGCCTCCCCTTGAAGACGTCAGCCGTTGTTCTATAGCCACACTCTTGGTGCAGCGACCTCCTCACAAGGTAGCGCGCCAGCGGCGTCCCGGCAACGGCGCGTCGCGGCCGTTCAAGCAGTGCGTATCGCTTAGCGGTACGACCGAGCCGACGCTCCTCAGGCGCGCAGCCCGCGGGTCACGGGCAGCATGCGCACGCGCTTTCCGGTTGCAGCGTGGATGGCGTTGCAGAGTGCGGCGCTCACGCACGCGGTACCGGTCTCGCCGACTCCGCCGGGGCTCTCGCTGCTGCTGATGAGGTGTACCTCGATCTTGGGCGCCTCCCCGATCCGCAGCGGCACGAAATCGTTGAAGTTGCCCTGCTGTACCCGCCCGTTGGCGATCGTGATCTCGTTGGTGAGCGCCGCGCTCAATCCGAAGGTTACGCCACCCTCGAGCTGCGCGCGCACTCCGTCGGGATTCACCACCTGGCCGCAGTCCATGGCGCAGACCACGCGTCCGACGCGCGGGTGTCCGTGGGCGTCCATGCTCACCTCTGCGACCTGCGCGAGGTAGCTGCCGAAGGCGAACTGGATCGACACGCCGCGGCCGCTGCCCGCCGGCAGCGCGGTGCCCCACCCGGCGCGGTCGGCGGCGAGCTCGAGCACGGCGCGCATGCGCGGCTCCTTGAGCAGCGCACGCCGGTAACTCACCGCATCCTGCCGCGCGGCGCTCGCCAGCTCGTCGACGAAACTCTCGACCGCGAACACGCTGCGTGTCGCGCCGACGCCGCGCCACCATCCGGTCGGCACGCCCCGCGGATCGCGCCGCACGAAACGCACTTCCATGTTCTCGAGCGGATAAGCCAGATCGACCGCCGAGGTGACCGCGTCCGCATCCACGCCGTTCCTCACCGTCGCCTCGCCGTAGTAGAGCGCCCAGAGGCCCGCGCCCGCGATCGTGTGCCGCCAGGCGACGGGCCGCCCCTTCGCATCGAGTGAGGCGGACAGATGATCCACGTAGTACGGGCGGTAGCGGTCGTGGCGGATGTCCTCCTCGCGGCTCCACAGCACCTGTACCGGGCCCTGCACGTGGCGAGCGACGCGTGCCGCCAGCACCACGCCGTCCACCTCGAGCCGGCGGCCGAAGCCGCCGCCGATCAGCTGGTTGTGCAAAATGATCTGCTCGGGCTTCAAGCCGAGCTCGACCAGCTTGTCGACCGCGCGGTCGGGCGCCTGCGTGCCGGTCCAGATCTCGCACTCGCCGCGGCGCCAGTCGACCGTGCAATTCATCGGCTCGAGCGTCGCGTGCGCGAGGAAGGGCTGATGATAGGTCGCCTCGACGCGGGTCGCGGCGCGCGCAACGGCCGGCTTGCCTTTGCTGAGCGCGACGGCGCCCGCCTCGCGCACCGCACTCTCGAGCTCCGCGACGATCGCCGCCTGCTGCACGGCGGCGTTCGCGCCCTCCTCCCAGCGCACCGCGAGCGCCTTCATCCCCTGCATGGCCGCCCAGGTGTGGTCGGCAACGATCGCCACCAGGTCGCCCTCGTTCACTACCTGCCGGACGCCGCGCACCGCCAGCGCCGCATCCTCGGCGAACGCCGCGACACTGCCGCCGACGACCGGAGTGATGGCGATCATCGCCACCCTGCCCTGCGACGGCCGGGCGTCGATGCCGAAGCGCGCGCTGCCGTCGACCTTCGACGGCCCATCGAGCCGGGTAGTCGCGTGACCGATCAGGCGGAAGTCCTTCGCGCTCTTCAGGGGCGGCGGAGCGGGTACCGGGAGCGCGGCGGCCGCCACCGCCAGGTCGCCGTAGCCGAGGCGACGGCCGGAGCTCGGGTGGACGACCGCGCCATTCTCGGCGTGGCAACTCGCGGACGGCACGCCCCAGCGTTTGGCCGCCGCCTGAATCAACATCAGACGTGCGGTCGCGCCTGCCTGGCGCAGCGGCGTCCAGCACTGGATGATCGAGAGCGAAGTGCCGGTCGATTGATCGTACTTCAGGCCTTCATCCGCCGAGGGGTCCGGCACGAATCCATAGACCGCCGGATTGGGCGGCGCGGCCTCTACGCTCACGGCATCGAGACTCACCTCGAGCTCCTCGGCGATGAGCATCGGGAGCGAGGTGTAGGTGCCCTGCCCCATCTCGACCTTCGGCATGATGAGCGTCACGCGCCCGCTCGGCTCGACGCGCACGAAGGCGTTCAGCACTGCGCGTTCGCCGCCTGCGGCGCCTCCCGGCCCCGCGCGATGCTGAAGACGCCGCGCCGTGACCCCGAGCACCAGCGCACCGCCGACGGCCGCCGCCACCCGCACGAACTGGCGACGCGTGACGGCGGGCGCGCTCAAGTGCCCTCCGGGCGCTGTGCGGTCGGCTCGCTCGCCATGGTGTAACCCCCTGGTCCTGATCGTTGGCGCTAGGCGGACGCGGTGAGCCGCGTGAGTCCGCCGAGCCACGGCTGCAGCGCCTGCGGCACCTCGACGGAGCCGTCCTCGTTCTGGAAGTTCTCGAGCACCGCGACGAGGGTGCGCCCGACGGCGAGTCCCGAGCCGTTGAGCGTGTGCACCGCTTCCGGCTTCTTGTCCTGCGGATTGCGCCAGCGGGCCTGCATGCGCCGCGCCTGGAAGGCCTCGAAGTTGCTGCAGGAAGAGATCTCGCGGTAGCGCTCCTGCGAGGGCAGCCAGGCCTCGAGATCGTAGGTCTTGGCCGAGCCGAACCCGGTATCGCCGGCGCACAGCACCACCCTGCGGTGTGGGATTCCGAGGCGCTGCAGCACGGTCTCGGCGTGCCCGGTGAGCTCCTCGAGCGCCGCGTAGGAGTCCGCCGGGCGCACGATCTGTACCAGCTCCACCTTGTCGAACTGGTGGTTGCGGATCATGCCGCGGGTGTCCTTGCCGGCGGCGCCCGCCTCCGAGCGGAAGCACGGCGTATGGGCGACGAACTTAAGCGGCAGCCGCTCGGCCGGCACGATCTGCTCGCGCACCAGATTCGTGACCGGCACCTCCGCGGTCGGAATGAGGTGAAAATCCTGCGCGCCGCGAACGGCGAACAGATCCTGCTCGAACTTCGGCAGCTGTCCGGTGCCGACGAGCGCCGGGGGCAGCACCAGGTAGGGCACGTACAGCTCGGTGTAGCCATGCTCGCGGGTATGGAGGTCGAGCATGAACTGCGCGAGTGCCCGGTGGAGCCGCGCGATCGCGCCGCGCATCACCACGAAGCGCGCCCCCGAGATGCGCGCCGCCGCCTCGAAGTCGAGGCCGCCGAGCCGCTCGCCGATCTCGACGTGATCGCGCGCCTCGAAGCCGAGGCGCCGCGGCTCGCCCCAGCGCCGCACTTCTGTATTGTCGCGCTCGTCGCTCCCGTCGGGAACCGAGGCGTGCAGCAGGTTCGGGAGCCCCAGCTGCCATTGCTCGAGCTCCGCCTGCACCGCCGCCTGCGCGCCCTCGCTGGAAGTGAGCTCGCCCGTGAGCGCCTCGCCGCGCGCGATCAGCGTGGCCGCGTCCTCGCCCCGTCCCTTGGCCATGCCGACGGCCTTGGCGTTGGAGTTGCGCTCGGCGCGCAGCCGGTCGACCTCGACGTCCCAATGCTTGCGCTTCGCCTCCAGGGCCTTGAGCGCCTCGACGTCGAGCCGGTAGCCGCGGCGCGCGAGATTGCGGGCCACTTCCTCGGGCTCGTTGCGCAGTAACTTCGGATCGATCACTCGCTGCCTTTCGGCGCCGGCGTTCGGCTTCTCAGGCGCGTCAGTGCCTCGCCGATCTTGAGCTCGAGGCCGCGCGCAACGGGCCGATAGTATCGCCGATCCGGCATCCCGTCCGGCAGGTAGCGCTCGCCGGCGGCAAAGGCCTCGGGCTCATCGTGCGCATAGCGGTAATCGCGCCCGTAGCCGAGCTCTTTCATCAGCCGGGTCGGCGCGTTGCGCAGCTTCAGTGGCACCTCCAGCGTGCCGAACTCGGCGACGTCCGCCATCGCCTCACCCATGGCCGCGTACACGGCATTGCTCTTCGGTGCGCACGCGAGATACACGACCGCGGTGGCGAGTGCCAGCTCGCCTTCGGGCGTGCCGAGCCTCTCGTACGCCTCCCACGCATCGAGCGTGAGCGCCAGCGCCCGCGGATCGGCGAGCCCCGTGTCCTCGCTCGCCATGCGCACCACGCGCCGTGCGATGTAGCGCGGATCGCAACCGCCATCGAGCATGCGGCACAGCCAGTAGAGCGCTGCGTCCGGATCGGAGCCGCGCACCGACTTGTGCAGCGCCGATATCTGCTCGTAGAACTGATCCCCCCCTTTGTCGAAGCGGCGGTGGCCGCCCCCGGCCACCTCGCGGGCGAGCGCCGCGCCGAGCTGGTGCGGGGTCGCGCCGGCCTGCGCGAGTCCCGCGGCCAGCTCGAGCATGTTGAGCGCGCGGCGGGCATCCCCGTCTGCGGCATGCGCGATCAGCTCGAGCGCCTCTGGCTCGGCCTCGATGCGCTCCCGGCCGAGTCCGCGCTCCTCGTCGGCGAGCCCGGTATGCAGCACCGCGCGCAGATCCTCGGGCGTCAGCGCCTTGAGCACGTAGATCCGCGCGCGTGACAGCAGCGCGCTGATCACCTCGAACGAGGGATTCTCGGTGGTCGCGCCGACGAACGTCAGAGTGCCGTCCTCGACGTACGGCAGGAACGTGTCCTGCTGCGCCTTGTTGAAGCGATGCACCTCGTCGAGGAACAGGAGCGTCGGGCGCCCATCGGCGGCGCGCGCCGCGCGGGCGCTGTCGACCGCAGCGCGGATGTCCTTGACCCCGGCCATCACTGCCGACAGCGGAATGAACTGTGCATTGGCGGTCTGAGCGATGAGGCGCGCGAGTGTCGTCTTGCCGGCGCCGGGAGGTCCCCACAGGATGAGCGAGTGCAGTTGCCCGGACCTGATCGCCGCGTAGAGCGGCTTGCCCGGCGCGAGCAGATGCTGCTGCCCCACGAACTCATCGAGGCTGCGCGGGCGCATGCGATCGGCGAGCGGCCGCAGCGACTCGGCCACGGCGGCGCTCATTTGCGCGGTGTTCCGATCACGTCGGCGCCCTTCGGTGGCGTGAAGCTCACTTCCGCGGCGCTGACCGGTACGTTGCGCTCGACCTTGTCGAAGATCACGGTCGCCGTCTGGTCGAGCTTGTCCTCGAGGATCATGCGCTTCAGCTCGCCCTTGTCGAAGCCGAACAGCGCCTCGCGGAAGTCCGCCTCAGCGCCGTGCGGCTCCACCAGCACCCACTGCAGCCCGAGGCGCTCGCCCGCCGCAGCGATGGTGAAGTTCCTGCGGACGTCGACCGCGCCCGACAGCAACAGCGCGGGGGTGGCCGACAGCGCCGCATCGACCGGTTTCACCGTCACCTGCTCGAGGTCGCGGTCGAAGAACCAGAGATTGCGCCCGTCGCAGACCATGAGCTGACCGGCGGTGCCCGCGCCGGACTGCGGATGGATGTCCCAGCTGAACTTGCCGGGCCGCTGCACGATGATCGTCCCGCTCGCGCGGTCGATCTCCTTCCCCTGGCCGTCAGCCAGTGTTTGCACAAAGCTCGCGCGCAGCGTCTTCAGATGATCCAGATACGCATCGAGCTGCGTCGGCTGCGACTGCGCGGACGGTGCCGGCGTTGCCACCGCTGCCGCGGCCGGCGATGCTCCGGCGACCGGCGCGTGCGCTGCGAGCGCCAGCGCCAGCCCGAGACGGAGAGCGCACGCCCGCACCGGGTCAATCCCCCGGAGGCGACGGCGCCAGCACGTCGCGCGCGCCGTTGGACTGCAGCGGCCCGACGAGCCCGGCGAGCTCCATCGCCTCGAGCAGCCGCGCCGCGCGGTTGTAGCCGATCTTCAAACGCCGCTGCACGTAGGAAATGGACGGCTTGCGCTCGGTCGTCACGATGCGCACCGCCTCGTCGTAGAGCGGATCCTGCTCGGCATCGCCCTCGCCACCCATCCCCTCTGCTTCGCCCTCCTCCTCCGAGATACCCGGAATGGGGCCGCGCGGCCCCGACAGGACCTCGTCGATGTAGCTCGGCGGCGTCTGGGCCTTCAGTGCATCGACCACGCGGTGCACCTCCTGATCCGAGACGAAAGCGCCGTGCACACGCGTCGGCATCGAGGTGCCGGGCGGCAGATACAACATGTCGCCGTGCCCGAGCAGTGTCTCCGCGCCCATCTGGTCGAGGATGGTGCGCGAATCGACCCGCGCCGAGACCTGGAAGGCGATGCGGCAGGGAATATTGGCCTTGATGAGGCCGGTGATCACGTCCACCGACGGCCGCTGCGTCGCGAGCACCAGATGGATTCCGGAAGCGCGCGCCTTCTGCGCCAGGCGCGTGATGAGCTCCTCGACCTTCTTGCCGACTATCATCATGAGATCGGCGAACTCATCGACGATCACCACTATGTAAGGCAGCGGAGTCAGATCCGGGATCAGCCTCTGGTCGATGGTCGGATCGTTCGCCGCCCGCGCCGTCATCACCGGGTCGCGGATCGGCTTGCCGGCATCGGTCGCATCGCGCACGCGGCGATTGAAGCCGGCGATGTTGCGCACCCCGAGCGCCGCCATCAGCTGATGCCGCCGGTCCATCTCCACGACACCCCAGCGCAGCGCGTTCGAGGCCTGCTTCATATCGGTGACCACCGGCGCCAGCAGGTGCGGAATGCCCTCGTAGACCGAGAGCTCGAGCATCTTCGGGTCGATCATGATGAGCCGGACGTGCTCGGCCGTGGACTTATAGAGGAGCGACAGCACCATGGCGTTGAGCGCCACCGACTTGCCCGAGCCCGTGGTGCCCGCGATCAGGAGGTGGGGCATGCGGGTGAGGTCCGCGACCACCGGCTGCCCGCCGATGTCCTTGCCGAGCGCGAGAGCGAGCGGCGAGTGCATCTCGTCGTAGGCCCGGGAGCGGATGATCTCCCCGAGCGTCACCACCTCGCGCTTCTCGTTGGCGATCTCGAGCCCCATGACGCTCTTGCCGGGGATCACCTCCACGACGCGCACCGACAGCACCGAGAGCGCCCGCGCCAGGTCCTTGGAGAGCGCCGTGATCTGGCTCGCCTTGACCCCCGGCGCCGGCCGCAGCTCGAAGCGCGTCACGACCGGTCCCGGCTGGACCGCTACCACCTCGGCGTCGATGCCGAAGTCCTTGAGCTTCATCTCTACCAGGCGCGACAGGGCCTCGAGCGCCTCGGCCGAATAGAGCGGCTCGCGCGCCGGCGGATCGTCGAGGAGCTTCAGCGGCGGAAGCTCGTTGGCCTTCGGGGGATCGAACAGCGGCACCTGGCGCTCGCGCTCGACGCGCGCGCTCTTCTCGACCACGGGCAGCGGCGGCTCGATGCGCGGCGGCGCGCGGGTCGCCGATTTCCTCTGCTCGATCTCGACGGCGTCCTTGCGCGCCTGACGCCGCTCGCGTCCCTCGGCCACATCCTTGCGCGAGGCCAGATGCGCTCGCAGCCAGGCGATGCCCGCCCAGGTGAGCCCGCCGAGCCGGTCCATCACCGCGAGCCACGACACGTGGAAGGCCACCGAGAGGCCCGCCATCCAGGCGGCGATCAGCACCAGCGTCGCCCCGAGAAAATCGAGCCAGGCCGCCAGCCCCTTGCCCACCATCCCCCCGACCACGCCGCCCGCCGTCTCCCGCAGGACGCCGGCTTCCCAGTGAAGCGTCGTCAGGCCGCAGCTCGCCCCGAGCAGCAGCACGAACCCTGCCGTGCGCACCGCGGTGTTGACGCGCGAGACGCTCGCGCCCTGCACCCGCCGCTGCAGTCCCCAGGCCGAGATCGCCAGCACCGCCGGCAGGAGGAACGCCGGCCAGCCGAACAGGGAGAACAGCAAGTCGCTCGCCCACGCGCCCGCGACGCCGATGCGGTTGTGGATCGGCGCCGCGTTGGCCGCGGAAGAGAACCCCGGGTGTTCCGGGCTGTTTGAGAACCCGGGGTCGTCGGGGCTGTAACTGGCGAGCGCCACGAACAGCGTGAGGGCGATGATCGCGAGCGCGATCACCGCGCTCTCGCGCAGGGCGCGGGACACCGCCGCCGTGAGGCGCGAGCCGTTGCGTGCCTGGACCTGCGTCTCAGCCAATCTTCACCGCCTCGTCTTAAGTCTTAAGATAGACGGCCCGCATTATAGGGCTTGGTACCATGCACCGATGGCAGAGATGACCTACACGAAACCTAAGCACAGCCGCTTGATTATCCTGGGATCGGGACCGGCGGGTTACAGCGCCGCGGTGTACGCCGCGCGCGCCAATCGCTCACCGCTCCTCATCGCCGGGATGGCGCCGGGCGGACAGCTCATGACCACCACCGACGTCGACAACTGGCCGGGCGACGTCGAAGGCCTGCAGGGCCCGGCCCTGATGGAGCGCATGCGGCGTCACGCGGAGCGCTTCGCCACCGAGATCGTCAACGACCACCTGGTGTCGGTCGACTTCACGGCGCGGCCGCTCACCCTGGTCGGCGAGGCGGGCCGCTACAGCTGCGATGCGCTCATCATCGCGACCGGCGCGAGCGCCCGTTACCTGGGCCTGCCGTCCGAGGAGCGGTTCCGCGGCCGCGGCGTCTCGGCCTGTGCGACCTGCGACGGTTTTTTCTTCCGCGAGCAGCGCGTCGCGGTGGTCGGCGGGGGCAACACCGCGGTCGAGGAGGCGCTGTATCTCTCACACATCGCGCGGCACGTAACGCTCGTGCACCGGCGCGACAAGCTGCGTGCCGAGAAGATCCTTCAGGATCGCCTGTTCCGCGAGGTGAAGGCCGGGAAGATGTCGCTGATCTGGAACCACACGGTCGACGAGGTGCTCGGCGATGAGCAGGGCGTGAACGGAGTGCGCCTGCGCTCGCTCCCAGGGGGCGCGTTGCAGTCTCTGGAAGTCACCGGCCTTTTCGTCGCCATCGGCCATACCCCCAACACGGCGCTCTTCGAGGGGCAGCTCGCCATGCAGGGCGGCTACCTCACCGTGAAGGGCGGACTCGATGGGGATGCGACCGCCACCAGTGTCCCGGGGGTGTTTGCAGCCGGCGACGTGGCCGACCACGTGTACCGCCAGGCGGTCACTTCCGCGGGCTCGGGCTGCATGGCCGCTCTCGATGCCGACCGCTACCTCGAGACGCTCGACGCACGCGCCCACAGGTAGCGGCTCCGACCCGCCATGACCGCCGCCCGGATCGAGTTCTGCTCCAGCATCGATGAGCTCGACCCGCGGGAGTGGAACGCGCTCACCGGCGGAGCCTATCCCTTCGCCCGCCACGAGTTCCTCGCGGCGCTCGAGCACGCCGGGTGCGTCGGGCCGGGCACCGGGTGGCAGCCGCACTACCTGGCGCTGCGCGACCGCGAGGGCCTCGCGGGCGCGGCCGCCGCTTATCTGAAGACCCATTCCTACGGGGAATTCGTCTTCGACTTCGGCTGGGCGCAGGCGTACGAGCGGCTCGGGCGCGCCTACTACCCGAAGCTCACTCTCGCCGTGCCCTTCACTCCCGCGACCGGTCCGCGCCTGCTGGCGCGCCCGGGGCTCGACGGCACCGCCATCGCCGGCGCGCTCCTCGATGCGCTCGAGCGCGAAACGCGCGCCCGCTCCCTGTCGGGGGTGCACGCGCTGTTTCTCGATGAGCCCGCGCGCGCGGCCTGCGCAAGTCGTGACTGGCTGCTGCGGCGGGACTGCCAGTTTCACTGGAGCAACCGCGGTTACGCGAGCTTCGAGGACTACCTCGAGTCCTTTACCGCCGAGAAGCGCAAGAAAGCGCGCCGCGAGCGCCGGCGCGTCGCCGAGAATGGCGTGCGCTTCGAGACGCGCTTCGGCGGCGAGCTCGACGCGCCGCTCCTCGAGCGAATCTACGCCCTGCACCGCGATACGTTCCTGCGTCACGGGCACGAGCCGTATCTCACACCGGAGTTCTTCGCCGAGGTGGCGCGACGTCTGCCGGAATCGCTGATGGTGAAGCTCGCCGTGTACGGGGGCGCCGTGGTGGCGGTGGCGATCTTCTTCTGGTGTCAGGAAGCGCTCTACGGCCGCTACTGGGGCGCAGCCGCGGATTTCCATAGCCTGCACTTCGAGGCCTGCTATCACCAGGGGATCGAGTTCTGCATCGAGCGCGGCATCCGGCGTTTCGAGCCGGGAACCCAGGGCGAGCACAAGGTGAGCCGGGGCTTCGAGCCGCAGCTCACCTGGTCCGCTCACTTCCTCGCCGACCGGCAGTTCCGCGCCGCCATCGCCCAATACCTCGAGCGCGAGGGCGCGGCGGTCGAGAGCTACGCGCTCGAGGTCCAGGAGCACGTCCCGTATCGCGGACGGCGCGGGGCACGACGGCGGGCATGAAAACCGTCACCTGGATCTCCGCGCACGATGCGCCCGAGTGGTTCCCTCCCCCCGAGCAGGCGCTCGAGGACCCGCCGGGCCTCCTCGCCGCCGGCGGCGACCTCTCGCCCGAGCGGCTGCTCGCCGCCTACCGCCGCGGCATCTTTCCCTGGTACTCGCCCGGCCAGCCGGTGCTGTGGTGGTCGCCCGACCCTCGCGCGGTGCTCTTCCCCGAGGAGTTTCACTGCAGCCGCAGCCTCGCCAAGACGCTGCGCAACGCCGGGTTCAGCACCTCGATCGACCGCGAATTCGTCGCCGTAATCGACGGCTGCGCCGCGCCGCGCACCTCGAGCCCGGGCACGTGGATCACCTCCGACATGCGCGCCGCGTACCTCACGCTGCATCGCCTGAGATGCGCCCACAGCGTCGAGGTCTGGCGCGATGGCGCGCTCGCCGGCGGCCTCTACGGCGTGCGCCTCGGGGGTGTGTTCTTCGGGGAGTCCATGTTCAGCGCCGTGCGCGATGCCTCCAAGGTGGCGCTCGCCCACCTGGTGGCGGTGTGCGTGCGCAACAGCATCGTCGTGATCGACTGCCAGCTCTACTCGCGCCACCTCGGCAGTCTCGGCGCCCGCACGATTCCGCGGACGCAGTTCCAGCGACTCCTGCGCGAGCAGGTGGCCCTGCCGCCAGCACCCCTGGCGTAGACAGGGGCCGGTGCGCAAATTGCCTTACCAGCGGCCTTTGTGCTCCAATTCGCGCCCCCGCAGTCGTTAAGGGCCCCATGTCCAAAGAAGATGCGATTCAGATGGAAGGCGAGGTCGTCGAGACCCTGCCCAATACGACTTTCCGGGTGAAGCTGAAGAACGGCCACGTCGTGACCGCGCACATCTCGGGGAAGATGCGCAAAAACTACATCCGCATCCTGACCGGGGACGCGGTGACGGTGGAAATGACCCCCTACGACCTGACCAAGGGCCGCATCATCTACCGAGGGCGCTGAGCCCACGCACCGCGCAGCGCCGGCAAAAGTCGCGCTAGACCGTGACCGCGGGCACCTGCGCCGGCTCGCAGTGCAGGACGAGCTCCGACCCATCCGCGTTGACCGACACGCTGACGTGTCCGCCGCTCGCCAGACGGCCGAACAGCAGCTCCTCGGCGAGCGGCC
>Ga0307472_100000562_pt1 | contig 13190 bp, 10 predicted proteins | sample atmos_gasesAM5C__2_FD_204582 | JGI IMG/M metagenome (GOLD analysis project Ga0307472, IMG submission 204582) | Hardwood forest soil microbial communities from Morgan-Monroe State Forest, Indiana, United States - atmos_gasesAM5C_05 | ecosystem: Environmental > Terrestrial > Soil > Temperate...
CGCGCAGCAGGCCGCGGCCGCCGAGGCCAATCCCGACTGGGCCGTCACCCTCGAGCGCATCGCAGGGAGCGTGGTCTCGATCGACGTCGACATGGTGCGGGCGTTCGACACCGAGTGGAATACCACCGCCCAGGCGACCGGCTTCGTGGTCGACGCGGAGCGCGGCCTCATCCTCACCAACCGCCACGTGGTGACCCCCGGTCCGGTGACTTCGGAAGCGACCTTTCTCAACCGCGAGGAAGTACAGCTGTTCCCGGTGTACCGCGACCCGGTCCACGACTTCGGCCTCTACCGTTACGACCCGAAGAAGCTGCGCTTCATCAAGCCGAAGGCCCTGCCGCTCTATCCCGAGGGCGCGCAGATCGGACGTGAGATTCGCGTGGTCGGCAACAATGCCGGCGAGCAGCTCTCGATCCTCGCCGGCACGCTCGCCCGGCTCGACCGCGACGCCCCCGAGTACGGCGTCGCGAAGTACAACGACTTCAACACCTTCTACCTGCAGGCCGCTTCGGGCACTTCGGGCGGCTCGTCCGGCTCGCCGGTGATCGATATCCACGGGCGGGTGGTCGGGCTCAACGCCGGCGGCGCCACCGGCGCCGCCTCGAGCTTCTATCTGCCGCTCGGGCGCGTGCGGCGTGCGCTCCAGCTCATCCAGGAGGGCAAGCCCGTGCCGCGCGGCACGCTCTCCGCCGTCTTCAACTACATGCCCTACGACGAGCTCGATCGCCTCGGGCTCGATGCGCACACCGAAGCCGACGTGCGCAGGAGCTTCCCGCGCTTCACCGGCATGCTGGTGGTGACCGAGGTGCTGCCCGGCTCACCGGGTGAGAACGTGCTGCAGCCCGGCGACATCCTCGTGCGCCTGAACGGCCGCTACGTGACGCAGTTCGAGCCGCTCGAGGAGGTCCTCGACACCTCCGTCGGGCAACATGTGGAGATCGAGCTCGAGCGCGGTGGCAAGCCGGTATCGGCGCAGCTTCCGGTCGGCGACCTGAATGCGATCACGCCGGGTGCCTATACCGAGTTCGGGGATGGGGTCGTCAACCGCATGTCGTACCAGATGGCGCGTGCTTACAACGTGCCGACCCGAGGCGTGTACGTCGCCAACCCCGGCTACGTGTTCGGCGCGGCGGCAATCCCGCGCGGTGCGCTCATCACGGCGCTCAACGGCCACGCCATCGACGGCCTCGCCGATTTCGAGGCCGGCCTCGCCCAGCTCGGCAACGGCGATTACGCGACGGTGCGCTACAGCACCATCGACGATCCGAACGGCAGCCAGCTGCGCCCGATCCGCGTGGACCGACTGTGGTTCCCCGCGCACCATTGCGACCGCGACGACGCGCGCGGCCTCTGGGACTGCAAGGATCTCGCGCCGGGGCCGGCGCCCAAGTCCCCGGAGGTGAGCTCCACCGTCTACCCGAAGTTCAGCGATCCGCGTCAGAACGCGCTCGCCCCCTCGCTCGTCATGGTGACCTTCGACATGCCGTACTCGGTGTCGGGAATCACCGAGCGCAATTATCACGGCACGGGACTGGTGGTGGACGCGGCCCGCGGGCTCGTCGTGGTGGATCGCAACACCGTGCCGGTGCCGCTCGGCGACGTCGAGATCTCCTTCGCCGGCACGGTGCAGGTGCCCGGCCGCGTCGTGTACGTGCATCCGCTCCACAATTACGCGGTGGTCGCCTACGACCCGAAGCTGATCGGCTCGACGCCGGTCCGGAGCGCGAAGCTCAGCTCCCGTGAGCTCAGCGCCGGCGAGCCCGTGTGGGTCGTGGGTCTCGGCGCCGACAGCCAGCTGCGCTCGCGCTCAACCGAGACCGCCAGCATCGAGCCGCTCGAGCTGCCGCTGTCGCGCACCATGCGCTTCCGCGACAGCAACCTCGAGACCGTGCAGCTGGTGAATCCGCCAGCCGATTTCGACGGCGTGCTCTCCGACAAGGCGGGCAACGTGCTCGGCACCTGGTCGAGCTTCGCCTACGAGAACGGCCGCGAGCTCGCCCAGGAAAACCGCGGCGTCCCGATCGACCTCGCGGCCGACATGCTCGACCGGGTGCGCACGGGGCGCGCACTGCACTCCCTCGAAGCCGAGCTCAACCCGCTGCCGCTCGCTAACGCGCGCGAGATCGGCCTGTCGGAGGGCTGGACGCAGCGCCTGGCGCAGCACACGCCGACGCGCCGCCAGGTGCTGTCAGTGGTGCGGCTCGTCGGCGGCTCGCCGGCGGCGCGGCTCCTGCAGCAGGGCGACCTGCTGCTCGCGATCGACGGTCAGGTGGTGACCCGGTTCCGCGAGGTCGAGCGCGCCGCGGCCGACAAGGAGCTGGTGCACGTCACCGTGTGGCGCGGCCAGGGCGAGCAGACGCTCGAGGTGCCGACCGCGGAGCTGCCGGGGAGCGATCTCGAGCGCGTGGTCGAGTGGGCAGGAGCGACACTCCAGGCGCCGCACCGCTCGATGAGCGCACAACGCTCCATCCCGCCCCGCGGTGTCTATGTCGCGTATTTCGCCTATGGGTCGCCGGCCACGCGTTACGGACTCTTCCCCGGGCGGCGCATCATCGAAGTCGACGGCGCGCCGACGCCGGATCTCGACACTTTTCTCAGGGCCGTCACCGGCCGGCCCGACCGCTCATCGGTGCGCCTGAAGACCATCACCTGGAACAACGCGCCCGAGGTGATCACGCTCAAGCTCGACAAGCACTACTGGCCCGCGTACGAGCTCACGCACTCTCCGAACGGCTGGGTACGCGCCGAACTGGAGTGATTTTCCGAGAGCCAACAGCATGTTGTCGCAGGCTGATGCTTTGCTGCGACAACGGGTGGTAGCGCCCGCGGCTTGCTAGAATCCCTCTTATCCCTATGGTCCGCGTCGTCAGAGCCACTCAGGTTGAGATCGAGACCGCCGTGCAGGCGCTGCGCAACGGCGAGCTGGTGGCTTTCCCGACGGAGACCGTCTACGGGCTCGGCGCCAACGCGCAGAACCCGGCCGCGGTGCGCCGCATCTTCGAGGCCAAGGGGCGCCCCGCCAGCCATCCGGTGATCGTGCACCTCGACAGCCCGCGCTACCTGCACCGCTGGGTGCGCGAAGTGCCGGAGGGCGCGATCAAGCTCGCCGAGGCTTTCTGGCCGGGACCGCTCACCATGGTCATGCCGCGCGCCGCGCACGTGCACGACGTGGTCACCGGAGGCCAGGACACGATCGCGATCCGCGTGCCGGCACATCCCATGGCGCAGCAGCTGCTCACGGCGTTCGGCGGCGGCATCGCCGCCCCGTCCGCCAACCGCTACGGCCGCCTCTCGCCGACGCGCGCCGAGCACGTGCGCGAGGAGCTCGGGGATTCGGTGCGCCTGGTCCTCGACGGCGGCGAGTGCCAGCTGGGGCTCGAGTCGACCATCGTGGCCTTCGAGGGCCCGACCGTGCGTTTGCTGCGCCCCGGCAGCGTCACGGCCGGACAGATCCGCGGCGTGGTGGGCGAGCTCGCGATCGGCGCAGCGCAGGAGTCGCCGCGCGTCCCCGGGACCACCCCTGCCCATTACGCGCCGGCGACGCCCATGACGATCGCACCCGCGGGCGAGATCGACGCGCAGGCGGATGCGGCCTCGGTCGGCGGCAAACGCATCGCCGTGCTGGCGCAGCGCCTGCCGCTGCGCTCGCACAAGTACGTCACCTGGATCAACGCCGGGCGCCGCCCCGAGAGCTACGCGCGCGATCTCTATAACAATCTGCGCACGCTCGACCGGGCCGGCTGCCAGCGGATCCTCGTGCAGGATGTCCCCGAGGGCGAGCGGTGGGACGCGATCCGCGACCGCCTGCGGCGCGCCGCGAGCAGTGTCGCCCAGAGTGACGAAGGCAGCGGCACGATGGCGGTGCTGTCGTAAGTAGACTGCCGTAAGCTTCGCCGGTGCCCCGCCCGCGATTCATCGACCCGTTCCAGCCCGCAGAAGTCCGCCGCCTGGTGCGGGAGTTCGGCTCGCCGCTCCTGATCCTCGACTGCGAGCGCGTGCGGGTGCAGTTCCGCAAGCTCCGCAAGGCGCTGCCGCATGTCGACCTGCATTACGCACTCAAACCCCTGCCGCACCCGGCGGTGGTGCGCACGGTGATCGAGGAGGGCGGCTATCTCGACCTCGCGACCAGCGGTGAGGTGCAGCTGGTCGGGCGCCTCGGGGTCTCGCCTGCGCGCTGCATCCATACCCATCCCATCAAGCGCCCCGCGGACATCGCCAACGCGCTCGAGTTCGGCGTTCGCACCTTCGTCGCCGACAATCCCGACGAGGTGCGCAAGTTCGCGCGCCACCGCGACGCGGCGCAGCTGCTGCTGCGCGTCTCGTTCCGCTCGCCCGGCGCGGTGGTCGACCTGTCGCGCAAGTTCGGCTGCGACCCCGAGTCGGTGCTCGAGCTGGCGCGGATCGCGGCCGGCCTCGGCGTCAGCGTGCGCGGCTTGTCGTTCCACGTCGGCTCGCAGACGACCGACGCCACCAAGCAGGTCGAGGCGCTCGCGGCGTGCGCGAAGCTCATGGCGGCGGCGCGCCGCGAGAAGCTCGGCGTCTTCGACACGCTCGATATCGGCGGCGGCTTTCCGATCGACTATGCGCAGCCGGTGCAGGACATCGGGCGCTTCTGCGCGCCGCTGCGCGCAGCGCTCGCGGCGTTGCCGAAACGGGTGCGGGTGATCGCCGAGCCGGGGCGCTACATCGTCGGGCCCGCCGCGATCGGCGTCGCCTCGGTGATGGGACGCGCCCAGCGCGAGGGCCACTGGTGGTATTACCTCGACGACGGGCTCTACGGCTCCTACAGCGGCCAGCTCTACGATCACGCGCGCTACCCGGTCGAGCCGCTGCGCGACGGCGCCGAGCGGCTGCCCTCGGTGCTCGCCGGTCCGACCTGCGACAGCATCGACGTCATCGCCGAGAACCTCATGCTGCCGCCGCTCAAGGCGGGTGACCTGATCATCGGGCGCGCGATGGGCGCCTACACGCGCGCCAGCGCCACCGAGTTCAATTTCTTCCCGCGCGCCACGGTGGTGGCGGTCAACACCCGCCCCGGCGACGGCGGCGGCGTCGACCCGCTGGCGCTGTAGCGGTCGACGGCTCGTTCATGAGTAACCCTGCCATCCGTAATGTGGTGTTCGACATCGGCTGGGTGTTCGTGCGCCTCAAGTACCGCCCGCTGCTCGAGCTGCTGAGATCGCGCGGGGTCGAGGCCGAGGACCTGCACTCGGTGCTGGCGCGCGCCGCGCTCGAGGATCACGAGTCCGGGCGGCTGCACGGCCGTGGGCTCCTCGAGCGCCTCGCCGCGCTCGCCCCCGAGCCGGTCTCCGTCGAGGAGCTCTATGCGCTCTGGATCGACATGTTCGAGCTCGAGCCGGAGATGGTCGAGCTCGCCCACCGCCTGAGCGAGGCCCGCCGGGTGTACCTGCTGTCGAACATCGGCGATCTGCACTGGGCGCACCTGTCGCGCGAGTACCGCTTCCACCGCATCGGGCACGGCGCGCTGCCGTCCTATCTCGCCGGCGTCATGAAGCCGCATGCGGGCATCTACGCCGAGGCCGAGCGTCGCTTCGCCCTCGAGCCCGCCGCGACGGTGTTCATCGACGACCGCGCCGTCAACATCGCCGCGGCGCGCGGCCGCGGCTGGCATGGCATCGTCCATGAGGGCTACGAGAGCACGGTGCGTGCGCTCCGTGGGCTCGATGTGGCCTGCTGAAGGGCTCCTGAGGTGACCCCGGTGGCCTCGGCGACGCTGCTGCTCATGGCGTCCAACGTCTTCATGACGTTCGCCTGGTATGCACACCTCAAGAACCTCGCCGACAGGCCCTGGTATGTGGCGGCGGCCGCGAGCTGGGGCATCGCTTTCTTCGAGTACCTGCTGCAGGTGCCCGGCAACCGCATCGGCTATGCGCAGCTGACGCTCCCGCAGCTCAAGATCCTGCAGGAGGTCATCACGCTCGCGGTGTTCGTGCCATTCGCGGTGCTCTATATGGGCAAGCCCTTGAAGCTCGACTATGTGTGGGCGGCACTGTGTATCCTCGGCGCGGTCTACTTCGTATTCCGCTCCCCCGGCGCCTCATGAGGAACGACAGCGCAGCCGAGCCCCTCACCAGGATTCACCAGCAGGTGAACGAGGCGCGTGACGGGCGCAATCCGCGGGTCGTCGCGCGCCTCTACTCGGGGTGGGCGGTGTTCGGCGAACGGCAGTTCGTGCGCGGCTACCTCCTGTTGCTGCCGGATCCGGTGGTTGCCAACCTCAACTCGCTCGACGCCCACGCACGCGGCGCCTTCCTCACCGACATGACGCGGCTCGGCGATGCGCTCCTCAAGGTGACGCCGGCGCTGCGCATCAACTATGCGATATTCGGCAACGAGGAGCCGGCGCTGCACGCGCACGTGATCCCCCGCTACCTCGATGAGCCCGAGGCGCTGCGGGCGGCCCATCCATGGGCGTATGACTGGACGGCGGCGCCGGTGTTCGAGCGCCCGGCCTACAGCGAGCTCGCCGAGAGCCTGTTGCACGAGCTCAAGCGCCTCGGGGTCACGAAGCCGATGCGTTTCGCGCCCGGCGAGAACGCGCCCGAGCCCTGAAGCTTCGGAGGCGGCGCGCCGGCTATTTGGGCGGCGCGGCGGGCGCGGGCGGCGCGGCGGGCGCGCTCGGCGCGACGGGCTTCACGCTCATGAGCTCCACCTCGAAGATCAACATCGACCCGGGCGGAATCCCTGGAGGTGAGCGCAGGTCGTAGGCGAGCTTCGGTGGGATGAACAGCTTCCACCTGGCGCCCGGCTTCATGAGCTGCAGCGCCTCAGTCCAGCCGGGGATGACGCGATCGACCTCGAAGGTCGCTGGCTCGCCGCGCTTGTAGGAGCTGTCGAACTCGGTGCCGTCGAGCAGGGTGCCGCGATAATTGACGACCACCGACTCGCTCGCTTTCGGGGACTCGCCGCTACCCGCCCTGAGCTCCTGGTACTGAAGCCCGCTCTTGGTCGTGGTGACGCCCGGCCTCCTGCCGTTCTCGGCGAGGAATCGGGCCGCGGCCTTGTGGTTGGCCTCGCCGGCGGAGGCCGCGAGCGCGCGCAGGTTGGCGCGGTCCTTGTCCGACACCGCCACCTTGCCGGTGATGGCGTCGCGCACGCCCTGGGCGATGCGCGCCGTGCTGATCGCATCAGGCGTGACGCCGTGGGTGCGCAGCTCCTCGCCCCAGATGAGGCCGAGGCTGTAGCTCAGGGCGCTTTTCTCGCTCGCCTCGCCTTCGGCGGCGGCTACCTTGGCGGGTGCCTTCTTGTCCGCGGGGGCGGGGGGTGAGATCGCGGGCGCGGCGGCCGCGGAGGAAGACTGCTGCGCCGGCGCCGGCAGCGCACCGGCGAATAACGCGGCGGCCGCCGCGGCGAGCGTGAGAGTGACGGGTGCGCGGGGTCGCGCTGGCAATGTCATGGACTTCCCTTCGTGAAGGCTGCGGGCCGTGCACGGCACGGCTTGAGGACCGCGGCGGGGCGAGAGTGTCGCCGATCGGGACCTCGGGTGCTAGATGAGGATCTAGCGCGCCAGGCGGAACTCGCCCCCCGCCTCGAGCGCCCGACGGTAGGCGGGCCGCGCGTGGATGCGCTCGAGAAACCCGCTCACCCGGGGGCCGAGTGCGATCCCGGCGCGCGCCGCCGCGGCTTCCAGCGGGAAACTCATCTGTATGTCCGCCGCGGTGAGCTCCTCGCCGGCGAACCAGGTGGACTTCGCGAGCTCGCCTTCCCAGAAGTCGATGTGGGTCCTCAGCTGCGGGTCTATGAAGCTCTGCTGTGCGCGCCGTGCGACGGCACGCACGATGGGGCGGATGAGCGCCGGCACGGAGCGCGGCAGGCGCGTGAACACGAGCTTGAGGAGCAGAGGCGGCATCGCCGAGCCTTCCGCATAGTGGAGCCAATAGGTGTAACGCAGCCGCGCGGCGCTCCCGGCGGGCGGCCGCAGCCGCCCGTTCCCGTAACGCTCGATCAGGTACTCGAGGATCGCGCCGGATTCGGCCAGCGTCTCGCCACCGTCGGTGACCACCGGGGACTTGCCGAGCGGGTGGATGCTTCGCAGCTCCGGCGGCGCGAGCAGGGTGTGCGGGTCGCGCTGGTACTTCACGATGCTGTACTCGCAGCCGAGCTCCTCGAGCAGCCACAGCACCCGCTGCGAGCGGGAGTTGTTGAGATGGTGGACGGTGATCATGGCGCTGATTCTACAATGCGCTCCAATGCTGACGATCCGGCAACTCTCCCGCAGCTTCCGCGAAGGCTCGCGTGTGCATCAGGTGCTCGATCGGCTCGACGCCGAGGTGCGCCCCGCAGAGCGCGTGGCGATCATGGGGCGCAGCGGCTCGGGCAAGTCGACGCTCCTCAATCTCATCAGCGGCATCGACCGCGCCGAGAGCGGCACGGTCGAGATCGACGGCGTCGAGGTGAGCTCCCTCGGCGAGCCCGGCCGCACGCTGTACCGCCGCGCGCATATCGGCTTCGTCTACCAGTTCTTCAACCTCATTCCGACGCTCGACGTCGCCGAGAACGTGCGCCTGGTGCTCGAGCTCAATGGCGTGCGCGGCGCGGCGGCCCGCGCGCGCAGCCTCGCCGCGCTCGAGGGCGTCGGCCTCGGAGGCCGAGCACACAGCGCGGTCGATCAGCTCTCCGGCGGCGAGCAGCAGCGCGTCGCCATCGCGCGGGCGCTGGTGCATGAGCCGAAGCTGCTGCTCGCGGATGAGCCCACGGGCAACCTCGACGATCAGACCGCCCGCGAGGTGCTGCCGGTACTGCTCGCCCTGACGCGCTCGCGCGGCGCGACGCTCGTCATCGTGACGCACGATGAGGCCCTCGCCGGCTCCGCCGACCGGGTGCTGGAGCTGCGCGAGGGGCGGCTGCATGAACGGCCGGCGCCGCTCACGGGACCAGGACCGTGAAGGCGCTGCACGCGGCGAGCCTGCGCCACCTGCTGCGCCATCCGGCGCAGCTGGCCCTCGCGCTCGTCGGCCTCGCGCTCGGCGTCGGCACCATCGTGGCGGTTGATGTCGCGACGGCCAGCGCGCGCCGTGCCTTCGAGCTCTCGGCGGCGGCGGTGAATGGCGCCGCCACCCACCAGATCGCCGGGGGCCCAGCCGGCATCGACGAGGGGCTCTACGTGCGGCTGCGCACGGCACTCGACCTCCCGGACGCGCCGCGCGCGCGGTTCGCTCCGGTCGTCGCCGGCTACGTCACGGCGGGCGGCCGCATGATGCAGCTGATCGGCATCGATCCGTTCGCGAGCGCGGAGCTTGGGCGCGGAACCGACCGGCCGGCCGCCTTTGCCGTCGAGGGCCTCGAGCAGGCACGCGGCTGGTTCACGAAGCCCGGCGCGGTCGTTGTGAATGCGGCCGCCGCCCGTGAGCTCGGCGTCCGGGACGGCGAGACTTTCGGGATCGGGGTCGGCGGCGTGCCGCATCGCGCCACGCTCATCGCGCGCCTCACCGGGACCAGCGCCGGTCTCGATGATGTGATGCTCACCGACATCTCCCAGGCGCAGGAATGGCTCGGGACGACGGGCAGGCTGTCGAGAATCGACGTGCGCCTGGCACCTTCCCGCGCAGGTCTCGCGCCCGAGCGCGAGCTCGCCGCGCTCCTGCCTCCCGGGCTCGCGCTGCGCACGACACGCGCCGGGGCGCGCGAGACGCTGGCGATGACGGATGCGTTCACCACCAATCTCAGGGCGATGAGCCTGCTCGCGCTCCTGGTCGGGACGCTGCTCATCTACGGGGCGGTGAGCTTCGCGGTGCTGCAGCGGCGCACCATCATCGGGGTGCTGCGGGCGCTCGGCGCGACGCGGCGCGAGGTGCTGACGATGGTGCTGGGCGAGGCGGCCATACTCGGGCTCGCGGGCGCCATTTGCGGTGCGGCGCTCGGCCTCCTCATCGGCCGGGGGCTGGTCGGCCTCGTGTCGCAGACCATCAACGACCTCTACTTCGTCGTGGCGGTGAACGAGGTGAGCGTGCCACCGGGCGCGCTGCTCGAGGCGCTGGGGGCAGGACTCGCGACGGCGCTCGTGGCGGCGCTCTTGCCCGCGCTCGAGGTGGCCGGCAGCGCTCCTCAGCTCGGGCTCGCGCGCTCGGTGCTCGAGGGACGCGCGGCACGGGTCGCGCGGCGCCTCGCGCTCCTTGGGCTGCTGCTCGCAGCCGGCGCGGGGCTCACCGTGGCGCTCTCGAGCCGCAGCCTCCTCGCGGGCTTCGTGGCGCTCTTCCTGCTGTTGCTCGCGGTGGCGGCCGTGACACCGGCGGTGCTGCGCGGCCTCGCTCAACTCTCCGCGCGCCTCGCCGGGAGCGGGAGCCCGGTCGCGCGGCTCGCCTGCGCGGACGTGGGCGCATCCTTGAGCCGCACGGGGGTCGCCATCGCCGCGCTCGGCATGGCGCTCGCCGCCATGATCGGCGTCGGCGTCATGGTCGAGAGCTTTCGCGAGTCGCTGCGCGACTGGCTGCTGCAGACGATGCGTGCGGATATCTACGTGACCGCGCCGGGCGTGACCGAGGGTCTCGAGCGGCGGATCGAGCCGCAGGTCGTCAGCGCGATCCTCGCGGTCCCCGGCATCCGCGCCCACAGCGAGGGACGGCGTGTCACGGTGACCTCGCCAGGCGGACCTGTCGACCTCAATGCCGTCCGGCTTGCTGCGCCGAGCTATGCGGGCTTTCGCTTCACCGCCGGCGATCCGGCGCAGGCCTGGAGCGAGTTCGCACGCGGCGCGGTCCTGATCTCGGAGCCCCTCGCCTGGCGTCTCGCGCTCGCGCCCGGCAGCGCGCTCACTCTCGTCACGGACGCGGGCGCCCGTGCCTTCGCGGTAGCCGGGGTTTACCGTGAGTACGGCAACGATCGCGGCGAGGTCCTCATCGATCTTCCCGAGTACCGCCGCTGGTGGCGCGACGAGGGCATTGCGGGTCTCGGCCTCTTTCTCGCGCCCGGCGCTACGGATGCCGCGGTCATCGAGGCTTTGCGCGCCGCAGTCGGCGCGCGGCAGGCGCTGCTCGTGCGCTCGAACGCCGCGATTCGCGCGCTCTCGATGCGCATCTTCGAGCGCACCTTCCTCATCACGCGGGTGCTCTACTGGCTCGCCGCCGGAGTCGCCGCGATCGGGCTGCTCTCGGCGCTGCTCGCCTGGGAGCTCGAGCGCGCGCGCGAGCTGGCGCTGCTGCGCACGCTCGGACTGACGCCCGCCGCCACCGCGGCGCTCGTTCTCGCGCAGACCACGTTCATGGGCCTCGTGGCGCTCCTCGCCGCCATCCCGGCGGGGCTCGCCACCGCGCTCACCCTGACCGAGGTGATCAACCGCCGCGCCTTCGGCTGGCGGATCGATCTGCACGTGACGCCCGAGCAGTTCACCAACGCCCTGGGGCTCGCGCTCGCGGCGGCACTGGCCGCCGGCGCGTATCCGGCGTGGCGGAGCGCACGCGCCGCACTCGCGAGCGGGCTGCGGGAGGAATGATGCCGGACCTCCTCTACACCGAACCACGGCTGGCAGCCGTCTATGACCGCCTGTACCCGCTCTCGCAGCCGACGCTCGATTTCTATCTGCCGCTCATCCTGGCGGCGCGCTCGGTGCTCGATGTCGGCTGCGGCACCGGGGCGCTGCTCGCCGCGGCGCGCGAGGCCGGCTACTCGGGAAGACTGTGCGGACTCGATCCGGCCGCCGCGATGCTGGCGCAGGCGCGCCAGCGCGCGGGTATCGAGTGGATCTGCTGCGAAGCCGGCGGGCTCGGCCGGGCGCGCGAGTTCGATCTCGCCGTGATGACCGGCCACGCCTTCCAGGCCCTCATCGAGGACGCGGAGCTCCGCGCCACGCTCGCTGCGGTGCGCACGGCGCTGAAGAGCGACGGGCGCTTCGTGTTCGAGACGCGCAACCCCGCTGACCGCGCCTGGGAGCAATGGACCCCGGAGCGCGTCCTCGAGGTCGATGACGGGCAGGGCAACCGGCTGCGGGTCACGTGGCAGATCGAGGTCCCGTTCGATGGGCGTACCGTCTCCTTTGCCGAGACCTACACGAGCACTGCCTGGGACACGGCGCAGGTGAGCCGCAGCCGGCTGCGGTTTCTCGATGCGGACGGCGTCGCGCACTTTCTCGCGGAAGCGGGTTTCGCGATCGAGGAGCAGTTCGGCCACTTCGACCGCCGGCCGCTGGCGCGCGAGAGCCCCGAGATCGTCACCATCGCGCGGGCCCAGCGCGCCGGTGCACGATGAGAGCTCTCGCCCGCGCAGCCGGCGTCCTGGGCGTCATCGGATCGTTCGTGGCTGCCGGGGCGCCGCCGCCCGACCCGGGAGTGCTGCCCGCCGAGCCGGCGCCGGGCTTCGCTCAGGCAGATGCGCCGCGCACGTTCGCCTTTCCACGCGACCACGGCCCGCATCCCGGGTTTCGCCAGGAATGGTGGTACGTCACCGGCAACCTCGATGGTGCGGACGGCGGGCGCTTCGGGTTCGAGCTGACTTTCTTTCGCTTCGCGCTCGCGCCGTCCCCGGCGCCGGCGACGGCAAGCGCCAGCGGGGCGCAGGAGAGCAGAGCGCCGCCCGAGTCGTCGGCATGGCGCGCGCGGGAGATCTACCTGGCGCACTTTGCGATCACCGATGTGGCCGGGAAGCGCTTTCGCTACGCGCAGAAGGTCTCGCGCGGCGCGCTCGGGCTTGCCGGCGCGGAGGGGCTGCCGCTACACGTCTGGATCGATGACTGGAGGCTCGGCGCTTCCGGAGCGGCCGCAGGCGACTGGAAGCTCACGGCCGCAGAGGAGGGATACGCGCTCGAGCTCGAGCTGCATCCGCTCACACCGCCGGTTCTGAACGGCGAGGCCGGGCTCTCGGTAAAGTCGGACGCGCCGGGCTCGGCCAGCTATTACTACTCGATTCCGCGTCTTGCGGTACGCGGGTCACTGCTCAAGCAGGGCCAGCGGGTCCCGGTGCAGGGCCTCGCGTGGCTCGACCGCGAATGGGGAAGCGGCGGCCTCGGGCCGGATCAGGCGGGCTGGGACTGGTTCGCGCTGCAGCTCGACGATGGCGCGGTGCTGATGTTCTACGCTTTGCGCGACCGCGACGGCGGACGCGATCCGCACAGCGCCGGAACCTGGGTGGAGAGCACGGGTGAAGCGCGCGCTTTGACGAGCGCGGCGGTCGATGTCGACGTCACCGATCACTGGAAGAACGCCGATGGGTCGCTCTACCCCTCGGGCTGGCGATTGAGG
>Ga0307472_100000563_pt1 | contig 13177 bp, 8 predicted proteins | sample atmos_gasesAM5C__2_FD_204582 | JGI IMG/M metagenome (GOLD analysis project Ga0307472, IMG submission 204582) | Hardwood forest soil microbial communities from Morgan-Monroe State Forest, Indiana, United States - atmos_gasesAM5C_05 | ecosystem: Environmental > Terrestrial > Soil > Temperate...
CAGGCGCCGAATGACTTCGGGGCTAAGGTATTGGCCAAACGCCGAGCGCACGCGGCGTTTTTCTTTTTCTTCAAACAGTGAACGGTAGAGCGAAACGAGTAGAACGTTGGCAGCTAGTGTCCCTGCGGGCACGGTGAAGTTCAGCCACCAGCCGTGCAGGAAAGCCCAATAGTCCACGGCAACCAGAGGCGCGAACAGAAATGCGCCAAACCACATCCAGCGCGGCGAAACCAGCGCCATCCAGATGCCCAGAGGGATCCCAAAAGCGAAAATCAGTAGCACATCGATGGCTGCTTGCTTGGCGCCCCTCTTTAAGAAGCGATCGTTCAGAATGTTGTCGATTACATTGGCATGAATTTCGACGCCGGGAAAATCCGTGCCGCCAAAGGGTGTTGCCCTGAGGTCGCCAATGCCGGTAGCAGTTGCCCCGATGAGGACGAGTTTTCCATGAAATGTTCCCGGCGTGACTTTTTTCTGAAGAACATCCACGATCGAATAATGAGGGAAAGTTCCCCACGGTCCCTGGTAGTTGATAAGCAATTGGCCGCGGCCATCCGGAAAGATCACTGTTTTTGTTCCGAGTGAGATTTTCCAAATGCCCGTCGGCCCGTAAAACAGATTGGTGTCCTGCGCCTCTGGGCCAATAAGGGCTCGAGCGGCAACGAGGTCCAGACAGGAATAGAGATCCCATTCTTCCGGATTTTGCGAGCGCCCATAAGGAAGTACGAGCGTAGCGCGGCGCACCACGCCATCATTGTCGGGGGGAACGTTGAAAAAACCGGTCCATGAAGTGTCGCCTTGCATTGCAGAGGTCAGCACGTCGAGATTCGCTTCGGCGCCGCGCGGCAGCAATTTTGCTCCCGCAAAATCCTCCATCAAGTTGAGTTTGTCCTGTTTGCCTGAGTCCGGCCGCATCGGATGCGCCGGTGGAAACGCGAAAAACGCGATCTGGTCCGCGTAGGCCGCGAGCGCGGAGTCATTCACTCCCTGAAGGTCAGCAGGCGTAAACAGAAAATAATTTCCAAGAATGACCGGGCCGAAACGCCGGATCGAAGCGGCAAACTTTGTGTCGGCGTCGTATTCGACTGCGAGCCGATTTACTCGTGCAACGACCTTGGGATCCACTTGCTCGCCATTTTGCCGTTGGTCTTCGAGCGAAGCCGCAAGCGAACGGAGCGGAGCTGCGGTTTGATCTGGTTTGCTGAAGGTGACGTCAAAAGCCGCGGCTGCAGCGTGGTCCTCATGGAGAACATCCAGCAACTTCGCGAAGTACGTTCTCGAAAACGGCCAACGTCCAAGAACTTCTTGCGCCTTCTGGTCGATGTCCACGATGACGATGCGTGAATCCGGGTTCGTGAATCCCGCAGGCCGGTAACGAAAGCGGGTGTCCAGCGTATCCAGTTCGAGCCTCTGAGCCAGTTCCGAAAGAGGGGTCTTTTTTTCCTGAAGAAAAACGAGGTAGTAGACACCGAACGCAAAGAGCGTGATGCACAGGCTAAGGAGGAACGAAACCCGGTGGCGCCACCATGACTGAAGGAGTTCGTAGAGGCCGAAGAAGCCCCGCCTTTGCCAAAACCCTGCTGACGGAGCTGCCATCGCGTTCGAACGCTATTCGCGGAAAATAAAATTCAGCTTCACGCCGGAAACTTCAATCAAGTCGCCATTGTTCAGGCGCGTCGGCCCACCGATGAGTCTTCCATTCACCAAAGGCACTTTGTCGCCAGGGCCAAGGTAGTAGCCGTCGTCCCGCTGGTTGATTTGCGCCGCCATTTGCGGCTTGAACCAGCCTTTCATTTTCACCGTGGCCATCGCGGATTTGCCGATGACCGTCAGCTTGTTGGTCAAAATGTATTCTTTCTGGTCCGTGCTTCCACCAAGCACCATCAACGTCGCCACTTTCACGCGCGTGGAGGCAAATTGCATGGACTCGCCCATCGCTGCGGCCTGTTGCAGCATCTGGCGCCGCTCCTTGGTGTCCAGCACCATCGTTTCGTTAATGCGCGGAGCGGCCGCCTTTCGCCCAGCCTGCCAGGGCACCGGCGCGTCGCCGCTGGTATCCACCTTGATGATGTGCTTGCCGATGTGGATCTTGTCTCCGTCATGCAACGTTGCGCGCTCGACGCGCAGATCGTTGACGAAGGTTCCGTTGAGGCTGTTCAGGTCCTCAATGACCATCCGCCCGCCCTCGAAAAAAATCTTGGCGTGGTAACTGGAGACGGCCAGGTTATCCACGGACAAATCATTGTCCGGGGCGCGCCCGATGGTCACCGGGCGGCCTCCCACCGGCACTTCTCTTACGAGTTTGTTATCGAACATGAGGCTGAGCTTCGGCATCACTTCCCTCCAGCACTGCCATTGTTGCCTAGGTTCTTAGGCGCTTTGCGGCGCAACCACGAAAACCATCCCATGGAATCCTTGAGCATCCGCGCAATCACCACCGTGATGTTATCCGGCCCGCCGCGCTCATTGGCGATGGACACCAGTTCCTCAGCTCCGCGCACCGGGTCCGTTTCTGCCTGGAGCACGCCGGCAATTTCCGGCTCCGTAACTACGCGCGTCAATCCGTCGGAGCACAGCAGCAACACGTCCCGCGGAAAAAGGGCGTGTTCTTCGGCATCCACTTCGATTTCCGGCTGTGCGCCAAGCGCGCGCAATAAAACGCTTTGCATATCGCTTTCTTCCGCTTCGGCAGCGGTTATCACGCCTTGCCGCACCTGTTCCGCCACCAGCGAATGATCGCGAGTCAGCTGCAACAGCGACCCGGCGCGCAGCAGATAAGCTCGGCTGTCGCCAACGTGCGCCAAACTCAGTTTCGAACGATCAATCCACGCCGCCGTCAGCGTCGCGCCCATGCCTCGCTGCTCCGGATGTTCTTCCGCCGATTTGCAAATCGTCTTGTTGGCCAGGTGCAGCGCCGTCGAAAGACGTTTCGTTTTGGCGCTCCAGCCGGGCTGTACTTGCCCTAAAACTTTCGCCGCGGGATTAGCCTCCTCATCGAGACAATGTTTCACCACGGTTTCCACAGCCAGGGCGCTGGCAATTTCGCCGTGCGCTTCTCCGCCCATTCCATCTGCCAGCACGTAGAGGTTCAGCGGCGTGACAATGCGAAAGCAATCTTCGTTGTTCGTACGCACGCGACCAACGTCAGTCACGCCGCCACTCGAGATTTGCACGCCTGCTCCGATTCGCTGGCTAAACTCACACCCGTACCTGTCACTCCCAAAGCCTTAAGCCTGTTCCCACGCTAGCACACCCCAAGCCCCGCGAGAGGCTTTGAACCCTACTAATTACTCGCATTTAGGCCACAGGGAAGGCGCTGGGAATTGCCCTGTTTTGTGTAACTTAGGAAGATCTTACTCAAGGGCCACAGCCTTTGATAGTCTCCGGGAAATTGGGTTTGGGGACCTTGGTTTGTAACTCATTCGAATCTCGCCCGCGCTCCAAGTCCGGAAGCGGTCTTTTCTTTAGTATTCTTTGCAAGGGTCGCTTGGTCATGTTCACTTTTCTTCTCGGGCCATTTTTCGCGGCGCTGCCCAAACGGTGGCGCCAATCGCTGCCGTTCTTCAAGTCCACGGACTGGCGCACGCCTTGCCTCCTAAGCGGTTTCGGCGAACTCGTGCTGGCGATCATCGCGTACATGTACTGGTATTCATACTCGATGAACACTTGGGTCTCACGCGGATTGGACGCGGCCCTCGCCGGGAAAATGGATCCCCGCGTCACCGATCGCGACATCACCATCATGAGTTTGTTCATCTTTGCGACGAGCCCGCTCACATGGATGATTGTAGGGGTTTTCGCCGAAGGCAGCGTCCGGCTCGTCGGCGCGGCGTTTACGGAGAGCAATCTTGGGATTCTCCCGCTGTTCGTGGTGGACAAGATTTTCCTGAAGATGACCGGCCGTAGCGGACCGGGCGTCACACAAGCGGCCGGCTACACGGAAACGAACGTGTCCTCGTATGTTGGAGCGATCCGCGAAAAGGTTCGTGTCTCAACGAAAGCGATTGTTCCCGATGAACTTTGCGTCACTCGAGAAGGCGCGGACGAATTCCTGGAGATACGCGCCTGCCGGAGCAAACCTGACTGGACGCCTCCGCGAACTGTGCGTTATCAGGAAACGTTCTACCGGCTGGAGGAGTTCTCTCGTGGCTCGGAGCCGCGGCCCTTCCGCTACCGTTTGCGGCGCTTGTCTGCGGGCGTCATGAGCCGGACCGTTTTGGTGTATGCGCCGGAAGAAGAGCCGGTCGTCTCTGAAAAATGAGTTAGAGCGCCGCTGGGCTAGATTCGAGCGCATTTCACTTCTTCGCGACCAAAGTGAATTCACGAAGAATCACTTCCTCCACTCGCACCCTCCTTTTCTCACGATGAAGTTCTCCACTACAATCCCACTCATGGCTGCCCCCCGCCAATTCTTCTTCGCCGCCTGCCTGATCGCCGGCGGCTTCGGTTTACCTTTGGCGGCGCAGCAGAAGCCTCCTGCGCGCGCTCCCGCAGTTCCTGCTCCAGACGCTCCTGCTCCTTCCGCAGCGCGCATCCTGCTGCTGCCGCGGCGCATCGTTTCCGGGGAACGCGCCACGCTTGCCGTGCTCGGCGTCAATGGACGGCTGACACCGGGAGCCACAATTACTTTTTCCAATGGCGACCGGCTCAAGACGGACGCCACGGGCCGGGCTCTTTTTGTGGCGCCGCTCAACCCCGGCGTGATCTACGGTTCGATTGAGGGCCGCCCGGGACGCGTTTCGACAATAATTCTCACGCCCGCCGAGGCGTCGTCGCCCACGATGGAGATTTCCTCGGCCCCGCGAGTCGCTTCGTTGACGGACCGCTTCGAGCTTTTTGGCAAAGGATTCTGCGGTGATGCCGACGCGAACCAGATCACGATCGCCGATCGCGGCGCGCTGGTACTGGCGTCTTCCCCTGTTTCGCTGGTAGTTCTTCCGCCGATGGAGCTGCCGCCTGGGCCAGCCAAAGTCAAGGTTTCGTGCGCAAAGCGCGACGCACCGGACTTCGCAGTGCTGTTCGTCGGGCTCGACTTGCAAGCAGATTCCTCGACACTGAAGCAAGGTGAGCATCGCACGCTGACGGTGCGCGTGAGCGGCACAACGGAAAAGATCTCTCTGGAGGCGCGCAATCTCGCTCCGGAAGTTGCGGAGCTCGTGGGGGGCAATCCCGTGCGGCGCTTTAGCAGCGGCGAAGAAGAGAACGTCGCGCAGTTCGAAGTTATCGGCCGCAAAAACGGTACCTTTCTCATCTCCATCCGCCTAGTTCCCACCCTCGACCGCCCGCGCTAACTTCTGATATCCAGGAGACACGCCAACTCGTCCGGCAGCCGGAGTGTTCCCCCGCGAACCAGGGATCCTCCTAAGATGGGAAGTGATTCGTGAAAGAGAACGCGGGAATCCTGAGGGGGCTTTCAGGATTCCCGCGCAATTGCCGCCTCCTGCATCAGTGAGGTCGGAGCACTAGCGTTTGGGTGGGATGAGGCGGGCGACAATCGTGACCTGATCTCGCGTCTCGTTCGATGCGGCGAGAGCCTGCTCCTTCTCCTTGTTCGATTGCGGGAGTTCCCTTCCTTGTGAATACCCTGCTATCCAGACCTTGGAAAGAAAATAGCGGTTGCCGTAGCGATGAAAGACCAACTTGGACTGGGTCTGCGGCGCGTTCGCTTGTGTCGCGAAGGATGGCACTATTGCAGCCGCGCTTTGGTCCGTGCGTTGAATCAACAGCATCGTAGAATGCACCGCCGGTTTCTGAACCCGATACTCACCTGCCGGAAGCGTCGCTCTCCCCGCCGTGAATTCGAAAGGAATGTTCACGAGCACGGGCTCTTGCGCTCGCACCGTTTGCATGGCTGCCAAAAAGGCCAGCCCTAACACTACCGTGATTCTGAAAAACGTCTTTTTCATGGAATCCTCCTCTTCAGCGGCGTTCAAGATTACCCAGCTTGAGCCCCTGTCACTTGACCGTACGCTGTAATGTCAGGCACTCTCGCGCATTCTCCGATGGATGACAATGCATTGCGGATGAACTGCAACGCAACTTTAGGTGAACTGCAAAGTCGAGAAGAACAGCGAGCTTAGCTCCCTGAAAGTACTGCGTCCCGCCTTTTGCAGGGTGGTGGTATATTCGTCGCAAGCAGGGAATTCGCATGCTGCGCAGCCGTTCCGCGGATGTCGTGCGCTTCAGTGTCTACGAAGCGGATCTTCGTTCAGGAGAGTTGTACCGAGCGGGCCACAGGATTAGCCTGCAGGGCCAGCCGTTTCTGGTCCTCGCGATTCTTCTGGAGCGTCCGGGCGAAGTTGTCGCGCGCGAAGACCTTCAAAAAAGGCTCTGGCCCTCAGACACCTTTGTCGATTTCGACCACAGCCTGAACACTGCGGTCAAGAAGCTCCGGCAAGCACTGGACGATGACACGAAGAGCCCGCGATTCATCGAGACGCTTCCCAAGCGCGGTTACAGGTTTATCGGGACACTAGAGCCGCAAGCCAAACTTCCGGCACCGTTCCCGTCATCGGCGGGACTCTCGGCAGAGGTCGCAACCAAGTCTTCCTGGGTCGGGCGCGTAGCAAGAGTCTCTGCGGAAGGGGAGCCCGCCTTCGCGTTAGTTTCTGCTGATGAAGAATCCGCTGCCGAAAGGGAGAGGTTGGACGCAGCGAGCGACGACGTGGGGCTGTCCCTATTGATTGCCGCTCAAAAGCTGTTCCTTTTGGCTGCCGGAACACCAGTGAGGATCCTCGAAGTCCAGGAAGCGATCTCCCGCTGCCAAGTGCGAATCCTGGGCGGTGAGCATTATGGCAAGACCGCGCTGGTGCCTCTCAAATGGCTGACGGGATTAGCCTAGCTGTATCCCACTGGATCTCAACATGCCTCCTTCGATTGTTGCCCTCACCTTACGCGGACTTTTTCGAGCTGGCTGCGGCCGCGTTTGCAGCGGGGGCTTCCAGGCTAAAGCTGAGTTTGCTCTGGCCGTTTTCCAGCAAAGGCTCCGCGGGAGCCGGGGCGAGCATTCCTTGCAGCCCGTCCTGAGTTTTCTCGAGCAGTTTGTCAGCGTCGCTGTAGGTTTGCGCCGCATTTTTCAGGTGTGTGCCGAGGACGCCGAATTTTTCGGAGAATTTTTCGAGCTGCTTCTCCAATCCGGAAAGACTGCCCAGCAGCCGCCGGACATTTTCTTCCGTCTGCATGCCGCGTAAACCCATGACGATCACGCAAAGGTGTGCATACAGCGTATTCGGCGAAACGGCAATGACTTGCCGCTCGCGGCAGTAAGCATCCAGAGCCAAGCCTTTCCCATCCGTGCTCATGAGCAGTTCGTAGTACACGGTTTCGGAAGGTACAAACATGAGCGCTAGGTCGAGCGTGCCCTCATCAGGAACGATGTACTTCTTGGAGATGGCGTCGGCGTGGCCTTTGACGGCGGTGACAAAGGCGCGGCGCGCTTCATCCCCTTCGCTGGCGATGCGCCGGTAAGCGTCCAGCGGGAACTTGGAATCAATGGCCATCAGTTTCTTGTCGCGCAGAAAAATCACCGCGTCCGCAGCTTCGCCGCTCGAAAAGCGGTATTGCGTGGCATAAAGGCCAGGAGGTAAAGAATCTTCGAGCAGGCGCTCGAGCGTGACTTCGCCGAGCGAGCCGCGCGACTTTGCTCCGCCGAGAATGTTTTGCAGCGTTTGCGCGCTCTCTGACATTTGCTGGCCCGCTTGCTGAACGGCTCCGAGCTGCTGTTGAATCTGGCCCAGCGTTTCCCGCGAGTTTTTGAGCTCCCCGGCCATCGCCGATTGCGCCTGCGCCGCGATGGTGGCGGAATCGGTGATGCCTTTTTGCAGGGCGCCGGTCACGCCTTCGAGGCTCTTGGTTACGTTTTGGCTGAGCTGGCCAAGTTGCTGGCTGAAATTCAGGGTTTGTCCAGCGAGGGTTTGCAGGTCGCGCTGCAACTGTTCGACGCGCGCGCGGGCCTCTTCTTCTTTTCTGCGTCCTTGCGCGCCTTGCAAAAAAGCCCAGCCCGCCAGGAGAACCATAACGGCAACGACGGCCACCAAAAACAGATTCATTGGCCCACCCTTTGTTTGCGGGAAACGGTCCTTCTACTTTACTCGCTCTGTGCCCATCCTGAAAACGGCGGAAAGAAAAAGGGCCCCGATTGGAATCGGGGCCCTCAGGATGACAACGGATGAATTTATGTTACCAGTTTAATTTCAGCGCAAACTGGAATGTCCGCGGATCGTGAGCGGCGCTCGGCTGTCCGGCGTTGCATGTCCCGGAAATCGGATCGCAAAGGGGGCTGACGTCGCTCACGTTGAAGCGATTCAGCATATTGAAGCCGTCTGCGATTACTTCGAGATTCAGTCGCTCGCCCATGGCGAACTTGCGCGCGATGCGCAGGTCGATCTGAAAGAAACTGGGCCGTGTAAAGGCATTCCTCGCGAGATTGCCTACGCAACCAAACGGCGGCGACGGCACCGTGAAGTCGGTTGGGAAGGCCTGGTTGTTCGGACCCAGGCAAGACGTTGGAATCGTGAAATCGAAGCCCTTCACGAAAGGAGAGGTGATGACCGGCAAGCCCGCTGGCACTTTGCCCGATGGGAAAACGTCTGGGCGATTCGTCGCCGTGCCCAGGTCCAAGTTGGGATTCGTGCCAATCAAAATATTGTATGGCCGGCCGGAAGCGACTTCGATGATGGGCGCCACGGTGAAGTCCCCGAAGAGTTTCCCCGCGAAGCCGGAGTCACGATGGTGGGGGCTAAGGAACACGGCGCTGGTAATCCACCGGTGCCGCTGGTCGAAATCGGAGTTCCCCCGTTCGCCGCTGGGATTGTTGTTATCCTGTGGGTTCAGAAGAGTTGAAAGGTCCGTGGAATCATCGATGGTGTGCGAGTAGGTCCACCCGGAAAGTAATTCGACGCCATGCGAGAATCTTTTCGTCACGGTAAAGGTAAAGGCGTGGTATACGGAATTTCCCGAGGAGGTCTGCGGGCTCACGTCGCTCCACGGGATAGGTACCGTGCCGGTTCCCGGTGTCAGGAACCCTGCGGCTTGCGCCAGGCCAACGAGCGTGGCATAACCTCCCGGCACGAGCGCGCCAAAAGACGGGTTCGGGCCCGATGGCCGGAAGAAGTTGAACACCGCGGGCGTCCCGATCAAACCGTTGTTCAAAGGAACCGGAGTACCGCTGCAATCCGGCCCAGTGAATCCCAATCCCACAATGCCCGGGACAAGGATCGGAATCGTTGGGGAACTGATAAGGACGCTTCCCCCGCCAGATGTGTTATTCACCAACGTTCCTGCGCCGCAACCGTTGGGTGTTCCCGAAGCGGGGACCGTGACGCCGAGCGGATTCGTTCCGGTTGTGACCAGGCCGGCGGCAACTGCGTTGCTGTCATTCGAAACCAGCAGGGCCGGATTTGTCACGTTGATGTTGCGTGTGCGATCCAGATGCACGCCGTGTGTGTAGTTATATCCGGCGCTGATCTTCCAATTCTTGGTGATTTCGCGCTCAAGCGTGAGGTTGGCTTGCTGCGCATAGCCAAATTTGAAATTCTTTTCCACAGGAATCGTGAAGGGCAACACGGTCAAAGGATATCCGTTGCTGAACGGCGGCCCAACGACTGGGGCGAGTGGAAATCCAAGGTAACGCTGGCCGGTGAAGAGCGAATTGGCCTGGAAGAAATTGAAGCGCTGCTGCTGGGACAGATAGCACATGGTTGCGGGAACTGAGGTTGAGCAGCCCGTGATCGCGCCTGTCAGCGTACCCTGAAAAATATTCGTGGCATTGAGGGCCGAAAAATTGAGCGTGTTGTCGAGGTTGCAGCTGTTCCCCGGAAGCACACACGGGGCACCACCACCGGCTTCAAGCAAAGAGGATTCCGCACCGTCAAAGGCATTGGCAAGGAAGCCCAACGCAAGTGACGGGTTGTCATAAAAGATTCCATAGCCTGCACGGATCACCGTCTTGCCATTGCCCCAAGGATCCCAGGCCAGGCCGGCGCGAGGCTGAACATTTTTGCTGTTGAGGGGAATTCCCTGAAGGACGCCTTGGGCCTGTGCCGCCGCTGCGTTGAGTGCCGTGGCCGGAGGGAAAATGGGTGCCCATTCGATATCGTATCGCACTCCGTAATTGAGTGTCAGCTTCCTGTTGATTTTCCAGCTGTCTTGGGCAAAAACGCCGAGGGACTTATCCGTCGACGGAAAGTTTGTGTTGCCAATGCCCTGAAAGTAGGTGGTGGGAACCCCCAGGCCGTAGGACTGCACGGCATTGAATGACGGGAAAGCCGACGGAAAACCGAAGGCGCCAGCATCAAGGCTGCCAAATGTGTACACCCCGCCGTAGTTCAGCGTGAAAATCTGCGATGCGTTCGTGTTGATTTTTATCAAATTCACATCGCCGCCGAATTTGAAGGAGTGTCCTCCCTTTGTCCATGTGAGGTTGTCGGTCCACTGGAATCGGCGTTCCACGCGATCCTCCGTCGTGAATGGCTCGCGGCCGAAGAAGGCAAATCCGGTGAGGTTGACGGCCGGATCGCTCCCCCCAGGGAGGTTCGAAAACCCATAATGCAATCCCCGCCGCGCAAACTGAAAGCGCAACTCATTGAACAGGCTATTGGAAATCGTGGATGTTTGTTGGCCCACGACCGCAAGGTCTCGTGTCTGTTGGCTAGAGGTGCGATTCCCGGCGTTCTGGCCGAAGTTCTGATTTTGGGCGTTTACTTGGATACCGGTAACGAGAGAGGGCGTGACACTCACGCGAATGGAAGTGGAGTTGTTCGCGTTCCAGATGTGATCGAGCCGCCCTGACCACAGGCTGGTTCCTTGGCGCGTCGGGTAGTTTCCGAGAAGTGAGATGAGTCCGTGGTAGCTCGCTGGAAGGAAGCACGGGGCTCCCCCACAAGCTGCACCATCTTCGGGGAATGAATTCAGTGGACCCGGCAGTGCCCCCGTATTTCCAAACAAAGCGACAGCCGACGCTGCGCCACTCAAGGCGGCTCCCGTAATGAACGGGATCGCGGCGGCGCTTCCACACCCGCCGGCAGCTGCAATCGCTGCGGGGTAAAAGGCAGCCTGGCCGTTGGTTCCCGCTGTCAGGAGCAAGGGAGTCGAAGAGCACACGCTGGCGCCTGTGACTGGTACCAGCCCAAAATTGTTTTGTCCGATGCTGGTAAACCCACTGGTTTGGGCGCGGATGGTTTCATACGAAAGGAAATAAAACGTTTTGTCCTTCTGGAGCGGCCCGCCGAGTGTGGCGCCGGCCTGTGCGCGGGTATACGACTGCTTTACCGGTGTGAGTGATACTGAATCGTTGGCCGGATTGAAGCTGCCTTGCACGGAGAACGGGTCCCGCGCCTGAATGGCAGTGGCACGCAGAAACCCGAACAGGTTTCCATGCACTTCGTTCGAGCCCGATTTCGTGACGATGTTGACGACGCCGCCGGTGGCGCGGCCATACTCCGGCATGTAGTTGCTGGTGATGACCTGGAATTCCTGCACCGCTTCTTGCGACACCGTTGCGCGCACGCCCCCCACGGATTTATCCACCGCGTCGGCGCCATCGACGCTGACTTCATTGGAGCGGCCGCGCTGGCCGCCAAAGTTTAGGCCGCTGGTTGGCGCGGCACCGATAGAAGGTGTGTCGTCGCGGGCCGCCTGCGGGTTCAGCAGAGTGAAGTTAATGTAATCCCGCTCGTTAATCGGAAGGTTGGTGATCTGACGAGAGTCGATGGTCAAGGAGACGTCGGTCTTCTGAGTTTCCACCAGCGCCGCTTCGGCCGTAACTGTAACCACTTGCTCTTGACTGCTCAATTGGAGTTGTACGTCGAGCTTCCCGGCCGCGCCGACAGTGAGAATCACAGCGGCGTCCTCATACACCGCGAAACTCGCGCCGCCATCCACGGTCACTTTGTATTGGCCAGGAGGAAGCCCGACCAGGTTGTATCGGCCGCTGTCGTCCGTGACTGCGGTGCGTGTCGCGCCCGTGGCGGCGTTGGTCACGGTGATCTTTGCACCTTTGACGGGAAGATTTTGAGCGTCGACCACTGTCCCCGAAAGGGTTGAGGTATTGACCCCTTGTGCCAAAAGGGCCGCAGGACTGCCCAAAACCAGTAAACTTAGTAACAACCCCGCTAGGACGGACCGCCAGGCGCTTAATTGTAAGCGCGGCTCTAAACCCGCCGACGCACACACCTCTTGCTTGCGCTGCATTGAGTTCCTCCTGTGGCACCTGAAATCCCCGCTACCCCTAGCGGTGGCCCCGACCCGGTCGGAGCCGCTTTCACACCGAAATAATTGAATACAGGGCTTTTACTGCAATGTCGCCCCGCTTTCAACTGAAAACTTCTTCGGGCTTGTCTTGCAGACGAGATTTCCGGTTGCGGTGGGCAGAATGACGCGAGTTTGTCCTTCCTGGCAAGCGACAAGAGGAGAAACGGTTGAAAACAAAGGGAATGTCGCTTCTTGTCGCACGCCACGAGCAAGCACGCGAAAGCGGGCTTTTAGGTGCAACACGCACATTCTTAGGGGTTTAGATATATCTTCGGAGCAAAGTACTTTGTTGGGGGAACTAGCTTGCAGCGCAAGCTAGCTTGCGGCTTTGGTTAGGCTAGAGCTGCAGGTGCCGCTGAACGAACTTACGTAACCGCTCGCGGTCTTCGTCGCGCATGTGCACGAATTCGATGCCGTTGCCGTCCTGGCCAATGTTGCGGACCACTGCGGTGAAATTGATTTTGCGGAGGCCGGCGCGCACTTCCAGTTTGATCGAGTCGCCGACGGTGAGTTTCTTCGGAGATTCCAGATAAGCGCCACCCAGGCTGATGGTCTTGACCCGGGCGAGGCCCGCAGACGATCCATCAATCTGTGCGCGCAGCGGAGATTCCAGTGGCACGCGTACATAGCGGCGCGGAATCGGATAGCTGGAACTTGATTGCGCCGGAGCGCCAAACGCAGCGGCAGCCTGCTTGAACGAAGGACGATTTTCGATCAGCGCAAGGGCATCTTCGGCCGCAGCGCGCAAGCCGGCGGGCTCAGCATAAGCCAAGCCGTCCCGTTTTTCGATCAGCGTTCGAAGGAGTTCCGCCGCTTCGTACGAGCGCATGCGTCCGAGCGCTTCGATGGCCTTGATGCGCACAAACTGGTCGCGCAGAACTTCGTGTTCACCGGCTGCGATTTCGAGGAGCTGTGGAACTCCGGTGGC
>Ga0307472_100000564_pt1 | contig 13170 bp, 12 predicted proteins | sample atmos_gasesAM5C__2_FD_204582 | JGI IMG/M metagenome (GOLD analysis project Ga0307472, IMG submission 204582) | Hardwood forest soil microbial communities from Morgan-Monroe State Forest, Indiana, United States - atmos_gasesAM5C_05 | ecosystem: Environmental > Terrestrial > Soil > Temperate...
TGCTGAGCAATCCGGGAAGCGCCAATCTCAACATCACACAAGATGCTGGGCCCGGCACGGGGTTCAGCCTGAGCGGCCTCGCCTTGCCGTTGACGCTAGCGCCGGGAAAATCCACGACGTTCACGCTGAGCTTCACTCCGACGTCGGGCGCGAGCTCCGCGAGCAGCTTTACGCTGGTCAGCAACGCTCCTAACTCTCCGACCACGATTGCACTCAGCGGCAGCGGGGTAGCACCGCTTCTGCAACTCACGCCCAGCACCACTTCGTTGAGCTTCGGCACCGAAACTCTTAACACCAGCAGCACTCAGAGCGTGACGCTCGCTAACACGGGTAACTCCGCAGTGGCCATTTCGCAAGTCAATGTGGCCGGCAGCGGCTTCAGTCTCAACGGCTCGGCGCCCCTTGTCACATTATCGGCAGGGCAAACAGCCAGTTTCGGTGTCAAGTTCGCTCCCACGGTGGCTGGAAGCGTGACGGGGACCGCATCGGTGGTTAGCACGGCGGCGAATTCGCCGCTCTCGATCTCGCTCTCTGGTTCTGGTGCGCAGCCTCACTTTGTCAGCCTCGCCTGGTCTCAGAGCAGCTCGAGCGTTGTAGGCTATTATGTGTACAGCAGCACGCAGGCAAGCGGGCCTCCCGCCAAGCTGAACTCGACGCCAGCGAGCACAACGGCCTATACTGACAATACTGTGCAATCTGGCCAGACCTACTATTATTGGGTTACGGCCGTGGATTCCAGCGGTGTTGAGAGCGCCTACTCGAGTAGTGTGTCAGCCACGATTCCGTGACGTCCTCTTTTCGCTGCTCGCCAGCTTGAGCGTGGTTAGAATTTCTCGTCGGAGAATGGTGGCTCCGGCGAGCACTCCGCGGTGCCAGGATAGAATCGTGTCGAAGAGACCTGGCCGCACGCCTCAAAAACGCTTGCGTTCCTTGCCTTCATAGGTTTATCACCGTCTGGGAAATTAGCGAAGCGCGGCTAATGCGAGGGCTGCTTTGATTTCCGAGCAGACTCAACCGGGCGCAGGAGGATGTTCATGAGCGAAAACGTTCTGAGCGGATTTTTGAAGGCGCTGAGTTCCGGCGCGATTCGCGTGGTTGATTTAAGCCAGCCGCTCGATGCGAACACCGCGACGATTCAACTGCCGCCTGAGTTTGGCAAGACCTGGCCATTCCGCCTGGAAGAAATTTCGAAATACGACAGCCGCGGCCCCGCCTGGTACTGGAATAATTTCTCGTGCGGTGAGCACACCGGCACGCATTTCGATGCCCCGATCCATTGGGTGACGGGCAAGGACTATCCCAACAATGCCACAGACAATATTCCGGTGGCAAAATTCTTCGCGCCTGCTTGCGTAGTCGACGTTTCGCGCGAGGCTGCCGATAATCCCGATTTCCTGCTGACGCCCCAGCATGTAGAAGCCTGGGAGAAAAAACACGGCCGCATCGAGGCGGGATCGTGGGTTCTGATGCGCACGGACTGGTCGAAGCGCAAAGACGCTGGGTCGTTTCTCAACATCAAAGAAGACGGTTCGCACGTCCCGGGCCCGCATCCGGAGCTCGTTCCATTCCTCGCGAAAGAACGTAACGTGATCGGTTGGGGCTCGGAGGGAGTCGGCACCGATGCGGGCCAGGCATTCAAGTTCAATCCTCCGTTTCCGTGCCATTCCATCATGCACGGCAGCAATAAATTCGGCCTCGCCAGTTTGATGAACCTGGATCAACTGCCGCCAAAGGGCGCGATTCTGATCACGCCACCCCTCAAAATTGTTCGAGGATCGGGCAGCCCCTGCCGCGTTCTCGCATTAGTCGCTGCTTAGGTTGATATGTGTTCCCCACGCGAGCACGCTCATCGCATGCCAGTCAGCATTCAGATCCGGAATGTGCCTTCCGACATGTATCGCGAGCTCAAGGAGCGCGCGGCTCTCGAAGGCATGTCCCTTTCGAACTGCCTGCTCCGCGAGCTGCGCCACTCCCTTGACCGCCCCACGCTGGATGAAATCCGGAAGCGGCTTTCGAGCCGCCAGCCTGCACGGCCGCATCCCGTGCCGGCAGTCGCCGTGCGCGCCGAGAGGAAGAGCCGCTGATCATCGTCGATCCTTCCGCTGCCAAGTGCGTCGAGGTGACACGCGCTTGACACTCGCATTCTTGCCTCCTACCCTTAAGATATGGAAGTAGACCTGACACCTGACCAGAAGGCGTTTGTCCGTCAGGCGATTGAGAGCGGGCGGTTCCTGCGCGAAGAAGACGCGGTGAAAGAAGCGCTTTCCCTCTGGGAAGAACGTGAGCGTACTCGCGCCGAAGTTCTTGTCGCTGTGGATGAGGCCGAATCTTCCTTGGCTCGCGGCGAGGGGCGTGCGATCACCGAGGAATCCATGCGTGACCTTGCGGAGGACGTAAAGCGGCGTGGCCGTGCCCGACTTGCTGCTGAGCCACAAACGCCTCGCTGATGGGACACGTCCGCAGTCCGCAAGCGGACTCCGATCTCGACAGTATTTGGTATTACGTCGCGTCCGAGAGCGGCAGCGTCGAGATTGCAGACCGGCTGATCGATTCCATTACAGAACGATTCTTGCTTCTTGCCAATTACCCCAATATCGGCCGCCGCCGAGATGATGATCTCCGCCCTGGCCTGCGGAGCTTTCCCGTGGGTGAGTACCTCATCATCTACCGTCTCCAGGACGAAGATGTGTTGATTCTTCGCGTGCTGCGCGGCAGTCGGAACATTCAAGCATTGTTTGCATACTGATCAGTACAGAGGCCGGACGCGATGGTGCGCGACGGTGCGAATGGCTCCCAGCGCGGCTACCTGTTAGGCGGACTATCAAGTATGGCTTGCAGGCAAAGCATCTCGCCGTACAACACAATTCCAGCGAACGGGAGATAGTGTCTTAACCGCTTGCCTCACTCCACGGGACAACCCCAAATTAGGTGTAAAATTCCTAGAGTGACTTGTCATCGCCCTTTTTAGGCGGCGGCAAAACGGGACACCATTAATGGCGGAGCGGTTCTTCAAGAAGGAAGTTCAGAAACTTTATCTCGGCGAAGGCCAGGAATTTCGCGGTGAGGGCATTCTGGCCGTCACGAAAGCGCTTTTGCAATCCGGCGTTTCCTATGTGGCGGGTTATCAGGGCGCGCCGATTTCGCACCTGATGGACGTGTTGACCGACGCGAACGATATTCTCGAAGAACTTGGCGTCCATTTCGAGCACAGCGCTTCCGAAGCCACCGCTGCGGCCACTCTCGCTGCTTCCGTCAACTATCCTCTACGCGGCGCCGTCACGTTCAAATCCACCGTCGGGACGAATGTCGCGTCAGATGCTCTTGCGAATCTGGCGTCTGGCGGTGTAACAGGCGGAGCGCTGATTATCGTCGGCGAAGATTATGGCGATGGCTCGAGCATTATGCAGGAGCGTTCGCACGCATTCGCCATGAAGTCGCAGATGTGGCTGCTCGATCCGAGGCCAAACCTGCCATCCATCGTCCGCGCCGTCGAACAAGGATTCGAGCTATCCGAAGCAACGCGCACTCCCGTCATGCTCGAGTTGCGGATTCGAGCTTGCCACGTCCATGGGCGCTTTATTGCCAAGGACAATGTACGGCCAAAGTTCACTTTGAAAGACGCGATGGAAAATCCCGTTCGCGACGTCAGCCGGATCGTGTTGCCCCCGGCGAGCTTCCTGCACGAGCAGGAGAAAATTCACCAGCGCTGGCCGGCTGCGCAGAAATATATTCACGAGAAGGGACTGAATGAGATCTTTGCCGAAGGCGCGCAGGATTTCGGAATCATCCTTCAGGGCGGGATGTACAACACGACGATTCGCTGCCTCGAGTTGCTGGGTCTCTCGAACGCCTTTGGCGACAGCAAGATTCCGCACTACGTTCTGAACGTTACCTATCCGCTGGTGGAGGAAGAGATTAAAAACTTTTGCCTGGGCAAGCGCGCGGTGCTCGTCATCGAGGAAGGCCAGCCCGATTTCATCGAGCAAAATATCAATTCGATTTTGCGCAAGGCCGATATCCAGACAAAAGTTCACGGCAAAGATGTCCTGCCAATGGCGGGCGAATATACTGCCGCAGCCGTCACGAAGGGCGTGCTGAAATTTGTCGAGATGTACGCGCCGCACTTAATTGACCGGCAGCATCTTCCCACGGTAGCGCGTTCGGCCACCGAAAAGCCGCAAGCCATACAAATTGTCGACAATGAAATTCATCCGCGGCCACCCTCGTTTTGCACGGGCTGTCCGGAGCGCCCGATTTTTTCCGCGCTGAAATTAGCGGAACGCAAGCTCGGTCCCCATCACATCAGCGCCGACATCGGCTGCCATCTGTTTTCGATCCTGCCGCCGTTCAATATCGGCGCCACCACGATGGGATACGGACTTGGCTGGGCAGGCGCTGCTGCGTTCAACACCAAAGAAACAAACAGGCGCACGATCAGCTTCATGGGCGACGGCGGTTTCTGGCACAACGGGCTCACGAGCGGCGTCGGCAACGCGGTTTTCAATCAAAGCGATAGTTTGCTGGTCGTCGTAGACAACAACTACACGGCCGCGACCGGCGGCCAGGACATTTTGTCGTCCACAGCCAGCAACCCGATTCGCACAACGAAGCTATCGATCGCAGACGCCGTGCGCGGAGTCGGCGTGAAATGGGTGCGCACGATCACCCGCACCTATGACGTGGCGAAAATGCGCGATACCTTCATCGAAGCACTCACCACGAAAGAGCGTGGACCCAAAGTGATCGTGGCGCAGAGCGAATGCACCCTGAACAAGCAGCGCCGCGTAAAGCCTCTGATGGCGAAAATGGCCAAGGAAGGGAAGCGCGTAGTGCGCGAAAGGTTCGGCGTCGACGCGGATACCTGCACGGGCGATCACTCCTGCATTCGCTTGTCCGGTTGTCCTTCGCTCACAATCAAGCCGAACCCGGATCCCTTGCGAAAGGATCCGGTGGCGACTGTTCTCGATAGCTGCTCGGGATGCGGTTTGTGCGGTGAGGTGGCGCACGCGGCCGTGTTGTGCCCTTCATTTTTCCGGGCGGAAGTGATCACCAATCCGAGTGCGTGGGATAGCTTCAAATCGCGAATCAGGGGCTCGGTGATCGGATTCTTGCAGAGTCGCATTGAACGCCGGCTCGCGGGCATCCATGCCTGACGTGGGCGAGAGGCTTTGATGGCGAAAAGCGCGGCCGCCCCGCCTGCATCGCTCAATACGCGAACTCCCAAGGCGATTACGATTGCGATCCTCGCAATGGGAGGAGAGGGCGGCGGCGTTCTCGCGGATTGGATCGTCGATCTCGCCGAACATGCGGGTTATCGCGCGCAGACGACGTCGGTGCCCGGAGTCGCGCAGCGGACAGGCTCGACAATCTACTATCTGGAGATTTTCCGGGAGGATGAGATACAGGCGGCAGGGAAAGAACCCATCCTGGCGCTGATGCCTGTACCCGGAGAAGTCGATATCGTGCTCGCGTCGGAATTAATGGAAGCAGGTCGCGCGATCCAGCGTGGCCTGGTGACGCCGGATCGAACAACGCTGATTGCGTCGACCAATCGCGTCTATTCGATGACCGAGAAGACCGCCATCACCGATGGTCGCGTGGATTCCGCGAAGGTGGTTGAAGCAAGTAACGCGGCTGCGAAGGTGTTCGTCCACGGTGATTTCGCACGGATCGCGGAAGATACGCGCAGCGTCATCAGCGCTTCGCTTTTCGGCGCCCTCGCAGGGACCGCCGCGTTGCCGTTTCGCCGGGAACAATTTGAGGACGCGATTCGAAAGGGCGGCGTGGGCGTTGAGAGCAGCTTGGCTGCTTTTGCTGCAGGCTTCCGCGCGGCCACGGAGCCAGCCAGAGCCGTGGTTGGTGAAGCGCAAGCTTCAAAGAGCAAGGTCGGGCCGCGCCTTCAGCCGCTTGCGGCGAGAATCGAAAGCGAATTTCCGGCAGCGAGCCGTGAAATTCTATTCGCAGGCATCGAGCGTCTCGCGGATTATCAGGACGTCGCATACGCTGCCGAGTATCTCAAGTGCCTTGAGGCGATTCGAGAACTAGACGGAAAATTCGGTCGTGGCAATTTTGCGCTGCTCAGCGAGACGGCGCGCTATTTGGCTCTCTGGATGTCCTACGAAGACGCGCCGCGAGTAGCGGATTTAAAAATTCGGCGCACGCGTTTCGACCGGGTACATCAGGACGCGCGCGTCGAGCCGGCGCAGCTCTTGCAGATTAAAGAATTCTTGCATCCGCGCGTGCAGGAAATTGCGGACATGGTCCCCGCGCCACTGGGTCGCTGCCTGCTCCGCTCGAATCTGATGCGGCGGCTAACGGAGGCTATAACAGGGAACGGAAAAGTAGTCGAGACAACGTCGCTCGGTGGATACTTGCAGCTCTATATGGTGGCAGGCATGCGGCGATGGCGGCGAAAGTCGCTGCGCTTCGAGAAAGAACAGAAGGCAATCGCGGACTGGGTCGCGTTAATCACACGAGTCGCTCCTGAAGATTACGCGCTCGCGCTCGAAATTGCGGAATGCCCGCGTATGGTGAAGGGATATGGCGACACACACGCGCAAGGCGAAAAAAACTACCAAGCTGTTATAGCGGCGTTGCCGAAGTTGCGCGGAAAGAGCGACGCCGCGAGCCGCTTGAGAGCGCTTCGCGAGGCGGCGCTGGCCGACGATGCCGGCGAAAAGCTCGACAAGGTGCTGGCCGATGAGAGAGCCAATGGACCGGTGTGACAGGCCAATCTTTGCGATTAGGCCTAAGTTTCTAATCGCAAATCCGGAATTAGAATTCAGGGTATCCGTATTAGAATGAGTGATATACAAATTTCTAATCGCAAATAAAATGCGATTTCGCACATGACAATCGCAAGCCTAGCGGGCGCCAAAGTCACGAAATTTCATGAAAGAATCGGTTCTGGTGAGAACGTGAAAGAATCGGTTCCGGAGAGAGGTAGATGAAAATCGTTTGCCTGGGAGGCGGCCCCGCCGGCCTCTATTTTTCGATCCTGGCGAAGAAGGCCCACCCCTCCTGGGATGTGACGGTTATCGAACGCAATCGCCCCGATGATACGTTTGGATGGGGGGTCGTGTTCTCTGACAAGACCATGGACGGATTCAAAGACGTCGATGCGGAAACGCACTGCGAGATCACTCGCGCTTTCCGCCATTGGGACGACATCGACGTTTTCTTCAAAGGGCAGAAATTAACTTCAGGGGGCCACGGCTTCTGCGGAATCGGCCGAATCAAACTCCTTCAGATTCTTCAGAAACGCGCAGCAGGCCTCGGCGCAAACCTCATTTTCCAGACTGAGATTACCGACCCGGACGCGTATGCCGCCGATTACGATCTCGTGATTGCCTCCGACGGCGCTTCGTCTGTGACGCGGCGGAAATACGAGAGCATCTTCAAGCCTAATATTCAACCACGTCACAACCGGTTTATCTGGCTCGGTAGCAAAAAGAAGCTCGACGCGTTTACATTCGATTTTGCGAATACAGAATGGGGCTGGTTTAACTTGCATGCATACCGCTTCGATGCGGATTGGTCCACGTTCATCGTCGAAACGCCGGAGAAAAATTGGCTGAAAGCCGGCATCGATAAGATGGAGCAGGAAGAATCAATCGCGCTTTGCGAAAAGCTTTTTGCGGACCGGCTCGACGGCAACGCGTTGATCTCGAATGCGAAGCATTTGCGCGGCTCAGCCGTGTGGCTGAAGTTCAATCGCGTGCTGTGCGAGAAATGGTTCCACAAGAATATCGTTTTGATCGGTGATGCCGCGCACACCGCGCACTTCAGCATCGGCTCCGGGACCAAACTTGCGATGGAAGATGCGATTGCGCTCACGCGAGTTCTCTCGCATCACGATGGCGATGTGGCAAGCGCGCTGCAGAAATACCAGGAAGAACGCGAGATCGAGGCGCTCAAGTTGCAAAGCGCGGCTCGGAACCGGATGGAGTGGTTCGAGCAGGTGGAACGCTACGTTCATCTCGATCCGGAGCAATTCACCTACAGTTTGCTCACCGGTAGCCAGCGCATCGGCCACGAAAACCTCAAGCTGCGCGATTCTGGATACGTTCAGAAAGTTGAGAACTGGTTCGCCGCGCGCAGCGGCGTCGATCACGCCGTTCCGCCGATGTTTACTCCGTTCAAGGTGCGCGAATTGTCGTTAAAAAATCGAGTGATCGTTTCTCCGATGGCTGTTTACATGGCCAACGATGGCGTGCCCAATGATTTTCATCTCGTCCACATTGGATCGCGCGCCATGGGCGGCGCGGCGATGGTCTTTACCGAGATGACGTGCGTCTCGCCAGACGCGCGGATCACGCCGGCGTGCCTAGGAATGTGGAACGACGCGCAGCGCGACGCCTGGAAACGGATCGTGAATTACGTTCATACGTATTCAGATGCAAAGGTCGCCCTCCAGCTTGGCCATTCCGGCCGCAAAGGTTCGACGCGCCGCGGTTGGGAGGGAATCGACCAGCCGCTGGCGTCGGACAATTGGCCTCTCGTTTCGGCGTCACCGCTGCCATACATCAACGGCGTCTCGCAGTTCCCGCGCGAAGCCACTCGGGCGGATATGGATCGCATCAAGGCCGATTTCGTTGCGGCCACCGAGCGAGGCGTCGCTGCGCGATTCGATTGGCTCGAATTTCACTGCGCCCACGGCTATCTGATGTCGAGCTTCATTTCGCCGCTCACGAATCTGCGCAACGACGAATATGGCGGGTCGCTCGAGAATCGCTGCCGGTATCCGCTCGAAGTTTTCAAAGCGATGCGCGCTGTCTGGCCGCAGGACAAGCCCATGAGCGTGCGCATCTCGGCGCACGATTGGGTTCCCGGCGGCAATACGCCTGAGGACTCGGCGATCGTGGCGCGGCTTTTCAAGTGCGCCGGCGCGGACATGATCGATTGTTCGTCGGGACAAGTGAGCAAGGATGAGCGGCCCGTGTACGGCCGGATGTTCCAGGTTCCGTTTTCGGATCGCATTCGCAACGAAGTGGGGATTCCAACGATCGCGGTGGGGAATATTTTCGAAGGCGATCACGTCAACACGATTATCGCTGCGGGTCGCGCCGATCTCTGCGCGGTGGCGCGTCCCCATCTTGCCGACCCCGCATGGACTCTGCATGAAGCGGCGAAGCAGGGCTATGCCGATGTGTGGTGGCCTGATCCATACTTGAATGGCAAGGAGCAGCTCGAAAGAAATCTCGCTCGCGCGGCACTTTTGAGGCTGCAGGTGTGACCGACGCGTCGCGCGGTCATAGTTCGCAACTTCTCTCCGGGAAGCACGCGCTCGTCACCGGCGGCAGTCGCGGTATCGGCGCCGCGGTGACGGAAATGTTGCTCGCGCACGGCGCGCGCGTGACCAGCGTGAGCCGCACAAGCGCGGCGCCGCCGAACCGACCTGGTGCTCCGGAATCGCGCGAAGGGCTTCATCTCGTGTCCGCTGACGTTTCCGATCCGGAATCGGTGCAGAAAGCATTTGAGTCGGCGCGCGGGCGTTTTGGCGAAATTGCAATTCTGGTGAACAATGCCGGACAAGCCGGCTCGGCTCCATTCTTGAAAACGGATACCGCTCTCTGGCGCAGGATGATGGCCGTTAATCTTGACGGAACATTTCGTTGCACGCAGGCTGCACTCCCAGGCATGCTTGCCGCAGGCTGGGGACGGATCGTCAACATCGCAAGCACGGCGGGTCTAATCGGCTATGGATATGTAACGGCATATTGCGCGGCAAAACATGGTGTGGTCGGTCTCACGCGCGCGCTTGCGCTCGAGGTTGCGACGAAAGGGGTGACGGTGAACGCGGTTTGCCCTGGCTACACGGATACGGACATCGTGAAAGAAGCTGTCGCGAACGTTGTCGCGAAGACGGGCCGCACGCCAGAACAAGCGCAAGCGGAGCTGGCGTCGCGAAATCCGCAAAAAAGACTGGTTCGGCCCGAAGAAGTTGCGAATGCTGTGGCGTGGCTCTGCTTGCCGGGGAGCGAAGCGGTCACGGGGCAGACGATCGCTGTGGCCGGCGGCGAGGTGATAGAGCGGTGGTAGCGAAGCGGTGTTGGAGAGCGTGATGCGACATCTGCCAGGCGAGCCACACAAGCTGCCGGGGAACCGAACGAATCTCACGAGTTACGCAGCGCGGAATTTCCAATTTGAAGTTTCGCACGCTGTGGCTACCATTACGCTGAACCGGCCTGACCGAAAAAATCCGCTGACATTCGAGTCGTACGCCGAGTTGCGCGATCTTTTCCGTACGATGACGCACGCGGCTGACGTGAAAGCGGTGGTGATAACCGGCGCGGGAGAAAACTTCTGCTCGGGCGGCGACGTGCATGAAATTATCGGGCCGCTCACCAAGCTGGACATGCCAGGACTTCTGGCATTCACGCAGATGACGGGCGATTTGGTGAAGGCGATGAGAGCGTGTCCGCAGCCGATCGTGGCGGCGATTGACGGAATCTGCGTCGGGGCTGGTGCGATTCTGGCGCTCGCTTCGGATATTCGGTTCGGTACGGCGCGCAGCAAGACCGCATTTCTATTCACGCGCGTCGGCCTGGCCGGATGCGATATGGGAGCATGCGCAATGCTTCCGCGAGTGATTGGCCAGGGACGCGCAGCCGAACTCCTTTATACCGGTCGGAACCTATCCGGCGACGAAGCTGAACGCTGGGGATTTTTCAACCGGCTCTCCGCGCCGGAAGCGCTTCTAAGAGATGCGCAAACGCTTGCGGCTGAGCTAGCTGCGGGTCCTACGTTCGCGCACGGCATGACGAAGAAGATGCTCCACCAGGAATGGAATATGGGCGTCGACGAGGCGATCGATGCGGAGGCCCAAGCCCAAGCCATCTGTATGGCGACCAACGATTTCCACCGCGCCTATCACGCATTCGTCGCCAAGCAAAAGCCTGAGTTCGAGGGAGATTGAGATGGCGGGACATAGCTTTTTCGATCGGGGCTTTCTCGATTGGCCCTTTTTCGAGGAGCGCCATCGGACACTGGCGCGGGATTTAGAAGCCTGGGCTGGCGCGCATTTAGGCGCGAACCATGGTGCAAATGTTGATGAGGCGTGCCGGAAACTCGTGAGCGAACTAGGCAGCGCCGGCTGGCTGAAATATGCGATTGGTGGAACCGCGTATGGCGCGGCGGCAGACAATATCGATACACGCGCGCTATGCGTCATTCGAGAAACGCTCGCGCGGCATTCCGGACTGGCGGATTTTGCATTCGCGATGCAAGGATTGGGATCTGGCGCGATCACACTTTTCGGCACCGAAGCTCAGAAGCAAAAATATCTAGCGCGCGTCGCCAGCGGCACGTCTATCGCAGCATTTGCTCTTTCGGAACCCGAAGCAGGCTCGGACGCAGCCGCGATGCAGTGTCAAGCCAAGCTGAGAGGCGATTCATACGAACTGAATGGCGAAAAAAGTTTTATTTCTAACGGTGGAATCGCCGACTTCTACGTCCTTTTTGCACGCACGAGTGAAGCCGCGGGATCCCGAGGAATAACTGCTTTTATGGTTGACGCCAAAACGCCGGGCTTCGAAATTGCAGAACGGATTCAGGTGATGGCTCCCCATCCACTCGCCCGTTTGAAATTCACAAACTGCCGCATCGCTGGTTCGCAGCGACTCGGTGAACCCGATCAAGGTTTCAAAGTGGCGATGGCGACGCTGGATGTGTTTCGCACCTCGGTCGCTGCCGCGGCGGTGGGATTCGCGCGCCGGGCGCTCGAGGAAGCTTTGCGACGCGCGACTTCGCGCAAAATGTTCGGGCAAACGCTGGCCGATTTTCAGTTGACACAGGCCAAGCTTGCGGAGATGGCCACCGGAATCGATGCCGCCGCGCTGCTTACTTACCGCGCTGCATGGCTGCGTGACCAAGGGCAAAACGTCACAGTTGCGGCGGCGATGGCGAAAATGACTGCCACCGAAACCGCACAGAAGGTGATCGACGCTGCCGTGCAAATGTTTGGTGGCCAGGGTGTGGTGAGCGAAGAGCCGGTCGAGCGCCTCTACCGCGAAATCCGGCCGCTGCGGATTTATGAAGGGGCCACGGAAGTGCAGCAGCTGATCATTGCGCGCGGCATCATCAAGTGGTTTCAAGAGAGCGAGCTTTCGCAAGGACAAGCGAAAACCACCGAATTCAGCCATCTTGCCGGAGACCGCAAAGCATGAAGATTCTGCAGCCGCCGTCATGGGCCCGTCCTAAAGGCTTCTCGAACGGAGTCGCTGCGAAAGGGCAAATGATTTTTGTGAGCGGAATGGTTGGCTGGGACGCCGAAGGCAAGTTCGTCTCGAATGAATTCGTGGGACAGGCGCGGCAGGCGCTGAAAAATATCGTCGCCGTTCTAGCCGAAGCGAAAGCGAAACCGGAACACATCGCGCGCATGACCTGGTACGTGGTTGACAAGAAAGAATATCTGGCGGCCTCAAAACAACTGGGCGCTGCATATCGCGAAATTATCGGTCCTCACTACCCCGCGATGACGGCCGTGCAGGTGACGGCATTGATGGAAGACAAAGCAAGGGTTGAGATCGAAGTAACTGCAGTGCTTCCGGACTGACCGCGCGACGATCCGCGAGGTATCGTCCTGCATCTTCCCCGTAACGAATCGTGTAAGTTCGAATCCTGACGTGATTTGCGCTAACGCTCCGAATGTCGTATGGTAGCGCCACGATTTGGGAGACAACCTGCTACTGGGTGCGGCAGGTCTGGGGGGTGGGTATGAACTTGTTCCGGTCGTTTGCCTGCTTTGCCGTGCTGGTGTGTCTATTTTCGAATGCGTCGCCTGCGCGGGGACAAGCAGTGACTGCATCTTTGCAAGGGCAGGTGCTTGACGCGAGCGGGGGAGGAGTTCCGAAGGCAAAAGTTTCGGCGGTGAATACCGAAACGGGATTTTCGCGTTCGACGGAAACTGATTCCAGCGGCGAATATAGCCTTCCAGCGATGCCTCCGGGCCGCTATGCAGTCTCCGCACAATTAGCTGGTTTCAAGACGGACACCGGAGAAATCACCCTTCAGGTGGGACAAGTAGCCAGTCTCAATTTCACCCTCGCAGTCGGTGCGGTAAGTGAAAAAGTAGAGGTGCAAGCGCAGTCGGAGGTGACAGAACCGACGCGAACGCAAATCAGCGACGTGATCACACAGAGCCAGATTCGTAATCTTCCGGTGAATGGG
>Ga0307472_100000565_pt1 | contig 13169 bp, 17 predicted proteins | sample atmos_gasesAM5C__2_FD_204582 | JGI IMG/M metagenome (GOLD analysis project Ga0307472, IMG submission 204582) | Hardwood forest soil microbial communities from Morgan-Monroe State Forest, Indiana, United States - atmos_gasesAM5C_05 | ecosystem: Environmental > Terrestrial > Soil > Temperate...
CGCCGTCAGGATCAAGTCGATCCTCATAAATCTTCTTCGCAGCACCAAAAGCAATTGTTTCCCACCACTCCATAAGCTCGGGAACGCCTGTACTTGTGGGATTGTCGGGGTCGATTGATCCTAAAAGCGTTTGGGACGGAAGTCTATATGCGGTGACTTCGATGGTATACCCTCGATCTGGAACCGGACGAAGGATGAACTGGTTTTGATAGAACATAATGGCTAGTGGGATTGACAATGTCGCAGGATTATACATCACTGTGATATCTGTTCCAGCGATGACTGCAATTGTTGAAAAGTTTCCGAAGACTAGATTAGTGATTAAGCCTGATTCATAGTCGATAGTTCCGCTAAAACAGTCGCCAATTAGGTTGCCATTCCCGTCATCCGTGACGTTTAATGTTCCAAGACTGCTTTCTGCTGTGATTAGGATATTCTGAATTCTGCCAGGAATTGCAGTTCTAGGGTACGAAACGATCGGATTTGAGGTGTTGGGCTGATAGTAGGTGAAATCGGGATTTTGTGCTGGTGGTGTTGTTGCTAGGTAGTTACTTGTGAATGTTGGATTTGAAATGGATGGCACAGTTCCAGATATAGGATTGTTGTAATAACTTCGGATAATGGGCGTGTCCGATAACTGCATCTCATAGGGGCCAGATGTTCCGTCACCTATCGCGAATGACTGCGTGAACTGCCAGTTGAACCAAGAAGCATAGAATGACCACGGGTCTTGATATAGCTTAATTTCCCTTTTGGCACAGTAACATGGCATTTCGATTGTACTGAAATGCTCCGTATCGAAGGCATAGGTGTCTACACCTTTACGAGTATTGAAGGTAAGTTTGTCTTTAAGCTTCAAACTTCGGAACTGGGCTGGAAAGTCATAGAGGTAGAATGAATTGATGTAGTCTATGATTTGGGCGTCAGTCAGCTGGGATGAATTTCCTGTACCAGTCAATCTGCGCACCTTAACTATTATGTCTGATAATGTTGCTATTGTCATGATGGTACATTGTCAAATGAGTCGTTTAAAATCACTGCTGGGGAATATGTGTCAAAATTTACCCCAGAACTAGACGGCACCGCGCAAGGCGGTGTCGTTTCTAAAAGCGAAGAAGGCACTTCAAACGGATCATAGTTTGTGCTGTCGATGTCGACTGTCACACTAAGGGCATCCGTAGCTAGAACCTTCCCCCGTTGGTTATTCAGTTGATAAATCACATATGGTCTTGACACTCTGAAGCTTATGTACTCGTTAATTACGAATGCATGAGCTGACGTAAAAGTCACCGTTGTCGTTTGACCCTGCGTCACATCAGAGATAAAAACCACAAAGGGAGTAAAAACCGAATCGGTCATAATACTTCCATAGGAGTGAATCTAACGCGTGACTCAACAGTGTAGGTCGAAGGTATCCCGCGCATACTTCCCTCAGGAAGTTCTTTGCCGAGCATCCGCACCTTCCTTTTAACGTTGTTGAGTAGCTTCACAACACCCATCGGGAGGTCACAGATTTCCCCATGAATCAACCTAATGGTTGTTAGTGGTTCGCCTGGGAAAAACCTATAGGCGAAATCAAACCAACCGCCTTGAGCGTCCAGGAACTCAAACATCCCCTTCTTCATCACTTCATGCTCTTTCCTAAGACGCTTAAGCTCTGATGTGTACTGCTCAGCTGAAAGTCTTTTGTGTGTCTTTTTCTTTAGTTCTTTAATTTCCATTGATTCCTCCAAAAGGGGGCACAAGGATGCACCCTCGGCCCCAATCGTTTAAACGAGCTATTACATTACCTACTGACCGTTGTACTGGTCATATTTGTAGGCTTGCCACATCCAAGTGTCACCATCGGTGGACACGAAGGAAGATGTGTCAAAACAGGAATGACCGAACACGATCACTCTAGTGTTGCGATTGTCAAAAGAATCAAGGAGGTTAGTCCCTGGAGGCTGTTGAGCAATCGTTGCACTGCCGTTATAAGGAACAACGCCAGAAGAAGACGGCACGACAATTGCAGGGCTGACTTCAAGCTGTGCCAAACTCGTTGAGAAGGCAAAAGCTGTGAAACCTGAAGTGTCGATGTCGACTGTGATTGAAGACACGGTTGAGCTGTTGGTGACACTCAATACACGGCCTTGAAGGTTGTTTATTTGCGTCATGGTTGTCAGGCCGTTTTGTAGCTCTGGAACCCTGAAGGAAACAATTTCACCAACAGTAAAATCATTCTTCCCTGTGAAATAAACGACTGCCTGAGTGGCTTGAGTGATATTAGCTATATATGCCCAGCGTGGATACATCCTATTAGGGATGATCTTAGTGACCTGAGCCGCTGTAGCATCAGCACCAAATGTGATACCCGAGCTAGCCATATATCCCAATGTGATGCTTGTGTTTACGGTAACGGCTGTTACTTGAAACACATAGCCTGAGATTTGACGCTCACCAACAACGCTAGTTAGACGAACCCAGTCGCCAACTGCAATGCTTCCGGTATTCGTCATTGAGACAACAAACGTACCTGCACTACCAGTGATAGCTGTTGCAGCTAACGCAGTAAATGTAGGAGGATTTGTTGTGTCATAGGTAAAAATACCATTGCTAGATAAGAACTTAGTGTTCATAGCAGGAGCAGTGGCATGAGAAGATTGTTGAATCCCCTTAGCTGTACCTTGTGCCATTGAACGCTCCCACCACCATTCAACCGCTTGGGCCTGGTTGGCCTCGCCCCATCCAGTGATAGACTTGGCTACGATGAAATCGGGAGGGTTTTGACTTTGACATACGACTTCAACTGCTGATGCTGTTGAGCCGCTTACGCTAACGGTAAAAGTTCCACCAGCGATCATTTGAAATGGTAACATGGTGACCTCCTTAAATACCGGTTGAGCGAAGGTTTACGATCCAGAGGTCATTAGTGATACACTGACCTTGATAAAAAGAAACGCCGGCAGTATGTCTAAGCATACATGGGTCGTTGTTGTAACCAGGAGGAAGGTAGATGAATCTTGCCTTACCACCAGCCTGCCAAACCACTTTATAAGCTTCCTTAGCAGTGACAAAGTTGTTTGCGATGTCGTTACCGGACAAGGAAGCATTAGGTGTAATAGAGCCCTGTTCAGATACGAACATACGTGTGTTGTTCACACCCCCCCATTCGACACTTAAGGTCTGGGAAACGTTTGGATATTGGAATTTACGAGTGAAGTTTGTGATGTTATTGAAAACAGGAATCATCCTTGTATTCGACATCATCGCGTACGCGTCACCTATTGGAGACGTACCAATTTTCAGCTCACCAGGAATCATATTGGTGATATATTCACCGCTATTGTTCTGGAGTAGGGTTACAACATCATCTACGTCTGATAACTGCATCTCTGTCGGGAGGTCGCCATTGTCGCCCCCTACGCAGTTTACCACCGACGCGGAACTTTCGAGGTTGTCGCGCTGGAGGACGTCCTGAGTCTCTCTCATGGCCTGCCCTAAACGTGCTGCGGCGCTATTGAGAACGGGATCTTCGTTGGTGATTGTGACCTGACGGGTCAATACGATATAGGTAGCATAAACACGCACGCGACAGTCTACGTCTACACGATTCAATTGTTGTGATGGCGGATTAGTCTGCGCATCATCAAGGGGCACAGGGAACAGGTCTAGTCGATCATAACGTGATTGACGGTCGATGTAGCCCTGGTTGTCTGGCAACTCAACTGGTACAGCAAAAAGATTGTGGATCAAATTGTGTTCAGGAGTCGACAGCAACTTACCATTATACCTCTGCTGTATTTGCGGAGGCATAGTACTAATAGAAACTGTCATTTAAACCTCGGGTTTTAGTAACCCGAGCCAGCCATCCTCGCGTAGCCGATCATTTCCTTGTACAATTCCGACTTCTGATCTTCCGTCATCTTGAAAGCTACAGCCATTGGACGTTTATCGTACGCCTGCGGAGACTGGACAGTCTTCGCATTCGATTCGATTTTTTTATCAATTTCTTTAGCTCTTCGGGAAGAAGGAACCTTCTCAGCCAAGTTCATCGCCTTGATGTACTTGTATGTCTGAACGCCGATTTTGTAAGGGTCTTTTAGATCCGCTATGGTTGATGCCAACTCTGGGTCGTGTTCTTCTAAAAGTCTCATTGTGTCAACGTTCACAACATCATTGAAATCGGTATACTGGCGCCTCAAACGGTCAAGAAAAGCTGCGTCTTCCTTGGCTTTTTGAATCTTTTCCAACTCTTGAACTGTTTCTTTGATGATAGCCTGCTTTTCTTTGCCCACTATCTTTTGAAGATGACCTTTATTTACCCAGTCAGTCTCCTGCAAAGTATCAGTTTCATCCGGTTCTTCCTTTTTTCTAGAAAGTTCCATCTGATTTTCAAGAATCTTGTTATTCAATTCGCGAGTGGCTCGCAATTCCCGTTCCATCTCAGTGTAACGTTGCCGCATCTCTCGCCAATTTCGCTCCTGCCGAGATTCCTCAGCTTGAACTTGTTGTACGGGAGACTCTTGAACAACATGGGCTTCATCCTGAGGTGCGACCTCGGCAACTTCGCTGTTTAAGGCTTCTTCCATTTATGTTCCTTTGGCTGGTGAGGCCGTTTTCTACCTAAATTACATGCTCTCAAGTGCATGCGAACTTACTTGCAACCTAATATCCAAACTTTTAGTTTGCAAATAAAAAATCGTAGGTGCTGATGCAGTGTAAAATTTGTCAGGCCGACCGACCAGAAAGGGACTTCTCCTGCTCACGTGGAGAACATGAAGGCGTTTGCTACAAATGCGTTTATGAGATCAAAAAGAAGAATACGCCACAAAGACCTTTAACCGCAGAACCCATAAAGACCGAATCTTGTAAGAATTGCGGTAAAGAATTCACGCCACTTTCACCCACTAAAAAATATCTGACGAATGCAAAATATTGCTGCGATGTATGTCGCAAGGAAGGCAATAAAAACATTCCATCCAAGAGGGAAAGAAGAACGAGGACAAGCGACTTTAGCTACTCTTGGAAAAATAAGAATTTTGACTTTTCAAGAGATCCAAGTCATATAAGTTTTGGTGTTCAGCTTTAGATTGCTTTAATTAGCTTAGATTTAACGTTTTTGTAGCTGAAAAGTGGTTTATCCTCGAAGAATGGATTGGCAGCCCAACGCTCGCCGTAACCTACCTTCATGAAGCCAAACTTCGTTAAATCATTCCTTCGGAATGCTCTAATTTCCTCGACCATTTCATCTTCATAAAGATTGGCATTATTGAGGATGTTTTGCATTTGAGTTGAATGAGGCAAGCACCAGCAAAATTTAACTTCTTGTCCGTGTTGGATGCGAAAAACTAAGGTATCATCTTCGGGATAGGGACGATAAACCATGGTGTACATATCCCGACGAAATGCATTCGGCATCGCCAAATCTCTTTTCTCATGCACAAGGATGTAGAAATCCTTTCCCTCATGAGGATTTGAGTTGATCACATCATTGATGTCGCTGACTAGACCACTCATCATTTCCCTAGCCATATCGCCGCATTCGATTACATCATTTTTATTCCCGTTTATTTGCAAATCCCGATATATTTTGCCAACGGTTTCTCGTGAGGGGTCAAATCTGCTCTGAAAAGTCATCGAAGTAATTCCTTGTTTATGACATAATCCGCTCGACCTTTCGGTTAGTTGGTACAGGGGGCTGTGGCGGCCCCCTTGCTTTATCTCTTGGGAGTATGCATTCGCATAGTCATCCCAGACTTCCTCATCGCATCATGTGACGCGTCTTCCACATCCTTATAAAGACGACTCTTCATCTTTTCAGGAGGGGGAGAAGTTGGATTGATCTTGCCCTTTTGAACGGGAACAGATGATTTTTTCATCAGCTATACCGCCCTTGGTACGCTTGACCTTTTACTCCGCGCGACATTTCATCTTGAGTGCGATTTTGTCGATGAACATAGTTGGTCGTCGACATGAAATCATGTTCAGGAAATGATTCGCTTGGGCGTTGGATGTCCATTACATGTGGACTCATATCCCCTTGGTGATCCCCAAGATGAGACATACTGCCAGAATGATGATGACCATCGGCAGAATGATGATGCTTAGGGGAATGATGCGACTTAGAGCCGCCACTATGACTTTTACCATGATGTCCCCTATGGCCATGATGGCTTTCGTGATGTTTTTTCATGTCGTTCTCCTAGGTTAGACTGATACTTCACGTGATTGTTGAGAGGCCATTTTAGGGGAAGCACTCACGGCGTCCTCCTTCAATGCATCAAGCATCTGTAATGCCTTCTGCATGTTATCAAGGTCTATGCCTTGAAGTTCTTTAGCAGCTTTAACCAGGTTTAAGACTGAATTTGTCCTATCCTCTTCTGCCCGTTGGATTCGTTCCGCATTGAGGGCTTTATCAAGCTGTATTTTTGCTATTCTTTCTTGTGCAAGACCATGTTGAGACTCGGCGTAGGCCATCTTGGTCGCATTTTCAACTTTTAATTGCTGCATTTGAAGCTCAGCCATTTTTTGCTGTTGCTGCTTCATTGCTTCCTGATTAGCTTTAATTTTCTCCATGATCCGATCTTTATTTTGGATCGTCATAGCCTCTAGGATTTCATCAGTAGGCATCACATCGCCTAGTATTTCCTTCATATGCAGTAATTGAGCGAGTTCAAGTTGTTGTTGGGATTCAGTTAGCACACCCTGGACGACTTTGCATCCATAGGTGAAAAATGCCTTATTATCAAATTCTGCTGTCGGTTCTTCGCCTACAACTTGTTTGATCTTCCCAAACGTCCAATTCTTTTGGATCATTTCAATGATAATATCGCCGCATAGACGTTGAGTTTCATCAAACTGGTCAAATAAGCGCTGAAGATTTCTTGCGTTAGCAGCTTGTCGCATCATCGAGATGATCCCAGCCTTGTCATCAACATCAATACCCATAGCGTTAGGATCTACACCTGCAATCCTATGGATAGTCGACAGCAGCATTTCTTCCATTTGTAGCATGACTGGTGATGGTGGAATGATCTGCATCGGTTCGACATCGGTCATCTGAAATTTGGGATCAATGAAGAGAACACGTCCATTCCCTGTGTTCATCGAATCTTCTGGCGTGACCAAGGCACCTTTTTTGATTTTCAGGCCTTGCTGCTGCGACTCTAAAATATCGAGATCAGAAACTTTACGGCGATTGAAAAGGTATTGCGCATCGCGCATGTCACGAACTACGCCGCGAAACTTATAAGCGTAATAAGGAGTATCAGGAGTAAAATAACCGAGAGTAGGCACAACAGGATATCTGTCCAGTCCGTAGGGATTTGGTTCATCTACTAGTGTCCTATCGTTTATGATGATGTTTCGCCGCACTGTAGCTTTAGGTTTTGTAACTACAGCCAAACGGTCGCGAAACTGGCTCATAATAACACGAAGGTCTTCCTCATCACCAGTGAATTCCTGGCATTCTTCCGTCTCCTTGTCTACTAAATATTGGCATGTTCGAGTATCTAGGTACCAATATTCATCGAAGGCGATCACATTCGGGAACTGGATTTGGTAGACTTCAGGCATGTAATAAAATTTATCGTCCCGATAGCTGCCTTTAGGCATGGACATGATGTCATCAGTTAATTCGGGATACATTTTGCAGGCTTCAAGTCGATCAAAAAACTGACGAGTCCAAAAGAAGCGGCAGTCAGACATATCGTGACGCCTAAAGTATGGGTCAACGAGAACTGACTTGAAATCAATATATCGTAAGGAGATGTCGCCCGAAATCGGGTCTCTTGTGTTGTCCTTGTATATGGATATAAAGCCAATACCTTGAGTTAATGCGCCTTGCTCGAATGCGTCAGAATAAACCTGGTAGGCTCCAGACTGATTATGCACATAGTAAAGGCACTTCGTCAGCTGATCAGCCGTCTTCTGCATGCCACTTTTGATCGGTATAACGATCGAAGATTTGCGGTTTTGCCGCTGCGACCCAGATATTGCCTGAATGATTGGATTGATAATGTTGAAGTTGAATATTTTTCTACGATAAGTAGCGACACCAGGGAAAAGCAGTCCCCATATATCTTGATCACCTAGGCAAAACCTCTGGTCGACATCAGCCTGGTACCATTGAGTCTGAAGAATGTTGATGCAGTCTGTATAATGTCGGTTCATTTTCTGACGGATCGACTGGTCAATGTCAGTATCCGGCCAAAATATGGGATCAGAGTTCTTCATGTTGAGCTTTGGTTAAAAACTCAACCTAATGTACTCAATTTTTTACTGCAACACTTTGGTATTGAACAGATTTAAGGTTGGCGGCCATATCAGCCCTATCTTTCGACCCCCGAGAAATCCCGAGGCAACCAACCTTAAATAATAACTACATTAGTGAACAGAGATGGGCAATAGCGCCCAGTAGAGACTGCCTTACACAGGCTGCACGACGCCAACTCTTTCTTCGAAAGAGCTTGAAAAAAAAGAGCCTGTAAGAGCACATTAAAATTTCCAGGTCTTAAAATACTCTTACAGGAGAACTTATGCACGTACACAAAACAACAGATTACAACAAATTTGTCATTAAATACAATCGCCCCATCAATGGGGCAAACGTCAATGCTTTGATAAGAAGTTTCAAAGACAGTCCGGACTCAATGAAAGTATGTCCCATTATTGTTGCACCCTCGATGGTGGTTATTGATGGCCAGCATAGAATCGAGGCGGCGCGTAGGATGCAGGTGCCAATCCACTATTGCATAGATGAATCCGCTACTGATACTGAAAAGATCCTGTCCAGGATAAAATCTTTGAATGTGCAAAGGCCCTGGGAGGTACCCGACTTCATTCACTATTATGCTGAGCAGAAGATACCTGACTACCAATTCTTATTGAAGACTCAGGAAAAATACAAATCATTTATAACATTCTATAGTTTAATATACATTTGTGAAACTGAATTTCCGAAACAAGCAAAGGCCACACAAATTAGGGACGGAAAGTTCACTGCTAAAAACCAGAAAAAAATTCTGGAGTTCTTAGAGGAATGTAGACAACATTTAGAATGTTATCAAGAAAACATAAAATCAAGACTTAAGAGTCATATTTTCAACAGGATTTATACTAAAGCATTGTATGATCTTCACCGAGGAGAATGGAAGGAAACTTGGGTTTCAGTTAAGAATTTTTTAAAGAACTGTAACAAATATCCTGCTGCTCTGCCGATCCCTTTTGATCATGACCAAGCCAAGAAATACATTATTCAAATGGCCAGGCATAAAGAAAAAAAATCAAAGTAACTAGAATGGGCGATGAGTTAAGACTCATCGTCCTCATCCTCATCGTCGCAATCATCTTCGCATGTATCAGTACTTAACTTGGCATCTAAAATCTCCAGTCTCTTACGAACATGTTGAGCTTCACGATATGAGGAACAGAAAGTTTCCATCGAACCGACCAAACACCCAAGCATTTGCCCTACCCTTTTGGATGCCATCTCTTCAGTAGCTTCCAAGATTTTTTTATATTCATTCAATTCTTTGTCGTAACAGTTTTCCATTTTTCACCTCATTCCATTATCTCTAAAGGCAATTCTAATTCGCACCATATATCCGAGTCGCTAACGGATATTCGCTGGTTTGTCCCACCAATTTCAAGTTGACGTTCCCAATATTCAGGATTAAACTTTTTATCATCTTGATAGGGATTACTCACGCGAAGGAAACCTTTGAAGTCATATTTAGGTGTGCCTATAGACGCTAAGTGAGTAGCATATAATACACGCTGGCCATGCCTAGGCTTTTCATCACCCATTCTTTTCCAAATCATTTTTATCCCCAATAGGATTGAAGAGCTTTATAGTCACTTTCAGGTGGTTTGATTGACCCCTGAACCTTTAGTAGTCCAGTCGCCAAATAACGCATAGCATCAGCAAAATGGCTTGACCAATCGTGAAGAGGCTTGTTTGCATAAACTTTTCTTATATCGTCCCATTCGCGGTGATAATGATCAAGAGATTTTAGAAGTTTTTGACATGTCTCAGGGTCGAACATGCATCGGGTTTCTAGAAGGGCTTGCGTTGATGTGATGCCGTCTGAAAGGGAGGATTTTGGCACTGTTGTCACTTGAATGCCAAGTTCTTCTAGGATTTCTCGCCGCGTTGCACCTGTGCTCAATCCATCGGTGATTTCCACATCGTGAGGGAACAAGTGAGTGCCGTACTGATATTTTTTATCCTCAAGGATCTTTTTCCACCCTGCTAGGGTTGTTTTTGTTTGCTCCTCACAGTCGATGATGCGTATTTGGTCGTCAATGAGCTGGAAAAAGATTACTGCCGTAGCATCATTCCAGCCTAGATCCCATGCAGTGTGAACCAGTTTGTAGGAATTGTGATATAACTTGCAAATTTTGCCGCTGTCGTTGATGCGATTTAAGATGGCGCTGTAGAACGATCCTTCAACACCTCGGTCAAATGAGCAGTAGTATTCTTGAAGGGCGAGCTCTTCACTCATACCTTCTTCCATTTCCTGCTTCACATCGAGCTTTGTTAGCACTCCAGTATCTTCAATGCCAAGTTTCTGACGAAACCATTCCGGATTTCTCTCAGCAGAGCGATAGAGATCGTAGAAATGGTTGCGCCCACGGGGTGTCGATATGAAAATCGCTGTCCCCTTGTTGACCTTGAGGATCGGACGTATGTAATCCCATGCCGCGGGATCTTGTAGGGCATACTCGCTAAACACCACAATTCGGGGGTTTGTACCCATGAGCGAATCAATGTTATCCGATCCGATAAGTTGTAGCAGTGAACCATTCGTAAAGCGTACCTTCATCTCTTGATTGTTTTTCTGTGCGATAATCTCTTTGGGAATGCAATCCATAAGGCGACGGCCATCATTGTCAATGGAATCCCAGATGACCTTCTTGGCCTGGGCATATGATGGCATGATATAGAAACAAGTTTGGGTTGATGTGTAAAGCAGCTTTACACACCAATTGAGAATTGTGTAGTCCTTTCCTGAACGGCGGTGCCAAGTTAGAACTACACGTTTTTTACCGCTGTCAAGAGCTCTGAGGACAGGGATTTGATAGTCACGAGCATTGAACTGGAGAAGCCACTTGTCATCCACTACTTACCTTTATGGCCAATTTTCTTAAGAGTTTCGGCTAATCTAGCGCGCTGGCCTAGTTTTCCAGGTTTTTTTGCTGCTGATGCTAGCTTTTTAGCAGGGATTGCCTTACCTTCTTTTACATGAAGCTCTTTATGCAGCGCTCCAGGATGCTTTATAGCCTTTTGTATAAACTTCTCAGCCACATATGCCTCACTTCTTTTTCTTATGCATTGCCTTCTTGCCGGCTTCAACAGCCTTATCCCTCTTCTTATCCATTTTCTCCAGGGTCTTCAGCTCCTTTTCCTCGTGCTTCAATCCCTTTTCGATCTTTTTGATCTTCTTGTCCATATTTTTCCTCGTAATGTTTCAGCTTCTGCCGCATGTGGGAGAGCTCTTGTTGCGTTATAGCGTTACTGTAGTCAATGGTCTTGAACATAACTTGCTGTTGAGGTGCCTCGTAGTGGTCTCGTTGGCCCAATAACTGCTTGCCAAGGAAAATAGCCATCGCTGGATTCCCCCTCTCAGCTATTCTCAGCTGGGTTCTTCTCAGTGACATTTTACCACCATCGGAGAACCTTTTATAAATACTCAAGAATTTATCATCATAGTTTTTTTCTGCCCTATTTATCAATGTTTCATGAGAAATATTGAAGAAAGATGCAATTTCGGATTGTGTGCAATGAATTTGGCACAGGTCTTCGAACACTTTCCAATCTATGGGCTTTTCTGGGCGACCTACTTTGTTAGCCATGTTAACACCTATTTTTCTGCAACCTATCAAGGATTTTCTTTTTTATACAAAGCAAAAGCATAGTGTGATATATGTATTGGTTAAAATTTCCATTGAGACGGCCATGTACGTTTATCAACTCGACCTATTCAAATCCCCTGAAGAATGCAGACTGGAAGCCTTGGAGGCTGAAATTGAAAGACTCAGAACGTCGCTGGATAAACAGCGCAAGTCACAATTCGCGAAGATTGGGGAGCTTGCAATCTTGGAAAGGAACATTTGTCATACGAGCCCATATACAATATTTTATTACAATGGTATATCTCCATTTTTAAATGGAGGTGAAACATGGATAAATGTCCAAAGTGTGGCTACGATGAACTCGCTGACGAGAATGACCCATTTTCAGGAGCTTCCCCAACTCACTTATCTGATCAGGGACGAGTTGACTTTAACAATCTCACTGAGGTAATCAAATGGGGAGAAGCTAGAGAAGGATTTTCTTGTGACTTTTTCAATTCTTTGAAGGCTAACTTAGACAAGTACCCTGAGTTGACCCAAAAACAAAGAACGGCCCTGGACAACGTAATAAAAAAGTTCAGGATCAAATGAAAGAATGCAAAATAAAGTTTGAAAACTGGTGGGGAACGCATCATATTATGGTGACGGCTGCCCATCGTTATTGTTTAGGAAGAAGAACCTACATTGTGTCCATATGTGTTGACTGGCTGAAAAGTAACTGGGAGAAAATTGAGCCCGAAACCAAAAAGAGAATAGTTTCGGAGACACACGAAGCGATCGATAAAGAATGTGCTGGTGATGCGTGTGATGTTGATGCATGGAAAACATTGATAGATTTCGCGAATAAGGAGTAAACATCTTGGGGCTTGTCTTCATGGATGACGCCCCCTTTAAAGGCTTTTCGGTGAGCCAGCCTGGAAAATCACCGACATTTGGAGATGAAATGAAAGAAGACTGCGACTGTTCATATTGCAAAGATAAAGTTAATGAATATTTCTGCATAAGCTGCAAATACAACTTCAATGAATGCGAGTCCAATTTTATCTACAAAGGAATGGTGGCATGTCCCAAATGCGTCACAAAAAATGACATAGAACAATTCAAGGTTTCTGCTGATCTTATGGAAAATTCACCTAAATCTGACCCTTTTGAAAGTAATGATGAAGAAAAAAAGATTCTTTTAGATGAGATTCAATACTGGAGATTAAACTTTCTTGGTAATTGCATCGCTATGAATAAGAAAGGTCGATATATCGATGAGTGTTTTATGAACACTCCTAGTAGTGTTTTGCTGGAAAAGGGAGCTTATGATCTTTACAACGAAATAAGAG
>Ga0307472_100000568_pt1 | contig 13152 bp, 11 predicted proteins | sample atmos_gasesAM5C__2_FD_204582 | JGI IMG/M metagenome (GOLD analysis project Ga0307472, IMG submission 204582) | Hardwood forest soil microbial communities from Morgan-Monroe State Forest, Indiana, United States - atmos_gasesAM5C_05 | ecosystem: Environmental > Terrestrial > Soil > Temperate...
GGTTTCGCGCTCGGCGGGATCGTTGCCTTCCTTCACCTGCCGATCGAAGCGTTTCCCGAGCTCGCCGATCCGCAGGTGCAGGTGATCACGCTCTTCGCCGGTCACGCCGCGGAGGAGGTCGAGCGGCAGGTGACGGTGCCGATCGAGCAGGAGATGAACGGCCTCCCCGGTCTCGCCCGCATGCATTCGTTCTCGCTCTTCGGCCTGTCGTTCGTCGTGCTCACGTTCGAGGACGGCACCGACCTCTACTTCGCGCGACAGCAGGTGACCGAACGCCTCGCCCAGGTCGACGTCCCCGACGGCGTCAAGCCCGAGCTCGGTCCGCTGTCGACGCCGACCGGCGAGATCTATCGCTACACCCTGGTCGGCAACGGTTACACGCCGATGCAGCTCCGCGAGCTGCAGGACTGGGTCATGGAGCGCTACCTGAAGCAGGTCCCCGGCGTCGCCGACGTCGTCTCGTTCGGGGGATTCGTCAAGCAGTACCAGGTGCAGGTCGATCCGCAACGTCTGCAGGCGCGCGGCGTGGCGCTGCAGCAGGTCTTCGCGGCGCTCGCGCGCTCGAACGCCAACGCCGGCGGCAACTACATCGAGCACGGCGAGGAGCAGTACGTCGTGCGCGGCCTCGGCACGCTGGCGAAGCTCGAGGACATCGAGCAGGTCGTGATCGCGGCGCGCGGCGGCATCCCCATCCGCATTCGCGACATCGCCGACGTCACCATCGGCCCTTTCCCGCGGCGGGGGGTCGTCACCCGGGACGGCGAGTCCGAGGCGGTCGAAGGGATCGTGCTCATGCGCCGGGGCGAGAACCCCTCGAGCGTGCTCACCGCCCTGCACGCCAAGATCGACGAGCTGGGCCACGGCATCCTGCCGCCCGGCGTGCGCATCGACACCTTCTACGATCGCAGCCAGCTCGTGCGCCGGACGCTCGTGACGGTCACGCACAACCTCGTGCTCGGGGCGGCGCTCGTCATCCTCGTCGTCGGGGTCTTCCTGATGAGCGCGCGGGCGGCGGTGATCGTGGCGCTCGTCATCCCGCTCTCGCTGCTCGGAGCCTTCCTCTACCTGAAGCTGCGGGGACTGTCCGCCAACCTGCTCTCGCTCGGGGCGGTCGACTTCGGGATCATCGTGGACGGCGCGGTGATCATGGTCGAGCACGTCGCCCGCCGGCTCGCCGGGGTCACCGCCCGCCGCGACGCCCAGTGGGTGATGCTCGAGGCGGCGGAGGAGGTGGCCCGCCCGACGCTCTTCGCCCTCTGTGTCATCATCGTGGCCTACCTGCCGATCTTCTCGCTCCAGCACGTGGAGGGCCGCATCTTCGCGCCCATGGCCAACACCGTCTGCGCCGCGTTGGTGGCGGCCCTCATCTTCTCCTTCACCCTGATCCCGGTGCTGAGCTTCGTCCTGCTGCGCCGGGCGCGCGACCCGGGCGAGACCCCGATCGAGGCGGCCGCGCTGCGCATCTACCGGCCGGCGCTCGCCTGGGTGCTGGCGCATCGACGGGCGGTGGTCGCGGCCGCGCTCGCCAGCGTCGTCCTGGGAGGGTGGCTCTTTGCCCGTCTCGGCACCGAGTTCCTGCCCGAGCTGAACGAGGGGGCACTCTACGTCACCTTCACCCTGCCGCCGAGCATCTCCCTCACGGCCGGGTCGCGCGACGTCGTGCCGCGCGTCAGCGCCGTCTTCCTCTCCTTCCCCGAGGTGCGCAGCGTCCTCAGCCAGCTCGGCGGCCCCGACGACGGGACCGACTGGTCGACGCCGAACAACCTCGAGTACTTCGTCGACCTGAAGCCCCAGGACGAGTGGCCGCGCGGCGTGACGCGTGACGGGCTGGTCGAGGCGATGCGCACCCAGCTGGCGGACATCCCGGGGATCGAGTTCAACTTCTCGCAGCCCATCAAGGACAACATCGAGGAGAACATCTCGGGCATGATCGGCCAGATCGCCATCAAGCTCTTCGGCGACGATCTGGACGCCCTGCGACGGACCGCGCTCGACATCCAGCACGTGCTCGAGGGAGTCCCCGGGGTGGCCGACCTCGCCGTCGTGCAGTCCGCCGAGCTGCCCCAGGTGCACATCGTCGTCGAGCGCGACGCGATTGCCCGCTACGGGCTCAGCATCGCCGACGTGCAGGACGTGATCGAGACCGCGATCGGCGGCAAGACGGCGACCACGCTCTGGGAAGGCGAGCGGCACTTCGACGTCGTCGTGCGCCTCGCCGAGGGGGCGCGGGCGACGCTCGACCGGATTCCCGACATCCGGGTCACGAGCCCCGACGGAGCGCAGATTCCGCTCGGTCAGCTCGCCCGAGTCGAGGTGGCCAACGGCCAGTCCTCGATCACCCGGGAGGCCAACACCCGCTTCGTCGGCATCAAGTGCAACGTGCACGGCCGCGACCTGGGGAGCTTCGTCGCCGAGGCGCAGCGCCGGGTGGCGCAGGAGGTCGCGCTGCCGCCCAACTCGTTCCTCACCTGGGGCGGCGAGTTCGAGAACCAGCGGCGCGCGATGGCCCGGCTCGCCATCATCATCCCGGTGTCGATCGGGCTCATCCTGCTGATCCTCCAGCGCACCTTCGCCTCGCTGCGCTCGGCGCTGCTCATTCTCTGCACAATCCCGTTCGCCCTGGTGGGTGGCGTGGTGGGGCTGGACATCGCCCGGCTCAACCTGAGCGTCTCGGCCTGCATCGGCTTCATCGCGCTCATGGGCCAGGTGGTGCTGAACGGCGTCGTGCTGGTCTCCCAGATCAACGGGCTGCGGAGCGAGGGCTTCGACGTGCGCTCCGCCGTCGAGACGGGGGCCCAGCGCCGCCTGCGGGCCGTGCTCATGACGGCGCTGCTCGCCGCCCTGGGGCTGCTGCCCGCGGCCCTCTCGACGCAGATCGGCTCGGAGACCCAGCGTCCGCTCGCGGTGGTCGTGATCGGCGGCCTGGTGTCCGCGACGCTGCTCACGATCCTAGTCCTGCCCGTCCTCTACACGATCTTCCTGCCGGAGAGTGTAGACGTCACCGGATCGGCCGGGAGCGCGCCGCTCCTGCGCAAACTCGAAACCAGCAAGGAAGTCGCGTGATGCCGAAGGAGAGACACTACATGCGTCGCTACTGGATCGCCTGCCTGGCCCTCGCCGCCGCGCCGGCCTGTGGCCGTCACGACCTGGGGGATCGGGCCGCCGCTGCCGCGGATCGGAAGCTCACGCCCGCACAGCTCTCGTTCCTGAAGTTCGCTCCCGTCGCCGAGGAGGAGGCCGCTGCCATCGCCGACGTGAGCGGGACCATCGAGTTCGACGAGGAGCGGACCGCGCGCCTGAACCCCCCCGTCGCGGGACGGGTCATCGAGCTGCTGGTGCAGGTCGGCGATCGCGTGGAGGCCGACCAGCCGCTGGTCACCCTCGACAGTCCCGAGGTGAAGGCCGCCCAGGTCGACTACGTCCGCGCGGAGGCCGATGCCCAGCTCGCGCGGACGGCCGCCGAGCGCGCCGAGCGCCTGCGGACCGCGCGGGCCATCGCGGAAAAGGACTTCGTCCAGGCGCAGCAGGAGACGCGCAAGGCGGAGGCCGACTTCGAGCGCGCCCGGGCGCAGCTCGAGCGCCTGAGGGTGGCACCCGGGGAGCGCTCGAGCCGCTACCTCCTGCGGGCGCCGTTCGCGGGGACGATCGTCGAACGCAAGGCACTGGTCGGTACCGAGATCGCGGCCGAGAGCCCCGAGCCGCTCGTGGTGGTCTCGGATCTGTCACGCCTGCGCGTGGTCGTGCGGCTGCCGGAGCGCCAGCTGTCGCTCGTCGAGGCGGGCCAGGTGGCCGCGATTCACGTCGACGCGTATCCCCGGGACTTCCCCGGCGAGGTGGTGGCGGTCGGCGACGTGATCGACGAAGCCACCCGGACGGTGCTGGTCCGCTGCACCGTGCTGAACCCGGACCACCTGCTGAAGCCGGCGATGTTCGCGCGCGTCCAGCTGAAGGCGCCGGCCGGACGCCGGATCGCCACCGTGCCGTTGAGCGCCCTCCTTTCCGACGGCCACCACTTCCGCGTGCTCGTCCGACGCGCCGACGGGCAGCTGGACAGCCGCCCGGTCGAGGTGGGCGCGGAGGTGGGCGAGGCCGTCCAGGTCCTCTCGGGCCTCCGGGTCGGCGAAGAGGTCGTGACGGAAGGGGCGCTCTTCGCCGCGCGCCAGCTCGCGAGCTCCTAGCGGCGACCTACCACGAGAAGGTGTGCGTGAACTGCAGGACGAGGCCGCTGATCCGGTCCTGGTCGTTGCCGCGCTGGACCGCCAGGACGAGGCTGTCCTCACGGTTGATGATGATCGCCCCGCCGAGCGAGAGCGCGTTGCTCCTGCCCGACATCCAGTCCGCATAGAAGACGAAGTGATCCGAGACCTCGATGTCCGTGCCGAGCAGCGCCCGCCAGGCATACCCGGTGTAGAGAATGCCGGTGTGGAGACGGATGCCGCGCAGCTTGATGTTCCGGTGGTGGGCACGGAACTTCTGATACTGGACCTGCTGGTAGTTGAGCGTGCGGCTGAGGACGAGGAAGTAGTTCGGCGCGAACCCCGGGCCGACCTGTGAGGCCCCCACCGCGACGGCGGGCCAGTGGTAGCCTTCGGGCAGCACCTTCCACTTGAGGTTCAGCTGGGGGCGGTAGTCTTCCGGGCCGTCGGCGGGGACGAGGTCGAGGCCCCCTTCGACATTCCAGGGGAGCCCGAGCTCGCTCTGGGGGTTGGGACGCGGCTCGTGGAACATCGAGTCCGAGCCGCGCAGCTCCGTGTTCCCGTTCTGGAGGGCGAGGCTCAGCTGGCGGGGCGGCACGAGGTCGGTCGTCGGGATGATGATGAGACCAGTCGGCGCGCCCCACGCCGGCACGGCCAGGAAGCTCACGAGCGTCGTCAGGAGGCGCATCTCAACTTCCGTCCTCCCGGATCACCCGCCGCGGCGTGACGCGAAAGAAGTCGAGTGTTCCATCGAGCTCCTCGACCAGCGCGTGGAGCTCCGCCTGTTCGGGGGTCGATTCGATCGCGTGAGTCGCGCGGACGATCCCCTCGATCCGGTCGGTCGTTGCATGGATGGTCGCGAGCGTCGCACAGAAGGTCTCTACCAGGCGGTTGAGGGCATCGGCGACCTCCCGGAACTCGTCCTCGCAATGCAGCTCGACCCGGACACCGAGGTCCCCCGTCGCCAGCTGGTCGAGCGCGCGATGGAGCGTGTGCACCGGTCGGACGATCCGGTGTGTGAGCCGGAACGCCCATGCGACCACGCCGAGCACCACCAGGACGGACAGCGCCAGACCGAGAAGGAACCCGCGCCGTAGCAGCTCGCCGGTGTGGCTGATCGTCTTGTGAGCGCGGAAGAACTCCGTCCCGACGGCCTGGTCGCCCATGCGGTACTGGACGGTGAGTGCGACGAGGACGGCCACGAGCAGTGCTGCCCCCACGGGCAGCACCCAGCGCAGCTGCCGCTGGCGGTGGACGCCGTGATGATGGAGCAAGCCAAAGAATGCCATGGTCTGATCTCCTCGCCGGGTCCTCATTCGAGCTCGGACAGCCGGTGACACGTGAGGCAGAGGGCGCCCTCACGGTTGTCGATTCGGAGGAAGTCGCCGAAGCGATTGTTCTCGCCATGCATGAAGTGGCAGGTCGCGCAGCCGATCGTGCCGTCGCCCGCCAGCGGGAGGATGTCCGGAACGCCCTTGCCGGCCCGCACGCTGGTCGGATGCGACGGACCCTCGTCGCCGTGACAGACGTTGCAGCGCCGCTCCAGGTCGGTGGCGAGGAGCTGGCGGGCGGCGCCGGGATCGCGGGCGAGCGTCGCGGCGTCGGCGGTGTGACAGGTCGAACAATCCGCGTCCTGGCGGTGCACGTCGTCGCCCTGCGACTTCCCGCCCGGCGCCGCGACCGCCCCGAGCGCGAGCCACAGGGTCGCGAAAGCAATCGCCGCCGCTCGTTTCACTGCCGCCGGTCCATGGCGCTCGGGCCATCGTCCGGTTGTTCGCGGGGCAGTCAAATCCGGCCCGACGACGGGTGGCGGGCTCAGCCGGCGTGCTGCGCCGGGCGGTCCGTGGCCATGAGCAGGAGGCCGCCGAGGCTCGCGAGCGCCATGCAAGCGAACATCACGCGGTACCCGGCCGCCCAGGCGATCGCGCCGCCGATCGGCATGCCCACCGTCTCGCCCAAGTCGAGCGCGGCCGTGTAGAGACTCACCACCGTCCCCTGGAGGTGGGCGGGCGTGCGCCCGACGGCGAGGGCGTTCAGCACGGGGAAGAGCGAGCCGTGGCCGGCGCCGCAGGCGATCCCGGCGAGCACCAGGACGCCGCGCAGCGGCAGCAGGCAGAGGGCGGCGAGCCCGAGGGCGAAGACGCCGAAGGCGGGAACCGTGATGCGGCCAGGCCCCAGGCGGTCGGGCAGGCGGCGCCCGAAGATGCGGAGCGCGATGGTCGTCGAGGCGTAGGCTGCGAAGAAGGGCGAGGCGTGCGCGACACCCAGATCGCGGGTGAAGGGCGCGATGAAGTAGAAGGCCGCCCCCACCCCGGCCCCGAAGAGGGCCGTGGCGACCAGGATGCGCCCCACGCCGCCGTGGAGCGCCGTGCGGAACATGTCGCGCCAGACGCTCGCCGAGACGCCCACGGCGTCCACGTATCGTTCCCGAGCGCGGGTCGGTGTCCGGGGAATGAGCGCCGTGAGCCCGAACGAGACGGACGCGAAGCCGGCCGCGACGAGGAAGAACACCGGGTATCCGCCCCGGGCGATCAGCATCTCGCCGAGCGTCGGCCCAAGCCCGTTGGTCGCCATGCCGGCCACGCCGAAGATGGCGATCCCTTCGATCCGGCGCGCGGGCGGGACCAGGTCGGCCGCATAGGTGAAGTACGCCGCGAAGAGCGCGCCGCCCACGATGAAGTGCACGGCAGAAAGCAGGAAGAGCGTGCGTCCGGTCGAGCCGACGAGCAGGAAGAGAGGCAGCGTCGCGGCGTTGATGGCCCCGCTCCAGAGGAGGACCTGGCGCCGCCCGAGGCGATCGAGGAGCGCGCCCACCGTCGGCCGAAGGACGACGCTCGCGGCGATGCCCGTTCCCAGCACGAGCCCGATCCGGATCTCGTCGCCGCCCAGCGAGTCGATGAAGAGCGGGAAGAGGAGGAACATGCCGAAGCTCATCCCGCCCGTGAAGTGGATCGCGCAGGCCAGCCAGAAGGTGGGGGTGTAGAGAGCCCGGGTGTCGCGCACGGAAGCGGCGCACTCTCGACGCCCGCAGCGCGAGTGTCAACCGCGGAGGCGCCTTCCCTCGCGTCGCCCTCTGCGCCTACTATCGTCTCTCGGGAGGCCGCCATGCGGGAGATCGTGCAGGGAATCGTCACCTGGGAGTCGTTCTCCGAGCCTCACGGCTACGACTTCAACGGATACTTCCTCCGCCATCCGGGCGGGAACCTCTGCATCGACCCGGTCGACCCGCCGGAGGATGTGCTCGCGCTCCTCGGCAGGGAGGGCGTCGCGCGCATCCTGATCACCAACCGGAATCACATGCGGAAGGCGATGGTGGTGCGCGAGCAGAGCGGCGCGCCGGTGACGATCCACCCCGACGATGCTGCTTACGCGCGACAGCAGGGTGCCACGATCGACGCCGAGCTGCGTCCCGGGGAACGCATCGGGCCCCTGACGGTCGTCGGCGTGCCGGGGAAGTCCCCCGGTGAGGTCGCGCTCCACTGGCCCGAGCGGCGCCTCCTCGTGGTCGGGGACGCGGCGATCGGCAACCCGCCGGGACGGCTCTCGCTCCTGCGCGAGCGAGTGATGGACGATCCCCCGCGCCTGCGCAGGAGCCTCCGCGCGCTCGCCGAGCTCGACCCCGACGTGGTGCTGGTGGGCGACGGGGTGTCGATCGTGGGCGGTGCCGGAGCGCAGCTGCGCGCGCTGGTGGCGAGCTTTCCGGACTGAGCCGCTCCGGCGATTCACGCGCCGCGCCCGGCGAGTGCCGCGCGCAGGCGTTCGAGCGGCGTCCCGAGCTTGTGCTCGGCGACGAGCTGCGCCAGCCGTCGCGGATGCGCCGGCGCTGACGGGAGCGCCAGGTCGAGCGGCGCGAGCGGGACGTCGGCCACCGGTGGGACGACACGGCGGGCGGCGGCCAGGTAGTCGCGGCCGGCCGCGAGACGGCGGGCGACCGCCGGCGGAAGATCGCGCGCGGCGAGGATCCGGTCGAGGGAGCCGTACTGCGCGAGGAGTCGCGCTGCCGTCTTCTCCCCGATGCCCGCAACCCCAGGCAGGCCGTCGGAGGGATCGCCGCGCAGGAGCGCGAAGTCGATGTAGGTCCGGCCCGGGATGCCGTAGCGGCGATGGATCTCGGCCTCGTCGACGACGAGGAGCTTGGTGACACCGGTCACGGGATAGAGGACGCGGACCTTCGGGTCGCGGACCAGCGCGAAGAGGTCCCGGTCGCCCGAGACGATCTCGACCGGCTCCCGTGCCCGCGCGGCGAGCGTCGCGATCACGTCCTCGGCCTCGAAGCCCTCCGCGCCCGCCACCGCCACGCCGAGGGCGGCGAGCACGTCCCGCCCGAGCTCCTCCTGCGGAGCGACGGGATCGGGCTCGTCGGAGACCCGGTGCGTCTTGTAGGAAGGCAGCGCCTCGACGCGGAACGCCGGCCGCCAGTCCTCGTCGACCGCGACCGCGAGGCGCTGCGGACGTCGATCGGTCACGAGGCGCGCCAGCATGTTCAGGAAGCCGTAGACGGCGTGCATCGGGATGGTCGGCGGGAGGGTGTGGAAGCTCCGGAAGAGGAGGCTCGAGTAGTCGATGAGCAGGACCATGGCGCCGCAGCCTCTATCGCCGTGGCGCTCGGCGCACGCAAGTCGGGAGGACGGGGGGAGGGCGGTTGCGGCGCGGGGTCGCAGCCGACTATGAGAGGGCCGTCGCATGCCCAAGCGCCAGAAGCGGGTCTTCATCCTGGGTGGGGGCGCCGCCCTCGGTGCGCACCACGTCGGGGCGTTCAAGTACCTCGAAGAGCAGGGCATCCAGCCGGACGCGATCATCGGCAGCTCGATCGGCGTCATCAATGCCTGCGCCTACGGCTCGGGCGGCGTGCCCCAGCTCGAACGGGCCTGGCACGGCTTCAGCTCGCTGCCCAACATCTTCTCCCCCAGCTTCCGGCACAATCCGCTGATCGGGATCTCCTTCTTCTCGATGGATCGCCTGTCGGCGGCGATCGAGCGCTACATCGACTTCCCGAAGCTGCTCGCGAACCCGATCGAGCTGGAGGTCGTGGTCCTGAACCTGTCGCGCGGCCGGGGCGAGGTGTTCGCGAAGCGCGACTGTGCCGACTGGCGCGAGCTGCGCACGGTGTCGCGCGCCGGCTACGCCATCCCGCTCCTCTTCCCGCCCATCGAGTTCCGCGGCGACTGGTACGTCGACGGCGGCTTCGCGTGGAACATCCCGCTCGATCGGGCCATCGACCTCGGGGCCACCGAGATCTACCTGCTGGCGCCGATCGCGAGCCAGCTTCCCTACCGGCCGCGGTTCCGCACCTTCTTCGGCTTCGTGCAGCGGTTCATCGACGTCATGTGGCGGACGATCGGCAACATGGGCTACCTCTACGCGCGCATGGACGAGGGGCGGTTCCACGGTGTCCCGGTGACGATCATCGAGCCGGACGAGCAGTGGAGCGGCTTCGGTCCGCTCGCCGTCTTCAACGCCTACCCGCGGAAGAACCGCAACCTCATGGCCGCCGGCTACCGTGATGCGAAGCGCGCGCTCGCGGTGCGGAAGCGGACCGAGGCCGAGGCGAAGACGGCACGCCGGGCCTCGCGAGCGTCGCGAGCGGAAGACACGCCCGCGGCCGCCGCGGAGATCCCCTCGCCCGGCCCGCCGGCCGCGCTCCGTGCGGGCGAGTCGGACGCCGAGTCCTAGCGCGGCTCGAGGCCGGTCGGTCCCCCGAAGCGCGGCAGCTCGTCCCCCACACGCACCCACGCGGCGCCGTCGTCGGCATAGAGGTGCGCCTCGGGACCGCGATCGATCGTGCCCTCCATATTGGCGAGCACGATGTCGATCCAGGCCGGATGGTTGGTCGACTCGCAGAAGAGCGTGCTGCCGCAGGTGGCGCAGAACGTCCGCGTGCCGTGGTCCGACGAGCGGTACCGCGTGAGCCGGGTCTCCCCATCGACGATCCGGAAGCGCTCGTAGGGCACGCCGAACCAGGTCACGTAGCCGGCGCCGTGGCCGCGGCGACACATCGAGCAGTGGCAGTGGGCGCAGAAGAGCGTCGGCAGCTCGACCTCGAAATGGACGGCGCCGCAGAGGCAGCGGCCGGAAACGGGGGCGGCGGCCATGGGCATGCTACGGCGGACACGCGCCCGGGGCGGGCGCGTTCTGGAGGCTGGCCTTCTTCCCCACCTTGAGCTTCTCCGTGCCGCCGAAGTGCATGCAGTACCGCTTCGCACCGGTCTTGAGGACCACATCGACCGGGCTCGGATCCGCGCCGACGGCGTCGCCGAGCCCCGACCCCTTTCCCGTCACCACGACGACGTGCGCCTTCCCCGCCTTCACGGCCGCGTTCCGGATCGGCCCGTTCGCCAGCGCCGGGTCCTTGTAGATGTACCCCTTGTTCTGGCCAGCCTTGCCGATCACCTTCCAGCTCCCAGCGGGGAGGTTGTAGGTATTGTCGCAGGTCTGCGTGCCACCCGCGCCGCACCCGGCCGCGGTGCGCACCCGGAGGCTCGCGCCGCCGAGCGTCGGGTCATCGGGGCTCCCGTTGCCGGCGCCGAGGTTGATCGAGGCGTCGCGGGAGAAGGCCACCAGCTTCCGCTTGGCGGGGTCCGTCGGGTCGTCCTTCAGGAGGACTTTCTTCCCGGAGATCGGGAGATCCGTGCCCGCCGGCATCGTGGTCGTGGTGGTGCGCAGCGTGGTGGTGGTCGTATGTGTGGTGCTGGTGGTGGTGGTCGGCGGTGTGCAGGCACCGAAGTTGCCCATCCCGCCGGCGTTGTTGGTCGGGGTCGGACATGCGAGGCCGAAGTCCGCGGCATTGTCGCTCGTGTTGCTCTTGCGCGTGAGGCTGTGCATGCCGTTGCCCGGCGCGAGATCGGTGGGCATCCCTGCGGTCGGGCCGCCCGTGTAACCGGGCATCGTCTTCCGTGGCCCCGTGTACCCGCCGTAGGCCACGCAGTCGGTGTACCGGTTCGGATCCGAGGGATCCCACGTGGCCGGGTTCGGGGGCACCACGCCGGGGGCACCCCAGCAAACCATGCCGCAGGTGGGATCGATGTTCCCCGTGGAGGAGTTGTCCCAGTAGAAGTCGGCGTGGATCCCGGAGGCCGCGGAGAAGACGGCGTCGTTGGGGCTCGCCATGAGCCACCGCACGTTGGTGCCACTGTTCGCCACGTTCGCGGGGACCTGGAGGAGAACGGCGAAGCTCGTCCCGTCGCAGTTGAAGGCGGTGAGACGCGTGAAGGTGACGGAGTTCTGGAACATCGCCAGCATCCGGATATCGACGTACTGAACGTTGACGTTCCCGGCCGCACCCGACATGACCTCGTCGATCAGGGCGAGGTGAAAGATGGCCGACGCAGGGGTGCAGGCGAGTAAGGAGAGCAGCAGGGCGGTCCGCAACCGCATGGTTCCGATCTCTGCGGGGTCTGGTGAGCATGCCCCTCCCCGCGCTCGCCGGTCAAGTCGAATGGGCGAGCTCCGCTGGGCAGGGTGATTGACGGGGCGTCGCGCGAGGGGCTAACGTCAATAGCTCACAGGAGGGCCCACATGTCGCGCCTCACTGTCGTCCTCGCCACTCTGCTCGCCCTGCTCGCTCCCGTCTTGTCACGCGCGACATTCCACGACGCCCGGATCAACGAGGTCATGTCCGGCATCGGCGGGACGACCGGAAACCAGTTCGTGGAGATCAGGATGCGGACCGCCCTCCAGAGCGCGGTCGCGAACTCGCGCCTCACCTGGTTCAACTGCAACTTCACGAGCTGCAAAGTCCTCATGCAGGTCCCCTTCAACGTGGCCAACAACGGCCCGAATCTGACGTGGCTCATGGGAGCGCCGAACGACGGCGCGTTCTTTGCGGCCACCGGCCAGCACGCAGAGTTCTACTGGAACAGTACTGCACCCGGGATGAGCATCGACCGGACATGCGGCATGATCTGTTGGGGCGCGCCGGGGTTATCCGTCCCGATTCCGACCACGTGGGATCCGGGCGAGCCGAACAACTACGTCGACTGCGTGGCGTACGGGGGCTACACGGGGAGGGCGAAGACGATCCCTGGTGCCTCCTTAGCGACCTCCGGCACGCCGGACACCGATCCGGCCGGCGACGGGATGGCGATGAGCCTCACGCGCGTAGCGGACACCAACAACAACCTCACCGACTTCCAGCTGGCCGCGATGACCCCCACGAGCAACGGTGCCGGCAACGTTCCGACGCAGACGTCGGACCCCTGCACCCAGGCGGCGAACAACTGCCCCTGCACCCCTGCGACGACGACCACCACCTCGACCCTGCCGCCCCCGCAGCACGAGGTCGCCACACACATCTTCCTCGCGAAGAACCCGGACGGGCCGACGGCGCGCAAGGTGCTGTGGTTGGTGACGGAGATGTCCGCCAACATGGTGAACGGCAATCCGGTCACCAACGGCGCCACGCTCAACCTGAAGCTCGACGCGAACTCGCAGTGCTTCAGCATGCCGGCGGGCGGGTGGTCGAACGTCGATGGCATCGGCTTCAAGTACGCGGACCCGATGGGCGCGAACGGCCCGATCAAGAAGGCGCAGATCAAGCGGACGCCGGCCGGCGTCTTCCAGATCAAGGTCATCATCTCCGGGAAGAACGGCGCCGTGAACATCGTCCCGCCGAATCCGGGCACGCAGGGCGACATGAATTTCCACATCAACATGGGGGATCAGTACTGCGGCTCAACGGCCGGCGGTGCGCTCAACCCGAACGACGCCGTGACCTTCAAGGCGAAGAACGCGCCTGCGCCGGCGAGCTGCAACGTGACGCTTTGCCCGTAGGCAGCGGTCCCGCGGAAGTCGCCGAAGCATCCACGATTTTCCCGGCACGGTCATGCTCGACGGCGGCGCGAAAATGCGCCGTGATTTGCAACTGATCGATCCGTGTAGTACCCGGGGTGTTTCGGGGTATGACTCGGATGGGTCTCACCATCGACGGTGAGCGACTTGCCTGGCTGGCGCTTGCTCT
>Ga0307472_100000569_pt1 | contig 13137 bp, 13 predicted proteins | sample atmos_gasesAM5C__2_FD_204582 | JGI IMG/M metagenome (GOLD analysis project Ga0307472, IMG submission 204582) | Hardwood forest soil microbial communities from Morgan-Monroe State Forest, Indiana, United States - atmos_gasesAM5C_05 | ecosystem: Environmental > Terrestrial > Soil > Temperate...
GGACGTGAGCGAACCGCTGGAGGTGCCGACGCGCGAGGGTTACGACCTCTGGTCGGAGATCTACGACGACGAGGACAACCCGTTGATCGCGCTCGAGACGGCGTGGATCGCGCGGCTCCTCGGCGACGTCCGGGGTCTGGTGGTTGCCGACGTCGGCTGCGGCACGGGCCGGCACGCGATCGCGATGGCTGCGGCGGGTGCGCGCGTCGTCGGCATCGATTTTTCTCCAGGCATGCTGGCGAAGCTGCGAGCGAAGCCAGGTGCCGACGCGGTGCGGCTCGTGCGGCACGATCTAGCGACCGGGCTGCCGCTCGCGTCGGGCTCGATGGACCGGGTCACCTGCTGTCTCGTGCTCGAGCACGTGGCCGACCTGGCGAGCGCCTTCGCCGAGATGTCCCGGATCTGCCGAGCCGGCGGCTTCGTGCTCGTCTCCGATCTCCATCCGGCGATGCGGCTCGTGGGAACGCGGGCGCAGTTCACCGATCCAGCGACAGGCCGCAAGACGCGGCCCGCCGGCGCTCGACACCAGCTCTCCGACTACGTGATTGCGGCGACGCGGGCGGGGCTCCACATCGACCACATGAGCGAGCACGTCGTGGACGAGGAGCTTGCCGCGCGCTCGCCACGCGCGCAGAAGTACCTGGGCTGGCCGCTTCTGCTCCTGATGCGATTACGCCGCGCCTGACCGCCTGACGGCCGGCGCGGCGGTCGCGCCTAGGGTCGCGGCGCCTCGTGCGGTGCGTCCGTCGCCTGCGCGCCGAGGTCGGCCAGCGTGGCCGCGGCGAGGGGAGCATCGACCGGATTGAACGACGGATTCAGGCTGAGCGCCTGCGCCAGATAGCGCTGCGCGCTGACGCGATCGCCGAGCCTGGCGTGGATCATCCCGGCGTGGAAGAGAAAGCTCGCGTCGGGCGTGCGCTGGGCGAGCGCCTTCGCGATGGCTCGCTTCGCGTCCCCGTACCGGCCGTTCTTGTAGTACGCCCAGGCCAGCGTGTCGGCGGCGAAGACGTTCGGGCGGCGCTTGTACTCCGCCTGGGCGATCGACAGCGCCTCCGGAAGCCGCCGGTCGAGATCAGCGAGAAACCGCGCGAGCTGGAGATCGCCGGTGACGCCGTTGGCCTTGTTGAGCTTGTCGATCGTCTCCACGACCGCCCACTGCCGGTCCGCGCTCACCCGGTCGCCCGTGACGACGTAGAGCTGTCCCAGCGCCACGACCACCTCGTGCTGCGGTGCGATCGCGCTCGCTCGACGGTACGAGTCGATCGCGCCCGCATAGTCCTTTCGGGCGGCCCGGACGCGTCCCTGCGCGAAGAGCACGTGGTAGTTGGCGGGCGTGAGGCGCATCGCCTGCTCGACGACCTGCTCGGCCGCCAAGAGGTTGCCCGTGTTGAGGTGCATGAGCGCGAGCTGGCCCCGGCACCACGCGGTGTTCTCCGCGTAGCCAGCGCCGGCCTTGATCGCCCTGTCCATGAGCCAGGCGGCGCGCCGGGCGTCGCCGGTGACGAACAGGAGGTGCGCGCTTCGGCTATAGGACGAGATGTCCGGCCGCAGGTCGAGCATCTGCTGATAGTGCTCGGTGGCCGCCTCGTAGTCGCCGAGCTCCAGCGCCGCGTCGCCGAGCAGACCGTAGGCGCCGGCGTTCTTCGGGTCGAGCTCGAGGGCGCGCCTGGCCCACTCGATCGACTTCTCGAACTCGTGCCGGGCGCCGTGGACACGGGCCAGACCCACGGTGGCGGGGACGTCGGCGGCGTCGAGCGCCCGGGCGCGTTCGAACGCGAGCTCGGCGCGGCGGTAATAGGCGCTGTCCGCCGTCTCGCGCGCCTTCTGCATGAACGCGTCAGCGAGCGCGGTCCAGCCGGATGGGTCGTCCCGGTGCTGCCGGGTCCGGGCGCTCAACCGCTCGATGGCCTGATCGACCGCCGGCCGCTCGGCGGCCGGACGGGCCGGGCCCGCCGCCCGGGCGCTCGGTGTCGAACCGAGCGCCAGGGCGAGGGCCACGGCCACGACCGTGATACGACGCATGACCTAGGGATCCTTGCGGTTCGTCGGCCCCGCGTGCGGCGTGGCCGAGTACGGGAAGACCTGGTTGTAGACCTGGTCGTTGGCGTTGATATTGTCGCCGACCACGGTGATCGCGGCGTAGGTGGGACCGCTGGCGACCGCGGTGAGCGCGATGTCGACGACGTCGTCGCCGAGGCGCCGGCCGTTCGGCCAGCCGCCGGAGACGCCGTCCGTGGTGTCGCCACCGAGGAAGCCGAGCCGGCTGAACCCCGCCTCGCCGGCCAGGCGCACCGGGCCCGTGGCGGTGTTCACGCGCAGCACGTCGGGAATGAAGACGGCGACGAGATCCTCGCGGTTCGACGTCGCGAAGCTGGTTCCGAACACGGTGTTGATGAGGACCGCCACCTCGGGATTGCGGGCGTAGGTCGCGAACGCCGCGTCGTCCGTTGGGGTCCGCCGGTTGTAGTTGTCCTTGTCCTTGAGCGCGACCAGCACCTCGTTGAACAGCGGGTTGCCCATCCGGTTGACCTGCACGAACGGGCCCTCGCTCCGGGGCTCGCGGCTCGCCAGCCGGATCGTGACGCTCGGCCGCGACACCGACGCGTAGACGCCGACCCCGGTCTGAGCGGCGAAGAACGGGCTCTGGTACTCGAAGCTCGGCAGGCGGTCGAGCGGGATCTGGATCGCGTAGGCCAGGACGTTGAATCCCTTGAAGCCGTCGACACCCGCTCCGGTCTGCCCGAGCCCGCCGGCGAGAATCCGGGGATCGAGCAGATCGAAGATGCCCGGGGTGTCGGCGAAGAAGCCGTCCTCGCGCGGGCCGGCGAAGACCGCCTCACCCGACGACAGGCCGAACACGGTCTGGCGTGTGTACTGGTCGAGCGCGGCGAACGAGGTGGCCCCGGACACGGCCCGTCCGTTGGCGTCGTTGTAGAAGGGGGTCGTGCGCGCGCCCACGTTCGGGGGCGGCGTCAAGAGACCGTTCCCCAGCACCAGGGTCTGGCGCCGGCCGTTGTCCTTGCTCGACGCGCCGTCCGCGGTCACGCGCGTCACCGAATAGGTCTGCACGAAGTTCTGCCGCGCGTCGCCGACGTTCGTGATCGGCCCGATCTCCGTCCCGCGGCCATAGGACAGGATCGTGTCCGGGTTCTTGAGGCCCGGCGGCGACGTCGGGTTCACGTTCGAGAAGCTGAAGTCGTAGCGCATCACCTCGGCGCCGGTCGTCGGGTCGGCGATGTGAATGCTGTAGCGCGCGTCGTCGGCGAACCGGTCGTAGATCACACCGTCGCCGGGCTCCGAGAACGGCCGGACGTGGACGACGACGTTGAGCACCTTCTCGCGCGGATCGTTGTACTTGGTGCCGACGAACGCATAGACGTCGGTCAGGTTGGCCTGCGGGTCCTGCTTGATGAGCGGCGCGTCGCTGTGGCTCGCGGCGCCCGCGACTCCGTTGACGAAGGTGAGCAGCAGTGTCGCGATGGCCATGACGGCCCGGCTCCGGGGAACGCGTCTCATGGTTTTGTCCTCCTGGTGGTTGAGGGTCATGTGAGCTGCCATGCGAGGCCGCCGCTCGCGACCGCCTGGATCGCGATGGACAGGCCGAGGAGCGTCATCACGGCCGAGGACATCAGCGGCAGCCAGCGCGTGACGAGCGGACCGCGCTCGTCCAGCCGCGTGACGAGGCGTCCGGCGTAGACGACGAGCAGGCCGATCGCGACCAGCACCAGGGCCAGCCCGAGACTGAAGGCGACGATCAGCAGCAGGCCGAAGCCTACCCGTCGGAGCGACAGAGCACTCAGCAGCACGACGAGGGCCGCCGGACACGGGACGATTCCACCGGTGATGCCGAGGGCCCAGAGCTGGCGCAGCGTGACGCCGCCCGGCGCGTGGCTGTGGTGGTGGTGTCCGCCGTCACCGTGTGCGTGACCGTGATCGTGAGCGTGCCGGTGCGCGGTCGCGTCGGCGTGACCGTGTTCGTGGTCGTCGCCGTGGTGAACGTGCCCGTCGTGATGATGGTGATGGCCGTGGTCGGCCTCACGGCCGGCGTAGCGCCGAAGGAACAGCGAGAGCCCGAGCCCCGCGATGATGAGGCCTGACCCCAGAGCGACCCACGGATAGAGACGCTCCGGGACGACGTACCGCGAGGCGTAGATGGTCGCGGCCCCCAGGAGATAGACGCCCGCAGTGTGCGAGGCGGTTACGATGAGGCCCAGGAGCACCGCGTGCCAGGCGGTTCCGCGGGAGCCGACGAGATACGCCGCGACGACCGTCTTGCCGTGGCCCGGCTCGAGCGCGTGCAGAGCGCCGAGCGCCGCCGCCACGACGAGAGCGATCGCGACGGCGCTCACCGTGAGCTCGCGGGCGCCGATGAGCTCGCTGAAGGCGCTGCCCGACGCCGCCTGCACATTGGCGCGCGGAGCGATCGCGGGCTCGGGTGGCGCGGGGGAGTGCCGCTCCTCGGCCGGGGCCTTCGGGGCCGGCGGCGCGAGCACCGCCACGACCGGTGAGGGCAGCGGCCGCGTGAACCGAAGACGCGCCTGGCTCACCTGGGGCGGGCTATCGAGCAGATCGGTCGGATAGTCGCTCAGCTCGCGACTGCGATCCTGCGCGGGCACCGAGCGTTCGATGATCGCGGCACCCGAATGCGCGACGGCGATGACTTCCTTCCAGCCCGCGCGGGACGCGAAATTGTCGTCGCGGTAGCTCAGGTGTTCCGGGCCGGCGGGCGAATCACCCATGAACGCGCGGTACAGGATCGCCAGCTTCATCGTCGGCAAGCCGCCCGCCCCTTCGGGGAAGATCACCTCGGCGGATCGCACCTCGAGAGCCATCCGCCGCCCGCCGACCTCGAGCTCCAGGCCCTGCTTCAGCGTCTCGGCGGTGTCGCGGACGTAGCGGGACACGCGCGGCCCGGCCGGATCGGACGTGATCCCGTGCGCCTGCAGCTCCTGGAATGTCGGGATCTCCGCCATGTCGACGAAATAGCGAAGCGTGACGACGTTTCGACCGACCTCGATGCCCGTGTAGCGGCTGATGCTGAAGTTGCCGAGCGGGTGTGCCGTCCCGTGGCCTGGGGTGACCAGGCTCAGAACGACGAGGAGGCCGAGCGCGACGAGGACCCGCCGGTTGCCCATGATCGCCTTCTGCAGACCCTACGGACCTCCGGGGTGTTCGGATTCACGGTAGAGCGACGAAAAAATCTCGGGGGGCGACGATCCGGTCTGGAGCGCCGAGGAGCGGCTACTGATCAGGCTCGTCGACGAGCTTCACGACACCTCGGCAATCTCGGACGAGCTCTCGCGCGAGCTGGCGGCGGCGTTCAGCGTCGAGCAGATCTTCGAGCTGATCGCGCTGGTCGGCTTCTACCACACGGTGTCGTTCTTCGCGAACGGCCTGAAGCTCGCGCCCGAGCCCGTCGCCGTGCCGCCCGCGTCAGCCCGACCCCGCCAGCGTACGATCAGCGATTGGCGGAGCACACCCGGATGGATGAGGTCCGGGCGCGGCGCGGAGGCAAGCGTGTTCGCCGCGGTCGTCTCCTCGGCCTGCGGCAGGCGGCGAGCGATGGCGGCCTCGCCCTGGTGGAGGGCGCGAGCCAGACGATAGGCCACCTCGTCGGGAAGGCCCGGTCGACCGAGGATGAAGCTCCACGAGCCCACCGAGGGCAGGGGCGCCGTCAAACCGGGATAGGCGCCGGCGGGAACCGTCAGCGGCTTCAGGAAGGTGTGCTTGGCGAGAATCCGGGTGATCCCGCTCGCGTCGGGTGCGATGAACCGACCGCCGCCGGGCCCCTTCGCGACCGCTCCAAATCCCGGCCAGCCCTGGCCTCCGCCCCACAGCGCCGCCGCGCGGCCGTCGATCACCATGGCCGGGCCGTCGCCCGCGCGGTCGAGGTAGATCGCCTGGAAGTCGCGATCCTGATCGAGCCCGAGCCCGTCGAGCACGTACCGGGACAAGATGACGAGCCCCGAGCCCTTGGCGCCGAAGGCGACGGGCTTCCCGCGAAGATCGGGGACCGCTCGATACGGGCTGTCGGCGCGCACGACGAACATGCCCGGCGTCGAGTACATCGCGGCGACGATCTTCAGATTCGCCGGGGGTCGGCCGATCCCGTTGAACGCCTCGTGCGCGACCTCGCCCTGGACCAGCGCGATGTCGACGGCGCCGGCCTCGAGGAGCGGGACGTTCTCGGTGCTGCCCTTGGTGTTGCGCTGCTCGATCGTGAGCCCGGGATCTGTCTCGCCGACGGTGTCGGCGACCGCCGCACCATACACGGGAAAACCGCCGCCGGGCGTCGCGGTGCCGAGAACGACCACGGTGCGCTGACTCGCTGGACCGCCTGCTGTCGTCGCCATGGCGGATACCGTATCACGTCCGCCGAATGGCAGACGGCGCCTAGCCGATCACGCGCGCTTCGAGACGCAGCAGGCGACGGTCGACCTTGCGGAACTCTTCGGCCACCTCGCCGCGAAAGCGGTCGACCTTCTGGTCGACACCGAGGACGCCCTCGCCCACGAGCTGGATCTTGTCCATCAGACGATCCGCGACGACGTCGGCCGCGCTCGCGGCGAGCTCGGCGCGGAGCTGATCCATGACCGCTGACGTGATCGCCGTCGTCAGTGACGCCGTGAGCGACGAAGTGAGCGACGAGACGCCGCCTAGCCCTTGAGCCACTCCGGGAATTCCCGGGCGAACTGCTCGAGCGCGAGCAGCACCACCCGGCCATCGCTGCGCGCCGCCTCGCGATCGCGGGGCGTGTTGTAGCCCCAGCCGGCGAGGAAGAGGCCGACGTCGTCGAGTCCCGGGGTGGTCTTCACGGCCTCGAGAGTCTTCAGGCGGTCCTCGACGAACCAGAGCAGCCGGGCCTGTGAGCGCGGCGCGGCCAGCTCGGTCAGGATCGCCGGCTTGGGCCGGTCTGCCTCCTTGCCGTAGACGTTCTCGGCCCCGAGGTCGACGCCGTGCCGGGTCAGGAGCTTTTGCGCGAAGCGACCTTCCTTGGTCGTGATGACGACGACGCGCGTCGGGCCGCCGCCAAGCCGCTTGAGACGCTCGATCGTACCCGGATAGAAGCGGTGGTGATCGAGCCAGTCCGTCTCGTCCGCGCCGATCCATTCGTCGCGGACCCCGTCGAGTACGGCGGCCACCTCGCGACGCGAGCGGCCTAGCTCGCCGAGCAGGGCGTCCGGCCGCCAGCGCTCGAGGATTTCGGTCTCGGAGACGCCCGCGAGCAGCGCCATGATCAAGAGCGGCATCTCCCAGCCGTGCTCGATCACCGGGCGCGTTCGCGCGAAGCGGTCGAAGAGCCCCGGGGCCGGATCGGGCGTGACGGACGGTCGCAGCCGGCGCCAGGCGCGCCACGCCGAGCCGAAGTACTCCGCCATGCCGTCGCAGAGGACGCCGTCGAAGTCGAGCGCGAGGATCGCCGGAGCGTGCGCGGACACGACAGAACTCTAGTGTAGAGTGAACCCATGGTCAAAGCGGTCGCCATGGTGGCGCTGGTCCTGCTCGTCGCGGCGGGGCCGGTCTCGGCGCAGTCCCTGGACGACGTGCTGCGCGAGGTCGAGGGCGTCTACGGCCGCATGACCGACCTCCGCGCCGACTTCACCCAGGTCGCGTTCAACAAGAGCCTCAACCAGTCGATTCCGGCGAAGGGGACGGTCTATCTCAAGAAGGGCGGCAAGCTCCGCTGGGAGTTCACGGAGCCAACGCCCCAGGAGATCGTCTCCGACGGCAAGAAGCTCTGGGTGTACACGCCCACGCTGAACCAGGCGAACGTGGCCGAGGCGCCCGAGGCGCTCGCCGGGCCGGCCGGGAGCTTCCTGGCCGGGCTCGGCAAGCTCCGGACCGAGTTCCAGGTGCGCTTCCTCAATCCGGCCCAGCCCAAGGACACCGACGGCAACTGGGTGCTCGACCTCACGCCGAAGCAGCCGCTCCCGACGCTCTCCCGCCTCATCCTGGCGCTCGATCCGAAGAGCTGGGAGATCAAGAAGGCGGTGGTGCACGATCAGTTCGAGAACACCGTCACCATGCGCTTCACGAAGATGGCGGTGAACAGCGGGCTGCCGGATCGTACCTTCACGTTCGTCGCGCCCAAGGGTGTCGTGATCGTTCCGTTCAAGTAAGCCGGAGGAGCCATGGCCGCCGAGAATTCGTTCGACATCGCGTGCAAGATCGAGATGCAGGAGGTCACCAACGGGCTCGATCAGGCGCGCCGGGAGATCGCGACGCGCTACGACCTCAAGGGCACCAACTGCGACGTGAAGCTCGAGAAGACCGACATCACCGTCACGGCGCCGGACGACATGAAGCTGAAGGCGGTGGTCGACATCCTCCAGTCGCGCCTGCACAAGCGGGGGGTGCCCCTGAAGGCGCTCACCTACGGCGATGTCGAGCAGGGCGGCGGCGGCGTGCTCCGGCAAAAGATCGCGCTCCAGCAGGGGATCCCGATCGAGAAGGCCCGCGAGATCGTGCGGCTCATCAAGGATTCGAAGGTCAGGGTGCAGGCCTCGATTCAGGAGGACCAGGTCCGCGTGTCCGGCAAGAACCGCGACGATCTGCAGAAGATCATCGCGATGCTGCGCGACAAAGACCTCGGCATCGCGCTCCAGTTCACGAATTACCGTAGCGTCTAGCCCGCCGCTTTTGCACGGTATACTGCCTCCGGCCATGAAGGTGCACCTGACGACGCTCGGCTGCCCGAAGAACCAGGTCGATTCCGAGCTCATGCTCGGCATGCTGACCGAGGCCGGGTTTCCGCTCGCGACGGCCCCGGAAGACGCCGAGTGCGTCATCGTCAACACGTGCGCCTTCATCGATCGCGCCCGCGAGGAGTCGATCAACACGATCCTCGAGCTGGCCAAGCTGAAGGAGAGCGGCTCGTGCCGCGCGCTCATCGTCACCGGCTGCCTCACCCAACGCTACGGCGGTGACATTCTCCGCGAGATGCCCGAGGTCGACGGGATCCTCGGCACCTCGAACCTCTCGCGGATCGTCGACCTGGTCCGGCAAGCGGCCGGCCGCCACGACTGGGCCACCTCGGCGCCGCCGGGTTATCTCTACGACGCGACCACGCCGCGCCTCTTGACGAGCCGCGTCCCCTACGCATACGTGAAGATCGCCGAAGGATGCGACATGGGCTGCACCTTCTGCGCGATTCCGCAGTTCCGGGGCCGTCACCGGAGCCGGCCGCTCGCCGACGTGGTCAAGGAGGTCGAGGGGCTGGCGGCGCGGGGCGTGCAAGAAGCCATCCTCGTCTCGCAGGACACGCTCGCTTACGGACGCGATCTGTCGGGCAACGGCGACATCGGCGATCTCCTCTTGGCGCTCGGCGAGACGCGCATGCCCTGGATCCGTCCGATGTACCTGCATCCGGCCCACGTCAACGAGGCGCTCATCGAGCGCTGGGCGCGCGCCCGGGTGGTGCCGTACCTCGACATCCCCGTGCAGCACGGCGACGACGGCGTGTTGCGCGCCATGCGCCGGGCGGTGACGGCCAAGCGCATGAAGAGCATCGTTCGCGCTTTCCGAGAGGCCATTCCCGGCCTCACCGTCCGGACGACGGTTCTGGTCGGCTTCCCGGGGGAATCGGACGCCGCGTTCGAGAATCTCCTGGAGTTTCTCGACGACGTCCGCTTCGATCGCCTCGGCGTGTTCACCTACTCGGCGGAGGAGGGCACGCCGTCGCCCTCGTACAAAGACCAGGTCGCGCCCGAGACCGCGGCCGAGCGCGCGTCGATCGTGCAGGCGCAGCAAGACCGTCTGGCCTGGGAGAGGAATGCCGCGCTCGCCGGCACGGTGGTGGACGTTCTGATCGACGGCCCCAGCGAGGACCCGGCCTTTGCCTGGGAGGGCAGAACCGCGGGGCAGGCGCCCGAGATCGACGGCGTCGTGTACCTGCGCGATCGCGGTCTCACACCCGGCCGGTTCTCCCGCATTCGCATCGTCGAGGTGGAGGGATACGAGCTCGTCGGCGAGCGCCCCTAGCTCTCGGCGCGCGGCAGCCGACTACGCGGCGCTCGTCGTCGCGACCGCGTGCGGGGCGGGGTACTCACCGTGGGCGCCGGGAACGGTCGGCAGCGCCCTGGCGCTCCTCATCATCTGGGTCGTTCCCTTCTCGCGCGTGGGATTGCTGGGCTTCTTCGTGGCGGTCACGCTCGCCGGCACGTGGGCGGCTCACCGGGCCGAGCGCCAACTCGGCGTCAAGGATCCCGGCGTCATCGTCATCGACGAGGTCGCCGGCATGACGCTCTCGATCCTGCCATTTCCCCCGACGATCCCCGTGCTGCTCGTGGGCTTCGTCCTGTTCAGGCTGTTCGACATCGTCAAGCCGTTCCCGGCCGGGGCCAGTCAGCGCGCCACCGGCGGCATCGGGGTCATGGTCGACGACCTGATCGCGGGGCTGTACGCGCTCGTCCTCATCGCCATCGGCCGCGCCGCCCTGGGCTGGCCATGACGGCCACGGCCCACCTCGTGACGGTCGGCGCGATGCCGGGCGCCGGCGCGGACGGCGCGGCGGTCGCCGACGCGCTCGCGGCCGAGGCGATCACGCTCGCCAGCCGCGTCTTCATCGAGGACGACGAGGCGGCGCTGGAACGGGCGCTTGGACAGGACGACGCGCTGACGGTCGTGCTCGCCGGCGGCGGCGGCTCGGCCGGCGACAGCGTGCGCCGCGTCCTCGCGCGAGCGACCGGCACGCGGCTCGTGCTGAACGAGCGCGTCCTGGCCGTGCTCCAGGAGCGCTACCGGCGCGTCGATCGGCCGCTGCCCCGGCGGGCGGAGCGCCTCGCCCTCCTGCCGCAGGGCGCGACGGTGTGGGTCGCCGACGACGGCGAGTCCGGATGGGCGCTGGTGACCGGCTCGCGCGCCTTCGCGGTGCTCGCACGCGACCGGGGCGTGCGCGCCATCATCGAGCAGCACCTGACGCCCTTCGCGCGGGCGTGGGCAAGCGGGCGCGCGACCACGCTCGTGCGCACGCTGCGGACCGCCGGCGTCGGTCTCGCCGACGTGGAGGATCGGCTCGCCGACTGGCTGGGCCCCGACGGCGAGGTGACCGTCTCGACCATTCCCGCCGATGGCGAGGTCTGGGTGAGGCTGCGAGCGCGGGCGTCCACGCCGGCGGAAGCCGCCCAGAACGCTGCGAAGGCCGAAGCCGCAATCGCGTCGGTTCTCGGCGAGGACTGCTACGGCCGCGACGGCGAGACCCTGGAGCAGGTCGTGGCGCTCCTGCTCATCGAGCGCAAGCTGACGCTGGCCGTGGCCGAGTCGTGCACGGGCGGGCTCCTGAGCCAGCGTCTGACCAGCGTGCCGGGCTCCTCGGCGTACTTCGAGCGCGGCGTGCTGGCGTACTCGGATCGCGCGAAGAGAGATCTGCTCGACGTTCCTCCGGCGGTTTTGCGGGCATCCAACGGCGTCAGCGCCGAGTGCGCCGAGGCGATGGCGCGCGCGGTCGTCACGCACTCAGGCGCGCCGTGTGCTCTTGCCATCGTGGGGATCGCCGGTCCCGGGGGGGGGACGCCGACGCGGCCCGTGGGAACAATCTACGTCAGCGTCCTCGTCAAGGGCGAGGTTCTCACGCGCCGCTTTCAGTTCGCGGGTGAACGGGCCTCCGTGAACTGGCAGGCCACCCAGGCGGCGCTCGACCTCTTGCGGCGGGGACTGGCGACACAGCCGTGAGACGATCTATCCTCGCCCTGGTCCTCGCGGTCGCCGCCTGCTCGACGTCGGTCACGCCGGCGCAGCGGGGGGGCGCGCTCTCGCAGCGCGGCCAGGACGCCGCCGCCCTGGCGGCCTTCGACGAGGCCGTTCGCCAGTCGCCGGAATCGGCTTCCGCGTACGCCGGCCGCGGCGTGGTCCGGGCCCGGCTGGGCGACGTGGACGGTGCCATCTCGGATTACGGCAGGGCGCGCGAGCTCGGGGCGCCGGCGGACGAGGTCCTGTTCAACCGGTGTCAGGCGCTCATCTCGAAGCGCGACTATCAGGGGGCGATCGCCGACTGCACGGCTGTTCTCGCCGAGAACTCGAGCCACGCCGGCGCCTCGTTCGCTCGCGGCAACGCGCGCTGGCTCGCCGGCGACGCGGACCAGGCCCGCGCCGACTGGGTGCGCGCGATCGAGATCGAGCCCGATCCGAGCCAGAAGACGCGGATGCTCACCGCGATCGACTCGCTGCCGCCCCTCACGGCGACGCGGCCGCCGGCGGCCTCGGGCGCGCCGGGAGCCGCTGCCGAGCCGGTGCTACGGCCCCTCGATTCGCGGGCACTGGCGGCCCGCGGCCTGGAACGGGAGCTCGAGGGCGACCGGCTGGGGGCGATCGCCGACTTCCGAGCCGCGCTCGCGGGCGAGACCGATCCCGAGCAGCAGCAGGGGCTCCGCAACCTCTTGCAGCTTCTGGGCACTCCATAGGCTCGATCCGCGCGTTCGTCGCGATCCTGCTGAACGACGCCGTCCGGGGAAAGCTCGGCGCGGCGATCGACGATCTGAAACCGATGGCGCGCGCCGTGTCCTGGGTGGCGACGGGGAACCTTCATCTCACGGTGAAATTCCTGGGCGCGGTCGCCGAGGATCGTATCGAGGCCGTCGCCGGCGCGCTCACCGGCGCGATCGCGGGCGTCAGCGCATTCGACGCTCAGGTCGAGGGCCTCGGCGCCTTTCCCTCGGCGACGCGCCCGCGCGTTGTCTGGGCCGGCGTGACCGCGAAAGCCGGAACGATGGGCGATCTTGCCGGCCGCGTCGATGACGCCCTGGCGGCGCTCGGCTTCACTCGTGAAGCCCGGCCATTTTCCCCGCACATCACGCTGGGCCGGGTCCGGCTGCCCGGGCGCATCCCGGCGCTCACCGAGGCCCTCCGCGGCGCCGCGGGCCGCGGTTTCGGCCGCCTCCCGGTGGCGCGCGTCTCGCTGATGCGGAGCGAGCTCTCGCCGCGGGGCGCCCGGTACACCGAGCTGGCCGCGGCGAGCCTCGGCGGGGCCGGAGAAGGTGGTGTCTAAATGCCCGGACATTGACGTCTTTGCGGGGGCACACCTAGAATGGCCGAAAGCGATAACGCAACGTGCAGCGAGCGTGCGAGGATGAAGGAGATGCGCATGGCTGAGGCGAAAAGCGAGCGGCGACAGGCGTTAGAGCTGGCGATCTCGCAGATCGA
>Ga0307472_100000570_pt1 | contig 13131 bp, 12 predicted proteins | sample atmos_gasesAM5C__2_FD_204582 | JGI IMG/M metagenome (GOLD analysis project Ga0307472, IMG submission 204582) | Hardwood forest soil microbial communities from Morgan-Monroe State Forest, Indiana, United States - atmos_gasesAM5C_05 | ecosystem: Environmental > Terrestrial > Soil > Temperate...
ATTCTTCATCTCAGCGGGAGTTATGTTTTCAACCCGCAAGTGCAGCCAGCCCTGGCGGGTCGCACCGACTTCCAGCGGTTCGTCTGTGCGTAGCTCGACCAGCGACTCCTGCGCGGCTTGAAGATAGCGCACACCCCACGAATCCAGTTCGTCGCGGAGCCTGCCCAGTCGCCAGTTCTGAAGATCGGACGGTACCCTCTCCAAAACACTAGTCGTCCCATCGGGTTTGGTAAGGGATACCTGCAGGGTGATGACTCGGAGACGCTCGTCTGCGTCATTCACGAGCCAGCAGTGAGCGAAGATTTCGAACTGCAGGTCGGTTTGATGAGGTTCGCGGATTTCCTGAAACTTGCCAGCTCGTTGCGGGCGCGCATGGACTTCTTTTACGAGGACGAGAATTTGTGTTCGTGGTTGGCTTACACCCTTGGCGGGAGTCGATCTGGTTTCCGTTCCAGACGCTCTCAAGGCGACAAACAGGACAAGCCCCACTACCAAAGACACTGCGGCGAGCGCGAGCCCGAATGCACCACCCCAGATGAAACCAAAGAAGGCCCCGCACCCCAGAATAACTAACCCTATCAACTCCGGCTTGGACATCACGACCCCGAACACAAACCAACGATAGAATCCGCGTGGCTTTCGCGTACAACGGTTTGGAGCAGGTCGCTATTCAAGGGGGATGCGATCTGCGATCTTGTATCGGGCATTGTACGAAGATTTTCGAGCCCAGTGTCAGTTTTTCTTTGTGAACATTGACCTGGTTCGTGCCTGGGTCCTGGGCTCTCGAGCGTGGGGCGCTACGGTTTACGGCGCCGTGACCGTAACCGTGGCTTGTCTTCGTCCGTATTGGTTAGTGGCGTAGAATTTCGGCACAGCGGGGCCGAATAGTATAGGCTCAGAGATGCGAGAGTGGCTCCGGCAGGGGGGGTGATTAAACTGGCAGAAGTCCGATTGCAAGAGGGCGAATCGATCGAGAACGCCCTGCGGCGATTTAAGCGCAAGGTTCAGACGGAAGACATCATTAAAGAAGTGAAGCGTCACTCCTTCTACCTGAAGCCGGGTGCGAAGCGCCGCGTGAAGCAAGCGCTGGCGCGCAAGCGTGCCCGCAAGAAGTTTCGCAAAGAGCAGGATTAGTTGGGATTAACCGGGGTCGCTGCCGCAAGCAGCGACCCTCAAGTTTTTTGCCCATCGCGCACGAGTTGATCTTCATGAGGCAGTACCCTCACGAGGGCTGAGCTGAATTTTCGTCTAATACGAGTACTGGTGGCCTCGCTTGAGCAGAGGCTTTTCGAAGTACTTATACGAGAGTGCGGCGACGGCGAGGGTCAACCCGATTCCAAGAATTCCTCCCACGAGCCAGGCCGCTACTGGAAATTCGGGGAAGTGCGCCTTCAGGGGATGGCGCAGAGCGTTCATGATCGCGACGTGGACCAGGTAGCTGCAATAGGCGAGTGTTCCCAGGCGCATGAGGGATGGGTTCTGCAGGATGCGCGACACGGGCCCGCGTGAGCTGGAAACGGCAATCAGCAGAATGCAAGTGTAGAAGGTGGCCAGCCAGGAGAAGCCCCAGGTGGTCATCGCGAAGGACAGGGCGTCGTAACCCTGCCAGGTCATGTAGGCGACTCCTAGAAAGAACACGCCCGTGACGGACCACAAGGTGCGGCGGTTGGATTGGAGCCAGTTCCAAAAACCGTCATTCCTCACCAGTAATGCGGCCAGGACGCCCAGGCAGAGGGCGTCGGCACGGGTGGGCATCAGGACGTAGCTGGCCAGCCCGGGGTAGGTCATGCTCGAGTGGAGCAGGACGCGCAGCCAGGGCGCGCAGGCGATCACCATCGACAGGACAATCACGAGATTGCGCGGGCGAACGTTACGGATGAGTAGCGGAATCGAGAGGTAGAACTGTTCTTCGATGGCGAGCGACCAGGTGATGCCCATGCCGCTGGGTCCGAAGACTCCAAGGCACGCCATCCAGAAATTCTGTGTGAATGTGGCGTAGGACCACCAGGGAAGCGGAAGTGGGGTGGTGTGGGCGGCGCGAGCGGCGGAAAACTGTGCGAGCAGGTGCGGAAACAGCGAGAGGCCAATCACCAGGAAATATAGCGGCAGGATGCGATAGGCGCGGCGGATGTAAAAAGTCTGGAAATAACGCGGAGAGGACCTCTCGTCGAGCAGGATACCTCCAATCAGAAATCCGGAGAGAACGAAGAACAGGTCGACGCCGCTCCAGCTAAGTTGGCCGCAGGCGATCACGAAGGAAGCGAAGCGGGAATGTGCTTCGATTCCCTGGACGGACGTCACGCCAAAAATGGCGTGCCGCAGCAAGACCAACAGAATGGCGATGCCGCGCAGCCCATCAAGGGCCGGAATACGGACAGACCAGTCCGGTATGGGGCGATGGGCGGCGGAGGTTAGCGCGGTAGCCATTCAGACCTTCGGAAACGTCAGCCAGAATATCGTCTCTTCGGGGGGACGCGTCCACGGGAAAATGGGATAGGGGTCGGAGGCTGGCGACGCGTTGCTGCCGGTCTCAGTCCGGCAGTATGATGTCGATATGAATCTCGGCTTCTCAGAAATGCTGTTTCTCTTCCTGCTGGCCCTGATTATCTTTGGGCCGAAGAAGATGCCCGAGATTGGCCGGCAAATTGGAAAAGCTCTAAACGATTTCAAGCGGGCGTCGAACGAGTTCAAGGCGCAGATCGAATCGGAGATCGCCAACATCGAGCGGGAGACGACGCTACCGCAGATTCTGCCTCCGAGTGAGCCGCCCAGGAGCACTGTCGCCAGCGGGACGCTGGTGGACCTGCCCGCCGTGGAGCATGTGCCCGCGCAGTTGACGCCGCCCAGCGATTCCAGCCACAAGGCTCCCGATGCCTGAGACGCTTGCCGAAGCACCTGAGAAAGAAAAGGACAGCCTTCCTGCCATGGGGTTCCTCGATCATCTCGAGGAACTGCGGCGGAGGATCATTTATTCGCTGATCGCGATGGCGGTGGGATTCTTTGCGTGCTGGGGCTACGCGGAGAAGATCTACGAGGTCATGCAGCGTCCCATCATGGTGGCGCTGCAGCACAACCACATGGAGGAGAGGCTCGTCTACCTGAATCCCACTGAGCCCTTCAACATGTATCTGAAGGTGGCGTTTCTGGCGGGGCTGTTCGTGACCTCGCCGTTCGTGCTCTACCAGGTGTGGGCCTTCATTTCGCCGGGTCTCTACCGCAACGAGAAGCGCTACGTCATGCCGTTCATGTTTTCGACGGTGGGCCTGTTCATCGCCGGTGGGTATTTCGGGTACAGGCTGGTGTATCCGCAAGCGCTCGAATTCCTGATCGGATATGGCAAACAATTCCAGCCTATGATCACGATCGGGGAGTACACCGACCTGTTTCTGACCATCATCATCGGCATGGGCGTGATTTTCGAGATGCCCATCCTGGTGTTTTTCCTGTCCCTGATGGGGATTGTCACGGCCGGGTGGATGTGGCGGAATCTCCGATACTCGATCCTGGTGATCTTCATTATTGCGGCGATCATTACCCCTACCACCGACATCATGAACATGTGCATTTTTGCCGCGCCCATGGTGGCCTTGTACGTTTTATCGATCGCGATCGCCTGGCTGGTGCATCCCACCCAGCGCAGGGCCCGGAGAGAGAAACAAGCGAAATGAGAAGGCTGAAAAACAGGGTGGACGGCCTAGCCGTTCTGGCGGGCGGAGTGTTGTCGCTAGGGTTGATCGCCTGCACGCAGGGGAAGAGCCATGCGGCTACCCCAGCGGTGGCGGCAAAGGAAAGGGCCGCCGCCGTAGGTAAGGGGGTGGGTGCCGTGGAAGATTCCTCCTCCGCGTCCGGCTTCGGAATGACAAGGGCCGCAGAATCAGCCGGGGCTGCGCCGAAAATCAATGCGGCGCGAGCGATGCAGTATACGAAGGAAGTCACCGCTTTTGGCGCACGTCCGATCGGCAGCGCGAATCATAAGAAGCTCGAGGATTACATCGTCTCTCATCTCAAGGGGGACGACGTCGATTTCGACGCCTTCACGGCGGACACCGTCGAGGGGAAGTTTCCGGTGCGGAACATCATCGCGAAATTTCCGGGAACGAAGGATGGCATCATCGTAATCGCCGGACACTACGACACGAACTATCCGCTGCGGAATACGGCGTATGTCGGAGCGAATGATGGGGGCTCGTCGACCGCGATTCTATTGGAGATTGCGAACCAATTGCGCGGCAAGAAGCGCGAGGGCTACAGCGTGTGGTTGCTGTGGACCGATGCCGAAGAGGCAGTGAGGAAATGGTCGGAAACGGATAGCTTGTACGGCACCCGGCACCTGGCCGAGCGTTGGCAAAAGGATGGGACCGCGAAAAAGATTAGGGCGTTCCTGCTGGCGGATATGATTGGTGACGCGGATCTGAACATCGACCGCGATGGCAACTCAACACCCTGGCTGGAGGACCTGGTCTACGAGGCGGCGACTAAATTGGGCTACCAGTCACATTTTTTTGAGCGCTCGACCGCGGTGGAAGATGACCACCTGCCCTTCATGAAAATTGGCGTGCCGTGCGCGGACATCATCGATCTCGATTATGGCTACGGGAACGTGTTCCACCATTCGCCACAGGACACTCTGGACAAGCTGAGCCCGAAGAGTTTGCAGATTGTCGGGGACGTGATTCTACAGACGGTGTGGATGGTGGACTCCCGCTGAAATTTCAGATTTTAGATTTCAGACTGCAGATTGGGTGAGAATCGTTGACGTTACCTTTCTTGATTGGTTGATTTGCTTTCTCTTTCCGTTTTTCTCCATTTGATTTCTAATGGCGGCTCATATGAACGAGCATTGGAAGTGGATCGTCTTCATGGCGGTTTGTTCGCTGCTGGTGTCTCCATCCGCTGGGGCGCAGACGAAGTCGGATGCGGATCGCTTGATCACCGAGGCTCTGAAACCCTCACCCATCGAGCATAACTTGCGGCATTTGACTGACGAGATCGGCGGGCGCGTGCCGGGAACCGTGGCGATGGAGCAGGCAGTCGCGTGGGGAATGGCCGATTTCAAGGAAGCCGGTGCGGACCGGGTCTACACAGAAACATTCAAGCTGCCGAATTCATGGGCAGAGGGTGCGACCGTGGTGACCGTTTCGTCGATCGGGACTTCGACCGATCCGAAGTTGAGTTCGATTCCTCCCGTGGTGTTCAAAGCGCGCGCGGTCTCGGTCGCGCTGGGACCGCCATTGATGGCGCAGCACATACCGGTGGTCGATGTGGGCATGGGGACGCCGGCCGATTTCAAGAAGGCGGGAGACATTTCCGGCAAGGTGATCCTGGTGCACTCCGACGTGCTCAAGAAATGGGCGGACCTGTTCAACGAGTACCTGAGGCCGCCGGCGATCATTGACGCCGCCGTGAAGGGGAGAGCGAAGGCCATCGCATTTATTGCGACGCGCGAGCACGACATTCTCTATCGGCACACCGACGCGATGGCGGGAGAGATTGCGCGGCTTCCGATGATCGTGGTGGCTCGCGAAGATGGAGAGCGCATGGGGCGCCTGGTGACCTCTGGGCACCCGGTGTGGGTGGACTTGTCGATTCCGAACAAGATTGGCGGTCCGATCACAGCTGCCAATGTGATCGCCGAGATCCGCGGCAGCGAGAAGCCGGACGAGTTCGTGATCCTGGGGGCGCACCTGGATTCGTGGGAACTGGGCACAGGCGCGCTCGACAACGGATGCAATGCGGCTCTGGTGATTGATGCGCTGCGCACGATCAAGGCAGCGGGACTGAAGCCGCGGCGGACGATCCGATTCATCCTGTTCTCCGGCGAAGAAGAGGGCATGATGGGCTCGCGGGCGTATGCGGTGGCGCATCGGAACGAATTGGACAAGGCGGTGGGAGTGGCCGTGATCGACGGCGGCGTGGGGCGTGTCACGGGGTTTGATTTGGGCGGGCGCAAGGACATGACGGACAAAGTGGCGGCGATTGTGACGCCTCTGAAACAGTTCGACGCGACGGAGCTCAAAACCGACGATGTCGAGTGGGGTACCGACCATTACGACTTCCTGCTGGAAGGCGTGCCCACGCTGGTGGCCGAGCAGGAGGAAGGGAATTACCTGCCGAATTATCATGCGACCTCAGACACGTACGATAAGGTTGATATTGGGCAATTGAAGAAACACGTTGCCGAGATGACGGTCGTGACGTTCGGGATCGCCAACGCGAATGATCGCTTGGGCCCGCGGCTGACGCACGCGGAGATTGACAAGATTTTGCGCGACACGCACTCCGACGAGCAGATGAAACCGCTGGGCATCTGGGCGGAGTGGACCAGCGGGAAGCGGGGCCGGGCGAAGTAGGCGAGGTTCGATGGAGTGACGGGCGTCCCCGCCCGTCTTGAGGATGTATTGCTGGTGGGAATTCCACGCTGAGGGCGGGCCGCCCTCGCGATAGCCGTCGAGACGACGGCGCTACGTGTAGGGCCGAGTTGTCGAGCTTCGCTCGACCGGGCAGACGGGGCGTCTGCCCCTACGTGGGTTATGGTTGTCCCCGGGGTAACGAGTGCTTCTTTTCTGGGTCCTCTTCAACTTATTTGTGCTCGCGATGCTGGCGCTCGATCTGGGCGTATTCAATCGCCGGGCACACACAGTCAGCTTTCGCGAAGCTCTGGGCTGGAGCGCGATGTGGGTGGGACTGGCCGCGGCGTTTGCGGTGCTGGTATATTTCTGGCACGGGCGCGCAGCCAGTCTGGAGTTCGCGACCGGGTACCTCATCGAGCTTTCTCTCAGCATCGACAATCTCTTTGTCTTTCTGGTGATTTTCCGGTACTTCCGTGTGCCCGGTGAACTGCAGCACCGGGTGTTGTTCTGGGGAATCGTCGGAGCGCTGATCACGCGCGGCGCATTCATTCTCGCGGGCGTAAGCCTGATTCAGCGTTTTCACTGGCTCATCTATGTTTTCGGCGGCCTCCTGGTGTACAGCGGGATCGGTCTGCTGCGGCAGGGAGAGGAAGAGATTCATCCGGAGAAGAATCTGGTACTGAAATTATTTCGGCAATGGATACCCGTGACCGAAGATTATGTCGGCAACAACTTCTGGGTGCGGCAGCCGGGCCTGTATGCCACACCGCTGGTGGTGGTGCTGCTGGTGGTGGAGACGACCGACATCGTGTTCGCGGTGGACTCGATTCCGGCCGTGCTGGCAATCACGCTGAACGCGTTCATCGTGTACACGTCGAATGTGTTTGCGATTGTCGGGCTGCGATCCATGTATTTTGCGGTCGCGGGCTTGATGGAGTGGTTCGAGTATCTGCACTATGGGCTGTCGATGGTACTGATATTGATTGGCGCGAAGATGCTCGTGTCGCATTACTACGTGGTGCCGACGGCAGTGGCGCTAGGGACGGTGGCGGGGGTGATCGCGGTTTCGGTGGTGGTTTCGGTGGTGTGGCCGCGGAGAGGGTAGCGGATAGACAAACTTCTCTGCGGACATCAAGTCTTGAAGCTTACGTAATAGAGCATTTTCTTGTCTGGATCATAAAGAATGATGTCAGCTGCTGTCGCTTGGCGGTTGCGTGCGACCACCTGAGGAAACATAATTTTCATAGCTGATGAGTTCGACTTTTCTATAGGTGGAATACTGGCACCGTGCTCACGGGCGTCATCAACAGCAAGCTGCAGAGCGTCGCTCAGCAAGGTGTTCGTCTCAGGTCCGTCATGCCACTCGTCCTTCGCCCAGCCGGCAACGTCGAATTTCGACAGCTCAATACAGTAATAATCAAGATGGTCGCCTGTGAAAGTCCTCCCCGATTCAAAACTCGAAATAATTTTGTACTCCTGGTTCGGGGATAGTCCGCCCCAGTTCAGAATGAACTGCACGTCTTTGCGAGACGCCTTGTTGAATTTATTTGAGGAATTTCCCCAGAGCATCCATGCGCCAAAGCCCATGACCCCCAGCAAAAAAATTGCACCGAGGACTTCTAATCCGATTCGAGCCCATTTCATGTTTTTAGGTGAGATACGCATCCAACGTATCTCGACCGAGCATAGAACACAAGAATCGGGGGTGGTTCCGTGGGTACTCTCGCCATCGCCGCTACGCTATGATGAAGATCAATGATCACGATTCCAGTCGAGGTAAAGCCGCGTTCTTATGCGGCTCTGATTGAGAACGGGCTGCTGGCGAAGGTTGGGGCGCTGCTGCGCGAGCTTTTGCCTGCGAGGAGCCGGCTGTTCGTGATCACCGTGGCTCCCGTACGGCGCAAGTGGGGCAAGGTTCTAATGGGTTCGCTGGCGGCTGCGGGTTTTGACGCGAAGAGCATCGAAATGCCGGAGGGTGAGCGCTTCAAGCGGCTGGCTACCGTGGAGACGCTGGCCGAGAAGCTAACAGCGCTGGGCGCGGATCGGAACGCGGTCGTGGTGGCCTTTGGCGGCGGCGTTACGGGGGATGTGGGCGGGCTGTTGGCTTCGCTGTATATGCGCGGCGTTGAACTAGTGCAGATTCCGACCACCGTACTCGCGCAGGTGGATGCTTCGGTGGGCGGAAAGACAGGCGTCAATCTCAAAGCGGGGAAGAACCTGGTGGGTACGTTCCATCAGCCGCGCGTGGTGCTGATCGATCCGCAGGTGCTGTCGTCGTTGCCGGAACGCGAGTATCGGGCGGGACTTTATGAGGCCCTGAAGTGCGGGGTGATTGGCAGCCCGGAATTGTTTCGCGAGTTCGAGGTTAATCGCGAGCGAATTCTGAAGCGAGATCCGGCCACGGTGGAGCGATTGATTGCGGAGTCGGTGCGATTGAAAGCGCATGTCGTTTCCGTCGACGAGAAGGAGAATGGTTTGCGGCGGGTGCTGAATTTTGGGCACACCATTGGGCACGCGTTGGAAGCGGAAACCGGGTACCGGACGCTGTTGCATGGCGAGGCGGTAGCTTGGGGAATGGTGGCGGCGGCGAGAATCGCGGCGGGCGTGGGGAAGTTGGGCGAGCGGGATGCCGATCGCATCAGCCGGGCAACGCGCGAGGTTGGGCCTCTGCCGCAGCTGAAGGTTCGCGGGACGAGCATCGCGCGGCGTTTGCATTCGGACAAGAAGACCCGCAACGGCAAGGTGCATTTCGTTTTGCCAACGGAGATCGGAAAGGTCGAAGTCGTGAATGATGTGCCGGAGGAAGTGGTGCGGGCGGTGGTGGAGGAGATTCGGGAGTTGTCGCGAGAAGAATCCTAAACCGCAGAGAACGCGGAGGCGTGCCGCAGAGGGCGCAGAGACGAAGCTCGGGCCCGTGGTACAACGAGATTCCTCGCTGCGCTCGGAATGACAAGTCTTGAAATGGCTGCTCACTGACAAGTCTTGCAATGGTTGCCCATTGACAAGTCTTGAAGTGCTTGATGACTGACCACAACAACTCGACGGTGATTGGAGCGGCGCCCGAAGGGGCCGGGGATCGCGCGTCGGCGGCGCGTGCGGTGCAGGAGATGTTTTCGGCGATTGCGCCTCGCTACGATCTGCTCAATCACGTCTTGTCGTTCAATATTGATAGAGTCTGGTGGCGGAGGGCAGCGCGGACGTTCGCGGGAATTCTTGCCCGGCGCGATGCTCGTGTTTTGGATCTATGTTGCGGCACCGGCGATATGGCTTTTGCCTTGCGGCGGCTGGCGGGAGAGTCGGGTGCCGCCATCGTGGGAGCGGATTTTGCGCATCCCATGCTGGTGCGCGCGGTGCGCAAATCGAATGGGAGTTCTCTGCGCTGGGTTGAGGCGGATGCGCTGAATCTGCCCTTTCCGGATGAGTCGTTCGACCTGGTGACGTCGGCTTTCGGATTTCGCAATCTGGCGGATTACGATGCGGGCTTGCGCGAGATCGTGCGCGTGCTGCGGCCGGGAGGGGAATTGGGGATTCTCGAGTGCAGCGAGCCGGGCGGGTTGATCGGGAAATTTTATGGCGTTTATTTCCGGCGTGTGTTGCCGGCAGTCGGCACAGCAATTTCCGGCGTCAAAGGGCCTTATGAGTATTTACCGGCATCGGTGGGAAGATTTCCGGCTCCGACGGAGATGATAGCGAGGATGCGGGATGCCGGGTTTCGGGAAGCGACTTGGACTCCTTATACGTTTGGGACGGCGGGATTGTATCGCGGGAAGAAGTAGAAACCCGGTGCTGGCAGCGGAAATGTGACTATCTTCGCACGGCGCTACAGAAAATGCGACTGTCGTAGACAGCGGCTAAGAGCGAATCAGCGAACGGCCAACTTTTGCGTCTCCGCAACGGACGCCGGTGCTTTGAAAGAGTCCAGGAACGCATCGGCCACGGTGTAGCGGATGATCTTCTCATAGTCGTCTCCCAGAAATTTCTTCAGGCGATCGGTATTCATGGTGTATTGCCCGCTCATGTAGGGCACAGCCTCGGGCGGAATGGCGGAGATGCCCGTCTTCCACAAAAACTCCAGAACGATGCGCATGGCCCACTGGCCGGGGACGCGTACTAGCTTGGCATGCGCCATTTCAATGCAGCGGGCGAAGGTGAGCGGCTCGCCTCGGCCGGCAATATTGAGAATGGTCAGACGGCGCGCTTCCGGTTCGCGCTGGAGGATCCAGGCGAGCAGGCGCGCCATGTCGTCGACGTGGACGAATTGCAGCTGGTTTTCGAGGTAGTGCTGTCCATAGGGCAACATGCAGGGAAGACGCTTGCCTTCTTTGCGCATCTTCGCTGCGCGTTTGCCCTTGCCGTTGGGCGACCCACGGAAAGCGCCCATCAGGTAGTTCTCAACGCTGGCTCCCGCGAAAATATGTGGGCGAAGAATGTAGGCGCTGCAGCCGCGCAGCGCAGGCGCGCGCTGTTGCACTACCAAGTCAGATTCTTTCTTGTGAATCGCGTATGGAAGGGTGTGGGCTTCGAGGGCAGATTCCTCCGTCACGGGGCCGGGCAGATCGGAGCCGTACGCGGAAACGCTGCTGGGAAAAATGAACTGGCGGATGCCACTGTCTTCGTTGCGGTTCGCCTCCGTGATGGCCTCCATGACGCGAGCAGTGCCGGCCACATTGATGTGCCACATGCGATCGACGTCGAGCACGCCGGTACGCTGCGGGTCGATGACAAAGGCGAGGTGCACCACGGAGAAAGGCCGCGTCTCTTTGAACAGGTTGTAGAGGCTGCGGCAGGAGTCCTCCAGCCCAAGGTCCATGCGCACAAAACGGATGGGCGCCTCAGTTTTGGGGGGAACCATGTCGATGCCGATGACGGAGAAATCGCTGAGATGCGGCAGGAGGCGCAATCCGAGATTGCCTGAGACGCCAGTCACGACGACGGTTGGTTTCCCTTGAGTCATTGTTGGGGTTGGCTGAAATCGTAGCACACCGAAAGTCGGGAACTCGGTGACGTGAACCTCGGGAGTTCACGGAATTCGGTTGGACGCGAACCGACAGGAGCGGTGATAATCACCGCATGTCGGAATCGCCGATGCCGTATTCGACCGCGACCATGCAGGCGGAAAAGCGCTCGGTCGCCGGGAATTCGGTATTAGCGGCGATTGCGATCACCGCGCTGAAGATTGCGGTGGGAATCACCACGGGCAGCTTGGGAATTCTTTCCGAAGCGGCGCATTCCGGGTTGGACCTAATCGCCGCCATCATTACGTTCTTCTCGGTGCGAGTCTCAGACAAGCCCGCCGACGCCGACCACCAGTACGGACATGGGAAAGTAGAAAACTTCTCGGCCTTTATCGAGACCGGCCTGCTGCTTTTGACCTGCGTCTGGATTATTTACGAGGCGATCAAGCGGCTGTTCTTCAGGCATGTTGAGATTGAGCCGTCGGCCTGGGCGTTCGTGGTGATGGGGTTGTCGATCGGGGTCGACCTCTGGCGTTCGCGGGCCCTGGGCAGGATTGCTGAGAAATACGACAGCCAGGCGTTGGAGGCCGACGCCCTGCACTTCTCGACCGACGTGTGGTCGAGCAGCGTGGTGATACTGGGCTTGCTGCTGGTAGTGATGGGCCGTGCTCTTCATGTGGACTGGCTGCGGGACGCGGATCCAGTTGCGGCGCTAGTGGTTGCCGGCATTGTGGTGCATGTGAGCTGGCGGCTGGCGCGTAAGACCATTGACGCGCTGCTCGACGCAGCTCCGGCCGGTGTGCGCAGCAAAATCATCGATGCGGTACGGCGGGTGCAGGGCGTGATCGAGGTCGACCGGGTGCGTATTCGCCGAGCAGGCAACCGCTACTTTGCGGATGTTTCGGTTGGATTGGCGCGCACGGTGACGTTTCAGCACTCCGGTCAGGTGGCGGCTTCGGTTACGGATGCCGTGCACCGGGTACTGCCGGATGCGGACGTAACCGTCAATTCGATTCCGAGGGCCGATCGTACCGAAAACATCTTCGATCAGATTCGGGCGGTGGCGACGCGCCATAATCTCAACGTGCATGATGTGAGCGTTCAGGACTTGCACGGAAGATTGCACGTGGAGCAGCATCTGGAGCTCGACGAGCGGCTGTCTCTGAAAGACGCGCATGACCGGGTGACTGCGCTTGAAGCGGAAATGCGCGAAGAGGTGCCGGAAATTTCATCGATCCTGACGCATATCGAGAGCGAGCCGGCGACGATCGAGCCGGGAGATGAGATTGTCCGCGATGCAGCGCTGGAACGCCGGCTCAAGGCGATTGCGGCGGAGTTTCCGGAAGTGCTCGACATGCATGAGATCGAGATCAAGCGGGTGCGAGGACGATTGTACGTTTCCTGTCATTGCACCCTGGCCGACGATCTGCCGCTTTCGCGGGTGCACGATATTCAGACCGATCTGGAGATCCGCTTTAAGCAGGATGCGCCCGAGCTTTTTCGCGTGCTCATCCACCCGGAGCCGATGACGGATAATCGGAGATAGTACCGAGTAGCTAGTACCGAGTACCTAGTACCCAGTTTCGAGTTTCGAGTTTCGAGTTTCGAGTTTCGAGTTTCGAGTTTCGAAAATTGGATTTGCTTTGAGGCGGTTGTTTACCCATCAAACGCGGGGGCTTTATGACGCACGCCAAGGCAGTTTGGACGGACAATCATTGCTTTGTGGCCGAGTCGGATAGCTCGCATGCCCTGGTGGTGGACGGCGACAAGAAGACTGGAAACAGCCCGATGGAACTCGTGCTGATTGGGTTATGCGGGTGCACGGG
>Ga0307472_100000571_pt1 | contig 13120 bp, 8 predicted proteins | sample atmos_gasesAM5C__2_FD_204582 | JGI IMG/M metagenome (GOLD analysis project Ga0307472, IMG submission 204582) | Hardwood forest soil microbial communities from Morgan-Monroe State Forest, Indiana, United States - atmos_gasesAM5C_05 | ecosystem: Environmental > Terrestrial > Soil > Temperate...
CGACATGGGGAGTACGCCAGGGATTGTGCCGGGAGAGGCGAGCAGCACGCCGGTGCGACTGGCTGGATGCATCGTCGCTCGCACCTGGAGAGTCATTTTTTGATCTCCGCGCATCACGGTGATCGGAACGGTGTCCCCAGCAGTGATGTAGAACGAGGCGTCAAATACATCCTCGGGATCGCTTATCTTTTTCTTCCCCACTTGTAGCAACACGTCGCCTTCTTTAAGCCCGGCACGTGCCGCCGGTGCGTCATCGGCGACCTGGGTTACCATCGCTCGCGAGCCGTCGACTTGTTGGGACGCGGGCGAAACATCGTTCACTCCAATCCAGCCGTGCCGTGCCTCGCCGAAACGAACAAAGTCGCTACGAATTTTCTCCGCAGCCTCGATGGGCACAGCGTAACAGGCGGAATTATTTCCGAGACCGCTAACGACGATCCCAACCACTTCCCCTTTCATGTTCAACAGCGGAGCGCCAGCCTCACCGCGCTGGGTCGGAACGTTCACCCGTAAATGGATGGTGGAAAAATAGCGCCCGAGACATTTCCGGTCGAAGCCCGCAATCATGCCGAAGTTCGGTGTCTTCGGTAAATCCAGCGGATAACCGATCGATATGACAGGGGTCGCCAATTCCAGTTCCTCGGATTTACCAATTGGCAGGGCGGGCGTCGTCTCGTCCACTTTCAAGATGGCTGTCCCGCTGCGAATGTCTGCCACGAGTTGGCGCGCCGGATATTTCCTGCCGCCGAATTCGACCGTGAAATTGCCGGCCTCGCCTCCCACGGTGTATGCCGTGTAAAGTGTTCCAGTCGGGTCGACGAAAAATCCGGTGCCGCAAATCTCGCTGTGCTCATCCACGCCATGAATCTTAACGACCGCTTTAGCGGCCCGCTCGAAAAGCTCTCGGACCTGGTGGCTGATCGCCGTGGCGGATTGTTCCTGGGCGAAAAGCAAGCCCGCGCTTAAACAGAAAACCCCCGCGACCGCAACGATCGCGCTGCGCCTAGAACCTGAAAGTGGGCTCATAACTCACAGGGACGCTATCGAGCACGTAGCGTGGCGGGGCGGCTCGGTGAGTTTGGGCGCTTTCACGAAAACTGCGAACCGGCTGCGTCCTCAAAATCTGCGCGGCGACCGGAGATGCAAGATTCCATTCTTGTTCGGCATTCACCGGGACCGATAAAGTTAGCGGACTCTGGGCGGCGACGCGAGCCGTCTCGGGTTGCTGATAAACCTTCAATGAGAAGATAGCTGCGCAAACAAGCACTGCGGCAACGGCAGTGGGATACGAGGCCAGCGATCGCACATCCAGTTGCAACATGAAATTGTGCGCGCGTTCCAGGCAAATTCGCCAAAGCGGCTGGCGCAGCAATTCATCGCGTTGCCGGCGATGGAACTCGTGAAGGAAATTTTCGAAATAACCGGGTGGGGGTTGCTCATACCGCTTCAACCGAAGCAGCCTTGCGATTTCGTTGTCGTTAAACTCGTCCATTTTTTGCGGCCGTTACGAGACAGGATTTTTCCGAAATTCGTCCAGGTAATTTTGCAACTGCCGATTCGCGTAAAAGAGCCTCGAACGTACCGTTCCTTCCGAGACGCGCAAGATTTTACTGATTTCGGCGTGAGGCATTCCCTGGATATGGAACATGGTGACGACTGCTCTGTGATCATCAGACAACTTCATCATGGCCTCGTTCAATCTTCTCTGCAGCTCTGAAAGGTCGGCTTCCCGGACCGGGCTGCTCGTCGCCGTGGCTTCCATGAATTCCTTGTCGTTTTGAATGCTCGCGTCCACATCGTCCAGGCTCAGTTGAAATCGTCGGCTGCGTTTTTTGAGGAAATTCAGGGTCATGTTCACGGCGATGGAATGAATCCAGGTGTAAAACGAGGATTTGCCGCGAAATCCGCGAATCGCTTTGTAGGCTTTGGCGAAAATGTCCTGTAAAAGGTCGTTCGTGTCCTCGTGGTTGGAGGTCATGTTATAGACCAGCCCGTAAAGACGCGGCGTATACTTGACCACGAGGTCGTCGAACGCGCTGGCCTCGCCCGCTTGCGTGCGCTTTACCAATTCCTGGTCTGGGTCGCTTCTTGGCTGGTCCATCGCCTGGCGCTTAGACTTAACACGCGCTTCCAGACCCGACGATAACAAATCGGTAATGCGACGAGCAGGTAAAGCGAGGGCGTGATCCATTTTTATGTCGCGCGGTTGATCAGCGCCGGTCGCGGATCGACATCAACCAGAGCAAATTGCCCAGTGCAGCAATGAATGCCGCGATATAAGTAAGCGCGGCGGCGTTCAGCACTTTGTTTACACCGACCGCCTCTTCGCCTGGCTGTATGATCCCCATTTCTCGAAGGATGATTTTTGCGCGTCGCGAGGCATCGAACTCCACGGGCAACGTAATCAGTTGGAACACCAGCAGAATCAAATAGCACCAGATGCCGACCGTAATCAGACCGGTGATTCTAAAGAACAAGCCGCCGATAATAACGAACGGCAGCATCTGTGAGGCGATCATTGTCACCGGCACAACTGCCATGCGCCACTTTAGCGGCGCGTACGCGCGAGCGTGCTGAATCGCATGCCCACACTCGTGTGCAGAAATGCCCAATGCGGCTACCGAAGGCGTGTTGTAAACGTTGCTCGACAAGTGCAGCTGCTTTTTTGTCGGATCGTAGTGGTCGCCCAGAAAATCGTTCGTCTCCATGACGTCGACATCCTGAATCTGAGCTGCCTGGAGGATTTCGCGTGCGCATTCAGCTCCGGTGATATTCCCGCTCGCACGCACCTTGCTCCAATGGCTAAACGCGCTGCTCACCCGAATCTGCGCCCAAATTCCAATGATCAGCGGGACGCCGATGTAAAGCAGCCAGTTGGAACCGAAACCAAAACCGGATGGGCCGCCGATAAACAACAGGCAGCTGGATCCCAGAAGAAAACCCAATAAAGGATACATGTGGTGTGGGGTGACTAATCTACCTCGGCGAGGCGACTTGTCACTTCGCAGGGTAGAAGATTTAGACGCCTAATGGCGTTTCTCGTTCATTTGGAAGATGAATCGGCTTGAAAGCCCGGCCATTGCTTCGCATCCGTTACGGCTCCGAAGACGATGCAAACGTTTGGCGAGGCCCTCCATGACAACGCGTTCCAACTAGATCTCCAACTGCTTCGGGAAACGCGAGAGGACTCGGCAACCTGTCTTCGTGACGACCACCACGTCTTCCTGACGCGCGCCGCCCACGCCGGGATAGTACAGACCCGGTTCTACTGTGAGCACTTGGCGATCCTTCAGCACGACTTTTTGCAGGCGCGGATGTTCGTGGATTTCCAGACCGAGCCCGTGCCCAGTACCGTGGAAAAATCCGACGCGACGGCCTTTGCGCACTCCGGTCGTGAAACCGCGACTGGCGAAGAATTCCTGAATGGCTTTGTGAATCGTCATGCCGTCAACGCCGGCCTTGACTCTCTTTAACGCGAGGGCTTGTCCCGCTTTCACCGTTTCCCAAAGTTTGCGCTGCGCTTCGCTCGCGCGCCCCCGCAACACTGTACGAGTCATGTCACCGAAATATCCGGTTTTCGCGTCGCGCGGGAAGACATCGAGAATAATCAATGAATCCGCATACAGCGAGCCATGGCCGCGCTCGTGGGGGTCGCAAGCCTGATCGCCTCCGGCAACGATCGTGCCGGTCGGAACGCCGCCTGCGCGCAAAACTGCGGAATCAATTTCTGCCCGCAACAATTCGGAGGTGAGCGTCTTTCCTTTCCAGCCTAATCGCTTTCCCGACCCCGGTTTTGACCTTTTTAACACTTCAATCGCGCGTTTGAGTCCAGCTTCTGTGATCCGCAAGGCGTGCCCCATCATTTCAATCTCTTTGTCGGATTTGGCTTCTCGCTCGGGCCAGAAAAATCCGTCGGTCGCACGAACGCGGATTTTATTTGCCGCGAGTTCCTCCGCGTAACCCAGCGGAAAATTTGCGGGCACAGTGGCCGATCTCACGCCTCGTTTTTTCAGAAAATGAGCCAACACTTTCTCGTACGACGGCGCCTTTTTCGATTTCCCCTGCAACTCGCGCTCGAGCTCGCTGAACATTACAAATTCGTCCGCGTCAGCTTGCTTGCGGCCGCGATCGATTTCCAGATCGCTCAAGACCAGTGTTCGTTTGCCGTTGCGCTGAAGGAAAATGAATGGATCAGGCGCCCAAAACTTCGTCGCGTAAAGCATGTCGGGATCTTGCTCGCTCGCAGCGACGATTAACTTTGGAATATGCCGTTTAATCTTGCTCATAGGTTCAGTCCCAGAGATTCCTCGACTTCGCTCGGAATGACAAATTGCAAAGTGGCGACGTGTCGCGCACTTCAAATCAGGTTCTGCGCACTTTCAGTTGTTTTCGCAAGATCCGGTGCAGCACGACAAGCAATACGAGTGTGGATACGATCAGCACCACCGTGTCGAAAGTGAACACGCCGAACGCGATTCCGAAATAGCGTTTCTCGAGACCGAAGAACACGTTCGGCTTATTGCCGCGGCGATAGTCGTTCTGCTCCATCTCGCCTCTTGAGATCAGGTCCGACACCTTCTGGTTCACGAAGAGTTGGTCCGCTGTGACTGGCCCCTTCGCGTCTTTGAACAACGAGCGATCGAATCTTTGCTTCCCCGCAATGACCGGATCGACCAGCTTCAGATATCGATCGACGTCCCGCGCGGACGGTCCCTCCAACCCCGAGAGCATTGCTAATACGTCTTTCAAGTCGCTAAGATGCGCTCGTTGCTCAGGCGTGTCAGCTTTCGGTGCGAGCTTTTGAATTTCGTCATGAGCGCGGTCTTGGCGCTTCGTAAGCGGATTGAGCTTGGCCTGGGCAACGATCATTTCTTCGTACGACCAGCGCATGGCGATGAACTGACAGATAAGTGGCACCTGTAGCTTGCTCTCGGTTTTTTTCGTCTTTTCCGAATTCGGATGTTCGGAAAACCAGTGCGAAAAGGAATAAACCAGGCCGAGGTTCCGGTTCATGTCCTCGTATTTGATGAGCGCGCCGCCCATGATGATCTGCGGAATCAAAACCAGCGGTACGATATTGGCCGCTGTTTTCGGGTCGGCCACGAGAGATGAGATAACGAGACCCAGCGCTACGCCGCTCATCGCCGTTAGGAACATTATAGCCGAGTCGAGCCAGAACATGCCTCGGATTTGCAGGACTAAATTGCCGATCAGCACGAAAAGAACGCATTGAATGAGCGCAAAAAACCCGAGCGTGATTGTCTTGGAGATTACGTAATAGGACAGGCGCACCTTGATGTTGCGCTCGCGTTGCAGCACCGGCCGATCCCGGATGATATCATCGGCGCTGTTTGTTAGCCCGAGAAACATTGCGACGATCAGACCGAGAAATAAGAACGTCGGGATATGATAAGCCGAATCAAAATCGTACGTGCCGGTCTCCGAGTACCGCAGGATCGTTCCAATTAACAGCGCCAGCACTGGCGAGACTCCTATGGTAATCACGAGATTTGCCCGGTTGCGTAGTTTGCTCGTAAAAGCACGCCGCAGCACCGTGCGAAATTGAGTCCATTCATCGTGCCACCGCACCGGCAACCGCTTCCTTTGTACCGGTGCGACCGGCAACGGGTCGGCCTCCTCGTGTTGCAGCGAGACTTGCTTGACGTCCTGGATCAATCGGAACGCTTCGTATTTGTCGCGCCAAAAATCCGGTGAGTAACGGCGCGACGGGACAAGCTGGCCACGGCTGTTTTCCTCGTAGATGACGTCACCGCTCAAATCGCGCAGCGGCGTCTCGAGTACATCAAAAATGAATTCCGGCCGGGTAGTTCCACACGATGGACATGCGCCCAGTTCAGCACCGAACTGGTGTTGATGTTCCGCTTCGGCAAAATACCGCAGGGCGTCGGAGGGCGCGCCGAAAAACACGAGCCGCCCACCCTTGTCGAGCAAGATCACCTTCTGAAACATCTGGAAGATCTTCGAACTCGGCTGGTGAATGGTAACGATGACGATTTTGTTGTGCGCCATGCTTCGAATGATTTCGATTACGTGCTCGGAATCTTTCGACGAGAGACCGGAAGTTGGTTCGTCAAACAGATAAACGTCCGACATTCCGATCATATCGAGTCCGATGTTGAGCCGTTTTCGCTCGCCACCGCTTAATGTTTTCTTCTCGGGAATGCCGACGACCGCGTCGCGACGTTCGCTTAAACCGAGCTCGATCAGCTTTGCGTCCAGGCGCCGGATGCGGTCGCGCTTCGAGAGATGCGGTGCACGGATCGCCGCCGCGAACTGCAAATTCTCACCAATGGTGAGGTGCTCGTCGAACGCGTCCTGTTGCGGCATGTAGCTGACGTACTGCTTCAGAACGTCGAGGTTTCGGTAGAGGGATTGTCCGTTGAGCAAGACTTCGCCGCTCGTCGGCTGGAGCTGTCCGGCAAGCACTCCCATCAGCGTGCTTTTGCCCGCACCGCTTGCGCCCATCACGCAAACAAGCTCTCCACGCGTGATGCTGAAGGAAATTCCATCGAGGCCAATCTCGCCTTTGCCAAAACGGTGTGTGACTTCGTTCAGCTCGAGGCTGCGAATGATGTTTCGCTCCTCCTCGATGATGCGCTCCAAAAAATTGCATCGCAGAACCTGTCCGACATCGATTCGAATGATGTCGCCGTCCTTGAGTTCCGCGGTCGTGCGGACAGGATCGTCGCCCACCATGATTCGACGGTCGGCTTCAATGACCTCAAGCGTGCCTATTCGCCGATCGTAATCGCAAAATATCTTCAGCAGCACATCTCCGGCCGTACCGGGAGAAAGCAGGATGTCGTCGGCTTGCAGGCGGCTCGGATCATTCGACACCAGATATTCCGATTTTGAAGCTTTCAGTTGGAATCGTCCGCCGAGCGCGCGTGCGCGCCGGCGCAGGTCGTTCAAATCCAGCTCGGTGTCGTTGTGGAAAATAATTTTGTCTTCCAGCGTCGTGTCGACCTGGGTGCCGGCTTTGAGGCGTACTCCCTTGAGCTCGGCATCGATATCGCGCAATGCCTTGACGCGCACTTTGAGTCCGAAGGTGACTCGCAACGCGCTTTCACGCGTTCGTGAACGCTCCAACTGTACTTGCTCTGCGTCTTTAGCTACCCGGATAAAGATTTCCGGAAGCGAAACGTTCTTTTTGGCATTGAAATATTGCGCCAGCTCCTGGTAGCTGAGCACCTGGTCGCCGATCAAAATTCGTTGACCGGGGTAAATTCGACAGAACCCGCCACGCACCAAAGGTCTCCCGCGCACGGAGACGTTCTGGCCGCTGTAATTTTTCAAAAGAATCAGGTCGTGATACCGGAAGGCCATCAGCCGATCTGTTTCGGCGAGGTTCTTCAGGATAATGTCCACCTTGCTGTCCCCCCCAAACGAGAGCGATTCCAGCGGCGACGCGCCATGCTGGTAAATCGAGGGGTCGGATTCTTCTGATGCGTTGAGTTGATAAACGATATCGATCGCCTGCGCAGCCATGCCCATCTGCGACATGAACGAATAGAACGCAACGACCTGTTCCTGTTTCAAACCCGCTTGCGAGATGAGATCATACAGTTGGACTCCGAGCATGATCTTGCGTTCAGTGCTCAATTGCGCGCCGAGTTTTTGCGCCATGGCTGCGAGGTCCTGTTGCTCATAAAGCGCCTGGCGAAACAACTGTCGCAACTCGGAGTAAACCGCTTCCGGATAGTCGTAACGCAGAAAGCCGAGACTCGAGTCTATCTCTTCCTCCATGATGACGCCGTCGGCTTTGGTGAAACTCGCCAGCACCTGAATCAACAACGGCAGGAGGTTCGGCCCTTCCGAGACGCTGCGCGGCTTGCGCAATGCCCGACGGACAAGTCGACGGCCAGTTCGTCGCACCCGATACGCCAGCGGGATTACCCGCTGCATCGTGCGGTCGATCTTATCGGCCATTGTCGAAACCAGCTCTGTCATGTTGATTTTCGGATGCGAATGTTACGCGAAAGCGCGAAGAGACGCAATGCGGCGCGGCCCCGATCGGTGAGTGTGCGCTGCGCGAATTGTTGGGTCGATGATCCGCTGAGGAAATTTACCTTCGCCAAGACTCCGGCGGACGAGTCGAGCGCTAGAGCATTACCGGTCGGAGAATTTACAAGACCTTGTCCCACTTGCTCTGGTCTTTGAGCATGATCTCCCGGAGGAGACGAATGGGCGGCATGCCGTGGCTGAGCAATTCGTTATGAAATTTCTGCAGAGAGAAATCATCGCCCTGTTGCGCCTTGTAGTCGTCGCGCAATTTCAGGATCTGCAATTTGCCAAGGGTGTAATTCAGATAACCCGGGTCAAACGTGGCGCGCATGGCTTCCTGGCGGGCCGGCTTCTGTTCGTAGTAACAGTTATCCTGAAAAAATCTCGTCGCTTCGTCAATCGACATGTTTTGCGTGTGCACCTTGATGGACACACATAGCCGGCAAAGACGCAGTAGCGCTTCGTCAGCCTGCGCCATGCGATATTTTGCCGCGCGCTTGATATCGTCTTCGCTCGGACTGGAGTTGGACGGGCTGCCGAATCCTTCGTCGATCATCATTTTTTCGCAGTAATGCGCCCAGCCTTCGATGAAGGCGTAGCTACCAAAGATCTTTTCTACTTTGCTGGCAGGCGACGCATTCAGATGAAGGAACTGCACGTAATGTCCGGGATACACCTCATGAATCGATACAACGTCGGAGGTGTAATAATTAAATGCGGTAAGCCATTCCTCCTTTTCTTGCGGCGGCCAATCCACTTCCGTCGGTGTGACGTAGTAATAAGCCTCGGTGGCGCGCTTCTCGAACGGACCGGGAGTGTCCATCGAGGCAAAGGAGGTGGCGCGCAGATATTGCGGGGTCTCTTTTACTTTCGCGCGGACCTCCGACGGAATTCCGACTAAACGACGGCTCACGACATACTTGCGAATCTTGTCCAGGTCTTTGGCAATGTCCGGGATCAATTTGTCCGAAGCCGGATGCTCGCTCTGGATTTGCTTGAAAACCTCTATCGCGGGTTTGTTCGGGTCGATCTTTTTCGCCGCCTCGGCGAATGCTTCCTGTTCGGCTTTTAATTGCGCCATGCCGATCTCGAGAACTTTTTGTGGCGGAAGATTGACCAGCTCCGTCTGCGCCAAAAAGCGCGCGAATTTTTCCTCGCCGAGCGCGAAATCGAGTGTGGCTTTGGGAAGTTTCTCCCGTTCCAGCCATGTCGCGTAATCACTGAACGCATTTGCCGCTTTGCGATTGGCTGCCTGAAATGCAACGCGGAGCTGCTCGTCTTTGAGGCCGCTTACAGCGGCAACGAGATCTTTTTTCAGAAAATCGGCGGAACCTTTGGCGATCTGGATCGCAAGCTCGACGAACGGTTTTGGAAGCTTTTCATCGAGATTTGTTCGCGCCGCGATCAGAATGTTTGGAATTTGTGATTCAATGGCGACAAGGCTGCGGACGCGGTCCTCTAGCGGCGCAAAATTCCTTTTGATATAGACGTTCACGTCACCCGCGCGCGCATAGATCATCGGGTTTCGTTCAAAGACCGACATGTCCTGCATTTCAAACAGTTCTCGCTTCACCGCTGTCTGCAGAATCCGGAAGTCGATGGATTGCCGCGGACTCAGTTTCGCTGAATCAAACTTGGCCAGCCGATCATCGAATCGCCGGAGCCGGGAGAGTTCGGCGTCGAGCGCGAGGCGACTATAATCGCTGATCTTGCCGTCGTACTCGTGGAAACCGAGAGCCGTTCCGTGGAGCGGGTGAGCGGCCAGATACGTCTTCACGTATTCCTCAGCTACCGCTTCGAATTCGGCGTCCTGAGTTTGGGCGGCGAAAACCACCCTGGCGAGCGAGAGCGCCAGCAGAATCATGACAAGCCGGATGTTAATGAGATTACAGATGTGGTTACTCATCCTGCGAGTTGTAACTACAGACAATGCCTCGTGTTCAGCGTTGCCAAAATTTCCTCATGAGCGATTGTCACGTTCTCGGAGGTTGGGCAAAACATGAGGCGGTTCGTGATCATTCAGTTGCTGGCTTGTGTCTTTTTCGGCGCAAACCCCGGCGCTCTCGCGCAAGAGGTTCAGCCGCCAAAGACCGAAGAGGATAACGGCTACTCGCAGATTGCCATTTTCGCAAAAGCACTGGAGCTGATCCGGCAGGATTACGTGGATGACAACAAGACGAGCTATCACGATCTCGTCACCGCTGCAATGAAGGGAATGCTTTCGTCGCTGGATCCGCACAGCCAGTTCATGGACCCCAATGATTTTCGAGACATGCAGGATGACACGCGCAGCCGCTTCAACGGTCTTGGCATCGAGGTCTCGATGAAAAATGGCCTGCCTACGGTGGTCACGGCGATGGAGGACACCCCTGCCGCTAAGGCAGGAATTCTTTCCGGCGACCAAATCTTGCGGATCAATGGCACGTCAACGGAGAGAATGGATCTCCAGGACGCGATCAATGTTCTGCGAGGGCCCGCGGGCGCAAAAGTCAGCATGACGCTGTTGCGGCCGTCAACGAAGGAAATCAAGGAGTACACGCTCCAGCGCGCAGAAATAAAAATCCAAAGTGTTAAGGGAGAAAGATTGCTGCCGCCGGAGCTCACCGGCCCATTCAGGATTGGTTACATCCGGCTGATCCAGTTCAACGAACCAACAGCTGACGAATTGTCGAAGGCGATTGATGATTTACAGAAGCAAGGCATGCAGGCGCTGATACTCGATCTTCGAAATAATCCGGGCGGGCTATTGAACAGCGCCGTGGACGTGTGCGGTCAATTTTTGCCGCCCAACACAAAAGTCGTTTCGACGCAGGGCCGAGTTCCTTCTCAACAACATGATTACTCTACTTCCGCGGTAAGTAAGCCACGTGCGACTTTTCCGATGGTGTTGCTGATTAACGAAGGCAGCGCGAGCGGCGCGGAGATCGTTGCCGGCGCGCTTAAGGATTTGCGTCGGGCGGTCCTGGTTGGTGAAACCACTTTTGGAAAAGGTTCCGTGCAGAATGTTCTGCAATTGCCGGATGGGTCCGCGGTGCGTTTTACCACTGCCAAGTACTACACGCCCAGCAGACAGGTCATTCAAGGTAATGGCGTGACGCCGAATATTCGCGTCGGCATGACCGCCGAACAGGAGCGCGCTCTGTATGCGCTGCGCAATGCAGGAAATGTTAAGCCAGACGACGAGACCAACATCATCAAGACCAAGGATCCACAGATGTTGCGCGCGATCGACGCACTCAAGGGCGTGATGATTTACGCACAGCAAAGCGCGCCTAAAGCAGAAGCGGTAAAGAAATAGGGTGCGCCATTCTCGCGTCAAATTGTAGAGCAACTGCGTCGGTTGCCGAGTTTGGCAGGCGAAGCGCCTGCCCTACAATTAGCTTGTGATAGTTCTGGCCTTAGAGACCTCCTGTGACGAGACGGCAGTAGCGATTTTATGCGGAGACCGTTCCGGCCATGAGTTGCTTGCGAGCGAAATCGCATCACAGGTCGCCGCTCATGAGAAATACGGCGGGATCGTACCGGAGATCGCGTCGCGCAATCATCTGGTCTACGCACCGCGGCTACTCGATCGCGCCGCGACCGTAGCGAAAACTCGGTTGTCAGAAATCGACGCGTTCGCTGCCACCAGTGGTCCCGGTCTGGCGAGTTCGTTGATGATCGGTGCGTCAATTGCGAAGGGATTGGCAATCGGTTTCGACAAACGCTACTTGGGGATCAATCATCTCGAAGGACATTTGCTCTCGCCGTTTTTTGCCGTCGAAAAAGACGGAGACAACGACATTAAATCAAATGTGTCGCTCATCGTTAGCGGCGGACACACGATGCTGGTCATCGTTCGCGGCCTAACGAATTATCAACTCATCGGGCACACCGTTGACGATGCTGCGGGCGAAGCATTCGACAAAGTAGCCAAAATGATCGGACTTGGTTATCCCGGCGGCCCGGAAATTGAAAAGCATGCGCGAGGCGGCGATTCGAAACGTTTTGATTTTCCGCGCAGTATGCTCGCTTCGGAGAATTTTAGCTTTAGCGGATTAAAAACTGCGGTGCGGTACTTGTTACCAAAAATTAGACCGGGCGAGGAACGGGCTCTGACGCAGACGCCCTGCAATTTGGATGAGCAAACGCTGCGCGATCTTTGCGCATCCTTTCAGCAGGCAATCATCGACGTGCTCGTGACAAAGACAATCGCTGCGGCGCAAAAATATCGTGTGGATCTCGTGACGATAAGCGGCGGCGTCAGTTGCAATCAGGAATTGCGCCGCCAAATGCGCGAAGCGAGCAGCCGCAAAGGAATCGAATTCAAAAGCGCCGAGCCGTGGTTGTGCACCGATAATGCCGCTATGATCGCATTTGCTGCGTTGTTGCGATTGCGCGCTGGATTTGAATCGCACGTGACAGAAGAGATTGATCCGAATTTGGCGCTGGCCTTGTAGCCGCTTCGCTGTGCGAAGCGTTCTGGCTGCGTTTGTTGCCTTCCAAGCGCGGCGTCGCCCACAGGACGACGGCTACAGAATCAGTACTCGCGCTCGAGCAGATAATTCGCTAGCGCATGCAGCGCTTCAGCGTCGCTATTACTGAAAATCGATAAGGCATTGTGCGCTTCGCGTGTAAGCCGTTTGGCTTCTCCGCGTGATTTCTCGAGGCCTATGACCGCGGGATAAGTTGCTTTCTTTGCCGCTACATCTTTGCCAGCGCTCTTGCCAAGGATCTCTGAGGTTTGTGTTACGTCGAGAATGTCGTCGATGATTTGGAAAGCGAGCCCCAGTCGTTGCCCGAACTGTGTGATCGCGGAAAGCTTTCTGGAATCCGCGTTGGCGCTGATCGCGCCCAGACGCACCGAGCTTGTCAAAATAGCTGCAGTCTTGTTTTCGTGAATGAACTGCAACTCGCGGCGCTTGACGTTTTTGCCCTCGGCCTCGAGATCGGCCACCTGACCGGCGATTAGCTTTTGACTACCCGCAGGGACGGCGATTTCGCGCAACAGCGTTGACATATCGTAGCGTGGCCTCGGCTTCGCGTGTGAAACAATTTCGAACGCGATGGTTAATAGAGCGTCACCCGCGAGCACGGCGATGCCTTCGCCGAAAAC
>Ga0307472_100000573_pt1 | contig 13087 bp, 12 predicted proteins | sample atmos_gasesAM5C__2_FD_204582 | JGI IMG/M metagenome (GOLD analysis project Ga0307472, IMG submission 204582) | Hardwood forest soil microbial communities from Morgan-Monroe State Forest, Indiana, United States - atmos_gasesAM5C_05 | ecosystem: Environmental > Terrestrial > Soil > Temperate...
TGGCTGCTGCCGGTCGCGCCCACCAACACGGTGCTCGAGGGACAAGCCGTGGCCGTGGGCGACGGGCGCATCCTCGCGGCAGGACCCGCGGTGGAACTGCGTCAGCGCTACGCCTCGCACCGGCGCATCGTGCGCGCGCGGCACGCGCTGCTCCCCGGACTGGTCAATGCGCACACGCGCGCCTGCCACACGCTGCTGCGGGGCCTGCCGGTACGCGGTCCGCGGCTGCGCTGGCTCGCCGAGGTGCTCGCACCGCTCGAACGGCGGGCGCTGAGCGCTGACCTGGTCCGCGATGGCACGCGGCTCGGCCTGGCAGAGATGCTGCGCGCGGGCATCACCTGTTACGCGGACGAGAGTCCGCTGCCCGAGGAGTCGGCGCGCGTCGCTGCCGCCGCGCAGGTGCGGGCGCTCATCGGCTTACCCATCCGGGACGGCGCCGATGCGTGGGCCGAGGACGCCAACGCTCACCTCGCGCGAGCCGAAGCTCTGTGGGACGAGTACCGCACGGATGCGCGCATCGGGTTGTACTTCGTGCCGCAAGCGGCGCAGGGGCTGAGCGACAGCACTCTGATGCGCCTGCGCCGTGTGGCCGATGAGCTCGATGCGCGTGTCGTCGTCCATCTGGATGAGCTGCCCGATCCTGGATGGATCGAGGAGCACGCGGCGCACGGTGACGCGGTCGGTGTCGCGGACGGTGCGGAGCGGGCGCGTCAGGTCCCTGGCTCGCGGCGCCTCGCACACCTGAAGACCGTCGGACTCCTGCGCCCGGGATTCGGCGCCATCGGCGCGCTCGGTTGCAACGCCGAGGAGGCACAGCTGCTCTCACGGCACGGGGCGGCGATCATCGCCTGTCCACAGGCGGAGCTGCGCCTGCGGCGCGAAAGAGCGTCGCTGCCCGCGAGCCGCCCGGTCGCGCTCGGCACGGACACACCGGCCGCCGCGGGTGCACTCGACATGCTGGCCGAAGCCCGCAGTGCGGCGTTGCTTTTCGGCCTCGCACCGCTCGAAGCCCTGCACCTGGCGACGCTCGGCGGCGCCACGGCGCTCGGGCTCGCCGCGCAGCTCGGCTCGATCGAGCCGGGCAAGTCCGCCGATCTCACCTGCCTCGATCTCGAGGTCCTCGGGTGCCGCCCGGTGACCGACGTCGCTGCCGCGATCATCTTCGGTGCGACCCGCGCGCAGGTGAGTGATGTCTGGTGCGCCGGCCGCGCCGCGGTGAGCGAAGGCCGCCTGCGGCTCTTCGATGAGGCAGAGCTCGCCGCGCTCGCGGCCGAGTGGGCGCGGCGCCTCGCGCTGGAAGCCGCGGCGTGAGCACCGCCGCCAACGCCGATCGGGCGGAGCTCGCCAGGTTCGATGCGCTCGCGGCACGCTTCTGGGACAGTCACGGCGATTTTCGTCCGCTCCATCTGCTCAACCCCGTGCGCCTGCAGTTCATCGCTTCACGCACCACCCTCACGGGACGGCGCGTGCTCGATGTCGGCTGCGGCGGCGGGCTCCTCGCGGAGTCCCTGGCTCGCGGTGGTGCGCAGGTGACCGGCATCGATCTCGCGCCCGGTATGATCGAGGTAGCGCGATTGCATGCCGCCGAGAGCGACCTCGCCATCGACTACCGGGTCGCATCGGCCGAGGAGCTCGCGCTGTCGTCGCCGCGTCATTTCGAGGTGGTCACCTGCATGGAGATGCTCGAGCACGTCCCCGATCCCGCCGCGATGACTGCTACGCTCGCCCGGCTGCTGGCTCCGGGCGGCGCTCTGTTCGTCTCGACGCTCAACCGCAATCTCAAGTCGTTTCTGCTCGCGATCGTCGGGGCCGAGTACGTTCTGCGCCTCATTCCGCCGGGCACCCACGAATACGAGCGTCTCATTCGTCCGGCGGAACTCGCGCGCTGGGCACGGGCCGCGGGCCTCACGCTGGCCGAGCTCGCCGGCATCGCGTTCAACCCCCTCACGGGCCACGTCGCCTTGAGCGCCGATGTCTCCGTGAACTACCTCGCGCACCTCACGCCGTGAGTTCCGCGCTCATCGTTGTTGTATGCAGCTTCGCCGGAGTACTCGCGGGAGTGCTGTTCGGCGCGCTCTCCACCCAACTGCGCGCCGCGCGTCGTATCGAGGCACTGCGCGTGGAGCTCGCCGCGGCACAGGCACGGCTCGAGGCGGGCGTCCTGCAGGAGGCCGACCGCGTCAGCCTGCTCGAGCAGTCGGAGACGCGGCTGCGCGCCGCATTCGATTCCCTCGCCGGAGAGACGCTGCGCGGCAACAGCGAGCTCTTCCTGCGACTCGCCCGTGAAGCGCTCGGCCGCGACCAGGTGATCGCCCAGGGAGCGCTCAAGGAGCGCGAGATCGCGATCGCGCAGCTCGTGGAACCGCTCCGCACTGCGCTCGAGCGCACCGAGTCCCAGGTACAGGCGCTCGAGCGCGAGCGGCGCGATGCCTTCAGCGCACTGCGCACCCAGCTCGAGAGCCTCGCCGGCGGACAGGCACAGCTGCAGCGTGAGACGCGCAACCTCGTGACGGCGCTGCGTCGCCCCGAAGTGCGTGGTCGCTGGGGCGAGCTGACGCTGCGCCGCCTCGTCGAGCTCGCCGGGCTCACCGAACATTGCGATTTCACCGAGCAGCTACAACTGGTCGGCGAGGAGGGCGCACTGCGCCCGGACCTCGTGGTGCACATGCCCGACGCGCGCGATCTGGTGATCGACGCCAAGACGCCGCTCGAGGCGTACCTCGCGGCGCTCGATGCGGCGAGCGATGAGGAGCGGACCCAGGCGCTGCGCCGGCACGCACAACAGGTCGAGACGCGCGTGCGCGAGCTCGCCTCCAAGAGCTACTGGTCGCAGTTCGAGCGCAGTCCCGAGTTCGCGGTCCTGTTCCTGCCGGGCGATCAGTTTCTCTCGGCCGCGCTCGCCGAGCGCCCGGAGCTGCTCGAGACCGCCCTGTCGCAGAGTGTGATCATCGCTACACCCTCGACGCTGATCGCGCTACTGAAGGCGGTCGCCTACGGCTGGCGCCAGTCCGCGGTGGCGCAAAACGCGGCGCAGATCCGCGATCTCGGCCAGGAGCTGTATCGGCGGCTGAGTACCTTCAACGGGCACCTGGGACGCATGGGACAGCGGCTCGCGACCGCCGTCGAGGCGTACAACGCCGCGGTCGGCTCGCTCGAGCGCGGGGTTCTGCCGCAGGCGCGACGCTTCAGCGAGCTCGGCGTGACCGCGGAGGCACCGCTGCCGGCGCTCGAGCCCATCGGGCAGCTGGTGCGTAGCACCGGCGCGCCGGTTGCCGCGGAGCCGGCCGCGCCTTCACCGCCCTCCCCGCCCACGGGTTCGACTCCGGGCGATGCCGCGGCCTGAGCTGTCCGCGACGCGCAGCCTCGTCTGGCTCTACTCCTCTGCCCCGCAGCGGCTGGCGCTCACGGCGTTGACCGCTCTCGAGCGCGAGATCGGCGAGAGTCTGCGGCCGGGGGTCGACCATCAGGTGGCGCATACACGCCTCGCCTGGTGGCGCGAGGAGTGCACGCGCACCGCGCAGGGACATCCGAGCCACCCGCTCACCCGTGAGCTCAGCGCACTCTTCCCTCCGATGGGAGCGCCGCCGCTCGCCGGCCTCGGAGGTCTCGTGGACACGGCAGTGTGGGACCTGTCCCGCGCGACATTCGACACCCGGCGGGAGCTCACGGCTTATTGCGAGCGCTGGAGCGCCGCCGTGATCGCCCCGCTGACGTGCCTGGCGGTGCCCGAGCAAACCGCAGCCCGCGCGTCGGCTTCGGCCGTCGGAGCGAACCTGCGCGAGATCGAGCTGCTCCTCTCACTCGCGCCCGATGCGCGCGCAGGACGGCTGCGCGTCCCGCTCGATGAGCTCGAACGCGCGGATGTCCCTCCGGAGAGCCTCGCCCGCTCGCCGTGGTCGCCGGCGCTCGCGGGGCTGCTGCGTGCCCGCCACCACGCGCTGCGCGCCGCACTCGCCGCCGCGGTCGGTTCGCTCCCGCCCGAGGCGTGCCGGCCCCTGCGCGGGCTCATGGTGTGGGCGACGATGGCGTGCGTCGTTTCCGAACGGGCGCAGGCGCGCTTGCCGCGCGAGAGCAGCCCGCGCGACCATCACGCGCCCCTCGACGGGTGGCGCGCGTGGCGCGCGGCGCGGCGCGTGGACCGGGCAGCGAGTGAATCGACGTTTCGGGCATAGTTAGGCGGATACCTAACCATCGGCAAGAGGTCTCTATGAAAGCCTCCGCCCCGGAAATCCATCGTGTTCGAGCCCCGTGACCATGTCGCCGGCCCCGCCGAGCTCGCCGGTCGCGTCGTGGCCATCACCGGCGCCGGCACCGGCATCGGCCGCGCGGTGGCGCTCGCGTGCGCGCGCCATCAGGCTAATGTGGTGCTGATCGGCCGCGATGCGGCGAAGCTCGATGCCGTCTACGGAGAGATCGCCGCAGCAGGCTCGCCCGAGGCGAGTATCGCGCCGCTCGACCTCGAGAAGGCCGTGGCACGCGACTACGACGAGCTCGCCGATGCGATGCTCGAGCGCTACGGGCGGCTCGATGGGCTGCTGCACAACGCGGGCCTGCTCGGCACGCTCTCGCCCATCGAGCACTATGACGTCCCGACCTGGTGCCGGGTGCTGCACGTCAACCTGACCGCGCCGTTCGTGCTGACGCAGGTGCTGCTGCCGGCGCTGAAGAAATCTCCCGACGCCTCGGTCGTGTTCACTGCGAGCAGCGTCGGCCGTCGCGGCCGTGCCTACTGGGGCGCCTACGCGGTGTCGAAGTTCGCCCTCGAAGGCCTCTCGCAGGTGTTATCCGAGGAGCTCGAGGGTATCAGCCACGTGCGCGTGAACACGCTCAACCCCGGTCGCGCACGCACCGCCATGCGTCGCCAGGCGTATCCCGCCGAGGACATCGGCCAGGTGCCGCCGCCCGAATCACTGACCGCCGCGTACATTGCGCTGCTCGGTCCCGCGAGCCGCGGCACTACCGGCGGTGCGTTCGATGCTCAACCGCCGGCGCGCTCTTCATCCTCCGCAGCACCCGAGAGCAGCGCGCGCAGCTCCTCCTGAGAAAGCTCGCGGAAACGCCCGCGGCCGAGCGAGCGCTCGAGCGCGAGCGGCCCAAGGCGCGTGCGCAGCAGGCGGCTCACCTGCGCGCCCTGACGCTCGAGCAGCTGGCGCAGCTCGCGGCCACTCGCACCCTGCACGGCGATCTGGTACCAGCGGTTCGCGCCCTCGCCGCCGGCTGATTCGCAGCGCCCGACGGTGAGCCGGGCGCCGCTGTCGAGCTCGCCACCGAGTACTCCACGGATCTGCGCATCACTGAGCTCGCCGCGCACCCGTACGCTGAACTCGCTGGAGAGAGCGTGCACACCGCGCTGCAGCCGCGCGGCGAGGTCGCCATCGCTGGTGAGGAGCTCGAGTCCGCCATCGGCGCGCGGCATGGGACTTACGGCGATGAGACGCCGGCCGAGGCGCCGCGGCATTCGTCCCGGCTCGATGAGCGGCTCCCCCGGAGAGCGGTGACAGAGAAACGCCCGCTCATCCGGCGGCGCGCGCACGTGCACCGTGCGCCCATCGAGCCGCAGCTCATCTCCCGGAGCGATGCGCGCCCCGAGCGTGGCCAGGGCGCCGTTGATCGTGAGGCGGCCGGCGCGGATCCAGGCCTCCGCTTCGCGCCGCGAGGCGAGACCGGCACGCGCGAGCGCCTTCTGCACCCGCTCGGCGCCGTGCGTGGGGCGGTCGCCACCGCCCGCGCGGCGCATTCAGCCGTCCATTGCGCGCGGCGCCGCGACCAGCTCCGCCGAGCCGTCGCCCTCGGCGGAGAGCTCGTCATCCTCCGCCGGATCTTCGCTGGCGCTCAAGTCCGGCTCTCCCGGCTCGGGTACCGGCGCCGCGGCGGTCTCCTCGGCGAGCGCGAGCTGCAGAGTGAGGTCGCCCATCGCCTGCAGCTCCGCAAGCGGCGGCAGCTCATCGAGGCTCTTCAAGCCGAAGTAATCGAGGAATTCGCGCGTCGTGCCGAGGAGCTCGGGATGGCCCGGGACGTCACGGTGGCCGACGACGCGCACCCAGTTGCGCTCGATCATCGTACGGATGATGTTGGGATTCACGACGACGCCGCGCACGGCCTCGATCTCCGCGCGCGTGATCGGCTGCCGATACGCGATCAGCGCCAGCGTCTCAAGCAGCGCGCGCGAATAACGTGCCGCGCGTTCCGGCCACAGGCGTGAGATCTCGTCCGCGAGCTCGCGGCGCACCTGGATGCGATAGCCGCTCGCGGTCTCCTTGAGCTCGATGCCGCGCCCCTGGTACTCGGCGGCGAGCGCTTCGAGCGCCGCGCGTATCGCCTGCGCGCTCGGACGCCGGCCGTCATCGAAGAGGCGCAGCAGCTCCGCCACCGGCAGCGGGTTGCCCGCGGCGAGCAGCGCCGCCTCGATGACGTTACGAACGTAAGACTCGCTCATGAAGGATCCTCATCGGCGGAGTCAGCGGAGGGGGGGACGATGTGCAGCATCCGCGCGGGACCGGTGGCGCGTACGTGCAGCGGGGCATAGGCCTGCGCCTGCACGATGTCGATCAGGCCCTCGCGCATCAGCTCGAGGATGGCGACGAAGGTGACCGTGACGCCCATCCGTCCCTCCCCGGCACGGAACAGCTGCGTGAACGGCAGGAAGCCGCCGGTGCCGAGCGCGGCGAGGATGTCGCTCATGCGCTCACCGACCGACAGCCGCTCTCGCTGCACGTGGTGGTGCGCGAACATCTCGGCACGCGCCACCACCTCCTTGAAGGCGATCAGCAGCTCCTGCAGCGTGATCTGCGGCAGCGTGCGCACCGCGCGGCGCTCCTTCAGCTCCGCGGACACGCTCCACACGTCGCGCTCGAGGCGCGGCAGGGCATCGATCTGCTCCGCGGCCCGCTTGTAGCGCTCGTACTCCTGCAGCCGCCGCACCAGCTCCGCGCGTGGGTCCTCTTCGCCCTCCTCCGCGAGCTTCGGTCGTGGCAGCAGCATGCGTGACTTGATCTCCGCGAGCGTCGCGGCCATCACCAGGTACTCGCCCGCGAGCTCGAGCTGCAACTCCTGCATCAGCTCGATGTACTGCATGTACTGGCGCGTGATCTCCGCGAGCGGGATGTCGAGGATGTCGAGGTTCTGACGGCGGATCAGGTAGAGCAGCAGATCGAGCGGCCCTTCGAAGGCTTCGAGAAAAACCTCGAGCGCCTGCGGCGGGATGTACAGGTCACGGGGCAGCTGCGAGATCGGCTCGCCGTTTACCACCGCGAAGGGCATCTCCACCTGCTCGGGCGGCGCCTGCGGCGGCTGCGGCGGCTGCGCGGGCGGTGGCGGTGCGCTCGGCACGAGCCGCAATTCCGGCCGCTGCTTCATGTCTGCCACGCGTCAGCCCGGGCGCAGATGCATTGCATGGCGTACGTCATCGAGTGTCTCCCGCGCCGCTTCACGCGCCTTGTCGGCGCCTTCGGCGATGATGCTGCGCACGAGCTCCGGGTTGTCCTCGAACTCCTGGGCCCGGCGGCGCATGCCGCTCACCTCTTCCACGATGCGCTCGATCAGTGGCTGCTTGCAATCGAGGCACCCGATCCCGGCGGTCCGGCAACCCTCGTTCACCCAGCTGCGCGTCGCCTCGTCGGAATAGATCTTGTGCAGGTCCCACACCGGGCACTTCTCCGGGTCGCCGGGGTCGGAGCGGCGCACGCGCGCCGGGTCGGTCACCATGGTACGCAGCTTGTGCGTGACGGCCTCGGGGTCCTCGCGCAGACCGATGGTGTTGCCATAGGACTTCGACATCTTGCGTCCATCGAGCCCCGGCACCTTGGGTGTCGCGGTGAGCAGCACCTGCGGCTCGGGCAGGATGGTAAGACCCGTTCCCTCGAGAAAACCGAGCAGGCGCTCGCGGTCGGCCACGGTGATGCGGTTGTTGCTCTGGACGAGTTCCTGGGCGCGCTGCAGCGCCTCGGTGTCGCCGCTTTCCTGGAATCTCTTGCGCAGCTGGCGGTAGTTGGTGGTGTTGCGGCCGCCGAGGCTCTTCACCGCGCGCTCGGCCTTCGCCTCGAAGTCGGGCTCGCGCCCGTAGAGGTGATTGAAGCGCCGCGCGGTCTCACGCGTCAGCTCGACGTGCGCCACCTGATCCTCGCCTACCGGCACGTAGGCGGCGCGGTACACGAGTATGTCCGCGCTCTGCAGCAGCGGGTAGCCGAGAAAGCCGTAGGTGGCGAGATCCTTCTCCTTCAGCTGTTCCTGCTGGTCCTTGTAGCTCGGGACGCGCTCGAGCCAGCCGAGCGGCGTGATCATCGAGAGCAGCAGGTGGAGCTCCGCATGCTCGGGCACGTGCGACTGGATGAAGAGCGTCGCCACGCCCGGGTTCAGACCCGCGGCCAGCCAGTCGATCAGCACCTCGCGGATGTTCTCCTGCAGGCGCGAGGTGTCCTCGTACCCGGTGGTGAGCATGTGCCAGTCGGCGACGAAGAAGAAGCACTCGTATTGATACTGCAGCTCGACCCAGTTTCGCAGCGCGCCGTGCCAGTTGCCGAGGTGCAGCGGGCCGGTGGGGCGCATACCGGAAAGGACGCGCCGCGCCGGCGCGGGGGAACTCACGTGGATGCAATGACAGAATGATTCACGGCGCGAATTATAGCGCACGCCCGGTGATCGGACCGAGTGCGCCCTTGCCTTTGCGCACGATCAGCGGCGGCGTGACCGACAGGTCGACCACGGTGGTGGGCTCGATGCCACAGTCGCCGCCATCGAGCACCGCGTCGATGTCGCGGCCGAGGCGCGCCTCGATCTCGCGTCCGGCGGTGAGCGGCAGCTCGTCCGCCGGCAGCAGCAGCGTCGAGCTCATGAGCGGCTCGCCGAGCTCTGCGAGCAGCAGCCGCGGCACCGGGTGATCCGGGATGCGCACACCGATGGTGCGCCGCCGCTCGTGTTGCAGACGCCGCGGCGTCGCGCGCGTGGCGCGCAGCAGGAAAGTGTAGGGACCCGGCAGACTCGCACGCAGCATGCGGAACTGCCAGGTCTCGAGCCGCGCGAAGCGTCCGATATCGGCGAGACTGCCACATACCAACGTGAAATGGTGATGACGGTCCGCCTGGCGGATGCGCCGCACGCGCTCGAGGACGCGCTTGTCGCCCATGTGCCAACCGAGCGCATAACACGAGTCGGTCGGATAGGCGATCAGGCCCCCGGCGCGCACCACCTCGGCGGCCCGCCGGATGAGGCGCGCCTGCGGGTTGAGCGGATGCAACTGCAGGTACTCGGCCAAGTGAAAACCCGTGGCAGTCAGGCGCGGCGCGTGACAATATACGCGGCCCTTTGCCCCTTATACGGTCAGCCGTCAGGTTTCAGCGCTCTCATGCAGGCTCTTGCCGAGTTTGCGCCGCTCGTGGCGTTCTTCGTGACGTACTCAGTGCGCGGCCTGTATGCCGCGACGGGCGTGCTCATGGTCGCCATGTTGGCGCTGCTCGCCTTCGACTGGCTGCGGCTGCGGCGCATCCCGCCGCTGCACGCGCTGTCGGCACTGCTGGTGCTGGTGCTCGGTGGGGCGACGCTGCTGCTGCACAACCGGCTCTTCATCCAATGGAAGCCCACCGTGCTTTTCTGGCTGGTGAGCATCGCGTTCGTGGTGAGCTCGTGGATCGGCGAGCGCACACTCACGCAGCGGTTCCTCGAGCCGGCACTCGCGGGCCGGGTAGCGGTGGGCGCACGTCAGTGGCAGCGCATCAATCTGTGGTCGGCGCTGTATCTCGCAGTCGCCTATGGCGCGAGCGAGCGCACCTGGGTGTACTTCAAGCTGTTTGGCCTGGCGCTGCTCACTTTCGTGTTCATCGCGCTGCAGCTGCTGTGGCTGAGCCGCGCCGCGGGCGCACTGCCCTCGCCCGCCTCCGATGCGCCGCAATGAGTGCGCAGGTGATGGCGCAGCTGCGCAGTGCGCTCGAGCAGGCGTTCGCGCCGACGACGCTCGAGATCGTCGATGACAGCGCCGCGCACGCCGGGCACGAGGGCAGCCGCAGCGGCGGTCATTACCGCGTCAAACTCGTCTCCGCAGCGTTCCAGGGCCACTCGGCACGCGAGCGCCACCGCCTGATCTACGCGGCGGTCGCCCCGCTGCTGAGCGGCTCGGTGCACGCGCTCAACATCGTGGCGCGCACCCCCGACGAACCCCTGTGAGCTTCCATACCTCTCGCACCAGGCAACAACGGAAAATCCGTATGAATCATTCGCGACTCGCTCTTCTCCCGCTTCCGGCGCTTGCCGCACTGGCGGCGCTCGCCGCGCTCGCCGCGTGCCAGCCGAAGACCTCCGCACTGACGGACAACTCACCCCCGGTCGCCACCGTGAATGGCGCGCCGATCTCCCGCAACTTCTACGACTTCTACATCAAGGGCATCACCGGCGGAAAATCGCCCGCGGACCTCACCGCCGAGCAGCGCGGCCTCGCGCTCGACAATCTCGTCCGTGCGCAGCTCGTCGCCGAGCAGGCCGTCAAGGAGGGTGTCGACAAGAGCGGCGATGCCGCCTACATGCTGCAGCTCGCGCGGCTGAACGTGCTCGAGCAGGCAGTACAGGAGCGCTACCTGAAGGACCGTCAGCCGAGCGAGCAGGAGCTGCGCTCGGAATACGAGCAGCAGCTCAGCGCGATGCCGAAGACCGAATATCACGCGCGACACATCCTGGTGGCGACCGAGCCGTTCGCGCAGAAGATCATCGATCGACTGGACAAGGGCGAAAAGTTCGACGCGGTCGCCAAGGCCGAGTCGATGGATTCCTCCAAGAACAACGGCGGCGATCTCGGCTGGTTCACCGCCAACCGCATGGTGCCGGAGTTCGCCGGCGCGGTGATGGCGCTCAAGCCCGGCGAGTACACCCACAAGGCAGTGCAGACGCAGTACGGCTGGCACGTGATCCAGCTGCTCGAGACGCGCGAGGTGACGCCGCCGCCTTTCGACCAGGTGCGTCAGCGGCTCGTGCAGGTGGTGCAGGCGAAGAAGTTCAAGCAGTACACGGACGAGCTGCTGCGCAGCGCCAAGGTCGAGAAATTCCTCGACAAGACCGCGGGCGCTCCCGCCGCCCCGAGTGCCGCGGCCCCGGCCGCGCCGGAGGCGACCCCGTCACCGACGCCGCAGCCCAATCCGCCGAAGAAGGACTGACGCCTCCCGGCAACCAATGGCGGCGGGCCCGCTGTGGCCCGCCGCCCGCGGGCACCCGGCACGACTGCCCAGGGCCTATTGCGGACTCCCGCCCTCGAGGAGTGCGAGAAACTCCTGCTCATCGAGCACCGGCACGTTCAACTCCCGCGCCCGCGTCAGTTTCGACCCGGCTTCACTGCCCGCGACCACGAAGCTGGTCTTCTTCGAGACACTTGCCGAGACCTTCGCACCGCGCGCCGTGAGCGCCTCTTCCACCTGCTCGCGGGTCATCGACCCGAGCGTTCCGGTGATGACGAACGTGCGGCCCGCGAGCGTCTGCTCCTTCCGCTGGAGTGCCGGCATCTCAGGCCACGTCACACCTTGTTCGCATAAGGCCTTGATTACCCTACGGTGATCCTCCGAAGCGAAGAAGGCAGCGACGTGCGCCGCGACCACCGGCCCCACATCCGGCACTCGCTGGATGGCGGCTTCGTCGGCCTCCATGAGCCGCTCGAGGGTGCCGAAATGCTGCGCGAGCGCGAGCGCTGTGGCCTCACCCACCTCGCGTATGCCGAGCCCGTAGAGCAGCCTCGGCAGCGTCGTGCGACGGCTGCGATCGATGGCCGCGATCAGATTCGCGGCCGACTTCTCTCCCATGCGCTCGAGCTCCGCCAGTTGCGCGGTGGTGAGCGAGTAGAGGTCCGCGGGAGTGCGCACCGCATCGCGCTCGACGAGCTGCTCGATGAGCTTGTCACCGAGCCCCTCGATGTCGAGCGCCCGGCGGCTCGCGAAATGCCGCAAGGACTCCTGGCGCTGCGCACGGCAGGTGAAGCCCCCGGTGCAGCGCGCCACTGCTTCGCCCGCGGCGCGCAGCACCTGCGAGCCGCACACCGGACAGCGCTCGGGCAGCTCGACCGGCTGCGCACCGGGCGGGCGCTTGTCGGATATGACGCTCACCACCTCCGGGATCACATCGCCCGCGCGGCGCACCACCACGGTGTCGCCGACGCGTACGTCCTTGCGACGCACCTCGTCGATGTTGTGCAGCGTCACGCTGCTCACCGTCACGCCGCTCACGAACACCGGCTCGAGACGCGCCACCGGCGTCAGGGCCCCGGTGCGCCCGACCTGGAAGCCGATGTCCTTCACGACCGTGAACGCTTCATCCGGGGGGAACTTGTGCGCGATCGCCCAGCGCGGTGCGCGCGAGACGAACCCGAGCCGCTCCTGATCGCCGCGGGAGTTCAGCTTGTAGACCACGCCATCGATCTGGTACGGAAGCGAGCTGCGCCGCTCGCCGATAGTGCGGTAGTACGCGAGGCAACCCTCGACGCCGCGCACCGTGCGTGTCTCGGGCGACACCGGCAGCCCGTGCGAGCGCAGGAGCTCGAGCAGCGCGCGTTGCTCGGACGGCGCGGCGATGCCCTCCAGCACCCCGATTCCATAGAAGAAGGCACTGAGCGGGCGCGCGGCGGTGATACGCGCATCGAGCTGCCGCAGGCTTCCCGCCGCCGCATTGCGTGGATTCACGAAGACCTTCTCGCCGCGCTCGCGCGCGAGCTCGTTCATGCGCTCGAAACCCGCGAGGGTCATGAAGACTTCGCCGCGCGCCTCGAACACGGCCGGTGGCGCGCCGCGCAGCCGCTGAGGCACCGCGCGGATGGTGCGCACGTTTGCAGTGACGTCCTCCCCGGTGATGCCATCGCCGCGTGTGGCGGCGCGCTCGAGCCGGCCCGCGCGGTAGATCACGCTCACCGCGAGTCCATCGAGCTTGGGCTCCGCGACGTAGTCGAGCTCGCCGCTGCGCCCGAGGCGCTCGTGGATGCGACGGTCGAAGGCGCGTACGTCGTCCTCGCTGAAGGCGTTGTCGAGCGACAGCATCGGCACCTGGTGCAGCACCTCGCCAAACCCGGAGCGCGGGGTGCCGGCGACGCGCTGCGTCGGCGAGTCGGGTGAGACGAGCTCCGGGTGCG
>Ga0307472_100000574_pt1 | contig 13085 bp, 13 predicted proteins | sample atmos_gasesAM5C__2_FD_204582 | JGI IMG/M metagenome (GOLD analysis project Ga0307472, IMG submission 204582) | Hardwood forest soil microbial communities from Morgan-Monroe State Forest, Indiana, United States - atmos_gasesAM5C_05 | ecosystem: Environmental > Terrestrial > Soil > Temperate...
ATGCTGCCGCTCCCGGTCGACCTCCCGCCCGGAGCGAGCGTCGTCGCGGCTCCGTTCCGGCTCCCCGCCCGCGGGGCGTACCTCGTCGAGGCGCGATTGCTTCTCCCGCCGGCCTTGCCGGCGCCTGGCCCGGTCGACTCGGCGATCAGCGCGATGCGTCCGTTGCACGTGCTGGTCGTGACCGAGCACGACGCGCCCGCGGTGGCGGCAGCACTCGCCAGCCGCGGTCTCGCGGTCGACACGATTCCTCCGGCCGACCTGCGGACGCAGCCCGACGCGCTCCGCGACTATCACGCCGTCGTGCTCGACGACGTCGCCCGCGCAGACCTCGGCGACGCGACACTCACCGGCCTCACCGCCTGGGTGGCCGGCGGCGGGGCGCTCGTGGTGACCGGCGGTGGCCACCTCTTCGGCGACGCCGGCTTCGCCCGGAGCCCGCTCGCGGACGTGCTCCCCGTCGCGCTGGCGTCGCAGAGCCCCGAGCCAGCGGAGCGGGAGCCGATCGCGCTCTATCTGCTGATCGACCGCTCGAACAGCATGGGCTACGCGAGCGGCGCCCTCCCCTACGGCGAGAAGATGGAGTACGCGAAGCGGGCCGCGCTCGCCGTGCTGGACCAGCTCGCACCGCAGGACCTGGTCGGGGCGATCGCCTTCGACGCCCAGCCCTACGAGCTCGGGGCACTCCTGCCCGTCGCGTCCAGCCGCGCGGCGCTCGCCGCGAAGATCGCCCGTCTCCGCTATGGCGGCGGCACCGACTTCAAGGAGGCGCTCGACATCTCGCGCCGGAACCTCCTCGCCTCCGGGCGGCGGGTGCGGCACGTGATCCTCCTCACCGACGGCGACACCAACCGCCACGCCGAGGATCACGTGGAGCTGATCGCCGCGCTCGCCGCGGATCGGATCTCGGTCACGACCATCCGGATCGGCGACGACATGGTCAACCTCGAGCTCCTGCAGACGATCTCGCGCGAGACCGGCGGTCTGTTCCATCACGTCGAGGACCTGGAGGCCCTACCCCAGCTCATGATCAGCGACACGCGGCGCCTGATCGACACGGCCCCCTACCGCGACGGCGCGGCACCCCGCATCGGCGAGGCGGGCGCGATGCTCGCCGGCATCGCGGAGCGGGAGCTCCCTTCGGTGGCACGCTGGGCGGTCACGCGCCCCCGGCCGGGTGCGGAGATCCGGCTCTACGTCGACATCGCCGGGCGGCGGGACCCGATCCTCGCCACCTGGCAGTACGAGCTCGGACGGGTCGCCGCTCTACCCGTCGACTTCCAGGCCGGCGCCGCCGGCTGGCCGCGGTGGCAGGGGTTCGCGCGTCTCTGGACCCAGCTCCTGCTCTGGGCTGCCTCCCCGGCGCTTCCCGGCGAGCGTCGGCTGGTCGCCGAGCGCGACGGCAACCGCACACGCATCCAGCTCAACGGCGCGGACGACGAGGGCGCACCGCTCGTGCTGCGCTTGCCGGAGATCGGCGACGTGGCACTGAGCCAGACCGGCGACCGGACCTTCGAGGCAGTGGTTTCCCGGCTCGCACCGGGGCGTGACGCCGCGTGGCTCCGCACCAGTCGCAGCCCCGAGGAGCCGATGGAGCTGGTCGTCCCCGCGGCCTCGGGCTCGCGGGAATATCGCGCGGCCGCTCCCAACCGCGCGCTGCTCGAGCAGGTTGCGGCGTTGACGGGCGGCCAGGTCGACCCGGATCCCATGACCGTCCTCGCGGCGCGACCGGGGATCGGACGCCGGGTGATCCCGCTCGACGGCGTGCTCATCCCCCTGGTCCTCGTCCTCGTCCTGGCCGACGTCGGGCTGCGGCGCTGGCCGCAGTAATCGATCTCGGCGCGAAGACAGCGCGCCGGGATCGATCCTCGCTATTCTCCGGGGTCCCCTTCCCCGCGCCGCCCGCGCCCGTACCGCATGCGATCCGAGGACCGCTCGGCCTCGACGGGCTGATCGCCGATGCACCAGACGTGATGCGGCACGTCGCAGCGCTCGGCGCCGCCGTTCCAGATCGGCGCGGCGGCACCGCCGGCGGCGGTGAAGCGGTCGCTCAGGTAGGCGACGGTTCCATACGCTTCGGGGCTGCTGGTCGACCACGCGGCGCAGTTGGTGAGCGCGGAGCCCTGTCGATCGGCCTCGTCCGTGAAGCGCGAGCCTCCGCCCGTCCGCACCCAGCCGCTCGGGTCCTGCGTACCGTAGGCGGCCGCGTGGCTGGGCGGGCCCGATCCCGCGTCGTCGGTCCGGAAGCCGACGCGGGCATCGTAGCGGAGCATGCCGACGTCGAGGAGCTCGAAGCGGGACGCCATGTGGTAGCCGCGCCCGCAGGCGTCGAGCACCTTGTTGCCAGGGAAGGCCTCGGACGTCAGGTAGAAGCGTCGCAACCCCGTCCCCGAGCCGGAGCCGCCGCGAATGGCCGCACACCCGGCAGCCCCCAGCGCCACGGCAAGGATGATGACGAACGCTCGCATGCGTCCGCGGCTCTAGCCCAAAAGCGCCCGGCGAGCCACTCCGCCGCGAAAACGGCTAGAGGCCGAGGATCTTGTCGTAGCGCTTGATGCGCGATGCGTCGCCGCTGGCGATGCGGCGGGCGTTCACCTCGACGGCGGGCATGTGCCGGTGGATGAAGCTGGCGGCGAGCTCCCGTTTGCCGTTGCCCCCCTCCGCCTGGAAGAGGAGCTCCGCGCTCACCACCACGTCGATCACCATCTCGCAGACGCGCTTGGCGTTCAGCAGCGCGTACTGCGGATCGCCCATCAGGGCACCGACCGTGTTGGTCAGTCCGTTGATGCCGTCGCACACGAGCCGGACCAGGTCGTCCTGCGCCTCGCTCAACGACTGGAGGTCGGTCCGCGTCCGCTCGAGGGTCGTGAAGAGGGCGCCCTTCCCCATCTCCTTGAGGGCGAAGCTCGCCTGGATCTCCGACGTCCCCTCGTAGATGGTGGTGATGATCGAGTCCGAGTGGTAGTGCGCGGCCGGCGTTTCGGCCATGTAGCCGACCCCGCCGTGGACCTGGATGCCCTGGCGGGTCACGTGGTTGCTGATCTCGGTCGCGTAGTACTTGCAGAGCGGCGTGAAGAACCGGATGAGCTGCGTGTTGTGCTCGAGCTCCTCCTGGAGCGCGATGCGCTCCGGGTCGCGGGCCGAGCGCTCGGAGGCGAGGTAGCGGCGGATCGCCTCCGTCATGTCGATCAGCGCGCAGGTGCGGTAGAGGAGCGCGCGCGCCGCCTGGATGTTGATCGCCATGAGGGTCAGCATCGACTTGACGAGCGGCTGCTGCAGGATGGGGGTACCGAACTGGACCCGCTGCGTCGCGTAGTCGCGGGCCGCCCGGTAGGCCGCCTCCGCGACGCCGATCGCCTGCGCCCCCACGCCGAGACGGGCGTTGTTCATCAGGTCGAGCATGGCGCGGAAGCCCTGGCCGCGCGTACCGAGGAGGAAGGCCTCGGCGTGCTCGAGCTCGACGACGCACGTGGGAGAGCCGTGGATGCCCATCTTCCGCTCGACACGCGCCACGCGCACGCCGTTCCGCCGGCCGTCGGACAGCGTGACCGGGCAGAGCATCAGGTTCAGACCGTTGGTCGTCCCGCGCGACTGGTCGAAGGTCGCGCCGTCCCGCGCCAGCACCAGGTGCACGTCGGCGCCGCCGTTGGTGATGAAGATCTTCTCGCCGTCGAGGAAGAAGCGGCCGTTCTCCTCGGTGGCGCGGGTGATGATGCCGCCCAGGTCGGAGCCGGCCTGCGGCTCCGTCAGGTCCATGCAGCCCTGGAGCTCTCCCGACACGAAGCGCGGCAGGTAGCGCTGGCGGAGCTCCTCGCTCCCGTACTTCTCGATGTCCTGCGCGACGCCGGCCTGCAGCCCGATGATCGTCATGAGGCTCGGGTCGGCGCGCGAGACCATCTCGAGGTAGGCGCAGTTGACGAGCACCGGCAGACCGTAGCCGCCGTACTCGGCGGCGAGGGTCAGACAGAGGAGCCCGGCGCTGCGGAGCTTCTCGTAGCCGGCAGTGATGTGCCGCGGGATGATCACCCGACCGTTCTCGAGCCGCACTTCCTCGTGCCAGTGCTCGACGGCGCCGGCCTCGATGTCCGCGCAGATCTCGCCCGTGGTGCGGAGGATCGTCTTGTAGGTGTCGGTCTCGTCCGCGACGCTCGCCTCGGCTCCGCGCAGGCGGAGATAGCGCTCCCAGTCGAAGCGATGGTCGATGAAGAGCTCGATGTCCCGGTGAAAGAAGTCTCTGGCCATGCAAGGAAAATGGTAGCACCGGGGGACCGGTATTCCGAACAGTGAAGGGTCCCGTTCGCGGTCGCGGGCGCGGGGGCGCCGGCCGGCTCCCGGTCCTCGCGACCGCGCCGCGCAGGCGTCCCGCTCGGCGGACCCTCAGCGGGGGTGTCATTCCCTTGACTGGCTTCGACCGCGGCGATCGGTCGATGCGAGCCGTCGGCTTTCGCCGAGGGAACCGGGAAAAACGGGCGCGCCGGCTAGTTCCCGCGCAGACTCGCCGCCACGTCGGTATCCGTGCCGGCGCCGAAGCGGTCGCCCCACATGATGCCGGCGGCGCGGTACCTCGATTCGGTCCGCGCGGTGATGAGGCCCAGGCGGGCGAGGTTCGGGATGACCGTATGCATGAAGACCTCGCTGTTGAACTCGGCGAAGTTCTCCTGCGTGAGCAGCATCTGCACGACGCTCTCGGGGTCGAGGCCGTACTTGGGCGCCAGGTCGCGTAGCATGTCGAGCTGCTGGTTGCCGTTGAAGGTCTCGAGCACGTTGAACGAGAAGTCCTCCATCTCCGTCATCTCCTCGGTGGAGGCCTCGCGCACCGTGCGGCGCATGGTGAGGATGCCGAACGCCGCGTGGCGTGCCTCGTCCTGCTTCACGCGTCGGATGATGTCGGAGAGGAGCGGGTTGGTGGACCCCTTCTGGATCAGGTCGAAGATGCCGACCGCCATCCCCTCGAAGAGGGTCTGCATGCCGAGCGTCTTCGTCTTCCAGGTGGGCGCGGCGAGGAGCGTGTCGAGCAGCACCTTCAGCGTGCCGCCGATGGGGTAGATGGTCCCCACCTTGCGCTGCAGGAACTTGGCGAAGACCTCGACGTGGCGCGCCTCGTCGATCACCTGCGAGGCGGCGTAGAACTTGGCGTCGAGCGTGGGGCAGGCGTTGGTGAGCTGCCCGCAGAGCTGGAGCGCCGCCTGCTCGCCGTGGAGGAGCTGGGAGAGCGTCCAGGCGAACTCGTCGAACGCCGCCGCGCGACAGGTGGCGTCGTCGACGCCAGCCGTCGCGAGGACGGAGGGAAGGATCTGCAGGCCCTCCTTGGGGAGGAACCACTCGTCGCGCGGGAACGGCGTCGACCAGTCGATGTCGGCCTCGGCGTTCCACTGACCGCGCTTGCCGCGCTCGTAGAGGGCGCGGAGCTCCTCGACCTCGCTGGCGTAGCTCCAGGTCCAGTGGAGGTCGATCGGCACATCGACGTCGATCTCGTCCCGCAGCTGGGCGATGCGCTGCTCGTCGATCTCCACGAGCTCGAAGTCCCCCAGCCGTCGGCGATGTTCCGCGAGGAGCTTTTCCATGGTTTCTCCCTCAACGTCCTTTGTTGGCCACCAGGCCGAAGCGCAGGAGGTCGCGCAGCTCGCGCTTGCGCCGCCGCACCTCGGCCGGGTCGAAGATGTCCTTGCCCAGCACCTCCGCGCCGAACTCTCCCGACGCGAAGGGGAAGACCGTGAGCCCGACCAGCGTGAGCAGGAGATGCTGGACGTTGGCCGCGCGGAAGATGCCCACCGCCATGCCCTCACGGAGGAGCGCGCCGACGCTTCCCATCATGCCGCCGATGGCGCGCTGCGCCTCCCGCTCCTCGGGCGTGTCGCCCGGGAGGTCGTCGTCCTCGAAGAGCGAGCGGAGGAGGAGGCGCGCGTAGGTGGGATGGTCAGCCAGCTGATCGACCAGCTCGTCGAGCCAGCGCTCCAGGCGCGCGAGGGGGTCGCCGCCCTTGGCGAGCGAGCGGACGAGCCGCTCCTCGATCCGGCCGAGGATGCGGGCCGCCACCGCGGCATACAGCTGCGCCTTGTTCTCGAAGTGGTGGAAGAGCGACGACTTGCCGAGGCCCACCACCTCCGCGAGCTCGGAGAGACCGACACCGGCGTAGCCGCGCTTGGCGAACAGCGTCTCCGCGGCATCGAGGATCTTGTCGCGCGAGCTGAGCTCGGCAGTCGACGGAGCGCCCTTCATGCGTGGACCGACCGATCGGTCGGTTAGACTATTCCGATCGGTCGGAGCAGTGTCAAGCACCTTTCCCGGAAGGCGCCTGGGGCGGGCGCCGTCCGCGTGCTAGGAGAGCCTCCGATGCTGCGTCTCCACTCGGCGACGGACGGGCCCTGGCTGGGGCGGGCGCTCGCCCACCTGGACGAGATCCTGGTCGACCACGCCCACTGCGAGAAGAAGGCCGCCTCGACCGCGGTGAGTCTCCTCTTCAAGTACCCCGACCGGCCGGCCCTGCTCGCGCCGCTCTCCCGGCTCGCCCGCGAGGAGCTGGCGCATTTCGAGGAGGTGCTGGCAGCCCTGGCGGCGCGCGGCATCCGCTTCCGTCACCAGATGCCGAGCCCGTACGCCGCGGGGCTCCAGCGGGCAGTGCGCTCACGGGAGCCCGAACGGCTCCTCGATGCACTCCTCTGCTCGGCACTCATCGAGGCGCGCAGCTGTGAGCGGCTGCGCCTCCTGGCGGGTGCGCTCGACGATGCAGCGCTCGCCGAGCTCTACCGCGGTCTCCTCGCAGCCGAGGCGCGACACCACCAGACCTACATCGAGCTGGCGACCACGGTGGCCCCGCTGCGCCAGGTGCACGAACGCCTCTCGGCTCTCGCCGCGCACGAGGCTTCCGTGCTCGCCGCGGCACCTCCGCTGCCGCGCCTCCACACCTGAGCGGCACCGTCCGTCCGCGCTCCATCCTCCCTGCGGCAATTCGTCACATTGGTTTTGCTAACTTCGACGCTTTGTCACATTCCATGTAGGGAAATTGACACCGGACCGCTTGAAGATCGCGCGCGAAGGGGGCACGCTCTAGGAACGCTCCACAACTTAAGGAGGACGCCATGAGAATACGACGGGCACACGGCCCGCATGGCTCACTCGTCGCGATCGCTGCGATCCTCGCCCTGGGGGTCGTCGCCGTGCCGGCGAGTGCGCGCAAGCGGGTCAAGCAGACGCTCTCGGCAACCGACACCGACCGCAACGCGCGCGGTCATGCGCAGCTCGTGCTGCAGAACGATGAGGACGGGAAGTTCGAGGTCATCGCCAAGAAGCTCGATCCGGACCAGACCTTCGACGTCATCGTCAGCGGAGTGAAGGTGGGCACGCTCACCACCACCGGCGGCGGCAACGGGCGAACGCGCTTCCGGACGAACCCGCACGGCGACGATCAGCTGCTCGGGTTCGATCCGCGCGGCGCGACCGTCGTGATCCGCAACACCACCGGCGAGGACATCCTAACGGGAACCGTGCCGGACACGACCGACGCCTCGGAAGTCGCGTGCTGCGTCACCGGCGACCACGGCGAGCACGAAGGTGAAGTGGAGTGCGAGGACCGCACGCCCGACGACTGCACCGCGGAAGGCGGCACCGTCGCGACCGCCACATCCTGCATCCCGAACCCGTGCGCGGGGGCTCCGTCGCCGGGCGGGGAGTCCATCTGCTGTACCCCCGACGAGGGAGAGGACAGCGGGTCGGAATGCGAAGACCGCACGCCCGACGAGTGCGCCAACGAGGGCGGCCTGGTGGTAACGGCCACCTCGTGCGACCCGAACCCCTGCTCTCCCACGCCGCCCGCACCCGAGATCGTCTGCTGCGTGACGGAGCAGGAGCACGGACACGACGCGGAAGAATGCGAAGAGATCACCGCCGATCGGTGCACGGCGCGGGGCGGAACGGCCAGCAGCGCCACGTCCTGTGACCCGGACCCCTGCGCCACGGTGGGACCCGGGGAGACCGTGTGCTGCGTCCCCCACCTGGACAATCCCACCGAGCCTCCGGAGTGTGAGATCGTCACACCCGACGAGTGCACGGCGAGCAGCGGGACAGCGAACGCCGCGACGTCCTGCAATCCGGATCCCTGCGGGATCTGATCTCGAACGCCCGTAGCGGTCGATCGAGGTAAGGGCGCAACTCAACCGGACGGCCCGGGGGACACTCCCCCCGGGCCGCTTCGTTTTTTGGCGCCAGCGACCGGCTGGACGCTACATGGCCGCCGCCGAGGCGACGCCGTAGCGCTTGAGCGCCGGAGCGCCGGCGAGGAGTCCGGGAAGGGCTTCCCGGAAGGCCGCCATGTGCGGCGTCTGGAAATGCCGGGCGAGCGCGTCCTCCGAATCCCACTCTTCGAAGATGAGGAGCGTGTTCGGGTCGTCCAGATCGGCCGAGAAGCGGTACGTCTGGCATCCCGCCTCGCCCCGGGTGGCAGCGGCCATCGTCCGGGCCACCCGGACCGCCTCCTCCCGACGGTCGGGCCGTACGGCCACGCTTCCAGCGATCACGATCATGAGCGCCTCCCTGGCCAGCCACGCGGGCCGGTCCGGAGGCCGAGACTGGCACACGGCAACCAGGCGCGGTAGGTGGTCGCATGGGCGCGCCGACGTCGCCGGTCTGGTACTTCGCCTATGGCTCCAACATGCAGACGGCGACATTCCGGGACCGGCGGGGGGTTCCCTTCTCGCGCGCGCTCCCGGCACGCGTCTCCGGATGGCGCATCGTCTTCGACAAGCCACCGGTCGTGCCCGGGGGTGCGGCGGTGGCCAACATCGTGGCCGACCCGGCCGCCGTCGTCTTCGGCGTGCTCTACGAGATCACGCCCGAGGACCTGGCCCACGTCGAGCTCACTGAGGGTGTACTGATCGGGAACTACCACCGGGTCGAGGTGAAGGCCGAGAGCCTCGGCGCGCCGGTCCTCGCGACCACGGCCGCGAGCGTCGCCTCCGACCTCCACGACTCCACGCGCGTCCCCAGCGATCGCTACATGGGATGTGTCATCGCAGGGGCGGAGGAGCACGGCCTGCCCTCCGCGTACATCAGCTACCTGCGCGGGGTCCCGGTGTGCCCCGAGACCGAAGGCGTGCGCGAGCTGCTCGACGGGGTGTTCCGGGGGCTCCGTCCCCGCAGCTGATCCCCGCCACGCGACGCTTCACGGCTGCAACGTCATCTTGCGCAGGAAGTACCGCGTGTGGCCGCGCGGGAAGTCGTCGAGCGTGGCGAAGACATCGTAGCCGAGGCGAGCGTAGAACTGCGGCGCCTGGAAATCGAAGGTGTCCAACCAGGCGTGCCGGCAACCCCGGCCGATGGCCTCCCGCTCCGCGGCGGCGACCAGTCGACGTCCGCAGCCCCGGCCGCGGTGGGGCTCGGCGATCCACAGCCACTTGATCTCCAGCCAGCCCCAGACCGTCACGGCACGGAGACCACCCACCACGTCGCTGCGCGCGTCCCGCAGAAAAAGGACGAGCGCGCGCGCGTTCCGGGGTTCGCTCCGGGACTCACCGTGCTCGGCGAGTCCCCGCTCGACGATGCTCAGCTCGTCGGGCGAAGGCTGGTCGGCGAGCTCGATCGAGAGGTCATGAAGGGGTCCCTGGGGGGGCATGCGGGCGTCACGCTCTCCCGCTGCGATAGAAGCGCACCTCGGCGCGCTCGAGGGTCGCCAACCCTTCCGCGATCTCGCCGTCGACCAGGCGGAGGAACGCTTCGAGCTTTTCCCGGGTGTCGACGATCTCGATGATCACCGGCAGGTCCTCCGACAGACGCTCGATCTTGAACGTGTGGAGCCGGCTGTGCGCGCCGAATCCCATCATGCCGCGGAGCACCGTCGCACCCGCCAGTCCCTCCTCACGAGCGCGCAGCACCAGCCACTCGTAGAGCAGCTTGCCATCGCACTTGTCGCTCTCGCCGACGAAGATGCGAAGGAGACAGCCGTCCTGGGGAAGCACCATGGTCACCTCCAGATGGCGAACGCGGTCGCCCGCCCCGCCCAGACCGCTCCCAGTGCGATCACCCCGTGCGCCAGCACGTTGCTCAGGGCGAGCCAGGGCTCGGCGTCACGAACCAGGTTGATGGTCTCGTTGCCGAAGGCGGAGAAGGTCGTGAATCCGCCCAGCACGCCGACGACGATGAACGCCCGCGTGTCGCCGGTGAAGGCCCCCCGCGAATCGGCCAGGTACGAGACCAGCCCCACCACGAAGCACCCGAGGACGTTGACGGCCAGGGTGCCGAAGGGGAACGTCTCGCTGCGGAGGAGCGTCTGGACGGTCCCGCTGAGCAGGTAGCGCGCGACGGATCCCAGGAACCCACCCACGCCGATCAACAGGAGCCTGGTCATCGACTCGGCAGAGGCATGCTTTTACACCCGCTCGGGCGCGCGGACGGTTCGCTCGTCTTCGACGTTGCCCGTGTTGAGGGTTCCCACCGGCTCGAAGAGCAGGACGTGGACCTCCTCCTCGGCCACCGGCTGGTGCTCGACGCCCTTCTCCACGACCAGCAGCTCCCCCCGTTCGAGGGTGACGTCGCGGTCACGGAGCCTGATGGTGAGGCGTCCCTCGAGAACCAGGAAGAGCTCGTCCTCGCGCTCGTGCCGATGCCACACGAACTCGCCCTTCAGCTTGGCGATCTTGACGTGTTGCCCGTTCAGCTGGGCGACGATGCGCGGGCTCCAATGGTCGCTGAAGAGCCGCAGCTTCTCACCCAGGTTCACTTTTTCCATCGCTGCCTCCCTGGCCGCGAGGTGCCCCGTGGTGGAGAACCCGCCGAATCGCTCGGTCTCTACGGACCACCCGCCGGGGACGCCGACCCGGTCCCCGCCTGCTGGCGGAGATACGCGTCGATGAACGCGTCGAGGTCCCCGTCCAGCACCGCATCGGCGTTGCCGACCTCGGTGTTCGTCCGGTGGTCCTTCACCATGCGGTAGGGGTGGAGGACGTAGGAGCGGATCTGGTGGCCGAAGCCGATGTCCGTCTTCCCCTTCGTCAGCTCGGCCATCTTCTCCTCCTGGCGCCGCTTCTCGAGCTCGTAGAGGCGGGCGCGCAGGATCTTCATCGCCATCGACTTGTTCTTGTGCTGGGAGCGCTCGTTCTGGCAGGCAACGACGATGCCGGTCGGGAGGTGCGTCAGGCGGACGGCGGAGTCGGTCTTGTTCACGTGCTGCCCCCCCGCTCCGCTCGAGCGGTAGGTGTCGACCCGGAGATCCTCCTCACGGATCTCGACCTCGATGTCCTCCTCGATGTCCGGAAAGACGAAGACCGACGCGAAGGAGGTGTGCCGGCGCGCGTTGGCGTCGAAGGGCGAGATGCGCACCAGGCGGTGGATGCCGGCCTCGGCCTTCGCGTAGCCGTAGGCGTACGGCCCCGTGACCGTGAAGGTGGCGCTCTTGAGACCCGCGCCCTCGCCGGGTTGGTGTTCGAGCAGCTCCACCCGGAAGCCCCGACGCTCGCACCAGCGCAGGTACATGCGGAGCAGCATCTCGGCCCAGTCCTGCGCCTCGAGGCCACCGGCGCCCGGATGGATCTCGACGATCGCGTTGCCGGCATCGTGCTCGCCGCCGAGAAGACGGGAGAGCTCGAAGTCTCCGACCTGGCCCTCGATCTGCTGCACCCGCTCCGTGAGCTCGCGGAATGCCTCGGGATCCCCCTCTTCCGCCAGCTCGAGGTAGACGCCCGTCTCGTCGGCGCCTTCGCGCAGGCGCTTCCAGCGGTCGACCGTCGCAAGGAGAGCCGCCGTCTCGCGAGAGACGGCCTGCGCCTTCTCGGCATCGCGCCAGAAATCGGGGGCCGCGGCCTGCTCGTTCAGGAGGGCCGCACGGCGCTCGAGAGCGGGCAGGTCAAAGGTGCCTCCCGAGCGCCTCGACGCGCGTGTCGATGCCCCGCACGCGCTCGCGCAGGGCGGCGAGGAGCATCAGGTCGGCGTCGGTCCGATCTTGCGCCATGCGTGGCCGAACATAGCGGAAGGGGCCTTGCGAGGCGAGCGTCCGGCGTGCGGCGTCGGTTGTAATGCGCGCCGGCGCTAACGACTCACTCCCGCCGGTCGCGCGCCGCGGCTCCGCTTTGTCCCAGCCGCGCTAGCGCTTCGCGGGCGTAGGCGGCTTGCGGGTCGACGAGGCCGCGCTCGAGGGCCAGGCGGTAGGCTTCGGCGGCGGCGGGGGCGTCGCCGCGGACGTCACGATAGAAGGCGACGCCGAACAGGGAGCCGGGACCGCCCGTGTTGCGCGCCTCGTTGCCGAGGCGCTCCTCGGCCTGCCGGGCGACCGCCACCGTCTCGGGGTAGCGCCGGAGTGCGGCCTGGAGGCCGAGCCGGGCGCGGTCGAAGGCACTCGCGCGGAAGGCCGCCGACACGAGGAAGAGCTGTGCCTTGGCGACGTCGGGGTACGCGAGCGAGAAGGCCTCGAAGCGGTCGATCCACTCGCGGGCACGCTCGACGTGGGCGAAGACGCCCGAGTGGCCGTCGTCGTAGATGCAGACCCAGTGGGGCGAGCGGCGGAGCTCGTCGCGCATCACCGCGTGGCGCCCGCCGGCGAAGCCCGTCGGCCAGAGCACGAGGGCGACCTCGTGCCGGTCGAGGACGTCGTTCCAGCCCGGGTAGCCGTACTCCGCCGAGCTGTGCTCGGTCCAGAAGGTGCCCGGGTAGACGGTCTGGGCGCGGCCATCGATGAAGACCTTCCGCTCGGGCAGCTCCCACTCGAGATATCCGCCCCAGACGTAGAGGTGAAAGAGGTTGCCGGGCATCGGATTCAGGCGCAGGAACTCGACCGCGGCCCGCGGGAAGAAGTCGGCCCGGATCATCTCCGGGAACAGGCCTCGGGCCGTGATCGCCTGGGCGTCCGGCACGGAGCGGAGGAGGACGTGGCCGAGAGCGCCCAGGGCGAGCAGGGCGACCACCGTCCCCCTGACGCGCTCGCGCGCGGGCGCCGCCGCCGAAGCGGTGACCAGGTGGCCCTGGAGCAGCGCCAGGTTCCGTGCCCCGAAGGGCACCGAGACCAGGGCGAAGAGGGGAACGAAGCGACGCGCCGCGAGCGCGAGGGCGACGGTCACCGCCACCACCGCCGTGTCGGAGAGATCGCACCGGCGCGGAGCGACGAG
>Ga0307472_100000575_pt1 | contig 13080 bp, 11 predicted proteins | sample atmos_gasesAM5C__2_FD_204582 | JGI IMG/M metagenome (GOLD analysis project Ga0307472, IMG submission 204582) | Hardwood forest soil microbial communities from Morgan-Monroe State Forest, Indiana, United States - atmos_gasesAM5C_05 | ecosystem: Environmental > Terrestrial > Soil > Temperate...
TCCACGGTGATCACGCCGTCCTTGCCGACCTTCTTCATGGCTTCGGCGATGATGCCGCCGATTTGCTTGTCGTTGTTGGCGGAAATGGTGCCAACCTGGGCGATCATGTCGCCCTTGACGTCTTTGTGGAGTTTCCTGATTTCCTCGACGGCGACTTCGACGGCCTTTTCGATGCCGCGCTTGAGAGCCGTGGGGCTGGCGCCGGCCGCGACGGTCTTCACGCCTTCGCGGAAAATGGCCTGCGCGAGCACGGTCGCGGTGGTCGTGCCGTCACCGGCAACGTCGGAAGTCTTGGAAGCGACTTCGCGCACCATCTGCGCGCCCATGTTCTCGAGGGGATCCTTGAGCTCGATTTCCTTGGCCACGGTCACGCCGTCCTTGGTGATGACGGGCGCGCCGAACTTCTTTTCGATCACCGCATTGCGGCCCTTGGGGCCGAGGGTAATCTTCACTGCATCGGCAAGAGCGTTCACGCCGCGCAAAATCGCTTGACGGGAATTCTCGCCTGTTACAATCTGCTTCGCCATACTGGTTATTCCTCCTGATAAACTTTTTGCGTGCTGCGAAATTCTTGAGAGAAATGCACCGGTCTAAAGACCGGCCACTACAACCGGGCTGGAGCCCCGGCCACTACAAACGACTACTTGCGGGATCCCGCGGCCTTGGCGGCGCCGCTCAACTTCGCCAGAATCTCTTCTTCGCGAAGGATGAGGTACTCTTCGTCTTCGATCTTGATTTCCGTACCGCTGTACTTGCCAAACAGGACGCGGTCACCCGGCTTGACGTCAAGAGGGATCAATTCGCCCTTCTCGCGCTTTCCGGCTCCCACGGCGATGATTTCTCCCTCCATGGGTTTCTCTTTTGCGGAGTCAGGGATGATGATGCCACCCTTGACCGTTTCCTTCTCTTCAATGCGCTTCACGATGACACGGTCGTGGAGCGGTGTCAGATGTACTGCCATCTTGGAAAACCTCCATAGGTGATCTTGCGGCTTTTGATGTGGTTTGGAGGCGAGAGAGGTTGTTTAGCACTCCTCGCAACCGAGTGCTAATATAGGCAGAAAATCAAGCCATGTCAAGCCTTTCCCTGACAAAATCGGAAAATCTCGACGCGTGTCGATGCTATCGTAACTTGTTTATTTGTAGTTGTTTACAGGGTGCAAGATAATTCTTGCACTTGGTGATTGCCTTGCTCCAAGTCAGAGCATAGAATCGCGCGAGCTTGTCTGATGCACTACACAGTGTATCTTCGTTTGGTGGTTTTGACCGCTGGGACCCTGTTGCCGTTCTTCTGGATGGTTGTAATCCTAGGTCACCGGCGGCAGAGGAACTTCGAGCGCATCTTCTTCTTCTTGTGTCTCGCGTTGGTTTTCTTCTTCGGCGCTTCTTTGCTGGAACTCAACGCACAGCTTTACTACACGACAGTTCCGCCCTCGCTGGCAATCTTTGCCTGGACGGTCTTGTGCCTAGGTCTATGGTTTCTGCCATCGCTGCTGGTACATCTGCACGTGGAATATGCACAAGTCCGGGGACTGCTCCGAGCAGGAAACCCAAAGAGGATATGGTTGGTTGTGGCTTATGGGCCCGCGGTCATAACGCTTCCGTGGTTGTACGCCTCATTGCGATTGCGCAGCGGGTTTGATTTCGTGTTGCCGAGCAATTCCTTGGGTTGGCCCTTTCAAGTCTGGCTCGTGGCCGGGTTGTTGATCTCAGCAGGATGGCAATGGCGATTTGTGAGAGCGGCACCGGACGAGCAGCAAAGGTCCTTTCATAGGACTTTGCGCTACGATCTTGGACTTGTGGCGCTTTGGACTCCTGTGCTTCACCTCTGGGTGCGCCTGCGAGGAGTGGGCGAAGACTCCATCACAATTTACAGCATGATTGTGGCTTGTTTCGCACTGGGGCCACTCATCGGCCTCATTCGAAATGTCCAGCAGTTCAATTTCCTGCAGATTGGCCGACAGCGAAACTTGATCTATGCAGTGTTCACAACGTTTTTGGCGCTCCTCTATCTCGGTTTCATCCGGCGGACCAGCCAATGGATGGAGCCGCACTTGCCGCCGGAAGCTACCGCAGCCATCCTCCTGTTCCTCCCGGTAGTGTTTTTCGAGCCTCTGCAGCGCTTGATGAAACGAGCCCTGCGGCGGACCGCGCAGACCGAGTTAGATCGGGCGCAGCGCATAATGGGACCGATTCTAGAGGTCGCGCGTCTTGGGAATCTGGAGAAGTTAAGCAATTTCATTGAGAAATGGATCAGTGAGGAATTGCAACTTGCAGAGGTGAAGCTCGTACTAGATGGAGCCGAAGAAGCTCCCAAGAACCACGCGGCAAGCGAGGAGATTTTCGCCATTCGACAGGCGGGACATCAGATCGGATCACTAAGTGTAAAGGCGCACGGAGCGATGGTGTCTGGCGAAACTGTAGGGGCGCTGGAGTTTTTGTGCGAACAGTTGCCGGGGGCGCTGGACTTGTGCCGGCTGATCGAGGAAAAGCTGCAGCTCGAGAGGGAATTGGCGGAGCGGGAGCGGCTGGCCCTCGTGGGGCAGATGGCGGCGAGCATTTCGCACAATTTGAAGAATCCCCTGGGCTCGATGAAGACGATTCTACAGGTGCAATTGGAGAATCCCGAGCTGCCGGATTCGATTCGCGGCGAAACCAAGATGGTGCTGGACGAGATTAGCCGGCTTTCGACGAAGCTCAATCAGTTGCTGAAATTCAGCCGGCCTGCGGTTCGCGGAGGAGACAGTTCCGGAAATTGTGATGCGGTGGTCGTGGTGGAGGAAGTGGCGGGTGTCCTATCGCACGAAGCGGAACGGCGCGGATTGAAATTGCAAACAAAGATTTCCGGAGTGAAGGCCCGAGTCGCAATCAGCGCCGAAGCGCTGAACGACATCGTATCGAACCTGGTGGTGAATGCGTTGGAGGCTACACCGCGGGGAGGATACGTGAACGTAAGCACCGCAGGTGAAAACGGGAATCTTTGCGTGCTGGTGGAAGACGATGGGCCGGGGATTCCGGCGGCGCTGCGGGAAAAGATTCTGCAGCCGTTTTTTACGACGAAATCGCAAGGGACTGGATTGGGGCTGGCGATTGTAGCGCGGCGCGTTGCGGAGTTTGGCGGAAAAATCGATTGGGAGAGTCCTGTGAAAAATGGGCATGGAACGAGATTCAAAGTGACGTTGCCGGTCGACCGGTAGGGCAGGAGGAAAAGGAGGGGCCTTGGAAACCGTATTTTTGTTGTGGCATGTGCACGAGTTTCATGATTCGAAGGACCGAGACGAAAAGTTAATCGGCGCGTACCGAACGGAGGAGGATGCCAAAGCAGCGATCATCCGACTGGCAGACAAGCCGGGCTTCCGAGAGGCCCCAGCCGGATTCCATATCTCTAAGTACGACCTAAACAAGGACCATTGGACGGAGGGCTACAAGATTGTGGCATGAAGAGCCGCCTTTCGAGAGGACGCTATGAAGACGATACTGATTGTGGACGACGAACCTGCTGCAAGATACGGCTTGCGGCGGGCGCTGGAATCGAAATACCGGATTGCGGAGGCCGACTCGGCGGAAGCGGCGCGGGAGGCGTTGCCGCGCGAGCAACCGGATTTGGTGCTTCTCGACGTAGTATTGCCGGGACAAGACGGATTGTCGTTCTTGAAATGGATGCGGGAGCAGGGAAGCGAAGTGCCGGTGCTGATGGTTTCCGCGCTGGACGCGGCAAAAACGGCGGTGCAGGCGCTGCAGTTTGGCGCGGCGGATTATTTGGTGAAGGGATTCGAGTTGGACGAATTGCGGCAGCGCGTTGCGAACCTGCTGAAACTGGCAACGCTCGAGAAGGAAAATGATGCGTTGCGCCGCCGCATGGCCATGGAAGGACAGTTTGGGCAAATGATTGGGCGGTCGGCGGAGATGCGGCGTGCGTTTGAAATGGCGGACCGCGTGGCGCCGACCGACTCGACGGTGCTGATTCTCGGCGAAAGCGGAACGGGAAAAGATCTGTTGGCTCAGGAGATTCACGCGAGGTCGCCGCGCGCCGGGAAACCGTATGTTGCGGTGAATTGCGCGGCTCTACCGGAAACGCTGATCGAGTCGGAATTGTTTGGGTACGAGCGCGGAGCTTTCACAGGAGCGGCGCAGCAGAAAAAAGGGAAGTTCGAGCTGGCGTCGGGTGGGACGATTTTTTTGGACGAAATCGGGGACATGAATCCGGTGACGCAGGCCAAAGTGCTTCGCGTGCTGGAGAACCGCACAATCGAACGGCTGGGCGGCACGCAGTCAATTCTCGTAGATGTGCGGGTGATCAGCGCGACGCACCGCAACCTGGCCGCGGAAATTCGCAATGGCAAATTTCGCGAGGACTTGTTCTATCGCCTGCGTGTGGTCACTTTGGAATTGCCGCCATTGCGCGCGCACAAGGGCGACGTCGCGCTGCTGGCCGAGGCGTTTCTGCAAATGCATGGCGCGAGGCTGGGCCGGGCGGCTCGGCTAAACCGCGAAGCCTTGGCGGCGATCGAGCGGTACGATTGGCCGGGCAATGTTCGCGAATTGAAAAATGCGCTTGAACGCAGCGTGGTGCTTTGCCGCAAGGAAGAAATCGGCGTTGAGGACTTGCCCGCGGAAGTGGCGCACGGGGAAGCGATTTCCATAAAGCACGGCGGCGAAACTCAGGATCACGGAATGGGTGAGCAGGATTTTCGCGAGGCGAAGCGAAAGTTTGAGGTGGCGTATTTGATGAGGCAATTGGCCGAGCATCGCTGGAATGTTTCGCGCACCGCGGCGACGATTGGTCTGCACCGGCAGAGTTTGCAGGAAAAGCTGCGCGAGTTAGGGATTCGCCGGCCAGGGCGCGAACCGATGGAAGAGGAGTGACTGGTGATTGGTGACTCTTGACTGGTGCCGAAAAGATACCTGGCGTCGTTCAAGGATATGTGATGGCCGGCGGCGCGAGCACGCGATTTGGTTTTGACAAGGCGCGCGCGGAGTTGAATGGGCAGACGATGTTGAAGCGAATATGCACGCTGCTCAAGGGTGTGACCGCGTCTGTAAGCGTGGTGGCCCCTTTTGGGCGTTATGCAGACTCCGGAGAACGTGTTGTTGAAGATCATTGGCCTTGGGAAGGCCCGCTTGGCGGCATCATCACAGCGTTGATGGATGCGCACGCCCGAAATCATCAGCCTACGTGGTGCCTGATTGTTGGCTGCGACATGCCATTTCTTACGAGCGAGTGGCTGAAGTACCTGAAGGAGCGCGCGTTCGCAAGCAGCGCGGGGGTCGTTACGCCGCAATCCTCGTTTGGCTTCGAACCGCTTTGCTCCTGCTGGCATACCAGCTCGACTGGTAAGTTGCAGTATGCGTTCGACGACGGCATCCGCAAAGTGACCGAAGCAATGAAACGCGTTAGCATGGAGGTAGTTGACGAAAAGGATTTGGCACGATTTGATAAAAGCGGGCGGCTTTTCTGGAACATGAACACGCCGGCGGAGTACGAGGAGGCGCGGCGGATTCTTGAAGAGGAAAGACGATGACCGACGTTCTGAAAATCAATCAGGGCGGGCCCACGAAGCTGAAATTTCCGAGCGAAGATACCAGCAAGTGGGCGACGCACGACTACGCCGATCCGCCTTCCGAGAACTTCTTTGAGTTTCGCGACGTGTGCAAGGCTTTCGATGAGCGTCCCGTGTTGGATCATGTCAGCTTCACGGTGAAGCACGGGGAGACCTGCGTCATCATGGGGCGCAGCGGAGTGGGGAAATCCGTCACGCTGAAGCACATCATGGGTTTTCTGAAAGCAGATTCGGGTCGCGTGATTGTGGACGGGGAAGACGTCACCGATTACACCGAAGGGCAATTTGCGGAAGTACGCCGCAAAGTCACGATGGTATTTCAGTCGGGCGCACTGTTTGATTCGCTGACGGTGCGCGAAAATATTTCGTTTCCGTTGGACGGGCAGCCGGGGCTGACTCCGGAAGACATTGACGAATACGTTGAAAAAATCGCGCATTTGCTGGAAGTGGACCACGTGCTTGACAAACTGCCGAGCGACCTTTCCACCGGCATGAAGCGGGCCGTGGCGATCGGGCGAGCGTTCGCGCAGAATCCCGAAGCGATTTTGTACGATGAGCCGACGACCATGGTGGATCCCATCATGGCGGGACACATGGGCGATTTGATTTTGCGGTTAAAGGAAGCGTTTCATAAAACCTCCATCGTCGTAACGCATGACACCCACCTGGCGAAGAAGCTTGCCGATACCGTCGTTTTTCTGCAAGAGGGCCGCGTGACATATTTTGGGCCGTGGGGCGGATTTGAGGATTCGGAGGATCCCTTCATTGTGAATTTCCGCAAACAGGATGAACTCATTCCCGCGATGGACGAAACTCTGTGAGCCAGGCCGCAAACGGCTCCTCTGATCCGGTCAAATTATTGCGTAAGGAAATGGGTTTTTGGGACGTGCTGCTGTTCAACATCGCGTCCGTCCTCGGCCCGCGATGGATCGCAGCAGCAGCGCATAACGGAACTTCCTCCATCAGCTTGTGGATTCTAGCGTCGTTGTTCTTTTTTGTTCCGACGGCTTTTGTAATCACCGAGCTGTCCACACGCTTTCCTCACGAAGGAGGTTTGTACGTTTGGTCGAAGGAAGCATTCGGGGATTTTCACGGCTTTGTGGCAGGGTGGACGTATTGGATTTATTCCTTCTTCTATTTTCCAGGGCTGCTCCTGGCCAGCGCGGCGATGGGCGCCTACATCGGCGGCAGTTCCTGGGGACACCTGGCGGAAAGCCGGGTGTTTCTCCTTGGCGGCTCCGTATTTTTGCTTTTCATTGCCGTGGCTTTGAACATTGTTGGGCTGAACATCGGGAAATGGCTTCAGAACGCGGGCGGCGTGATGACTTACATTCCCTTGCTGCTGCTGGTAGGAGTCGGCGCAGCAGTGTGGGTGACGTCCGGGTCCGCGACGCACTTTACCTGGACAAATATGATGCCGCGTTGGAATTGGGAAACGGTGAACTTCTGGCCGCAGATTCTCTTCGCTTTTGCCGGACTAGAACTGGTTTCCGCGATGAGCGACGAAATTCGTGACGCGCAGCGGACGCTAGCGCGTGCGATCTGGGGTTCGGGTATGTCCATCGCCATCATCTATATTGTCGGGACATTTGCGGTCCTCGCGATCATGCAGGCGGCGGCAGTTGACCCAAAGTCCGGCGTGTACCAGGCATTGGCGATCGGTTCGGAGGCGCTCAAATTTGGATTGATCGGCATGATCGCCGCGTTTCTCGTCACTTTCGGAAATGCAGGAGGCGTAGGCACGACGGTGGCCGGACTTTCGCGGGTGCCGTTTATCGTCGGCGTCGACAGGTATATGCCGGCGGCCTTCGGGAAGCTGCATGCGAAGTGGCGGACACCCTACGTTGCGATTCTCGTGCAGGCGGTGATCACTCTTGTCTTGCTGGTCTTAAGCAATGTGAACGAAACGATCAGCGGGGCGTATCAGATTCTGGTGGATGCAGCCACGATTCTGTACTTCATTCCATTTTTGTACATGTATGCCGCGGTGATCAAGCTGGCGGGCCGCAAAGACCGGAATGAAAATCCACACGCAGTTCTGATCCCTGGCGGCAAGAGCGGTGTCTGGATTGCCGGCGGGCTCGGGTTTCTCATTACGCTGGGAGGAATTGCGCTGTCCTTCGTTCCGCCCGGCGAATCGGCGAACAAATTTGTATTCAGCGTTAAGTTGATCGGGGGCACGGTCGTTGCGATTGCCTTGGGTTTGATTTTGTATTTCCGCGGAGCACGGAGTAAATCGCGCGAGCTCGCTTAGCTAGATCAGACTGCGGGTGGAGGGCAGTTTGGCTGAAGCTCGGATTCGGATTCCTAGAAGCCTTGTCGCACGAGATCCGCAACAGTGAGCGGCGAGGCCACGGACTGGTTTCGAGCTTCCAGATAACTTTCGATGTATTTTCCGAGGATGTCGGCTTCGAGGTTAACGGCGTCGCCGGGTTTGCGGTCACGGATGTTGGTGTGATCATAGGTGTAAGGAATGATGGCGGCCTCGGCGAGGTTTGTCTTGTTGTCCCAACGCGCCCCGGTGAGGCTGATGCCGTCGATGCTGATCGAACCTTTCGGAACGATGTAGAGAGCGAAGTCTTCAGGGACGCGCACACCGTACCACCAGTTTTCTCCTTCCGGCGTCAAATGCGTCACGCAGCCGACAGCGTCCACATGTCCTAGAACGAAGTGGCCGCCAAATTCCTTGCCTGCGGTGAGGGGCCGTTCAAGATTGACGCGCGAGCCGACGCGAAGGCTGCCAGCGCTTGAGCCGAAGGAGGTTTTTCTGAGAGTTTCACCGGAGAGATCGGCGGAAAAGCGGCCGTTGTGAATTCCCGTGATAGTCAGGCAGCATCCGTTCACGGCGATGCTGTTCGCGACCGCGAGGGAAGGCCCGAGGGATGGAGCGTGGATGCTGACACGTCCGCCGTCCCGATGTAGATCGAGGGATTCGACGGTTCCAAGATGCTCGATGATTCCTGTAAACACGCCTGCGCTTGGTTTCCTCGATTGAGTTTACAGCATTTCGCGACGAAGGCTGAAAGCACTAGACTAAGCCGAGTAACATTCCGCGCCCAGAGGTTTGCGATGAAAGCCTGCGTTTTGCAAGCACCGGCGAAAGTGGAGACGAATCCGCTGGAATTTGCTGAAGTGGCGATTCCGGAGCCGGGAGAGGGTGAAGTTCGCGTGCGGGTGCATGCTTGCGGGGTGTGCCGGACGGATTTGCATGTGACTGAGGGCGAATTGCCGCCTCGGAAGTCTCCAGTGATTCCTGGGCACCAGGTGGTCGGCGCGGTCGAGAAACTTGGGAAAAATGCACGGCGATTTGCGGGTGGGGCGCGGGTCGGAATTGCCTGGCTGCATAAAACGGATGGAACTTGCGAATACTGCAGGGCGGGCGCGGAGAATTTGTGCGATGTTCCGGAGTTTACCGGTTACACGGTGAATGGCGGATATGCCGAATACATCGTGGCACCAGAAAATTTTGTTTACGCCATTTCAGAAGGATTTCCGGACGAGCAAGCCGCACCGCTCCTGTGCGCGGGAATTATTGGATTTCGCTCGCTACGGCTTTCGGGGATCAAGCCCGGAGGAAGGTTGGGCTTCTATGGCTTTGGGGCTGCTGCGCACGTGGCCATTCAAGTGGCGCGGCATTGGAAAGTCGAAGTGTACGCTTCCACGCGAGATGCGCGGCATCAGAAGCTGGCGCTGGAATTAGGAGCCGCGTGGGCCGGCGGCACGTTTGATGAGCCGCCGAAGAAACTGGACGCAGCGATTGTTTTTGCACCTGCGGGAGAAATCGTTCCCGCAGCACTCAAGGCGCTGAAAAAGGGCGGGGTGCTGGTGCTAGGGGGCATTCACATGAGCCCGATTCCTTCGTTCCCTTACGATTTGTTGTATCAAGAGCGGATGATTCGAAGCGTGGCGAACAATACGCGGCAGGATGGCGAGGATTTTCTCCGCGTTGCGGCGGAGATTCCGATTCAGACGCGCGTACAGATTTTTCCGTTGCGCGATGCCAACCGCGCGTTGAATGCGTTGAAGAACGACGCGATACCTGGGGCGGCAGTGCTGCAAGTCAGTGAATAAGCGTGTATTCAGAATGAAAGGCCGACCCTACGACCTGACCAGCGAATTCAAAAGGACAAATAGGAATGACGATGACGAGCAGCGGCGTAAAGCCGCTGCTACAAGCATTGAGTTGCTCAGTTCGAAGAAGAAGTAGAGGCGACTTTGAGCGGGGCTTTGGGGCGTTCATCGCCAGGCGAGATTTCGGTCAGTTTCTGGTAGTAGCGCTTTGCGATCTCATTGTTACCTGAGGCTTCCGCGGCGCGAGCGGCTCCATAAACGGCATTGAAGCGGTTCGGCGCCACCTTGAGAACGGCTTCATATTCGGCGAGAGATTCCTTCGGCTGATTTTCCAAGGAATACAGTTCCGCCAGCATTTCCCTGGCGGGGGTGACGGCTCCAGGCGTGACCGCATCTTTGTCCATGCTTTCTTCCAGCTCGACGGCGGAACGCATCTTGGAAATTGCGTCGGCCTTGTTTCCGGTTTTTTCGGCCATCCAGGCGGCAACCTCGCGCCGCTGCACTTCGATTTGATTCGCCCAATAGGTATTGTTCAGTTTCGACGTCGCATCGCGGAGCGCCGCGAGCGTCTGCTCGGCGTTGGCGGCGCGCTCAAGATTCCCGGCTCGCGCGCTGCCTTCACCGATGGCGGCCCAGGTGATCGCCTCCGCCCAAGTCACAGCGCCTCTTCTCACGGTCAAGGTGCTGGCCTGCCGCCAGTCGCTCAGTTCAATCGAGGCGCGGGCGGGAATCGCGGCAAGCGCGTAGTCGCCGGTGTGCGTGAGTCCGGAGACCGGCGCGAGCGCATTCATTTCGTCCAACACGGCCATGGCCTGTTTCACGCGGCCACTCTGCAAATACGCGTATTCGAGATAGTCCATGGCATGGAGGCGCTGGTCGCGCGCCTCACCGTTTTGCGAAGTAGGTTCGGCCGCGGCCGCGAGCTGCGCCGATTTGATGTTGGAGCTGATGGATTCATCCCAGGACCCGACGCGCGTGAAAAGGTGTGAGGGCATGTGGTTGGCGTGAGCGGAAGCTGGGGCGATTTTCGCGTACAAGCGCGCTGCGGGAAGGCCCTTTTCCGCCAGAACGGCGTTGTCATAGCAATGGATGATGTAGTGCGCAATGCCTGGATGGTGGGGATGTTTGGGGAAGAGGGGTTCGAGGATTTCGCCGCAACGGCGCTGATTTGCGAAGGTTTTGTCCGTTTTGGGCGCAACGATGTAGAGCGTAATCGCGTGAAAAATGGCGGCTTCATCATCGTCAGGATAAGCGGCTTGCAATACTGCCATCCTTTTCTCGAAAGCACGGTCATAGGAGGGAGCGTCCTTGCCGTCTTCCGCATACACGAACGCCAAGGCATCGATGTAGCTTTTCTCGCGGCCGGTCGTTGCGGCGTTGGAAGCTACGAGCTTTTGCGCATTTTTGAGCGCCAGCCTGCCTGCTGCGGTGTCGCCGTTCTTCCATAACCCGTGATAGTGCGACATTGCTACGCCCCACTGCGCCATGGCGCAAGATGGGTCCTGCTTGGAGATTTCCGTGAATGCCCCTCTTGCCTGTTCGTATTGAAAGGAGTGCAAGAGCGCTACCGCGCGGTTGAAACTCACCGCAACCGTCCTCGAACAGGAAGTCGCGAACTGGACTGAGCCCACTTCCTCGGCGGAGAGGTCGTGATGGTGCTCCTGAGCGGCCAAACGCGGAGAAGCAGAACAAAGCAAGACGGCCAGAAGAATCGGGATGCCGCGCATGAGGTTCACTCCTTTACGAACACAGAAATGCAAAACCGAGGAGACAAAAATCGTAAACGGACTTGACAAAAAGTATGTTCGCGCAGGATGGGCAAGTCAATCGCGAAAAGCGTCGCGCAGGTACGCTTCGAGTGCGATGTCAGGGCCGAATCCCTGGGTACGGATGTTGCGGAGAGAAGGAAGAGCAACGCCTGGCGCGAGCGCAAAGGGAACACGATTCTGACCTGCAATTTTGGGCGCGTAGAAGAGAAAAAGCTTGTGAACGATGCCGGCGGCCAGGGCGGCGCCGTTGAGCGTGGGACCTGCTTCCAGCAAAACGCTGAGGATTTCGCGCCGCCCCAGTTCAGTAAGAACGGCACGCAAATCGAGGCGGCCTCCTTTTGCTTTGACTTGCACGATTTCAACTCCGGCGTTTTGCAGTTTCTGCGCTTTTGCGGATTTTAAGGGAGCCGTGGTAAAGACAAGAAGATCGTCATCGGCGGTTTCGACGATGCGCGATTTCGGCAGCAAGCGAAGTTTGGAATCGAGCACAACACGCAAGAGCCGCTTCCGGCGCTGCAAGCCGCTACGATCCGTGAGCAGCGGGTCGTCGGCGAGAATCGTTCCAATTCCGGTAAGCAGGGCATCCGACGCTTGACGCATGCGGTGAACTTCGGCGCGGGACTCTTCGGAGGTGATCCATTCCGACCCGTTACGTTTGGCGATGCTTGCTGCGCTCTTCTTTCCGCGTTTCGGCAGAGCAAGCTGGCCGTCGAGAGTCAGTGCGGACTTCAGCGTGACGAAGGGCTTCTTGGTGCGAATCCAGCAGGCAAACGGTTCGTTGAGCCGACGGGCTTCTTCTTCGCCAATGTCCCTGACGATTTCTATGCCAGCGAGGCCGAGGCGCTCGAAGCCGCGGCTGGCATTGAGCGGGTTCGGATCTTCGATGGCGGCGACGACACGCTGCACACCGGCCGAAATAATCGCTTCGGAGCAGGGGCCGGTGCGTCCCGTGCGACTGCAGGGCTCGAGGGTCACGTAGAGTGTTGAGCCGCGTGCCCGTTCCTTCGCTGATTTCAAGGCAACGATTTCCGCGTGGTCCCGCCAGTCGTATTGGTGAAAGCCTTCGCCGACGATTTGGCCATCGTTGACGATGACACAGCCGACGGTCGGATTTGGGCTGGCCAAGCCAACACCTTTGCGCGCCAGGGCCAGCGCGTGCTCCATGAAGCGAATGTCGTGTTCGTTCACGATTTAATCGAAAAGGGAATTCGCGTACGCTTCCGCGTCGAAGGGAACCAAATCGTTGATCTGTTCGCCGGTGCCGACAAAACGAATCGGGAGGCCCAGTTCGCGCGAGATGGCGACGACGATGCCGCCTTTGGCCGTGCCGTCAAGTTTGGTGAGGATGATGCCTGTGACGCCGAGGGTCGAGGTGAATTCGCGCGCCTGCGCCAGGCCGTTTTGCCCGGTGGTTGCGTCGAGAACGAGCAGAACGTCGTGCGGCGCGCCGGCGATCACTTTGGCGGCAGTGCGCTTCATTTTTTCGAGTTCGGCCATCAGATTGGATTTCGTGTGCAGGCGACCCGCAGTGTCAACGATAACGACGTCGGCCGAGCGCGCTTTGGCGGCGGCCATGGCGTCGTAAACGACGGCGGCAGGATCAGCTCCGGACTTTTGTTTGACGACTTCCACGCCGTTGCGCTGGGCCCAGATTTCGAGTTGCTCTATGGCGGCAGCGCG
>Ga0307472_100000576_pt1 | contig 13072 bp, 12 predicted proteins | sample atmos_gasesAM5C__2_FD_204582 | JGI IMG/M metagenome (GOLD analysis project Ga0307472, IMG submission 204582) | Hardwood forest soil microbial communities from Morgan-Monroe State Forest, Indiana, United States - atmos_gasesAM5C_05 | ecosystem: Environmental > Terrestrial > Soil > Temperate...
CCACCCCCGGGCGATCGACACCGGCAGCTTCCTCCGCACCGCGGCCTCGATTCCCCGGCTGGGGCCCTCCCCCGATCTCCAGACCGCCGCCTTCGCCGCCGATGGACCCGGCCCTCTGCCGGGCCTGTACCGCTCGGGCAACGCGCTGGTGGTGGCCGAGGTCACCGCCCGGGAAAAGGTCAACGACGCCACCTTCGCGGCGAAGAAGGACCAGCTCAAGGAGCAAACGCTCCGAGAGCGCCAGGCGGACCTCCAGCAGTCGTACCTCTCCGCGCTGCGGAAGACGGCCACCGTGCTTCGCAACGAGGAGCTGGTCGGCCCGGCCACCAGCGAGGGTTAGCGGCCGGAGACGGCCAGGCCGTCGCGTCCCCGGGCCTTGACCAGGTACATCGCTCGGTCGGCGGCCTCGATCAGCTCCAGCATCGAGCCGGCGTGCTCGGGGCAGGCGGCGATTCCCACGCTGGCGGTGATCTTCAGATCGAGCCCCGAGCCGGACTGGAACCGGTGCCCACGGAAGCGGGTGAGCAGCCGCTGCGAGGTCTCCACCGCCCGTGCCGGATCGGCCTCCACCAGCATCACCGCGAACTCGTCGCCGCCGTAGCGGAAGGCGGCGTCCACCGGGCGGAGCTCCTCCCGGAGCAGCGTGCCCACCTCGCGCAGCACCGCGCTGCCCACCAGGTGTCCGTGCGAGTCGTTGACGTTCTTGAAGTGGTCGAGGTCGAGGAAGAGCAGCGACACCGGGTGTCCCAGGCTCCGGGCGCGGGTGACCTCGGCGTCGAGCATCCGGCGCAGCGCCCGGAGATTCCCCAGACCGGTATGGTCGTCGACCAGGGTGAGCTCCTGGACTCGCTGGAAGTCGCGCGCGTTCTGGATGGCGATGGCGGCGAAGTCGGCGATGGCCATCACCGAGGCCAGGTCCTCCTCGCCGAAGCGGGGATCACCCTCCCCGTTGACCAGCTCGATCACCCCCAGCACCCGCCCCCGGAAGACCAGCGGCACCGCCAGCACCGAGCCGGTGTGGAAGGTGGTCAGCGCGTCGAACCGGGGAGAGAAGTCGGGCGCGCTCCGGACGTCGTCCACCAGCCGCGGCTTGCCGGTGCGGAAGGCAGTCCCGGCGATCCCCTCTCCCACCGCGATCCGCTCCGTCTTCAGGCGCTCGGCGCCGACGCCCACCGCGATCTCGAAGTACAGGGTGTCGGTCACGTCGTCGTGGAGGAGCAGCGACCAGTTGGCCGGACGCAGGAGAGTGGAGACCTTCTGCATCACCAGGCCGAGCACCTCCCGGCTCTCCAGGGTGGAAGTGAGCGCCTTGGCCAGTTCGTTGAACGCGGCCAGCTGGTCGACCGTGCGTCGCAGTGCGACCAGCAGCTCCGCCGCTTTCATGGCAGCGGAGGATGGCCAAGGCTGGGCGGCAAGGTCAAACTCCATCCATGGCTGTCCCGCCGGTTCTCGTCCTCGCCTCGGCCAGCCCCCGCCGCCGGGCCCTGCTCACCTCGCTCGGCCTTGCTGTCGAGATCGACCCCCCCGAGGTCGACGAGTCGCTCCACCCCGGCGAGGCTCCCGACCGGTACGTGCTCCGTCTGGCCATGGCCAAGGCGGAGACGGTGGCCCGGCGGCACCCCGGGCAGCTCGTCCTGGGCGCGGACACCGCGGTGGTGCAGGAGGGACGCGTGCTCGGCAAGCCGCGCTCCGCCGAGGAGGCGGTGCAGATGCTGAGCGGACTCGCCGGCCGCACGCACGCGGTGCTCACCGCGGTGGCGCTGGCCGGTGCGGCGAGCGCCCAGCGGCTGGTGGCGGCGGAGGTCACCTTTGCCCGGACCTCGCCCGAGGCGCTCCGCTGGTACGCCGCGACCGGCGAGCCGATGGACAAGGCCGGCGCCTACGGCGTGCAGGGCATCGGCGGGTTCCTGGTGGAGCGGCTGGTGGGGAGCCCCACCACGGTGGTGGGCCTTCCCCTGGCGGAGACGGTGGCCCTCCTCGAGGAGGCGCGCTTTCCCCTGCCCTGGGTGCGTCGATGAGCGAGGTCGCCCGCCGGCTGGAGCGGTTGCGGGCATCGCTCCGGGAGGCGTGCCGCGATGCCGGCCGGCCGGAGGACTCGGTGGAGCTGCTGGCGGTCAGCAAGCTCCAGCCGCTGGTGGCAATGCGCGAGGCCTACGCCGCCGGGGTGCGGGCCTTCGGCGAGAACTACGCCCAGGAGCTGCGGGACAAGTCGGCCGCGCTGGCCGACCTCCCCGGCATCCGCTGGCACGCCGTCGGCCCGCTGCAGACCAACAAGGCCAAGTACGTCGCCCGCTCGGCGCACGTCTTCCACGCCCTCGACCGCGCGGATGTGGCCGAGGAGCTCTCTCGCCGCCGCACCGGCGCGCCGCTGGAGGTGTACCTGGAGGTCAATGTCGGCGGAGAGGCGAGCAAGAGCGGCGTCGTGCCCGCGGAGGTCCCCGCGCTGGCGGAACGGGTCCGGCACCTGCCGGGCTTGCAGCTGGTGGGGCTGATGGCGATGCCTCCGCTCGGGCCGGACGCCGAGGAGAGCCGGCCCCACTTCCGGAAGCTGGCCGAGCTGGCGCGTGCCGAGGGGCTCGCCGGGCTCTCCATGGGCACCACCCACGACTACCGGGTGGCGATCGAGGAGGGGGCGACGGTGGTCCGGGTGGGCACCGCCCTCTTCGGCGAGCGCCCGGCGCCGGCTAGAGCTCCTTGAGCTTCAGCCGGCCCTCGTCGGTGATGCGGACCTTGTACTCCGCGCCGCAGTAGTTGCAGAACATCTCGTCCCCGTCCCGGAGCGGCATCTCCACCGGGTTGTTGGCGTTGCAGGACGGACAATCGAAGTCGGTGTACGCCCGTGGCCGACCCTCGCGGAGGTCTTCCTCTTCTGCGTTCTTGTCGATGGGCATGCTGGACTCCCGGGCATTCTACAGCCGGGACAGAGGAGGTGCCCGGTCGGGCAGCAGCCCGGCGCGCGGCGACCGCGCCTCTCCATCCACTTGGAGATAGAGTCGGGGAGGGACAAGTTTCGTCCCGGCCATGTCCCCGGTGTTCCTCGCTCTGGTCCTGGCAGCGGCCGCAGACGCGGGGGGCGGCGCCGTCTTCGGCCCGGGGGAGCAGATCACCTACCAGGTCTCGTGGCTCGGCCTCCACGCCGGCGAAGGCCAGGTGACGGTCGGGGCCGAGTCGCCCGAGCGACCCGGGCTGTGGCCGATCGTGACCATGGGCAAGAGCGACGTCGCGCTGTTCCCGATCAAGCAGAAAATCGTCGTCTGGTGGGATCCAGCCACCTCGCGCTCCCGGGAGCTCGACCTCTACGCCGAGGAGGGCAAGCACCGCTTCCGCAAGCGCATCGAGTTCCAGCCGGAGGCCTCCCACGCGCGGTACACCTACCTGGAGGAGGGCAAGCCGGCGCAGATCAAGGACCACACGGTATCGCCGGACGCCGTCGACGCGGCGGCGGCGGTGTTCAATCTCCGAACCCGGCGGCTGGCGGTGGGCGACGAGATCTCCTTTCCCATCGTCACCGGGCCCAAGGTCTTCCAGGGCCACGCCACCGTCCTGGAGAAGGTGAACATCGACACCCCGCTGGGGAACCGGCCGGTGGTGCTGGTGCGGCTGCGGACGGAATTCGCCGGAAAGCTCGCCGCCCGGGAGCTGCGGATGTGGTTCAGCGACGACCCGGCCCATGTGCCGATGCGGATGGAGGCGGACTTCGCCATCGGGCCGGTGGTGGTGGAGTGGACGGACTACCAGCCCGGGAAGGCGATCCGTCCCTCGTCGCTGGCAAGCGGCGGGGCTACCCTCCCCGGGAAACCGCCCTGAAGTGGGCACGCCGAGCGGCGGTCCCCGATGAATAACGTCCTCGGCACCACCGCGGATTGGCTTCGCCGCACCCTCCCCCACGCCCCGTCGCGGGAACGCCCCACCCACCGCAGCCTCTTCACCACCGCCCTCTGGCTGGGGTGCATCGGCTTCGGGGGCGGGATCAGCGTCCTCTCCCAGATCGACACCGAGGTGGTGAAGAGGCGCGGCTGGCTCACCCCGCGGGAGTTCGCCAACACCGTCACCGTCTCCCAGATGCTCCCCGGTGGAGCGGCGGCCAACGCCCTGGCCTACGTGGGGATGCGCTTCGGCGGCTGGACCGGAGCGTTGCTGGGGTATCTCGGCTTCGTCCTCCCCGGAGCGCTGAGCGTGGGCGTCCTCTCCTGGGTCTACGTCCGCTTCGGGACCGTGCCCTCTGCGGACCGGGCGCTGGCCGGACTCAACGCCGCGGTGGTGGGGATCATCGCCGCCATCACCCTGAAGATGGTGCGGGGGGCGATCCACCACGTCTGGCAGATGGGCATCGCCGCCGGGGCGCTCCTCCTCTCCGGGCTGGGGAGCGCCTCCCCGGCAGAAGTGGTGCTGCTCGGCATCTGCGCCGGCCTGGCAGTGGACTTCGGGGCCCGGCGGGCGCTGGCCCGGGCGCGGGACATGGTGTGGCCGAAACCACCGGCGGCACTCCCCGAGGAAGGCGCTCCCCTGGACGCTCCGGAGCGACGCCCACCGTCGGAGCCGCCCGCGGAGGCTCCCCCACCACCTGCTCCCACCACGCTCCGCATGCCGGCGTTGGTCGGGGTCGGCGCCGCCTTGCTGGCAGTGATGCACGCCACCGGCCTCGACGCCCGGCTGATCGAGATGGCGGTGGTCTACTTCCGGACCGGCCTCGGGGCGTATGGCGGCGGCTTCGCGATCATTCCTCACCTCCGCCAGATGGTGCACGCCCACGAGTGGATCACCGATCGGCAATTCGCCGATGCGGTGGCGATCGCCAAGGTGACGCCGGGGCCAGTGCTGCTCATGGCCACCTTCATCGGCTACCTCCAGAAGGGGCTGGCCGGGGCCGCGGTGGCGACGGTGGCGATCTTCACCGGACCGTTCCTCCTCCTGGTCTTCCTCGGCACCTGGCTCGACCGGGTTCGCTCCCGGCGCTGGGTGCGCTCGGCGCTGCGGGGACTCACCCCGGCGGTGGTGGGCCTGATGGCGGCGGCAGCCATCACCCTGGGGAGCAGCTTCGACAATGCCACGGTGGACGTGGGCATCGCCGCGGCGACCGCGCTCACTGCGGTGCGCTTCGAGGTGAACCCGGTGTGGCTGCTGGTGTTGGGCGGCCTGGCGCGGGTGGCCGTCTCGTTCCTCGGCGCGTAGAGCCGGCTATCCCGGAGCCCGCAGGCGGGCGGCAGCGAGGGCCAGCCGGCGCCGGAGTGAGCCGAGGCTCTCCTCCAGCGACTCCAGCGCCACCTGGGCCTGAGCGTCGTCGGCGGCCTCGATGAGCCCCAGCGGGGTGGGCCGGCTGGTGAGCAGCTCCTCCACCAGAGATTCCAGATGGGAGTGGAGCGCCTCCAGCCCACCGAGGGCGGAGCGCAGATCGTCCTCCACCAGCGCCGAGAGGACCCCACCGTCGCTGCGGGTGGACAGCGCCCGCCGGAGAGCCTCGCCGGCAGTGCGGGTGAGCGACTCCAGCGTGGGTTCGGTGGTGGCGAGATCGGCCATGCAGATGACGGTAGAAGGTCGCGGTTCGACGTCAAATTTTCCGCGGCGGCGAGAGTCCTCCCACCCGGACACACTCCCCACCGATGGCACGCGCTACCTGAGGGCGCGTCACCGCCTCCAGGGCGAAACGCTGGAGCTGCAGATCCGTTGTGGAGGGGTGCTCGCCTTTCGGCGGGCCAGCTAGATCAGGCCGCGGGCGCGACGGATCTGCTCGACGAGCTTGTTGTACTCGATGTCGAAGGCGGTGGTGCCTTCCGGGAGGTGCTTGAGCCTGGCCCGCGCCTCGCGGTCGATCTCCTCGTCGACGTCGAGGTGCTTCTTCATCACCGCGAAGATCTTTTGTCGCAAGGTGGTGTCGGCGGCGAAGACCTCCTCCACGTTGCGGCTGATGAGGAGGAACTCGATCATCTGGTTGACCACGTACTCGATGCCCTCGTCGCCCATCTTGAAGCCGCGGACGTCGGCCATCTCCCGCTTCACCTGGTTGAACTTGCTGTGGTCGTACCCACGGCGCTCCAGGGCCTCGCGGGTCGCCTGGTTCACCCGCTCCTCGTTGGTGAGGTACTCGCGCATGATGGCCGAGAGGTCCATCTCTGCATCGGCGATGCGCATCGGCTCGACCTCGATGTCCCCGTCCTGCATCAGCTGCTGGATCGTCTCGCGCGAGATGACGGGAATGACCTTCGGGTAAAGCCTCATAAGCCTTCCTGGACAGTCCTTTGTGGGTGGGCGAGCCCCCCGGGGCCCGCCTGCAAGGCGCCGACCGGCGCTGCTCACGTGGAGGCCCCCGCTATACAACACCGGGGGCTGGGCGCCGCAACGAAAACAAGGACTTTTTCGCATTCCCCCGGCGGGCAGGCGTTCAGCCGGTGCCATTCGGTCACGCGGAGCCAGCGACCGGGGACACCAGTGGGAGAGTCCCGTTGCCGATCAGTTCGGGCGCTTCCGGGGCGTCTTCACCGGACCAGGTCGCTCGCGGCGTTCCGGGTCCGGCTCGGGGGGAGTTTCACCCCGGCGCACCTCCCATGCCCGGACCTCGGCAGGGAGTCCGCCGGCCGGTCCAGTTCCGGCGGGTGGAACCGTTCCTCCGCCGGAAGGAGCCGAGCGTCGCTTGCGCCGCGCGGGCCGGGCAATCACCGAGAGGATCTTCCGGAGAAGCGTGTCGTCCTCGGCCCGGACGCTGTCCACGAAGGGATGGCTGCGGAGGTGCCCGATGATCGACTCGACCACCGAGAGGAATCCGCGGCCGGTCCCTCGAGGCGCGCCGCGGAGAAGCTGGACGTAGCGTCGCACCCTGGCGTCGAAACCCGAGTCCCCCATTTCCCGGCCGTGGCGGTCGACGCGACTCAGCGCGTCCTCCCGCAGCAATGCCTCGCGCATGATGGTGGCCACGTCGCGCTCCACGACGGCAACCCGGAGCGGCGACACCTGGATGTCCCGGTCGAGAACCAGCTGCAGCACCACCTCGGCTGCGACCTCCTCAACGACCTCGGGATCGATTCGCATCGCGTGGCCCCCGGCGCCGGGAACTCTACCGCTCACGCCCCGAGTCCTGAAAGCTCCGCGCCCGAACGGGTCAACCGGGGACGGATCGGCCCGAACGCTGGGCCGCACAGATCCATCCGGCGCGCCTCCGGCCTGGAGGCCGTCCTAGGGCCCGAGCGGACCGGCTCCGCTGACCGAATCCTCGGGACCGGCCCCGGCCTCGAGATGGCGCAACATCACCGCTCGCAGCTTCGCCCGGAGCTCGCCATCGCCGGCGAACACCTCCTCGACGTTGCGGCTGATGAGCAGGAACTCGACCATCTGATCGATGAGGTCGTCGATCCCTGCCTCGCCGGTCTTGAACCCCCGGACGTCCGCCATCTCGCGCTGCACGCGCTCGAAGGCGCTCTCGTCGAGGCCGCGACGGGCGAGCGCCTCCCGGGTCGCAGTGCTCACTCGCTCCTCGTTGGCGAGGTACTCCCGCATGATCGCCGAGAGGTCCATCTCCGCATCGGAGATGCGCATCGTCTCGATCTCCACGTCTCTGTCGACCATCAGGGCGGCGATGCTGTCGCGGGCGATGGAGGGGATGGCCTTCGGAGTGAGTCGCATTGGGTTGGGGAGACTATCGCGGACGCAGGAGCACGAGGGCCCCGGTTTCGATTTTGGGCGACGATTTTCGTCTGGGCGACGGCCGGCGGTCAGGACCGGCGCTTCCCGGGCTGGCGTCGCAGCATCGTTCCCCCACGGCGCAGCCTACTCCTCAGGCCGCGCCGTCGGGAGGGCCCTCGATGGCCGCCGCATCTTCCAGCGACGCTTCACGGACCGCGTCCCCGTCCACCTGCCCCTCGGCGACCTCCCGGCGCAGCTCGGCGTCGCTGGCGTGGAGGTGGGCGTGGATCCGCTCGGCCAGCGTGGTCCCCACCCCGGCCTCGGAGGCCAGCTCCTCGATGGACGCCTCGCGGATGCGCTTGAGTGACCCGAAGGCCCGAAGCAGCGCCCGCTTCCGGCCCTCCCCCACCCCGGGAATGTCCTCCAGCACACTCCGGAAGTTCCTCCGGCGCATGAGCTTCTGCTGGTAGGTGATCGCGAATCGGTGCGCCTCGTCGCGGAGCCGCATCAGCAGAAACAGCTCCGGCGAATTCTGGGGCAGCACCACCGGATCCTTCCGGTCGGGGAGAAACACCCGCTCCGGGCTCCGGGCGGTGGCCTCGGCCGCGTCGTCGGCTTCCAGGTCGCGGGACTTGGCCAGCCCCACCGCATCCAGCTGCACCCCCAGGTCCTTCATCGCCGCCCGGGCCGAGGCGAGCTGGCCCTTGCCGCCGTCGATGACCAGGAGATCGGGGAGCTCACCGGCGGCCATCCCCCGCTTGAGGCGCCGGGTCACCACCTCGTACATCGAGGCGAAGTCGTCCTGGGCCTGCACGCTCTTGATCCGGAAGCGGCGATAGCGGGAGCGATCCAGCTCGCCTTCGGTCATCGCCACCTGGCTGGCGACGATGTTCGCTCCCTGGAAGTGGGAGATGTCGAAGCACTCCATCCGCCGGGGAACCTTCGAGAGATGGAGCCTGTCTTGAAGGCGCTCCAGCACCAACTCCAGCTCGTCCTTGCTCCGCCGCTGGTCGACCAGCGCCTGGCGGGCGTTGGCAGTGCTCATCTCCACCAGCCGGAGCTTCTCTCCCCGCTGCGGCACCAGGACCCGGACCCGCTTCCCGCGCCGCTCGGTGAGCAGTTCCTGAAGCGTCTGCACCCCATCGTCGGGCCGGATCGGGAGCAGCACCTCGTCGGGAAGGACGTTGTCCTGGTCGTAGTAGAGGTTGACGAAGCTGGCGATCAGCTCGGCGTCGGGGAACTCCTGGCCGGTGAAGGGGAAGGCCTGTCCCCCGTTGAGCCGGCCCTGCCGGACGTAGACCACGTAGACCACCAGCCGGTCCGCCTCGCGGTGGTAGCCGAACACGTCCTGGTCGATCGGCTCGGTGGTGGCGATCTTCTGCCGCTCTAGCGAGCGCTCGATGGCGAAGAGCTGGTCGCGGAGCCGCGCCGCCTGCTCGAAGCGAAGGTCCTGCGCCGCGGCCTTCATCCGGAAGGTGAGCACGTCGAGTAGCTCCCGCCCTCGGCCCTGGAGGAAGAGGGCCACCTCCCGCACCGACTGGTCGTAGTCCTCCTTCGAGACGTCGTAGACGCACGGCGCCGGGCAGCGGCCGATCTGATGGAGGAGGCAGGGGCGCTTCCGGTGATGGAGGACGTGGTCGGAGCAGGTCCGGAGCTGGAAGTAGCGGTTGATGATCCGCAGCGTCTCCCGGATGCTGCTCGCCGAGGCATAGGGGCCGAAGTACATCGCCCCGTCGCGTTTGAAGTGGCGCACCACCTCCAGCCGTGGCCATTCCGCGGCCGGGTCCAGCCGAAGGCAGATGAAGTTCTTGTCGTCCTTGAGCAGGACGTTGAACCGGGGCTGGTGGCGCTTGATGAGCTCGTTCTCGAGGAGGAGCGCCTCCTTCTCGTTGCTCACCACGACCGTCTCCACGTCGCGGAGCACGCCCTCGAGGAAGGGGATGAAGGCCCGGGTGTCGCTGCTCCGCCCGAAGTAGGATCTCACCCGGCTGCGGAGGTTCACCGCCTTGCCGACGTAGATGACCTCCCCCCTGGCGTCCTTCATCAAGTAGACGCCCGGCCCGGTGGGGAGCCGCTCCAGCTTCTCCTCCAGCTCGCGGGCTGGCATCAGTTCCTCGACCGCACGAGTGCTAGCGCCGCTTCCTGCCCCGCCCGGAGGCCCTCCGCCTCGGCTGGGCACGCTCCTCCCGCTGCACTCCTCCCTCGAGGAGCGCCCGGGAGGGCGGCTTGAGCCCCAGATCCATGTCCTTGAGGATCAGGAGGCGGTCACGCAGCTCCGCCGCCCTCTCGAACTCCATCGCATCGGCGGCGCGGTGCATCTCCTCGGAGTGTTCGCGGATCAGCTGCTGGATCTGCGCTGCGGTGAGCAGCTCGTCCTCGGCGGCCCGGGGCAGCGCCGGGGACTCGGATCGGTAGAGCTGCTCGCTGAGGTCGAGGATCGCCTTCTTCACTCCCTGCGGGGTGATGTCGTGATCGCGGTTCCAGGCCTTCTGGAGGTCGCGCCGCCGCTGGGTCTCGTCCAGGGCGAGCTGCATCGAGTCGGTCATCTGATCGGCGTACATGATGACCCGCCCCTCCAGATTGCGCGACGCCCGGCCGATGGTCTGGATGAGGCTGACGTGGCTGCGGAGGAATCCCTCCTTGTCCGCGTCGAGGATGGCCACCAGCGACACCTCGGGGATGTCAAGGCCTTCCCGGAGGAGGTTGATCCCCACCAGCACGTCGAACTCGCCGCGACGGAGGTCGCGGATGATCGCCGTCCGCTCCAGGGCGTCGATGTCGGAATGGAGGTAGCGGACCTTCACCCCCACGTCGGCGAAGTACTCGGCCAGGTCCTCCGCCATCCGCTTGGTGAGGGTGGTGACCAGCACCCGCTCCTTCTTCCCGGCGCGGATCCGCACCTCCTCCAGGAGGTCCTCCACCTGGTTCCGGACCGGCCGCACCTCCACCTCGGGGTCGGTGAGCCCGGTGGGCCGGATGACCTGCTCCACCACCACTCCGTGGCTGCGCTGCAGCTCGTACTCCCCGGGCGTGGCACTGACGTAGAGCGCCTGGGGAACGAGGGCCTCGAACTCGTCGAACTTCAACGGCCGGTTGTCCATCGCGCTGGGGAGGCGGAACCCGTACTCGCTGAGCGTCTCCTTCCGGCTCCGGTCGCCGCGGTACATCGCCCCCAGCTGGGGCAGCGTCTGGTGGCTCTCGTCGAGCATCACCAGGAGGTTCTTCGGGTAGTAGTCGATCAGGCAGGGCGGCGGCTCACCGGCGGCACGGCCCGAGAGGTGGCGGCTGTAGTTCTCGATGCCGTTGCAGAACCCCACCTGCTCGATCATCTCCAGATCGTAGAGCGTCCGCTCCTCCAGCCGCTGGGCCTCTAGGAGCTTGCCGTGGGCGCGGAAGTACTGGAGGCGCTCCCGCAGCTCCTCCCGGATGTCACGCACTGCCCGGGCCCGCTGCTCCTCCTCGGTGACGTAGTGGCTGGCCGGGAAGATGACGATCTTCTCCACCGCGGCGATTGACTGCCCCCGAAGCGGATCGAACTCGGTGATCCGCTCCACGGTGTCCCCGAAGAACTCGATCCGTACCGCCCGCTCCTCGTGGTAGGCGGGGAACACCTCAATCGTATCGCCCCGCACCCGGAAGGTGCCGCGGTGAAAGTCGAGGTCGTTGCGGGTGTACTGCGCGTCCACCAGCCGTCGCATCAGCACGTCCCGGCCCAGCTCCATGCCCTTCTGGGCGGTGGCGGCCAGGGCCACGTACGCTCGAGCGGTTCCCAGGCCGTAGATGCAGGACACCGAGGCGACGATCAGCACGTCGTCGCGGGTGCGGAGCGAGTGGGTGGCCGAGTGGCGCATCCGCTCGATCTCGTCGTTGATGAAGGAATCCTTCTCGATGTACGTGTCCGAGGAAGGGACGTAGGCCTCGGGCTGGTAGTAGTCGTAGTAGCTGATGAAGTACTCCACCGCGTTCCGGGGGAAGAGCTCCTTGAACTCCCCGTAGAGCTGGGCGGCCAGGGTCTTGTTGTGGGCGATGACCAGCGTCGGGCGCTGCACGGCCGCCACCACATTGGCCATGGTGAAGGTCTTCCCCGAGCCGGTCACCCCGAGCAGGGTCTGGTGGGTGTCCCCGCGGAGCACGCCCTCCACCAGCTCGGCGATGGCCCGCGGCTGGTCGCCCTGCGGCTTGTAGTCGGTGACGAGCTCGAACCCGGCCATGGCAAGGGAGAGAAGCTAACGCAGCCTCTCAGCGCCCGCTGGCCGGCATCGCGCTCCGGGTGGACTCCTGGCGACGGACCGCCTCCAGCGCCTGCCGCCGAATGGCCTCGAACTCGTCGCCCGGGGTCCAGGCCGGCATCCGGTCCGCCATGGCGGTGCTGTACCCGAGGCTGAACTGCAGGCGGGCATCCTCCACCGCGCCGGAGAGGTCCCAATCGGGGGTCAGCTCGTCGGAGGGCTGGTGGTAGCGGGTCTCCTCCCAGGTCTCGCGCTTCTCGCGTCCCCAGCCTGCCGGACGACCGCGGTAATCCAGCCCGCTCTCGAAGTAGGCCGCCGGCACGCCCACCTTGGCGAAGCTGAACTGGTCGCTCCGGTAGAAGTACCCCCTGTCTGGCAGTTGATCTCCCTGCAGGACCCGCCCCTGCTTCCGGGCCAGGGCGGCGAGGGTGGCGTCGAGGTCGGTCTTCCCCAGCCCGATGACGGTGACGTCCCGGGTGCGCCCGAAGACGTTGGCCCCGTCGATGTTGATGTCCACCGCGATCCGCCCCACCGGTACCGGGGGATGCCGGACCAGGTACTCCGAGCCGAGCAGCCCTTGCTCCTCGGCGGCCACGGCGGCGAAGAGGATGGTCCGGCGAGGGGCGCGGGGCAGCGCGGCGTAGGCCCGGGCGACGGAGAGCATCAGCGCCACGCCGGAGGCGTTGTCCTCGGCGCCGTTGTAAACGGCGTCCTCGCCCGGCCGGGCATCGCTGCGCATCCCCAGATGGTCATGGTGGGCGGTGTAGAGCACCACCTCCGAGGAGAGCCGACGGTCGCTGCCGGGCAGCAGGGCCAGCACGTTGGCGGTGCGAGTCCGTTCCACCCGGCTGTCGAACGTGGTGTCGAGGGTCACCCCCAGCGGCACGGGGCGGAAATCGCGGCGATTGGCCGCGCGAACGAGCACATCGAGGTCCTTGCCGCTCAGGCCCATCACCCGGCGGCAGGCCTCCTCGGTGATCCACCCCCGCAAGGGTACCCGGCGATCGGTGGTGGGCAGGGAGTACTGGGGGCCGGTCCAGGAGCTCTGCACCACCTGCCACGGGTACCCGGCGCTGTGCTGGGTGTGGAGGAGGATCGCCCCGGCCGCGCCGGCCCGCGCCGCGCTCTCGTACTTGTAGTCCCAGCGGCCGTAGTAGAGGCGCGTCCGGCCGGCGAACAGCGCCGGATCGTCTTCCGGGTCGTTGTTGAGCATCAGCAGGACCTTTCCC
>Ga0307472_100000577_pt1 | contig 13072 bp, 11 predicted proteins | sample atmos_gasesAM5C__2_FD_204582 | JGI IMG/M metagenome (GOLD analysis project Ga0307472, IMG submission 204582) | Hardwood forest soil microbial communities from Morgan-Monroe State Forest, Indiana, United States - atmos_gasesAM5C_05 | ecosystem: Environmental > Terrestrial > Soil > Temperate...
TGCGCACTCGCTGTGTTTTCTAACGTTGCGCCTTCGGCCCGGGCCTGGGGCTGCAAGGGCCATCAAACCGTCGCGCTCATCGCGGAGAAACATTTGACGCCCGAGGCGCGGCAGTTGGTGGAGAAGCTGCTCAGTGAAAACCCCGTCGACCCGAAGCTGAAGCGCTATTGCGGCAACGCGACTCCGGACTTGATGGTGGATGCTTCCACGTGGCCGGACGATGTGCGGAACGAGCGGCACAATGGTCCGTTGCATTACATCGACATTCCGCGCGGAAAGCACAAAGGCTCGCTCGAGGAATACTGCGGCACGGACGGATGCGTAACGCGAGCGATCGAGGAGCAGCGCGCGATTTTGAAAGATAAGTCGGCGGATCCGGCAAAGCGTGCCGAGGCGATCCGGTATCTCGTCCATTTTGTCGGCGACATGCACCAGCCGCTGCACGCTATCAACAACGGCGACAATGGCGGAAACTGCGTTCCAGTCAAATATCTTCATCACGAACCCCTTCCCAATGCGTTGCATCCCGAGCGGGAAGATTACTCGCCGAATCTGCATCAGATTTGGGATACGGAAATTGTCGAACGCGACATGGAAATATCGAATCCCCACCGCTATGCGGACGAGCTTGATGAGAAATTCCGCGCCGAAAGCGCATCATGGGAAGCGGCAGGCATTCATGTGGACAACTGGGCTTGGGAAGTCCACGAGCGAGCGGAAACCGAGGTTTATGACCCGTTTTCCGTGAAAATTGGGATTGAACCCGATGTGAAGCCAAAAGGCTGCTCAGATAACAATCACGTCGGGAAACGCCAGTTTGAGAAGCATTTAACCGTGGACGAAACCTACCAGAGCCGAGCGGCCAAGACCGCGGGAAAGGGCCTTGCTGAAGCGGGCGTACGGCTGGCAATGATCCTCAACGAAGCCGCGAAGTCGAATCCTTAGCAGGCGGGTGAGATGCGTTGGCTGGCGGCGCTTCTGCTCTTACAGGCGTAGGGCCGAGCGACTTGATGAAACTGACGAGCTGCCACCGCTGCGGCTCCGGAAGTTTCGACCAAACGGGCATTCCCTTTCGAACAACGCCGTTCGTTAAGATCCAGAAAATCGCGCCAGGTTCCGCGTTTTGAATTTCAGCAGCGCGCAGGCTCGGCCCTTTCTTGCCGCCCTCCGCATTGTCGCCATGGCATTCCGCACAGCGCTGTTGGAACAAGATACGGCCCGCTGCAACAGCGTCGGGATCTTTCTCCAGCGGGTTGCGTTTGGCTCGCGCCTTTTCCGGGGCTTTGCGAATTTCAGAATACTCGGTATCTGCTTGGCTCTCTGTCTCTGATGCGAAGTTAGCACTCTGTCGCGTTTCTCCGGTTGAAAGAAAACAAACGCCAATCAAAAGCGGCAAAAGCAAAATGCCAAAAGTCCGCGCGCTCATTCGCGCCCTCGGAAGAGGCGGCCGACCATCGAACCGAACCCGCTGATTTCCCGCGACACGCCCCACCGCAAAAGAAACTGGTGGCTATTGTCGTTCAGGCCAAAACCGGGAGAGATTCGCAGCGTCCAGCCGGAAGGCAGATTCCAGCCAAGGACTGGGGCAGCGTAATGCGAAGTATCGCGCAAGCCGAAATGATAGCGATCACCAAGCCCGCCGTACATTTCGATGCCCGCAATGAAATTCTGCGGACAGAGGGCGCAGCGTTTTGCGGAGGCCTTAAGAGCCAGGGGGCGGCTGGCGCCGAGGGCGTATCCAAATTCCCAGGGCTCGTTGGAGAGACTCTTGGCGGCAAGAGTGTTTTGCGTGAAGTTCCAGCCCTTGAAGGTGCTGGAAAGGATGAGCTTGAGCTCCATCTCGTTGATGATTTCTTGCCGGGCTACGGAATTCGGCGTGAGAAAATCCGCCTCCACATCGTGCCCTTCGCCTTCTTTCAGAATCTTGTCGGCTCCGTTTTTGCGTTCGTATTCCACGTACAAGATGGGGTTGATGAAGTGCTCCCGTTTGAGCGGCCGGAAGCGGTTCTCCCAGCGAATCCCCGTGAAAATGGTGCTGTTACCAAAGGTGGTTTGGCCGTCGAGATAAAACTCGGTGGTCCACCAGGCCGTGGCGCCGTATTCGAATTCCATCCAATATGCATGAAAGTCGTTGCCGCCGCGCTGTGTGCCGAAAGTTGAGTAATACTCGACCTCGAGGTTCCCGGGCTCCTCGAGATAGTGGTCGTACGCGACGAAGTACGGATTCTCCTGAGCCTCCGCGGAATGGGGAAGAGAAAGTGTGGCCAGAACAAGGAAAGAAACCAGAAGCAAACCCCTGTAAATGAACACGGTCCCAAGCGTCTCCTTGCAAATAATTTGCAACTAGATATAAGACTAAACTAGTCCGGATTCTTTGACAAGGCCATTCTCGCGGAAGAAAAAGCGGTGTTTCAGCGTGGTTCAGGTAGTGCCCCCCAAGTGGTTACTTTCTGGTGTCTTCTCTCGCGGCCAAGGCTTGCCCTACCAAGCAAACTTGATAAACTGCCTCGGTCAGGATGCGAAAACGCTCGCATCACCAAGCTTGCCTGCGGGCCCGATCCTCTCGCCAGCAGGAATTGCCCTTCCCAACGAACGTCCTCCCCGTTCTGAAAGACACAAACTATTTGATGGCTCATCGACCGGCCCTTGAGCATCTGCTGGTGGCTCTTCTGAAGTCCTCAGAGGATGCGGTGCTTACCGTTTCCCCCCAGGGAGGCATTGAGACCTGGAGCGCGGGGGCAGAGCGCCTTTATGGCTACGCAGAAGAGGAGATGATTGGCCAATCCCTGCGCCGCCTTCTGCCCGTTTATGAGTCGCCCCAATTGGAATCCTTTCTGTCTGCATCCAATAGCCAAGGTGACCGGATGGAGGTGGGAGAGCGACTGCATAAGAATGGCTCGAGAGTTCTTGTGGCGGTTCGTCGCAGTGTGATTCGAGGTGAGCGGGGCGAAGCAGAAGGAATCCTCGAAATGGCCCAGGCCCTCGATCCTCACGAGGCATTCTGGTCGCCGGAAGAGGCTCCTCTTAGCTTGCTGATGAATCAAGTGCCTGGGCTCCTATGGACCACGGATCGGAAACTGCGCATCTCCGCGCACTGGGGCATCGGTGTGCCGGCGTCAAAAATTCGCCCGCGGGCCCTCGTCGGACGAGACGTTCGTGAGCTTCTGAGAGCCGCCGACCCGCACGCCACGCCCATCACTGAGCACTATTCTGCGTTGCAAGGAGACGTCTCCCACTTTGAATATGCCTGGAGAGGCGCCATGCTGGAGATACGGGTGGGGCCCTTGCGGTCCGCTTCCGGCCAAATCATCGGATGCCTGGGCGCTGCTGTGGACGTCACTGACCGCAAAAAGTCGGAGGAACAAGCTCTCTATCAGGCGCGCCACGACGGGCTGACGGGTTTGGCCAACTACCGAGAGTTCATGGACCGGTTCGAGGCGGAAGTGCGCCGCGCCGACCGCAGTCATCACTTCTTTGCGCTTTTGCTTCTGGATCTGGATCAACTCAAACGCATCAACGATCTTCATGGCCACCTGGCCGGGAACCGTTCGCTTCGCCGGCTCGCGGCGGTCATGAAGGAACATTGCCGGGCGACAGATTTGGCCGCGCGCTATGGTGGCGACGAATTTGCCGTGCTGCTGATCGACTCTGACCGGGGGATGGCGGAACATGTTGCCCAACGCATCGAGCAGCGCCTGTGCTCCGACCTCGAGAAGCCAATGCTCAGTGTCAGTATCGGAATTGGGGTTTATCCCGATGACGGAAGAACCCCTGCGGAAATTATTGAGGCCGCAGACCAGCGCCTCTACCGCCGCAAGAAAAACTCAACCGAACGAAGCCTCTCTGTTCCCTGATGGAGTTGCAATCCTCCGCGGGCTTTATGCTTGCCGGTCTTGCCGAAGGAAGCGGCTTTATTGGATGGCCACGTCGGTTCGAGTGGTGAACGTAAGCCTGGTCTCGGCGGGAAACTCAATATCCTTCTTTCCCGTGGCTGCCGCACCCGCCGTACCAGCTCCCGCTCCCGCAGCCGCCCCGATAGCTGCGCCCTTGCCGCCACCCGCTAGAGCCCCAATCGCCGCGCCTCCGGCTGCTCCTCCACCGATGAACCCGGCGTCCCGCTTGCCCTTGCCCTTCTCGGTTCTTCCGGCGGAGCTAGTGGCGAAGGTGTAAGCTTTGCCCTTCACCGTCACGCTGACAAGGTGCAGGTACAGCTTTGCTGGTGTTGAAAGCCGCCCGGATGCCTGCACGCCACTTATAGTTAGTTTGACCGCTGATCCCTTCGGGATTACAACTTTGCCGCCCGCAGTTACATCCTTGGCCACCGAGCCGGTTACAGGCTGCCCCACTTTGGCGTTCTTCGAACTGACGGCTTGATCGGTGAATACGGTAATCGCTGTGCCCTTCGGAACGGTCCCGCCAGCTCTCAACAGTCCCGGCAACAAGGCAAAAAAGAGAAAAACAAAAATAGAGCGAACGCGTAAGTTCATCTCCGTCACCTCCGCTTGAGGATCGCAGCTATTGAGAAAGTTTAGCAGAGGGAACAGCCAAAGCCCCGAGAAGTCGCGCGCCGGGCACTAAAGATGAAACACCAGATCATCGGAATCAAAGGATTTCGACTCCATATAGAGATTGTCAATCAGCCTCGTTTTGCCGATGAACACAGCGAGAAGGATGTAGCAGGCCTTGCTGACGCGTACGACCGGCTCGAAGCACTCACCATCCACAATTTCCGCGTAATCCACGTTCGCCAGGCGCTCCTTACCCAGTGTGCGATGAAGTGCGTCTTTCAACTGCAGCGTGTCGCGGACTCCGCGGGCAAGTTCACTCTTGGCGGCTTCCAGTGCTCGATATAAAGCGGTCGCGGCTTTGCGTTCTTCCGGGTTTAAGTAGACGTTGCGCGAAGAAAGCGCCAATCCGTCCGGCTCCCGCATGATGGGGCAAACCACAATCTCAGCATCCAAGTTGAGGTCGCGCGCCATCTGCGTGATAAGCCTCGCCTGTTGCGCGTCCTTTCTCCCGAAATACGCGCGATGCGGCTGCACGATTTGCAGGAGCTTCATCACCACCGTCGCAACGCCGCGAAAGTGCCCGGGCCTCGATCGCCCTTCGAGCCGCTCACTTAGACCTTCCACGTGGACGTAAGTCGAGAAATCCTTCGGATAGATTTCCCCGGCATCGGGAGCGAACAAGGCATCCACGCCGGCCTGCTTTAGTTTTTCACTGTCGCTCTCAAACGCCCTCGGGTATTTCGCAAAATCTTCATTCGGGCCGAATTGTTTGGGATTGACAAAAACGGAGGCAATGAGCGGCGAACATTCCTTTTTCGCTCGAGCGATCAGGGACAGGTGGCCTTCGTGCAGCGCTCCCATCGTTGGAACAAGACCGATAATGTGGCTCTCCGCGCGAGCCTGCCGCGCCATCTCCTTCATCCACGCGATCGTTCGGATCGTTTCCACGAAAAGGGAAAAAAACTATGCCGCCACTGGCCGCTCGCGGTAAAAATGCATCAAGTCCGTCAAAATAGGCTCGGCGCCAAGTTGACGCAAAAGCGTGGTCACCTGGCCGCGGTGATACGTTCCATGGTTCACCAGGTGCTGCATCGATTGCCAAAGCGGATTTTTGTATACGCCGAACTTCAACGTTTTGTATTCCATCACCCGATTGAGGTCCGCCTGAGTGAGCCCGCGCACGAAGTTCATTAGCCGGGGCTCGAACTCGTTCCACCGGGCTTGCAAGCTGGCGACATCATGGAACTGCGTGGCGTCCGGCAGCGAAGATGGAGAACGGCCCTGAAAACGTTCGAGCCAAAGCCATTCGGCACCGTAAATATGCGCCAGTGTGTCGCGAACCGAGGCAAAGCTCGAGCCCAGCGGCTTTACGAACTGATCCACAGCGAGCTTCGAAGCCGCTTGCATTTGCCTGTGGTTCGCCCAACTATTGTAGTCATAGAGTGTGCGCATTCCTTCAGGTGTCATGACCCGCTCCTTTGCGGAAAAGAAATTGCCGCAGCGCTTCGCTCACAAAAGGATGGTTTTGCGAAGCGAGGGTTTTCCCTTTTTTTTTCTACCAGTCACCGTCAGTATTGACGGACGCTTCTTTCTCTTCGTCTTTCAACATTCTTGCGGCATGGTAGGATTCGCCATCCGACGGGAACGTCTCCACTCTCACATCGTCACAGTATTCGCGTACGGCATCGGAAATGATTCTCCCCACATCGGCGTATTGCCGCGCGAATTTCGGCACTGGGTGAAAGGTCAGCCCCAGGATGTCATGCAGCACCAGGATCTGGCCGTCGCAATCCGGCCCTGCTCCGATTCCGATCGTGGGAATGCGCAATTCACGCGTAATCTGCGCCGCCAGTTCGCGCGGCACCGCTTCCAGCACCACGGCAAACGCGCCGGCGGCTTCCACCGCTCGCGCATCGCGGATCAGGTGTTCCGCGGCATCCCGCGTTTTCCCTTGCACGCGGTAACCGCCTAGCGCATTCACCGACTGCGGCGTCAAGCCGACGTGGCCCATCACGGGAATTTCCGCTTCCGTGAGCCGCGCAATCAGCTCCAACCGCCGCTCTCCGCCTTCCACTTTTACCGCTTCCGCCCCGGCTTCTTTCACAAACCGTACCGCATTGCGGAGCGACTCCGCCGTATCCGTGTGATAGCTGCCGAACGGCATGTCAGACACGACCAGCGCGCGCCTCGTGCCGCGTCGCACTGCCCTTGTGTGGTGCAGCATGTCCTCGAGGGTCACGGGAAGCGTGCTTTCATGACCCAGCACCACCATGCTGAGGGAATCGCCGACGAGAATCACGTCAACGCCGGCTTCATCGAGCAGCCGCGCCGTCGGATAGTCGTATGCGGTTAAGCACACAATCTTTTCTGATTTGGAATGGAGTCCCGCAGCTTGACCTTTGCGCTGCAGGAGATCGGGCACGGTGATTTTGCCGTTCCCAGGATTAGGAACAACACTCATCTTGGCCTCCGGTGCCGCTCCTTAACTTTAGGATGCAGCCCTGTACCTTTAATGGACATGGGTAGGATAACAAAGTGCGATTCGAAGGGCAAAATTTCGATTGACAACGCCATCTGCTTTGCCGTACAAAGTACTTCATGGAGGTTTCCATATATCACTCTGCAAGCTCGCCCAAGCTATCTGTCCTCGCTGTTTCGGAATGGCTGCTTGTTTTGCCTGCCACGCTTTTTCTCGGAGCCCCCGTACTGAGGCAGCTTCAGCCCCGTCAATTTGAGCCGGCTACGGACTGAGGTGATTTGCAAATCCTCAAGTCTTCAGCGGCGCTTGCGCGCGCCCCTTCCACTGGCCGCCACGACCGAGCCAATATCGTACCGCCGAAAGGCAAGTCGCATAACTGTAGAAGAGCGCGGCGATGGGCAGCGTTAGAGCCCAAGGCCAGGATAGACCGTAAAACTTCACCGTAACCGCAAAGGTCGCCGCCATCATGGCGATGGTCGTATCCACGGCCAGCCACGCTTCTCCCGGAAAAGCAAAAAAAAGAACCCAGGGAAGCAAGTAGGTTGCAAAGAGGCCTGCCAATGCACCCAGCAGCACCAGAAAGGAATAACGCAACTGCGTAAACGCGACGCGCGCAATCAAATCACGAATTCCCCCGAAGCTGTTGTAGCAACGGAGGCTCACGCTCAAGCGAGTCAGCCCCAGCCGGATTTTTCCACCACTTTGTTTCACGGCGCGCGCAATGGCGCAATCTTCTATGACTTCACTGCTAACGGCCACCATGCCGCCAATTCGCTCTAAAGCAGAGCGTCGCAGCAAAATGCAGCCCCCGGCCGCAGCCGCAGCGCGGGACTTTGGATCTATGACCCAGTTCGGCGGATAGACCGTCAGGAAAAAATAAAGAAAAGCAGGAATCAACAATCGTTCGGGAAAAGTTTGCGCGCGCAGCAATACCATGAGCGACGCGAGGTCGAGAGAATCTCTTTCCGCCTGGCAGACCAAACGCCGCAGCGTATCCGGGGCATGCGTGATGTCGGCATCCGTAAACCAGAAATAGTCTGGCGCTCTTTTCGTGGCCTCTGCAATTCCTTCGTTCATTGCCCAAACTTTTCCGGTCCAGCCAGGAGGAAGCTCTCTTGCAGAATGAATGGAGATTCTCCCACTCGCGTTGGACTCGTCGGAAGCGCTGCGCGCAAGATCCGCGGTGCCATCGTCGCTGTGGTCATCTACGACAATCGCGAAGAACTCGCCAGGATAGTCTTGCTTCGCGACGGAGGTGACGGCGCGTCCGATCGTTTCCGCCTCATTGCGTGCGGGAATGATGGCCACGACGCGAGGCCATTGTTTCAGAGGCTTGAGCTCAACGGTCTCTTCGTGGACTTGCCAGAAATTTCCTCGGGCGAAGAAGAGATACAGCCAAATTGCGAGCGGAAGGACGGCTATAAAACTCGGATACAGAGGCACGCGCTATTGTGCAACAAGCCGGCGAGCAGAGCTATGCGAGATCTTCCTTGCGAATCGGCAACCGGCGCAGGCGCTTGCCGGTGGCAGCGAAGATTGCATTGCAGACCGCGGGTGTCACGACTGGCAATCCGGGCTCGCCGATGCCGGTGGGATCTTCCTTGCTCATCACCACGTGCACTTCGGTGAGCGGAGTCTCGTTGATGCGTGGCATGCTGTAGTCGTTGAAGTTGGATTGCTCGACGCGCCCATCCTTGATGGTAATAGCGTCGTGCAACGCGGCGGAGAGGCCATAGATCGCCGCGCTTTCGATTTGCGCGCGCACCCCGTCGGGATTGATGGGTCGGCCGCAATCCACGGCGTAGACGAGGCGGTGGATTCTTACGGCGCCGTTCTGGACGCTGGCTTCCGCGACGGCGGCAGTGTAGGAATTGAAGGAATAGAACGTGGCGATGCCGCGTCCCTGACCCTTCGGCAGCGGCTTACCCCAGCCGGCTTTTTCGGCCGCAAGTGTCAAAACGCCCTTGAGCCGCGCGGTGTCGAGGGGCGGCTCTTTTTCGCCTTGAAACATTGGAATCTTGCGATCGTTGCCGATGATCTTCAGGCGAAACGCGAGTGGATCTTGACCCGCGGCGGCGGCGAGCTCGTCGATAAAGCTCTCAACCACAAAGCCGCTGCTGGAATGTTCGACGGAGCGCCACCAGGCGCGCGGGACGCTCGCTTCCGCATGGGTGTACTCCAAGCGCAGATTCGGTGTGACATAAGGAATCGTGGCGCCGCTGCCAAATTCTCCAAGGCCCGGATCGTCCATGCCTTTCTCGCTCCACTTTGCCGCGATGGAGGTGGAAGTCTGGAAATGCTTCCAGGCCGCCAGATTCCCGTTGGCATCGAGCGCGCCCTGCATCTTGTGATAAGAAGCCGGCCGGTAAAAACCATGCTGCATGTCGTCTTCGCGCGTCCACAGAACCATGACGGGTTTGCCCGCGGACTTGGCGGCCACCTGCGCCGCCTCCATTACGAAGTCAGCCTGGTAGCGGCGGCCGAATCCACCGCCCATGAGCGTCGTGTTGACGATGACTTTTTCGGGCGGGAGCTTGGCTGCTTCGGCGATGACTGCTTGGGCCCATTGCGGCGCCTGCGTGGGAATCCACGCTTCAGCGCCGTCCGGTCGAATTTGAACGGTGCAGTTCATCGGTTCCATGCAGGCATGGGCGGCGAAGGGGAACTCGTAAGTGGCTTCGAGCTTCTTGGCGCCGGCGGAGGCGAGCGCGGAATCCGCGTCACCCTCGTTACGGAGGACGTTTCCGCCTTTTGCCGCATTTGCCAGGAACTGCTTGTGCAGTTCTTCCGAAGACTCCTTCACCGCGGGGCCCTCGTCCCACTTCACTTCAAGAGCGTTGCGGCCCCGCATAGCGGCCCAGGAATTGTCGGCGAGCACAGCGACGCCGCCAGTAGTGGAAGCGCCGCGGCCTTTGGTCTCAAAGGGGATGACGTCGCGCACGCCGGGGACCGCTTTCGCTTTGGCAGCGTCAAACGAAACCAGCGTCCCGCCAAAGACGGGGCAGCGTGCCACCACCGCCACGAGCAATCCCGGTGGGCGCGAGTCGATACCGAATTTTGCCGCGCCGGTGACCTTGAGTCGGGATTCAAAACGATGCGTGTCGTGCCCAACAACCGTGAAATCGTTGGAGTTTTTGAGTGGGACGGTGTTGAGGTTGGGAATCGGAAGCTTCGCGGCGCTTTCGACGAGTTCGCCATACCGGAAGGAGCGTTCTGGATGACCGTGGACGACATAACCATCCTTGGCCTTGCAGGTGTCCGCGCCAACTTCCCACTTTTTCGCTGCAGCCGCGATGAGCATTTCGCGCGCGGCAGCGCCAGCCCGCCGCAAGGGCAGCCAGGAGCCGGCAACGCTGCCGCTCCCTCCTGTCCCCAAGTCATACACCTTCGGATTCGTGGCCGCTTGCTCGACATGTACCTGCTTCCAATCCACGCACAGCTCTTCCGCGAGAATCATCGGCAGGGACGTGTAGACGCCCTGGCCCATCTCGGACTTGCCGAGAACCAGCGTGACCCGGTTGTCGGGTGTGATGCGCACCCACGCATCAAAAGGATTAGGAGTCTTTTTTTCCTGCTCCTCCGCCTGATCGGCGAACGCCGCCGGCGACAGGTGGAAGCCAATGACGAGCGCGGCTCCACCCGCGGCACCGGTCTTCAGGAATTCACGGCGGTTTACAACGGAAGCAGTAGCCATGGGACACCTCAAAACGAATCGTGAAAGAGCCGTTTGGAAAAGTTATGCCGCGGAATGCGCCTTACCTGCCATCGAGGACGCAGCCCGATGGATAGCCTTGCGAATGCGCTGGTAGGTGCCGCAGCGGCAGATGTTGCCGCTCATGGCATCGTTAATGTCAGCGTCGGAGGGGTTGGGCTTCTTGGAGAGCAGCGCTGCCGCAGACATGATTTGCCCGGACTGGCAATAGCCACACTGCGGAACATCTTCTTCCATCCAGGCTTTCTGCACCGGATGGCTTCCATCCGCGGAGAGTCCTTCGATGGTGGTCACTTTCTTCCCGGCCACACCCGAAATCGGCGTGATGCAGGAACGCGTCGCCTCGCCGTTGATATGCACGGTACACGCGCCGCAAAGCGCCATGCCGCAGCCAAATTTCGTGCCGGTCATATTCAGGGTGTCGCGAAGCACCCAAAGGAGAGGCATATCTGGGCTAACATCTACGGACTGGGACTTGCCGTTCAAGGTAAAGCTGATAGCCATGGGGACCTCCTAAGCAGGCGATTATCCTACAACACTTTGCGTTTGGATGAAAATACGCATAATACTGCCCTCAAGCCGCGTTCAGATCGGCCGCGCTGATCGGCAAGCGGCGGACGCGTTTGCCGGTGGCGGCGAAAACTGCATTGGCCACAGCAGGGGCCACAAGAGGCACCGGCTGTTCGCCCAATCCGGAAGGCGGAACGGTGCTGGGTAGAACGTGAACGTTAACTTGCGTGCTGTCCTTTATGCGCAACACCGCGGAGTCGGCGAAATTGGTCAGAAGCGACTGGCCTTTGGCAAAGCGCACTCCACCTTTCAGGACCGCAGCAAGACCCCAGGCAACTGCGCTTTCTACTTGACCTTCGATGCCGAGAAGGTTCAAGGGTTGGCCCACGTCAAGAACGCATACGATGCGGTCCACACGAAAGTCGCCGCCTCCGCCCACGGAAACATAAGCGATTTGCGCCATGTGCGTTGCACCATGGTAGATGTTGCAGGCAAAACCGCGTCCGGTGCGCCGACCCGCGATTGGGGGCAGCGGCTCGTTCCATTTGGAAATTTCGCGTGCGGCCTCCAGGAGATGCAGCAATCGAGGGCGATCCAGTTTGAGCTCATCGCCTAGAGCTACGACATTAACAGGCTTCAAGAGCTCCATGCGCAAAGTGATGGGATCGACTTCCATGCGCTGCGCCAATTCATCGATGAAGCACTCGCGCCCAAACACGGTGCCAGGATACTCCACCGACCGCCAAGGTCCCGTGGGGACCGGACTTTCAACCGGGGAGTAGTCCACAGTGAGTTCTCCGAAGTTATAAGGATTGTCGTAGCCTCCCCACGGGGTCCAGTCTTCTGCATAACTTGCCGCAGTCGGCGGCGAATCGGGCGGGTAGATGCTGAGGTCACTGCTTGCAATGCGATGAAGCAGCGCTACGGGGCGCTTATCCGGGCCGAGCTTTGCGACAAATCGATTAAACGACGCCGGATTAAAGTGTCCGTAGCGCATGTCATCTTCCCGTGTCCATAGCAATTGCACGGGATAGTTGACGGACTTGGCGATTTCCACGGCTTCTTGTACATAATCCGTGAACAAACGCCTGCCAAAACCCCCGCCCATGAGCGTTACGCGAACCGTGACACTCTCGGGCGATATCCCGAGGAGTTTGGCGGCCTTGTGCTGCGCCTCTTCCGGAGCCTGCGTGGGCGCCCAGATCTCGCATTTGCCTCCCTTTACATGAGCGGTGCAATTCATTGGCTCAAGCGGAGCGTGTACTTGATAGGGCCATTCGTAAGACGCCTCGAAAACCTCATATGCCTGCGGCGCCGACGGACCATCGTGGCGGACTATGAATCCTTCGGTAGCCGTCGCATGGCGGAGTTTTTGGTAATGGTCGTCAGAGCTGAATGCTTCACCCGACCCTTTCTCCCATACGACCTGGAGAGAATCGCGCGCTCGCTGAGCGGACCAAGCGCTGTCCGCCGTAATCGCAATTCCTGCGGCATACCCTGAGGAAACTGGGACGATGTCGCGCACGCCCGGAAGGTTCTTGACAGCATCTGCGTTCCAAGACTTCACTGTTGCGCCGAAGCACGGCGGCTTGGCGATTACCGCATACTTCATCCCAGGTAGGCGCACATCCAAGCCGTATTCGGCGCGGCCAGTTACGTGGTCCAATGCGTCGATTCGGCGATGCCTGCCACCAATCAAGCGAAAATCTTTAGAGTTTAGAGGAACTTCCTTGGGAACCGGCAGAACGGCAGCGGAAGATGCAAGAGAACCGTAATTAACTCGGCGGCCGGTTGGGATATGGAGAACCGTGCCATCTTTCGCTTTGCAAGTTTTCCGCTCGACGCCCCATTGCTGAGCTGCCG
>Ga0307472_100000578_pt1 | contig 13070 bp, 9 predicted proteins | sample atmos_gasesAM5C__2_FD_204582 | JGI IMG/M metagenome (GOLD analysis project Ga0307472, IMG submission 204582) | Hardwood forest soil microbial communities from Morgan-Monroe State Forest, Indiana, United States - atmos_gasesAM5C_05 | ecosystem: Environmental > Terrestrial > Soil > Temperate...
GGTTGCGTTGGCGGCGCCAAAACCGGGTGAAAATGTTCCGACGCCCTGCTTGCCGTCAATTTGTAGATCAAGGATGCGGATGACCAGCGTGTCGCCGGGCTCCGCGCCATCAATATAGAAGGGTCCCGTTAAAGGATTGTCGCCTTTCACCAGCGACATGCTGTCTCCAGGCTTCTGCAGCGCGTTGCCGAAGCAGTCGAGCGAATTGGCCTCCAAAATGTTTCCCGGCTTGAGATGAGCCACCGGCGGCGCAACGCCGAAGACATATTTCACGTTGTCGATTGTGCCGTGAAAGTGCACGACGTCTTTGCTAGCGCCTTGCGGCGAGGAACTTTGTGCGCCAGCAAACAACGGAACAAGCATCGCTGCAACCATACTTAGAAGTTTTCTCCGCATGGTGGAAAGCCTCCAAAGTGACCCGGTGAGTCCAACACAGGAGCAAATCCCTGTCAAATCCTCCACTCGCAATTCAGAAACGTTTATTGCAAAGACGGATTGACTGTGGCATAAGCTGGCCTCCACTGCGGTGCGAGTGGGCTTTTTATCAACACCTTTTTCTTTTCTCTACGTATCCTCGCACTGCGGAAGCAGTCCGATTGAAACTGAAACAAGCGAGGAATAGAACGATGAGAGCGAATACGGCGAGAGGTTTGCGCATACTCGGCTGGTTGGCGGCTGCGGTGGTTTGGAGCGTGCCCGTTTGCGGGCAAGAGAAGCCCACGCAAGAAAAGGCTCCCGCAGAATGGGACACCACGAAAGCGCGTGGACAAACGCGCGACATCGATTTCGACACCAGCGAAGGCACCTGGATGGCGCTTTCTCTTTCTCCCGACGGCAAATGGATTGCCTTCGACTTGCTTGGACACATTTACCGTATGCCGGCAAACGGCGGAGAGGCCGAATGCCTCACGCAAGACTCCGGCATCGCGCTAAATATGCAGCCGCGGTACTCGCCGGACGGCAAGACGCTCGCTTTCATCAGCGACCGCAAAGGCCAAAACAACCTTTGGCTGATGGACGCCGACGGGAAAAATCCGCGCTCGGTGTTTACCGACAAAACGCAGCGAGCGCTCAGTCCCGTTTGGACGCCCGACAGCAATTACATCGTCGTTCAGCGCCAAGGCACGCGCCGCGAAAGCGGTCCGGAATTCAGTTGGTCGCTAGTGATGTATCACAAAGGAGGAGGCGCAGGCGTCGAGCTGGTAGGCAAGGACAAAGCGCCGGGTTGGCACTCGATTTCAGGCGATGGCAAATACCTGTACTTCGACGCGCAAATGTGTCCCCCGCTTCCGTTCGGCCACACAGATCCCATGCTCGGATGCTCACAATTGCGGCGCATGAATTTGCAGACTCGCAAAATCGAGGAAATTACCGGCGGACAGGCCGAGCAGCAGGATCGCGGCACGAGCGGTGGTGGAGTGGCTCCCGAAATTTCTCCTGACGGACGATTCGTGGCGTTTGGCCGGCGCATTCCCGACGGACTCGAATCCTACAAAGGCCACACTTTCGGCCCGCGGACCGCGCTTTGGCTGCGCGACCTGCAAACCGGAGAAGAACGCCTTGTCATGGATCCCATCGAACTCGACGAGGCCGAGGAAATCTCGCGCCAAATGCCGATTCTGCCCGGAATGGTCTGGAGCGCCGACGGCAAATCCATGGTCATCTCGCAGGGCGGAAAGATTCGCCGGCTTTGGGCGGACAGCGGCAAAGTCGAGACGATTGCCTTCACCGCTCATGTCCATCGCACGATTTCCGAGATGGCGTATTCGCCACTGCCGATTCGCGACGACGCTTTCGAGGCAAGATTCATTCGCTGGCAGGCTGCTTCACCCGATGGCAAGCGCCTGGTGTTTCAAGCCATCGGCAAACTGTGGATGATGGATCTACCCAACGGCAAACCGAAGCGCCTGACGCCGGATTCGTTTGTTCCCAGCGAATTTTCTTCTGCCTGGTCGCCCGATGGAAAGGCGATTGCGTTCGCCACTTGGAACGAAGACAAGCACGGCCAGCTCTGGACGGTTTCGGCAGATGGAGGCGCGCCGAAACAAATTACGAAAGACCCGGGTGAATATTTGAATCCCTCGTGGAGCGTCGATGGAGCGACGCTTGCCTATTCGCGCGGCGCAGGCGCCACACTTCGCGGGCGCGATTGGGCGCGTAACGAGTGGTTCGACATCGTTCTGGAGCCAGCAAGCGGCGGAGACGCGAAAACCATTGCGCGCCTAAGTTCGCAGGAAGGACCTGGTGCGCGGCCACAATTCGGCCCAGGGAACCGGATCTATTTTACGGAGCATCGCGCGGTCAAAGGAGAAGGTCCCTTCGGCGGGAGAGTTGAAACCGATCTCGTATCCGTGCAAAGAGATGGCTCGGACCGTTTGGTACACGCAACGTTCCCAGACGCTACCGACGTTCAGGTTTCGGCGGATGGACAACGCGTTACCTATCAAGAGGGCGACAACGTCTACGTCGCGCCGCTGCCTTTGCTCGCCACGGGGGCAGAGGGCATGCGGCTGGAACGTAAGACGCCCACGTTTCCCATTACTCCGGTCAGCCTCGATGGCGGCATGTATCCGCACTGGCGCGATGCGAACACCATCGAATATGGGAACGCCAACAAATATTTCGTGTATCACGTCGACACCGCAAAGACAGACACGACCGAGATTCACTTGAGCGTTCCTCGCGCAGTCCCACAAGGAAGCATTGCGCTCACGAATGCGCGCCTGGTTACCCTCGCGAACAAGAAGGTCATTGATTCCGGAACGATTCTGATCAAAGCAGGCCGCATTTCCTGCGTTGGCAATTGCCCGACTACTGGCGTTGATCGCGTGATTGATGCCAAGGGGAAAACCATCATTCCCGGCTGGGTGGACATGCACGCGCATCATCACCGCGAATCGGCCGGGATCGCACCCACTCACAATTTCGAATCGGCGGTGTACCTGGCGTATGGAGTCACGACCACACTCGATCCTTCGACATGGGAGGAAGAAGTTTTTCCCATCGCCGAAATGATTGAAGCAGGACGGTCGATCGGGCCGCGCACTTTTTCAACCGGAATGCCGCTGTTGAATGGCAGCGGTCCTTTCTGGAACGAGCTGACGAGTTACGAAGTCACGGAGCACGAAATCAATCGCCTCGCCTCCTACGGCGTCGTCGCGTTGAAACAATACCTACAGCCCGACCGTGAGCAGCGCCAATGGATTACCGAGGTTGCGCGAAAGCAGCACCTGCGCGTCACGGGGGAAGGCTCGAGCGACCTGCTGCACAAGATCAGCATGTTGATGGATGGGCAGACCGGCTTCGAGCATCCCACGCCTTACGTGCCGCTTTATGGCGACGTGGCGAAATTCTTCGGGCAATCCCACACAGTCTACTCGCCAACTTTCACCGTAGGCGGCACAGCTCCATGGAACGAAGAATATTTTTTCCAGATCGCCGACGTTTGGAAAGATGCGAAGCTGCAACGCTGGACTCCGTGGCGCGAGCTCATGCCGCATCTGCGCCGCCGCTGGATGCGCCCGCTCACCGACTACCACTTCGGTGTGCAGGCCCAGGGCCTCGCCGACATCATCGCCAACGGAGGTTACGGAGCGATTGGCTCACACGGCCAGGCGCACGGCATCGGCTCACATTGGGAAGTGTGGATGCTCGCCAGCGCGCTGGGCAACATGGGCGCTCTCGAGGTGGCAAGCGTGCACGGCGCGCACTTCCTCGGCGCGGACAAGGATCTGGGCACGCTCGAACCGGGTAAACTGGCGGACCTGGTGGTGCTGAACGCCAACCCGCTCGACGACATTCACAACACCGCGAACATCGCGATGGTCATGAAAGCCGGCACGCTATACGATGCCGATTCGCTGGACGAGATTTGGCCTGAGAAAAAGCCCTTTGGATCGTATTATTGGGTCAATGTCGATCAACTGAAGAATGACGTCCGCCCCGTGGATATCTACGACAAAAAGTAGCCCGCGTGGCTCTGCTAAGATGTTTGGATGAGCGCTGCCAAAGCAAGCTCGTCTCTGCGCATTGTTTCGCTAGCGCCGAGCGCGACCTCGATTCTGTGCGCGATTGGCGCGAAGAAAACGTTGGTCGGCGTCACCAAATGGTGCCCGGACGTCGCGCCTGTAGGCAGCCTGCCGAAACTGGGTGATTGCTGGCACATGGAGTCGGTGGAAGGAATTCTGCGCCTCAAGCCGACGCTTGTTATCGGCTCGGTTCCGTATAAACAAGAAACCGTCGCTAAACTCTTGGAGCACCCGCTAAATTTCCTGGCAATGAATCCTCGTTCGCTTGCGGATGTGTACGCGGACATTCGCATGCTTGGAGGAATTGTTGGCCGCGCCAAGGCGGCAGAGACTCTTGTTGGTAAGATGAGGCGAGAGTTCGCGGCTATCGCGCCCAAATCGAAGAAGGGCGCGCCTAGCTTGCGCGTGTATTGCGAAGCATGGCCAAACCCCCGCATCAGTTCCCCACCTTGGGTGGCGGAGCTGGTGAGCCTTTGCGGCGGCGAAATGGTTGTTCCCGCGGGCGAGCGAGTGAGTCAAAAGCAGGTGGCCAAGGCGAGGCCGGACGTCATCGTGTTAGCCTGGGCCGCCACGGGAGACAGGGCAAATGTTAAAAAAACCTATGAAGTCCGCTTTTGGCAGGACGTTCCGGCGATCCGAAACCTTCGCGTGCACGTCATCAGCGACGAATTGCTCAACACGCCGGGACCGCCGCTGCTGAAAGGCGCGATCGAACTCTTAAAGTACATTCGATGAACAGTATAACGGATCGAAGAATTATTGTGGCTCGGGTTGGATATGTCATAGTCGGCTGCTCCACGCTGCTTGCAGACATTTTGTGGAAATGGACGTGCGCGCTCGGCGGTTTCCATTGCTTTTATGGCGCCTCCGGTCACGCTGTGGCGACCGCGCAGTTTGGCGCCTTGTTGGGGCTCATATGTAGCATCTTCGGAAGAGGGCCAAACCGTTTGGTATTTAGCCCAATCGCGTTGATAGAGCTTGCGTCTTGTTATTTTCAATTGCTGGTGCACTGACGGAAGGGACATGAGAACCGTGGTGGCAGCTGTGATTGAACGGAGTGACCGCCGGCTGCTGATTGGCCAGCGGCGGCGCGGTGACACCTCCCCGCTCAAATGGGAATTTCCCGGCGGAAAAGTGGAGCAGGGCGAGACACCGGAAGCAGCCCTGGCGCGCGAACTCAAGGAAGAGCTCGGAGCAACCTTGCAAAAGTGTGTGCCCATCGGGCGCGTGGTTCACAAATACGCAGAGACCTCGGAGCAGATGGAAATCCTCTTCTTCGCCACGGCAATCTCGGAGGCCGAGATTACTCCCCGTACGTTTGAGAAAGTGGAATGGGTGTTACCCAAGGAACTGGGCGATTACGATTTTCTCGCGGCAAACACTCAGCTCATCGCGCAGCTCGCTACCGGCAAACTCAAGCCAAACGAGTTTCTTGCGGTCAACGGTGACTCTACGCCAAGTCCAGGGGTCAGCTCCGGGACGGAATAGATTCACGCCTCAACGAATCGCAAAGCACAGAGGCTGACGTTCACGACATCTTCTCCCGACGCAGCGTAGTCCGGCATCTCGTTTAGTGTTCTCATGAATTGTGAAGCTGGCAAACGAAAACCTCGCTCGGCGCCTTTTTGTTCAAACGGTGCAAGCGGCCACCGAGTATGTGCTTGTGGTAGTGTGGTGCACCGCGACGCTTTTTGGAGCGCTCGTCGTGCATGGTCCCCGTGCACATGAAAGGTTCTACATCACCCTTATTTGGGCCTTGATGCAGACGCGCACCTTTTTTATCGGGGGCGTCGTGCTGTTTTTTGTCATGTGGGGTTTGCACCGCGCTGGCACACCTCTGTTTGGAGTACGCATCCTCGGTGCGCTCTTCGCTCCTGCGCTGGCGTTTGTCATCGGGAGGCATTCTTTTTTCTTCCTTTTGGATCAGCCTGGATACTACTTTCTCGGTCCGTTGATTTTCCTCGCCGACTTTGCCCTGTGCACGCTGGTTTATGCATTTTTGTTGCTGCCGCGGCATTTCAAGCCAGACGCCACGCCGCGATTGCATGTCCATTGGGCAGTTCTCGCGATTTTTGTTCCGTTCGTGCCGTCGCTTCTCTTGCATGCGTCGAACCCGCAGCTTCGAGGTCCTATATTCACGGTCAGCACTGCCAAACCGCACCACCGCGGCGAAGTCATCTTCGCTCGGTGGACGCCCGGCGCTGATGCGCTGACAGTTGTGCCTTTTGACATGCATCTGCCGCCTCCGCACGGCGGGCTTATTCCCGAGCCCGAGACCCCTGGCAAAGGTTACGTAAATCTGACTGATGAGGAGGCGGAGCGGCTTCGCGCGGCTGGGATCACTGGAGGTGTCACAGTGTTGGGGAGCTCATCTTTGCTCGATGCTGGAAGATTAGTGGTCATCATGTCCCAGCAGATCGACGCGCCGTTTCAGTTCGTCACCCCCGCCGAAGGCACCAAAGTCGTTTACATTCAGAGCCCTGGCGGTTGGCGAAAGTTACCGCCTGAGGCTGGTGAATCCAAGACCCGAGTGCGTATGTATGTTCCGGAGGGAAAGTCCAACGTTACCGGCTTTGAGTTGGACACAGGGACCAGTCCCCCGTGGCATGACGAGACTCGTTATATTTGGAACCGCTGAAACCCTCGCAGCAAAGCGGATCCCCGCGAGAGAGAGGGTCTGCCGCTTAAAACCTAGGAGACGACGGGGTTCGGTTTGTCGGGATTGATGCCGAGATCTTTAATGGCCCTGTCCACCACGCCCTTTTCGATCTTGCCGTCGGCGTACAGCTCGTGCAGCGTAGCCAGCGTGATGAAGCGCGAGTCCACTTCGAAGAAGTCTCGCAAAGAAGCGCGGCCCTCACTGCGGCCAAATCCATCCGTCCCCAGAGAGGCCAGATGCCGCGGCATCCATTTGCTGACCGTGTTCGGCAGCGTCTTCAGGTAATCGGAAGCGGCCACGAGCACGCCCGGCGCGTCAGTCAGCATCTGCGTCACATAAGGAACACGCGGCTTCTCGCCCGGATGCAGGCGGTTCCAGCGCTCCGTCTCCATGCCGTCGTAATAAAGCTCCTTGTAACTCGTGACGCTCCACACGTCGGCGGCTACGCCGTACTTGGTTTCGAGAATCTCTTGCGCCCGCAACGCCTCATTGAGAATCGCACCGCTTCCAAACAACTGAGCTTTCAGCTTGGCCTTGGAGTTCGACGCTTTCCGGAAGCGGTACATCCCGCGCAGAATGCCTTCCTTCACGTCGCCCGGCATCCCAGGCATGGCGTAGGGCTCGTTCATCACCGTCAGATAATAGAAAATGCTTTCGCCGTTTTTGTACATGCGGCGAATGCCGTCCTCAACGATCACCGCGATTTCATAAGCGAAGGCAGGGTCGTAGGCCTTCAGGTTGGGAACGGGAAGGGCAAGCACCTGGCTGTTGCCATCCTGGTGCTGCAGGCCCTCGCCGGAAAGCGTCGTGCGTCCTGCCGTGCCACCCAGCAAGAATCCGCGCGTGCGCATGTCCGCGGCAGCCCAGATGAAGTCCGCAATCCGCTGGAAGCCAAACATCGAGTAATAAATGAAGAAAGGAATCGTGTTGATGCCGTGCGTAGCATACCCAGAGCCCGCAGCGATGAACGACGCCATCGACCCTGCTTCCGTAATGCCTTCCTCGAGAATCTGCCCGTCCTTTGCTTCCTTGTAATAGAGCAAAGTATTTACATCCACTGGTTCGTACTTCTGGCCCGAGCTTGAATAAATGCCCACGGTGCGGAACAGCGACTCCATGCCGAACGTGCGCGCTTCATCGGGAACAATGGGCACGATGAGCTTGCCAATCTCCGGATCCTTGAGCATTTTCCGAAGCATCCCCACAAATGCCATTGTGGTGGAGACTTCCCGGCCCTCGCTGCCTTCCAAAAATTCCTTGAAGAGTTCCTCGTGGTCCCCAACCAGCGGCTTCGCGCGCACTTTGCGCTGCGGAACGTAGCTTCCCAGCGCTTCGCGCCTCGCTCGCAGATACTGAATCTCCGCGCTGTCTTCCGCAGGCCGGTAGAACGGCAGCTCGATGCAGTCTTCGTCGCTCAGCGGAATGCCAAACCGCGAACGGAATTCGCGCAGTTCGTCTTCGTTGAGTTTCTTCTGCTGGTGTGTGACGTTCTTGCCTTCGCCCGCTTCGCCCAGCCCATAGCCTTTGATGGTTCGCGCCAAAATCACGGTCGGCGAGCCCTGATGATCCACCGCCGCTTTGTAGGCCGCATACACTTTGCGCGGATCGTGGCCGCCCAGCCGCAAGCGCCGCAGCGCCTCGTCCGGCAGCGGTTCGACCAACTGCAGCAGCCGCGGATCGCTGCCGAAGAAATGCTCGCGAACATACGCGCCAGAGGAAACGACAAGTTTCTGATACTCGCCGTCCACCAACTCACCCATGCGCTTGACGAGCAGGCCTTCCGTGTCACGCTCGAGTATCGGGTCCCACTCGCTGCCCCAGAGCACTTTGATAACGTTCCATCCCGCGCCGCGGAACGCGGATTCCAGTTCCTGAATAATCTGGCCGTTTCCGCGCACTGGACCGTCAAGACGCTGCAAGTTGCAATTGACGACGAAAATCAAATTGTCGAGCTTCTCGCGCGAAGCGAGGGTAATCGCGCCAAGCGATTCCGGCTCATCCGTTTCACCATCGCCCAGGAACGCCCAGACTTTCGCATCCGCGCGGGGCTTGAGGCCGCGATCTTCGAGATACCGGTTGAAGCGCGCCTGATAAATGGCCATCAACGGGCTCAAGCCCATCGACACCGTTGGAAATTCCCAGAAATCCGGCATCAGCCAGGGGTGCGGATATGAAGAAAGCCCGCCGCCCGGTTTCAGTTCGCGGCGGAAGTTTTCCAGTTGGTGCGCGCTGATCCGCCCTTCGATGAAGGCACGTGCATAAATTCCCGGCGCGGCGTGCCCCTGAAAGTAAACCGTATCACCTTCAAATTCTTCCGTGCGCCCGCGGAAGAAATGGTTGAAGCCAACTTCGTAAAGTGTTGCGGCGGAAGCGTAGGTCGAAATATGCCCGCCGATGTTATGCTCAACGCGGTTCGCGCGCACCACCATGGCCAGCGCGTTCCAGCGAATCAGGCTCTTGATCCGCCGCTCGAGTTCCTGATCGCCCGGGAAAAGCGGCTGCAAGCGCGCGGGAATCGTGTTCGCATAGGGCGTGTTCGCGCTAAACGGCAGGTCGATGCCGTTCACGGTGGCGTGGGCGCGCAGCCGTTCCAGGATTTCCGCGGCCACTTCCGGCCCGCTGGTTTCCAGCACCGAATCCAGCGACTCGAGCCACTCCTGAATCTCTACATCTTCAATCGTGTGCTGCGGCCGCACCGCCGTATCGCTGTTCATTCCGGAATCTGATCCCTCAAATCTTCGTTGTAAGGATGCCACACTCTTCTCCCGCAAGATTTCGCAATGTTTTCAGTTTATTAGAATACACCGCGACGCGTTTCTCTGCACGGCGCTTTTCAACCGAATTTCCAGGCGCTGGCACATCTTTTCTTCAGCTCCTCAGCGGAATTCTGCCACCGATGAACCCAAGCTGCGGCCGCCATCAAGGACGAGCACGTGCCCGGTCATGAACTGAGCCCCGACAAGATATACGACAGCGTCCGTGATATCGCTCGGCGAGCCCGTGCGGCGCAGCGGAGCCAGCTTGATAAAATCCGCTTCCCATTCCGGCGGATCGCCTTCCATCGTAATCGTGCCGGGTGCAATCGCATTCACGCGCACTTCCGGCGCCAGCGCCTTTGCCAGCACCTTCGTCAGCATAATGACGCCGGCCTTCGAAACCGAATGTGGAATATAGCCTGGCCAGCCCAGCAGCCCTCCAGCGTCCGCGAAATTGATGATTACGCCCCTCGTTCTTCTCAACCAGGGCGTTGCTGCTTGCGCGCAAAAAAATGGCGCGCGCAGGTTCGTGTCGAGCGCGGCGTCCCAGATTTGCTCGGTTGTGGAAATCACGCTCGCCGGCAAAAAATTCGCCGCGCTATTCACTAAAATGTCGAACCGCCCAAACTGTTTTCCGGCCTCGTCGAATAATCGCTTGATTTCTCCGACGCTACCCAGGTCCGCCCCAATGGCAACGCCGCGCCGCCCCAATTTCTCAATTTCCTTGACGGCATCTTGCGCCTCCCTCTGCGAACTCCGGTAATGGACCACCACGTCCGCGCCTTCTTCCGCCAAACGCAGCGCCACCGCGCGTCCCAATCGCTTCCCCGCCCCCGTCACCAGAGCGACCTTCCCTCGAAGAGACTCGCCTTTTCCCCCTGCAGCTTGCGTCATGGCCCAAAACGATACCACAGCCCCGCATGCGCAAAGGAAGACACACCCAGGTCGTCCTCGGCACCGTGCTTTTCCTGCTCGAACATCCAAACTGATAGAATCGGCGGGCACTGGAGGCCGCCCTCAGGGCAAAAACCCTAAGGCGAAGAAAAAAATGAACCTCGATCTCTTAGCGATTGCGGCCCATCCCGACGACGTCGAACTCACCTGCGGCGGCACCATGCTGAAGATGGCCCAGTTGGGCTATAAGACGGGAATCCTCGACTTGACTGCCGGGGAAATGGGCACTCGCGGCACCCCCAAGATCCGCGAGCGCGAAGCCGTGAAGGCTGCAAAGCTGCTGAAAGTAAGCTGGCGCGACACCTTAGGCGTCCCCGACTCAGACGTTCATCCTTCACGCGACAACAAACTCCGCCTCGCAGCAGTGATTCGCCAGCTTCGCCCCAAAACGGTCATCCTGCCCTACTGGGAAGCGCGCCATCCCGACCACTACCATGCCTCCACTTTGGGTTACGAAGGCTGCTTCCTCGCAGGACTGAAGCACCTGCCCATCACGGGCGAGGCCTACCGCCCGTATAAAGTCCTCTATTCCATCTCCTACGCCAACGTGCGCCCGACCTTTGTCGTTGACATCTCCGACCAATACGAGCACCGCCGCAAAGCCATTCTGGCATTCGCATCACAATTCCGCCCGAAGAAAACCGACCGCCCAAGCAAAGTCCACCTCGCCATCGACCGTCTGGAAGAAGAGATGAACCAGTTGGCTCGCCACTACGGCCAAATGATCGGCGTTCAATACGGCGAGCCTTTCCTGCAAAAGGAGCTTATGAAAGTGGAAGATGTTGTAAAGATGGAAGTTCGTTCGATTTAAGCGCAGAGCCCTCGCCCTAGTAGGACTCCTCTTCCTGCGCCGGCGAAAAGCCCGGAATCGTCTGCCCTTTGGCGGCTCGCTCCACCCTCACGCGAATCTGCGCCTCGCCCTCGGCTCCAGACTTCCGCAGCACCGCCATCGTATTCAGTGCTTCCGAATAAATGCGGGTTACCAGGTAAATATCCCCGGTGGCTTCCTTCTTCCAAAGTTGGCCCACCTGAATTTTCATTAAACTCATAAGTGGAATTGACTGTCTTTGACTGTAGAGTGAGCCCTAAAGTGTGTCAACTGCCTCTGCCCGGAACCCGTTCCCAAACAGCACTTTCCGGGCCATCTTGTCGTCCCCATGGGGTGCGTCGGCTTGGTACCAATGGGGCAGCTCTGTGGACCAAAATACAGTGCGAATGCCGTGCGATCACCGCGCCTTCAGCCCCTCTACGGCTCTGGATAACCTTATTTTCCAATTCGACATCATAAGTTCTTGAAGGTTTTGACGCCCGCCCGGCCTTTCGGGGTGTATACTAATGGGTAGGCGGAGGTGCTTATGAACGCCATCCTGAAACATACACTGAGGTTCGCCCTGGGCAGCGCCCTCCTGGCAATTCCCGCCTTCGCAATGCCGCAAAGCCAGGACCCTCCGCAGCAAGACCCCTCCAAGGCACCGCCTACGCAACAGGCCCCTCAGCCGCAGGCTCAACAGCCTGCCACTGCCCCGGAACAGCCCGTGCAGCAGAAAGATACCGTCAATCCTAAGAACTCTAAGGAAGATGTCGAGGCCATTGGCGATCGCAAAGTCAGTTGCAAAATGAACTGGTTCTCGATTGAGAAGGAAATCGCTCTGGGCAAGGGCCTTGCCCAGGAAGTCGAGCGCTCCTCCAAGTTGATCGACGATCCGGTCGTCACCGAATACGTAAACCGCGTCGGCCAAAACCTCGTGCGCAACTCCGACGCCAAGGTTCCTTTCACGATTAAGGTTATCGATTCCGACGAGGTCAACGCTTTCGCTCTTCCCGGCGGTTTCTTTTATGTAAACAGCGGCCTGATTCTCCGCGCCCAGGAAGAATCCGAATTGGCCGGCGTGATGGCCCATGAAATTTCGCACGTCACCGCGCGCCACGGCACCTGCCAGGCCACTAAGGGCGAATTGATGCAATTGGCCTCGATTCCTGCCATGATTTTCATTCCCTACACTTGGGCGGGATACGCCATGTATCAAGGCCTGAATCTTGCGATTCCTCTGACCTTCTTGAAGTTTTCGCGCGACGCCGAACGCGAAGCTGATTTCCTTGGTATTCAGTACATGTACAAGGCCGGCTACGATCCGAACTCGTATGTGACCTTCTTCGAGCGCATCCAGGCTGACGAGAAGCGCCGTCCCGGCACCATTCCGAAAGCCTTCTCTACGCATCCGCCCACGCCGGAGCGCATCGGGAACACGCAAAAGGAAATCGCGCGCATTCTTCCGGCTCGTCAGGAATACATCGTCACCACTTCCGAATTTGACACGGTCAGGGCTCGCCTCCGCAACATCATGTTCTCGCGCAAGGTCACCGATGCCAAGGATAAGCCGACCCTGCGCACCAAGACCGAGCAGTCCAAGAAGCAGCCGGGCAGCACCGATCCCAACAGCACGAGCGATGACGATCGGCCGACGCTGAAGCGCCGCCCTGATTCCCAGCCGTAATTTTGGGGAGTGTGGCAGCCTGCTTGCCGCAAGGCAAGCCGTCCTGCCGCTTTCCTCTTGTCCCCGCGTTTGGTGAGGTTCACAACTAGGTCTCCCAGCTCGCCTTTAATTTCTAATTCTGGAGGCCTGCATGCTTAAGTCAAAACTTCTCTGGGCCTTTATTTTGGGCGTGGCTACC
>Ga0307472_100000580_pt1 | contig 13065 bp, 12 predicted proteins | sample atmos_gasesAM5C__2_FD_204582 | JGI IMG/M metagenome (GOLD analysis project Ga0307472, IMG submission 204582) | Hardwood forest soil microbial communities from Morgan-Monroe State Forest, Indiana, United States - atmos_gasesAM5C_05 | ecosystem: Environmental > Terrestrial > Soil > Temperate...
GTCCTCCTCGTGCGACTGCACCTCGAGGTCCGACAGTGCAGTGAGCAGCACCGGGTCCCAGTTGACCAGGCGCTTGCCGCGATAAATGAGTCCTTCCGCGTGCAGCCGCACGAACACCTCGGTGACCGCGCGCGACATTTCCGGATCCATGGTGAAGCGATCGCGCGACCAGTCGACCGAGTCCCCTAGCCGGCGCATCTGCGCGGTGATGGTACCGCCCGATTGTTCCCGCCACGCCCACACGCGCGCGAGAAAATCCGCGCGCGTGAGATCGGTCCGCTTGATTCCCTGCGCATTCAGCTGCCGCTCGACGACCATCTGCGTGGCAATGCCCGCGTGATCGGTGCCGGGCTGCCACAGCACGCGCCGCCCGCGCATGCGGTGATAGCGGCTGAGGGCGTCCATGAGCGTGTGCTGGAACGCGTGCCCCATGTGCAGCGTTCCGGTCACGTTCGGCGGCGGGATCATGATGCAATAGGGCTCACCGCTCCCGCGTGGCGCGAACCAGCCGTTAGATTCCCAGCGCTCGTAGATGGGCCGCTCGATGTCGTGCGGCGCGTACACCTTGTCCATGTCAGTGAGGTAAGTCCGCAGGAAGTGCGAGCCGATTATAGCGGTGGAATGCGCCGCGCTCGCGCCGCGCATCGCCGCGCCGCAGCCGGCGGCTCAGGTGGCGTGCGCCGTCAGCGTGCCGCGCGGTTCAGCAGGAAATCCGCAAGCAGCGGCGTCGGCCGTGCGGTGCTTCCCTTGGCGGCGCCGCTCTGGTAGGCGGTGCCGGCGATGTCGAGGTGCGCCCAGCGCAGTCCCTGGGTGAACTTGGCGAGGAACGTCGCGGCGGTGATCGCGCCGCCGTCGCGGCCGCCGACGTTGGCGAAGTCGGCGAAGTTGCTCTTGAGCTGCTCGGCGTACTCCTCGGTGAGCGGCAGCTGCCAGCAGCGGTCGTCGGCGCGCTGTCCGGCTTCCAGCAGCTCACGCACCAGGGCCTGGTCGTTGCCCATGACTCCCGAATGGTGGTGACCGAGGGCGACCACGCACGCGCCGGTGAGGGTCGCAATGTCGATGACCGCTGCGGGATGGAAGCGCCGTGCGTAGTGCAGAGCATCGCTCAGGATCAGCCTCCCTTCCGCATCGGTGTTGAGGATCTCCACCGTCTGCCCCGAGGCGCTGGTGACGATGTCGCCGGGCTTCACCGCGCGGCCCCCCGGCATGTTCTCCACCGCCGCGACGAGACCGATGAGGCGCAGCGGCAGGCGCAGCTGCGCGACGAGCGTCATCGCCGCGATCACCGCGGCAGCGCCGCTCATGTCGAATTTCATCTCGTCCATCCCCGGGGGATCCTTGAGCGAAATGCCGCCGCTGTCGAAGGTGACGCCCTTGCCGACCAGCACGATCGGCGGCGGCAGCTTCTTGCCGCCGACCTGGTGCTCGAGCACGATGAAACGCGGCGGCTGGTGACTGCCCTGCGCCACCGCCAGCAGGCAGCCCATCTTCTCGCGGCGGATCGCGGCCTCATCGAGCACGCGCACGCGCAGGCTCGCATGGCGCTTCGCGAGCGCGCGCGCCTGCTCGGCGAGGTAGAGCGGAGTGCAGATGTTGGCCGGGAGATTGGCGAGATCGCGCTGCACGGTCTGCGCCGCGGCGATGGCGTCCCCGTGCGCGAGACCGCGCTCCGCGGCTGCGGCACGGCGCACCGGTCCCACCAGTACCTTCTTCAGCGCGGACGGTGGCGGCTTGCGCGCGGTCTTCAGATCGTTGACGCGATAGAGTGCCGCACCGACGAGCTCGGCCACGGCCCGCCCGAGATAGTAGTCGTCGAGCTCCTTGACCTCCGGCCGGTCGAGCGCGACGGCACAGCTTGCGATGCGGGTGCGGATGAGCGCGCTCGCAGCCGCCGACCACGCCTTGCGCCAGCTGCGGCGCTGCAGCTGCTTGGCCGGGCCCATGCCGGTGAGCAACACGTGCGTGGCGGTGACCCCGGGGAGCTCGGCCACCAACAGCGTCTCGCCGGCGCGGCCGGAGAAATCGCCACGCGCGAGGAGCTTGCGCAGCCGCCCGCCGCTCGCGGCGTCCACGCTGCCGCCCTGCGCGCCGAGCTGCGCATCCTCGAACACACCGAGGACCAGGCAGTCCGCCGCGAGCGTTGGCAAGCCCTTCGTCCAGACCCCGAATTCCATGCGATACCCTCTAAGTTCTGCCGTTGAGGCCCGCGGCCGTCTGATTTACCTTATTTGCCGCGATTGCAGCGTCTCGCGCACGTTTCGTTTTATTGAGCGCGTACTGCGCCGTTACGGGTGCAAGTGGTGGCAAGTGTAACTCAAGAGCCCGCGGCGGGTTTCGGTGCGCTTCGGTCATGAGGCTGAGGCTGGGAAGCATCCTCGGCCGCTACGTCCTGCGCGAGGTGTTTATCGCCTGGCTTTCGGTGACCGGCGTGCTGCTCGTCATCCTGCTCGCCAACGAGGTGGTGGGGGTGATGGAGCGGGCGGCCGCGAATCAGTACCCGCCGAGCATGGTGCTGGAGCTGATCGGCCTTTCCTCGCTCCAATATCTCTCGATCGTGGTGCCGGTGGGCCTGCTTCTCGGGGTGGTGCTCGCCTATGGGCGTCTGTACGCCGACAGCGAGATGGCGGCGGCGCTCGCGTGCGGCGCGCGCCGGCTGCAGCTGTATGCGCCGGTGGCGCTGCTGGCGCTCGCGGTGGCGCTGTGGCTGGCGTGGCTGTCGCTGGTCCTGGCGCCGGAGGCCACCGCACAGGCCCTGAGCCTCCGCAATGCCGCGCTGCGCGCAGGTCAGCTGGCGCCGATCGCCTCGGGTAAGTTCCGCAGCTTCGGTGCCGGCACGCGAGCCGTGCTCTATGCGCAGACGGTGGCGCGAGATGGCACGCTCGGCGAGGTGTTCCTCGAGCGCAACGACGGACCGCTGGTGGAGGTGGCGCTCGCGGAGCGCGCCACGCACGCGGTCACCGCCGATGGCTTGACACACATTCTTACACTCCATGACGGTGAGCGGCTGGAGGGGGTGGCGGGCAGCCCCGAGTTCCGCATCGTGCGCTTCGCCGAGCACGTCGTGACGCTGCAGATCCCGGCCCTGACGGATGTCGTGCGCGATCTCGAGGCGCGCCCGACCTCGAGCCTGCGCCACTCGCGCGACCCGGGCGAGCGGGCCGAGCTCCACTGGCGCGTCAGCATGCCGATCATGTGCCTGGTGCTGGCGCTGCTTGCGGTGCCGCTCTCCAAGCTCAGGCCGCGGCAGGGGCGCTATGCGCGGGTATGGCTGGCGGTGCTCATTTTCTTCGTCTACTACAACCTCGCGACGACCGGCAGGACCTGGATCGCGCGCGGCAAAGCGCCGGAGTTCGTGGGCCTCTGGTGGACCCACGTGGTGGTGGCGCTGCTCGCACTCGCCGTGATCCTGGGCCCCGGCTTCATCTACCGCCTGCGTTACCGGATGCGCGGCCTGTGAGCGTGCTCGATCGCTACATCGTCCGCGCCATACTCGGCGCAGTGCTGATGGTGATGAGTGTTTTCCTCGTTCTCGGCGCGCTGTTCGTTTTCATCGACCAGCAGAAGGATATCGGCGTCGGGCATTACACGGCGCTCGGCGCGTTGTGGTACTCGCTGCTCAATTTGCCGCAGCAGGCGTACGAGCTGCTGCCGATCACTGCGCTCCTCGGCTCGCTTTTGGGCCTGGGCTCGCTCGCGCGCGGCAGCGAGCTCACCGTCATCCGCGCGGCCGGGATCTCGGTCGCACGGCTCGCGAGCATCGCGCTCCTCGCCGGTCTCCTGCTCGTGCTCTTCGAGGTGCTGCTGGGGGAGTTCCTCGCCCCGCCTCTTCAGGCGATGGCGCGCTCGCAGAAGGCGTTCAGCAAGCTGAGCAACGTCAGCTTCGGCGGCGGCGGGGGCGCCTGGGTCCGCGACGGGGACCTCATACTCAACGTCGCGGGGCAATCGAGCGAGCGGCAGTTCGGCAGCATGCAGATCTTCGAGCTCTCGCCGCAGCACCGCCTGCTCGCCCTCGGGCACGCCGCGCACGCCGCTGCGGGGACGGGCGGCAAGTGGCTGCTGAGCGACTACCGCGAGTCGCGCTTCGAGGGCGACAACGTCACGACGCAGCCGCCCGCGCAGCGCGTACTGGAATCGAACGTCTCGGCCGGCTTCCTCGGTCTTGCGGTCGAGGACCCGAAGCAGCTCACCGGACGTTCGCTCTGGCGACTGATCGAGTATTTCCAGAGCAACTCCCTCGACGCGCGCGAGTACGTGTTCGCATTCTGGTCGCGCATCTCGCGCACGGTCGGAGTGATGTTTGCGGTACTGCTGGCGATACCCTTCGTGCTCGGCCCGTTGCGCTCCGCGGGAGCCGGCACACGCATGATGCTCGGTCTCATGATCGGCATCGGCTTCTTCCTGCTGCAGCGCCTGATCGAGAGCGGCACGGTGGTGTTTCAGCTGAACCCGGTGCTGCTCGCCTGGATTCCCACCGCGCTGCTCGCGCTCGTGAGCCTCGTGCTGATCGCGCGTACGCGTTAGCTCGTGGCGGTGCCGGGGAACTGCGGCAGACCGTCCGCGATCCTCACCCACGGCAGCTTGTCGGCGACCCACACGTGCATGGTCGGTGCGAGATTCGCCGCCTCCTCGAGCGTCGCCAGCGTCACATCGATGTCGGCCGGGCGCGCTTCGTGGGAGTACGTGAGGCAGGAGCCGCAGCGGGCGCAGAAGCCGCGCGTCACCCTGGGCGAGGAGTTGAATTCCGTCATCCGACCGCGCGTCACGCGAAAACCGCTGCGCCCGAAGGTGCCCCAGGCTACCGCGGGCGAGCCCGCGGCGCGCCGGCAGCTCTCGCAGTGGCAGTAGCAGAGGGTACGGGGCGCTCCCGATACCTCGTAACGCACCGCGCCGCAGAAGCAGCCGCCGGCGTAGCTCTTTTCGTCGTCCATGCCCATGCGCGCAAATTAGCATTGGCCGCCGCCGCGCGGCCATGCGGGGGCTTGTGCTGAGCTGTGAAGGCGCCGCCGGGGCCGGCGTTTCGACGTTCTTTTGCCGATAGTTAGTCAATCGCTTAACTATCATCAGAACGTACCTGCGATGTTGGCCTCTGCCGCTCCGCCGCAAGACGCGCGCCCTCCCTCAGGCATACACTCGCGCGCCTGCGGCCGCACCGGTGCGGTCCGCGCAACAAAGGGAATCAACGGGAGGGGTGACGTCATGAGAATCGTAATCGCAGCGCTGCTGCTTCTGCCGGGCGCGGCACTCGCCGGCAGCGCCTTCGATGGCACTTGGAAGCTGCGCACGGACTCGGCGAAGACGACGGGCAAGGCGGATCAGTTCCAGGTCCTGGAGGGGATGTACACCTGCTCGAGCTGCGTGCCCGAGATCAAGGTGAAGGCCGACGGCAGCGATCAGAAGGTCGAGGGCCATGACTACTACGACACGGTGGCGGTAACGGTCGCCAGCCCCTCCGCAATCCACATTGTCCGCAAGAAATCCGGGAAGCTCGCGGCCACCATCAACTACGACGTATCGACCGACGGCAACACGCTCACCGGCAAGTTCCAGGACTACAGCGGCAGCCAGGCGGCCACTGGCACATTCACCGAAACCCGCCGCGCCGCCGGACCGCCGGGTTCTCACCGCGTATCAGGTTCCTGGCAGCCCGGGCCGCTGCAAGAAGCCAACGAGGCCGCGCGTACGGTCGCCTACGAGATGACGAACGATCAGTTCAGCATGCACTACAACGGCCAGAGCTATAACGCGAAGTTCGACGGCAAGGAGTACCCGGTCCACGGCGATCCGGGAGGCACCGTGGTGACGGTAAAGCGGCTCAACGATCACACGATCGATGAGACGGACCATCGACAGGGCAAGGTGACCGATCAGATTCGTCTCGCCGCGGCAAGCGACGGCCAGACCATCGAAGTCACCGACAACGACGTGGTCCACCACCAGATCACGACCTACACGCTCGAGAAGCAGCAGCACTAGCGACTGCCCAGCGCGCCGGGAGCCGCACTTCACCGCGGCTCCCGGCCTGTCGGCCGCTCAGTGCTCGTGCTTGTGCGCGGGGAACAGCCGGCAGTAGATGCAGTCGGCCCCGGTGGGGTTGTCGAGCATGAAATGACGCACCCAGTAACCATCACGCCGCGAGGCGGCGAACTCGAAGGACTGGCTCTGCAGATCGTGCCCGACGACTTCGACCGCGCCCGCGCTCTCGAGAATCTCGGCGGCCCGGGCGGTCTCGATCGCGCCGCGTGGATGCACTGCGATCGTGAAAGCGCCGCCGCCCTCGACCCGCTCGGCGAGCGCATCCGCGAACGCGCGCTCGTCGTCCTGGTTCAGCAGGGTGCGGAAATACTGGGCGAACTTTGCGCGTCTCGAGCCCGCGGGCTGCAGCCCGGCGCGCCCCGGTTCAGCCGAGGAGGTGAGCTCGACCCGGTCGGTCGGGAAGCCGTCGATGACGAGCTTGGTCCGCACGCGCTCTGCGTCCCCGTGCTGGCCGAACACCGCGAGTAACACCGCGCTCATGTCCGTCTCCTTGCCACTTACGCCCGGTAAATGGGTCTGCAACCCCGCAAAAAATTCTACGCCTGGCGAAGGTGGGCAGGCATCCCGTGTTCCCCCCAGGGGGGGTCGGTTGGAGCCAACGTGCGAGAGGGGAACTTCGATTGTTGCATCGCAGCAACAGGGAAACCGTAATCGAGCGCTACTTCGCCGGAATCGGGGCCGAGGCAGCATCTCCCGGGGGCTTCGCTCCCTTCGCCGGCTTCGGAGCGGCCGCCGCGGCCTTCTTCGCCGGCTGCGGCGGCTTCCGCAGCAGCTCCTCGAGCGACGAGAACATCGCGTTGTACTTGTACTCGGGAATCTCGAACTCCCAGCCCGTGAGTCGGGCGCTCACACTGTCGGCTTCGGCGGCCGTGTCCTTCGCACTCGAGCGGGCGCTCACCCCGATCAGGGAGTGTGTGCCGTCCTTGCGGCCGGAGACCTCGAGCTCTAGGCCGTCGAAGGTGCGATAGAGCGCGCGCGAGGCGGGGGCATCCGCCTTCGGGTCTGCCTTGCGCACATCCTCGAGCGTGAGAGAGCCGAGGGCGGTCGTGATCGGCTCGGCGGCCGCGGCGCTCGTCAGCTCGCGCCCCTTCGGCAGCGGGCTCACGGTGAAGTCGTTCTGCTCCTTCTTCTCACGCGCGACGGTGTAGGAGGGCCCCTGCGCAGGATGCTCCTCGACCGCGCGGACGCGCGCGACCGGCACATCGAGCAGTGTGCGCTCGAGCCATCCCTTCGGATCCGAATCCACCGTGAGGAGCGGGGCGGCGAGCAGCGTCTGCGGCGCGTTGGCCACGCGCACGTAACCGGACTTGGCGCCGGAGGGCTTGCCGATGATGACCGTCCAGGTGCGCGCCGGAGAGCTGATCTCGATGAGCGTGCCGGTGGCCTTCGGCGAGCCGACGTCCTCGACGCCGAGCTGCGGGTAGTTGGCGGGCAGACGGGTCTTCTCCTCGACGATGTTGAGCGCGCCGAGATCGAGCAGGAGCTTGCGCACCTTGCCGACATCGGCCGGCCAGCTGCGCTCCTGCACGCGCCAGGTGTCGTTGTCCCGCTGCAGCGTCGCGTGGGTGCCATCCCCCTTGCGCAGCGCCACCTTGGTGACCGTGTTGACGTTGTGCTCGAGGCCGGGCAGAACGAGTGCGCCCGCCGTCATGTCGCGCTCGAGGTGGCGGCGCGAGGACAGCCAGATGGCGAAGGCGATCACCAGCACCCCGGCGATCAGCAGCCACGCTACACGGCGCGCGCTCACGTCTGCGCCTCCGCGGGGACCGCACCGGCGCCCGATGGCGCAGCGCGGCGCCGCCGGCGCCGCCACAGCCACACGGCGAGCGCGACCGCTGCGAAGGTGAGCGGCACCACCACGATGTTGATGATCTTGAGCGTCGTGCCGAGCCGCTCGATGTTCTCGTTGAGCCCGGCGCGCACGGCGCGCAGCTCCTTGCGGATGCGCAGCTTCTCGGTCTGGAAATGCTCGATCTCGTTCTCCTGCTCGGGAGTGAGGATCAGCGCCGAGCCGCTGTCCTTCTTCGATTGCAGCGCGGTGAGCTTGGTCTCGGTGTCGCGCAGCTGCGCTTCGAGTTCCTGCTCCTTGGCGTGCAGACGCTCATCCGCAGCGCGCCGCAGCCGATCGACGCGATCGAACGGGCGCTGGAAGGTGGCGCGGCCGCGCACGCTGATGAGGTCGGCGCTGCCGGCGAGGTTGTCGAGGGTGTTGTCGATGAGATCGCCGTTGCTCGCCCAGGCCTGGGTCATGCGCTGGCCGAAGAAGTTCTGCTCGCGCACCCACAGGAAGTCGGCGAGCATAGCGGTGTCGGCGAACACTACGAGGTTCAGGGGCTTGGCCGACTGCTGGAGGGCCGGCTGCCCCGCGGGCAGCGTCACGCCCGCCGGCGCCCCGTCCGGAAAGGCACTGTGGACGTTGCCGGTGATCCGCGCTCCGATCACATAGCGGCGCCCCGTGGGCTTGAAGCCATCGAGGAGCGTCGCCGGGTCGAACAGCATGCGAAAGCGTGCGACGGGGAGCGGCTGCGCGTCGGGGCTCGACTGCAGCAGCGGCTCGAAGCACGGGCGGCCGCCTTTCACCGGCTGACAGGCCTGCGCGCCCGTCTGCGGCTCGAGGTAGCCGGCGGTCGCGACGTTGACGGTCGACAGTCCCGCCGTGATCACATCGCCCGTGGCGAAGCTGCCCTTGTCGAGCCCGAGAATCCCGAGGTGCTCGATCGGTTGCTCGCCCTGGCGCAGCGTCACCGACAGCGCGTGGCCGCGGTCCGCGACGACTTCACCGGGGTTGAACTTGACGCCCCAGGCGGTGAGGAGCGGCGTGAGGTGCGAGGACTTGTCCGCGCCCATGGCGGCCATGGGGTTCCCGGCCTCGGCGCCGGAGGTGTCGGCCTCGGCGAGCGGGTCGACGAACGCGAGGATGTGCCCGCCGCGCAGTGCGTACTGATCGATGGCGAACTGCGTGGCCGGTGACAGCTCCTTCGGGTGCACCAGCACCAGCACGCTCGCCTCGGGGTCGATACGGGTCGCGTTCGGCTCGAGCGGCCGCACGTCGAAGAGCTGCTGCGCATCGCTGTAGACCAGCCACGGCTCGCGCATCTGCCCGGTGCGCGGGTCGAAGCCCCCGGTCATCGGCAGCGACGACAGCCACGCCACTACCGGCTTCTTCGGGTTGGCGAGCTGGTAGACGAGTTTCACCACGTCGTACTCGAGGAACTGCTCCTTCTTGGGATCGAAGAACTCGATCGCCGCGCGGCCGTCGGTGGAGTTGGTGCCGGCGAGGCCGAAGTAGAACTGCCCACCGGCGCCACCGAGCGGCACGCCGCGTACGCCGAGCTCGGAAGCGCGGTCCTCCTCCTCCGAGAACGGCTGCGGGTCGACCACGTGCAGGTGCAGCTTGCCGTTGGAGCGCGACACCAGCTCCTGCAGGAACTCGCGCACGCGCACCCCGTAGGTGTTCAGGTCCGGTATGCCCGCGGCAGTCTTCTCCGAGAAGAAGAAGTACAGGTTGATCGGCTCCTTGATGCTCGAGAGTACGCGGTCGGTTCCGGGCGCCGTGGTGTACAGGCGGTTCTGCGTCAGGTCGAGCCGCCAGCCGCGCAGTGCGTAGTTGAAGAGCACCGTGAGGCCGATGAAGAGCAGGGCGAGCGCGAGCAGCGTGCCGCCGCCGAGGGTCGAGCGCTTGTTCATGAGTGGCGAGAGCTCCGGCTAATCCGCTTTGCGCAGTTCGAGCGCGATGGCGGTTGCGAGCAGGAAGAGGCTGATCAGCATGGCGAAATACAGCAGATCGCGCACGTCGATGACGCCCTTCCTGATGGAGTCGAAGTGAGCGAGGAACGAGAGCGAGGCGATCGCATCGACGATCGGCTGCGGCGCCCAGCTGCGGAACACATCGAGCACGCCGGGGAAACCGGCGAGCAGCAGCAGCAGGCACGCGAACACCGCGAGGATGAACGCGATCACCTGGCTGCGCGTCAGCGCCGACATGCAGGAGCCGATGGCGAGAAAGCCGCCACCGAGCAGGAGACTGCCGAGGTAGGCCGCGAGGATCGCGCCGTTGTCCGGCCGCCCGAGATAGTTGACCGTGATCCATAGCGGGAAAGTCAGTGCGAGCGCGAAGGCGGTGAAGATCCAGGCCGCGAGGAACTTGCCGAGCACCGCTTCGGGCAGGGTGACCGGCTGGGTCATCAGCAGCTCGATGCTGCCGGAGTTGCGCTCCTCGGCCCACAGCTTCATCGACAGCGCCGGGATCAGGAACAGGTACAGCCAGGGGACGAACGCGAAGAAGGAATCGAGATCCGCCTGGCTGCGCTCGTAGAAGGCGCCGAGGTAGAAGGTGAACCAGTTGGCGAGCAACAGGTAGATGACGATGAACACGTACGCGAGCGGGGTGGCGAAGTAGCTCGCCAGCTCGCGGCGCATGATGATGCCCACGTTGCGCATGGTGTCTCTCTCCGCCCCTCAGGAAGTAATGGTGCGGAACACTTCGTCGAGGCGGCCCGACTCGAGGTGCAGCTCCTTGAGCCTCAGTCCGGTGCGTGCCGCGAGCTCCGAGAGGGCCGGCAGAATCGGGGCGCCCGCCTTCGGCAGCGCCGTGAGCCGCGCATCGCGCTCGCTCACTTCCACCTGCGCCACCGCCGGCAGCGCCTCGACCGCCGCGCGCGCCTGCTGCAACTGCGCGGGCTGCTCGAACTGCATGGACACCGCGTTGTGATAGCGGGAGCGGGCGGCGAGGCCCGCGGGGGTGTCGTCGGCGACGATGCGGCCCTGCGAGATGATGATCGCACGCGTGCACACCGCGTCCACCTCTTCGAGAATGTGCGTCGAGATCACGATGATCTTGTCGCGCGCCATGTCGTTGATGAGCGTGCGCACCTCGTGCTTCTGGTTCGGGTCGAGGCCGTCGGTGGGCTCATCGAGAATCAGCACCGGCGGATCGTGCATGATCGCCTGTGCGAGCCCCACGCGGCGGCGAAATCCCTTGGAGAGGGTGTGGAATCTCTGCTCGAGCACCCCGTCGAGCTGCAGGTGGTCGATGACGTGCTTGAGGCGCGCCGCGCGCCGCGCCCCCTCGAGCGCCCGCAGGTCGGCGATGAAGGAGAGAAAGCTCCGCACGCTCATCTCGCCGTAGCTCGGCGCGCCTTCCGGCAGATAGCCGAGGGCGGCTTTTGCGGCGAGCGGGTCGCTCTCGACGTCGTGGCCGCAGATGCTCGCCTTCCCCGAGGTCGGGGTGACGAACCCGGCGAGCATGCGCATGGTGGTGGTTTTCCCGGCGCCGTTCGGGCCGAGGAACCCGAGCACTTCGCCCGGTCCCACCTGGAAGCTCACGTCTTCGACTGCCGTGAGCGCACCGTAGTGTTTGGTGAGATGTTCGGTCTTGATCATGAGCCTGTTCGGGCCTTTAGTCGGATCTTTGGCGGAAAGTTCCCGCCCCGCTCAAAAGGCGCGATTGTGAACGTGAGGCGCCGGGCTTTTCAACTTTGTCGTTTTCCGCGCGCGTGATGGCCGATTTGCTTCATCTTATCAGTGGCTTGGGAATCTGAACCGGTGCGATTTCGGGCCGCGGCCCCAAAGCGCGTGTCACCGATCCGCCACGGCGCCGTCATTGACGCGTCAAGCGTGCGACGCAGACTGCCATTCCGTGCATGCTGAGCCGGGCGATGACCTTCTGATGGCGCACACCGAGATCGAGCGCGGTGCGCCCTTCTGCGACAACCCCGACTGCGCACTGCACGTGCGGGTGCGCGATGCGATCGTCGAAGGCGGCGGCAACTGGCTGACGCTGCCGGATGGGCGCATCTTCGGCCGCAACCGCTTCGGCGATACGCTGCTGTGCGATGCCTGTGGGACGCGCCGCGGACCGGTGCGGCTCGCCTCCGGTTCGTTTCAGGTGGCGAACCGGCGGCGCGCGCGCCAGTAGAGGATGCAGAGCGCCCCGCCCAGCAGCCCGCCCAGATGCGCAAAGTGCGCGACGCCCTGCTCGCGGCCGGTGACTCCGAAGAACAGCTCGATGAGCGCGTAGCCCGTCACGAACAGCCAGGCGGGTATCGGGATGGGAATGGGGATGACGAACAGGCGCTGCCGCGGGAAATACCAGGCAAAGGCGAGCAGCACGCCGAATATGCCGCCCGAGGCGCCGATGGTTTCCTCTTGCACCCCGCCGGTGCTCTGCACCATGAGCTGCGTGAGCCCGGCGGCGATCACGCACACGAGGTAGTAGATCACGAAGCGCCGCGCGCCCCAGTACCGCTCGAGCGAGCGGCCGAACATGAACAGCGCGAACATGTTGAAAAAGATGTGCGCCACGTTCTTCGGATCGTGCAGGAAGCCGTAGGTGATCAGCTGCCACGGCCGGAACAGCGGACTGTGCAGCGGCCAGAGCGCAAACAGGCCGAGCACCGTGTTGGGGTTCAGCTGCTCGAGCAGGAACACCCCGACATTGATGAGGATCAGGGTTCGCGTGGCGGGCGGCATTGCAAACATGTCGCCATCTTACCGGTCTCAAATCGACCGCTGCAGGAAAACCAGATCGAGCCAGTGATCGAACTTGTGGCCGACCTCGCGCAACCGCCCCGCCTGCGTGAACCCGAGCCGCTCGTGGAAGCGGATGGAGGCGGCATTCTCGGCGTCGATGCCGGCGATCATGACGTGTTTGCCGAGCGCCTGCGCGCGCTCGATCAGCGCGCCCAGCAGTTGCGTGCCGAGGCCTCGGCCGCGGGTGTCGGCGCGCACGTGCAGCGTGTGCTCGACAGTGAAACGATAGCCCGGCCAGGCGCGGAAGTCGCCGAAGCTCGCAAACCCGGCGACTCCCCGCTCATCACGGACCACCAGCACCGGGTAACCCTGTGCAGTGCGTGCCTGCCACCAGCGGCGCCGCTCCTCCACGCTCACGGGTGTGGAGGTGAAGACGGCGGTCGAGTGGGCGATCACCTCGTTATAGATCGCGACGAGACCCTCGAGATCGGCCTCGCTCGCGTCGTGCACCGAAGCGGCTGCGCTGTGGCCGCTGCTGCGATCCATCACGTACTGGTTCAC
>Ga0307472_100000581_pt1 | contig 13054 bp, 10 predicted proteins | sample atmos_gasesAM5C__2_FD_204582 | JGI IMG/M metagenome (GOLD analysis project Ga0307472, IMG submission 204582) | Hardwood forest soil microbial communities from Morgan-Monroe State Forest, Indiana, United States - atmos_gasesAM5C_05 | ecosystem: Environmental > Terrestrial > Soil > Temperate...
CCCCGCCGCAGCGTTTCAGCGTCGCGGCCGTTTCTTTCAATCGCGCGTCATCTTTCCCCGCCATCCAGAGCACACCCGTCTCCAGAAACAGCGACTGCTTTGTCGCCGCAAAAAACTCTTTCCATTGCACGAGCGAACGCTGCGACCATCGTGTGTACAGCTCGTCCCCGCCGTAGCCCATGCGAATGATCCGCGATTCGCCTCCGCTGCTCGCCCGCGAATGCCCCGGCCCGTACGCTTCGAGCAACAACACGCGCTTCCCGCGTTTCGCCAGGTACCATGCCGTCCACGCGCCAAGCACGCCCGCGCCAATCACCGCCACGTCGTAGGTCTTCTGCCCGCTCATTTTCGCGTCTTCATCCCGCCCGCATCCTACCGCAACCTTGTAACTCAGCCAAAATCTCAATGGCGCTAAGCTTGCCGGGAAACATGGAATGAGCGATCATCCAAGCGATGATTCGCAGGGTCAAAGCCCTCGTTCCGCTTCTTCTGTTTGCATTGTTCGTTCTTCCTTTGTTCTTGTTTGCGGAAGATGTAGTCACGTTTCCGAGTGGGGAACTCACACTTCACGGAGCGTTGTACAAGCCCGAAGGCTCAGGACCATTTCCCGCGCTCCTCTACAATCACGGCAGTGCTCCTGGCATGCTCAGCAAAGAGGCTTTCGATGGGTTGGGGCCGGTCTTTACGAAGAAGGGCTGGATTTTCTTCGGGCCGTACCGGAGAGGCCAAGGTCTAAGCGCTTCCGCTGGTAAGTACATTGGCGATGAGATCGCCGCAGCCACTAAAGCAGGTGGTGTCTCCAGCGGTGCCGCCACCATGGTTCGCTTGCTCGAGACGGACCACCTAAACGACCAACTTGCCGCCTTAGCATGGCTGCGAACACAGAAATTCGTCAAAGCGGATCGCATCGCTGTGGCAGGCAATTCTTTCGGCGGCATCGAAGCTGTGTTGGGTGCCGAGCGAGCTTCCTATTGCGCAGCGATCGATTCGGCCGGTGGTGCTCAGAGCTGGGCGCAAGCGCCTGAACTTCAATCGCTGATGATGCACAGCGTTCGCAATTCCCGCGCTCCGATCTTTTTCTTTCAGGCCGAGAATGATTACGACCTCTCCCCGAGCCGTGTTCTTTCGGCCGCCATGAAGGACGCCGGCAAGGAATTCGAGCTCAAGATCTATCCCCCTTTGGCAAGGACGTGGGGGATGGCCATACTTTTGGCTACTTCGGCAGCTCTGTTTGGGCTGACGACGTATTTCGCTTCCTCGAGAAGCATTGCAACAGAGTAGCCGTCAAGAATTAGCCTCTACTTAGTGACAAGTGATAGGATGCAGAGTTTCCAACTGGATGTGCTTTGGAGGCGTGTGTGAATTTCGTTCGTCGTGGTGGTATGCCCTTTTTCACGGTTGTGGCTATTGTGTTGGTCTTGGCGGTGGCTGCGAGCGCACAGCAGAATTCCTCGCAAATTGATCCCAAGACGTATGGCGGGATGAAGTGGCGCCTCGTTGGGCCGTTTCGCGGAGGCCGCGCGCTGGCCGTGACCGGTGTGCCGAGCCAGCCGAACACCTACTACTTCGGCGCGACGGGTGGAGGCGTCTGGAAAACCACCGACGGCGGCATCAGTTGGGATTCGCTCTTCGATAAGCAGCCGGTCTCTTCCATCGGTGCCATTGACGTTGCCGATTCCGATCCCAATGTCATTTACGTCGGCACCGGCGAAGCCTGCATTCGCGGTAACATTTCTTTCGGCGATGGCGTCTACAAGTCCACCGACGCCGGCAAAACCTGGACCAACGTCGGACTGAAAGACACGCGCCACATCGGCGCGATCATCATCCATCCAACGAATCCTGAAGTCGTTTTCGTTGCGGCTCTCGGCCACGCCTATGGGCCAAACACGGAGCGAGGCATTTTTCGAACGCGCGACGGCGGCAAAACCTGGGAAAAAGTTCTCTACCTCGACGACCGCACCGGCGCCATCGACGTGGTTTTCGATCCGCAGAATCCGCACATTCTTTTTGCGTCGATGTGGGAAGGCTGGCGCACGCCCTGGACGCTGAATAGCGGCGGCGCAAAGGATGGGCTCTACCGTTCCACTGATGACGGCACGACCTGGAAGCGCCTGGAAGGCGAAGGTTTCCCCGAAGGCCCGCTAGGCCGCATTGGCGTGTCGGTCTCTGGAGCAGATTCGAACGTCGTTTACGCCCTCATCGAAGCCAAGAAGGGCGGCCTCTACCGCAGCGACGACGGCGGCGCGAAGTGGTCGCTCATCAACGATGATCACCGCTTCCGCCAGCGCGCCTGGTATTTCACGCACGTTTGGGCCGACACGAAAGATTCCAATCGCGTGTACATCGCCAACACCGGTTTATATCGCTCGATTGACGCTGGTAAGACCTTCGAGCGACTCAACGCTCCGCACGGCGACCATCACGCGTTGTGGATCGATCCCGAAAATCCCAATCGCCTCATTAACGGTAACGATGGTGGCGCAACGATTTCCATCGACGGCGGCAAAAACTGGTCCACGCAAAACAATCAGCCTACCGCGCAGTTCTATCACGTGGCCGCCGACAACGATTTTCTCTATCGCGTTTACGGTTCGCAGCAGGACAACTCTTCGGTCGGCATCCAGACGCGCAGCGACCACGGGTTTATTGACCGTGGCGATTGGGACGCCGTCGGGGGCGGCGAAAGCGGCTACATTGTTCCCGATCCGCGCGATTCGAATATCGTTTACGCTGACGACGAAGGCCCCATCTTCACGCGTTTCGACCGCCGCATCAATCAGGCGCAAAGCATTCAGGAATGGCCCGAGGATCCCAATGGGTATCCCGCCGCAACGCAGAAATACCGCTACACCTGGACCATGCCGATTGTCATTTCCTCGCACAATCCGGATGTGATTTATCACAGCTCGCAGTACGTGTTTCGTTCGAACGACGCCGGGCGCAGTTGGACCACCATCAGTCCTGACCTGACGCGTAACGATAAAACCAAGCAGCAGGATTCCGGCGGGTCGCTCACCAAAGATCAGTACACCGTCGAATACTACGACACGGTTTTCACGTTGGCCGAATCGCCGAAGCAGGAAGGCGTGCTCTGGGCGGGCACCGATGACGGCTTGATTCAAGTGACGCGCGACGGTGGCAAGAATTGGGCAAACGTCACTCCCAAAGACGTTCCCGAGTGGTCCATGATCAGCCTCATCGAGGCCTCACCGTTCGACGCAGGAACCGCTTACGCCGCTGTGGACGCGCACAAACTCGATAATTTCAAGCCGTACATTTTCAAGACCACCGACTTCGGCAAGACGTGGACGAAACTTATTGGCGGCTTGCCGGACAACTCCTATGTTCACGCGGTGCGCGAGGATCCCAAGCGCAAGGGCTTGCTGTACGCCGGAACGGAAACGGCCATATGGGTTTCATTCAACGACGGCGCGAATTGGCAGCCGCTCCAGCTCAATCTGCCGGAGACGCCGATTCACGACATGATTGTGCATGATGACGATCTCGTCGCGGCCACGCATGGGCGCTCGTTCTGGGTGCTCGATGACATCAGCCCGCTGCGGCAAGCGGCTGCTTCCATCGCCGCGGAGGACGCACATCTCTTCACGCCGCGCACTGCCTGGCGCACACGAATCGGCCACTTCAATCCGCGGCGCTATCCCATTGGCGAGAACCCGCCCAATGGAGCGATTTTGTACTACTACCTAAAGGCAGAACCCAAGGAGCCCGCCAAGCTCGAGATTCTCGACGCGCAGGGCAAAGTCATTCGCGCCTTCACAAGTGAGGAGAAGAAAAAAGAAGAAGCTCCCGCCGAATGGGAGCGCGACGCTCCCGAAGAGCACATTCCGGCGAAAGCGGGGCTGAATCTGTTTACTTGGGATCTGCGCTACGAAGTTCCCGCCAAAATTCCGCAGGCTGTCTACGATGCGGGCGATCCGATTGCCCCGCTAGCTCTGCCAGGAACGTATCAGGTTCGCCTCACTGTAGGTGGCAAAGCGCAAACCGCATCCTTTGAAGTAAAGATGGACCCACGCGTGAAAACGTCCGCCGAAGATTTGCGCAAGCAATTTGACCTCATATTGAAAGTGCGCGATCGCACGGACGAGATGAACAAAGCCATCATCGCCATCCGCGACTTGCGCCAGCAGCTTCAAGCGCTCGAAAAGCGCCTCGGCCCGGCGCAAGCTGCGAAGAACGATCCGAGCGATCCACCAAATCCTGTCGTGACGGTTTCGACCGATCTGCGCAAGAAAATCAGCGCCATCGAGGAAGAGCTTATCCAGGTGAACGGCAAGTCCACCGAGGACTTCGCCAACTATCCGACCAAGCTCGAAAGCAAATTCGCATATTTACAGAACGTGACGGACAGCGCCGACACTGCGCCCACCGCAGCCGAAGAAGCGGTTTTTGCCGACCTCGACCAGCGCCTCGAAGCGCAGCTCGCCAAATGGCGCGACGTTCTTTCGAAAGACGTCCTTGCCCTCAACGACTCCATGCGCAAAAACAACGTCGCCCTCATCGCGCCCGCGGCAACGCCGGCAAAATAGCTGCATCAGTTTTGGAGTGCGGCAGCTTGCCTCCGTTTTTTCTTAGCGGGATTGCGCCGCGAAATTCAGGACGGCGAGTACTTGTTCACGCGTAACGTCGTACTGCTCTACGATTTCGTCGACAGATAAGCCATCTTTCAGATTTTCGAAAATCGCGGTCACAGGCATGCGTGTTCCTCGCAACACCCATGCGCCACTGACTTTCCCCGGCACGCTTTCGACCGCTGGACATTTTGACCAGTCTAGCTTCAACTCCGTTTCCTCTACGTAGGACTTAAGGCTTACAACTTAGAGCTAAAGACCAACAACTCATAATTCAACGCACAAAGGCGGAGGCGATGGCCTTGGCCCAGTGGGAAAGATGGTTGAGTGAGCGCGTGTGCGTGGCGTCGAGATGCAGGGGCGTGATGGAAACGGCGCCGGAGAAAATCGCGGCGTAATCAGTGTCCGGCTCGACGTCCTTGTCGATGCGTTGTTCAAAGAGCCAGAAATAGCTCCGCCCGCGCGGATCTTTTCCTTCGCTCAACTGGTTCCGCGTGATTTTTCGCGACTGCCGCGTGAATTTCACTTCGCCTTTCCACGGCTCGGGCACGTTGACGTTCAGCAAGACCTGGTCGGGCAAGCCTTCCTTTAAAACGATTTCTGCGGCTGCACGCGCCACGCGTGCGGAGTTGTCAAATTTAACGTTTTCTTTTTTCGCGCACAGCGAGACGGCTATGGACGGAACGCGATGCAGCGTGCCTTCGCGCGCCGCGCCCACGGTTCCGGAGTAATATGCGTTCTCTCCCAGATTCGCGCCGTGATTGATTCCGGAAATCAGCAGGTCGGGCTTTTCCGGCAGAAGCTTGTGCAGCGCCACAATCACGCAATCCGCGGGCGTTCCGTCAATGGCCCACTCGCGCTCCGCAATGCGGTTGCACACGATCGGCTGCCGCAGCGTTAGCGACTGCGCCGTGCCGCTCTGCTCGCGGCTCGGCGCGACGATGCTTACCGTGGCAAAATCCGCAAGCGCCTCCGCCACCGCCCGCAGCCCTTCCGCCTGGTACCCATCATCATTTGTGAGGAGAATGTGCGTCATCTGTAAGTTCACATAATCAAGATAACTGCTTCGCGGCTTTCCAACGGCGGGAATGCGAGGCGGCTTCAGTGCATCCAAAAAATGGTCGGGACGGCGAGATTTGAACTCGCGACCTCACGCACCCCAAGCGTGCGCGCTACCAGGCTGCGCTACGTCCCGACGGGTAACCTGACAACGACACGGCAACTTCGAGAGGGCCGAATCGCGGTAGCTTCTACACTAACAAGGCTATCACCGGCGTTCGAGAAGCGTCAAGAAAGCGTGCAGCGCGTCGCGCAAATCGAGCAGCATCCTGCGGCTGAGCAGTTGCGATCCGCCGTCCCCGGAGTGGTTCGAGCCGCGGTGCGCCGAATCATCGGCGCCGCTTTTTTCGCGCAAGTGGCGGCGCGCTCCCGCGATGGTGTAGCCCTCATCGTAAAGCAGCCGCTTGATGCGGAAGACCATGTCCACGTCTTGCTGGCGATAGACGCGGCGGCCCGCATCATCCTTGGTCGGCTGGAGCATGGGAATCTCCGACTCCCAGTAGCGCAACACGAACGGTTTCAGGTCGGCGAGGCGGCTGACCTCGCCAATGGTGTAGAGGCGCTCTTCGGTGGCGGTTTTTGTGGCGGTAACGTTGCCTGCCATGCTCCTGCCCTGCCAGAAATCCTTCGCGCATCCTCAAGGGATGCACTCAGGTTGAAGGGGACGCCGCTATCGTAGCAGTTTGCGGGCCGTAGCTGTAGGGGGTGATCGTCATCCCTCACCTCGAGACGCGGCGCGGGGGCGGTTTTCGCGTTTGCGGATGCGCTGCACGAAACGCACCGGAGTGCCAATGAAATCGAATTTGGCGCGAAGCTGGTTTTCGAGGAAGCGCTCGTAGCTGAAGTGCAGCGGCATTTTTTGATTGGTGAAGAGCAGAAACGTAGGCGGCCCGGTTTTGGCCTGCGTGACGTAGTAGATGCGCACAGGGCGCGACTTCGGCGTCGAGCCGCGCTGGAGATCGACTTCCTGCTTCAGCCAGTCGTTCAGCACGGGCGTGGGAATGCGGCGGCGCCGCGCCTCGGCACATTGATTGATGAGCGGGAAAAGCTTCTCGGCGCGCTCGCCGGTTTTTGCGGATAGAAAAACGATGGGCGCGTAGCTGAGGAATTTCAATTTTGCGCGAATCATTTTTTCGTAGTCGAACATCAGCTTGCCGGGATCGATGTTCGTAACAGTGCGTTTTTCGCCGGGAGATTGCTTGGATTTGCCTTTCGCGGTGGCCGCATCACGGATGGCCGCGTCGCGCGCGGCGGCGAGTGCCAGGTCCCATTTGTTGACCACGAGAATGACCGAGCGGCCGGACTCTTCGGCATAGCCGGCAATTGCCGCGTCGCCTTGCGTGACGCCCAACTCGCCGTCAATGATGAGCAGCGCCACGTCGCAGCGCTCGAGACCGCGGCGGGCCATCACCACGCTGAGTTTTTCCGCGACGAGCGTAGTCTTGCCCTTGCGGCGAATTCCAGCGGTGTCCACAAAGCGGTAGTCGCGGCCGTCGCGCGTGATTTCCGTGTCCACATTGTCCATGGTGGTGCCAGGGGTGGGCGAAACGATGGAGCGCTCTTCGCCGGCCAACTGATTCAGCAGGGTGGATTTGCCGACGTTGGGGCGTCCAATAATGGCCACCTCGATGGATGCAGTTTCCGTCGGCAGCTCAACGGATGGCAGCTCCGTCCCAGCAATCGGTGGTGTTTTCGACGTCGGAAAACATTGCACAAGGGCATAGTCGAGAAGATCGTCGACGCCGGTGCCGTGCTCCGCGGTGACGGGAAACACGGGAACGCCGAGCGAATGAAACGGCGCGGCGTTCGCTTCCTGTAAAGGCGAATCTACCTTATTGACGGCGAGGACAAATGGCTTTCCCGTTGCGCGCATAAGACGCGCCAGCTCTTCATCAAGGGGCGTGAGGCCCGCCTGACTGTCCACAACAAGAACGAGCAGCGCTGCTTTCTTGATGGCCACCTGCGCCTGGCGCAAAATTTCCTGCGGGATGAGCGCCTTTTCGTCGGGAATGATTCCGCCGGTGTCCACGACTTCCAGCGTCTTGCCGCGCCACTCGGCTTTGCCGTAGATGCGGTCCCGGGTGATACCGGGCTCGTTGGTAACGATGGAGCGGCGCGTGCCCGTCAGACGGTTGAAGAGCGTGGACTTGCCCACATTGGGCCGTCCGACAATCACCAGAGATGGTAGCCGCTCAGTCACGAATTTTCCCTGTGGTGTAATCCTCCAATGTACCGCATCCTTGCACGGCGTAGAAAGCAAACTGGAGTGTTTTTTCTTCTCATCGGTTTGGGCTGGGAATGATGTTTTGTTCTAGACGATCTGGCGCTACGGAATCACGACCAGTCTGCAACCGCTTGTGCTGCGTTCCCACGCTTGCGCAATTTCCGCCAACGGGACTCGTTCGGTGTCGATGCGCAATTTGCGACGGGCCGCATAGTCCATCACCTGTTGAAAGGCCTTGGTGAGAACGTCCCAAGGCGGAATGCCTGCCGTTCCGAGAATCGTCAGCGCCGTGCTTCGCAGCACAGATGCAGGCAGCGTGATGGTTGGGCCCGCACTTTCTCCCACTTCCACTAGACGCGTCTGCGATCCCGCGGCGGCAAATTCTGAAGTGGTTATAGCTGAGAGCAGGGCTTCGGTAGGCTGGCCCCACAAATAGTCAATGACCACATCGAAGCGTTTCTGGGCCGCGTCGCGGCGGAAAGCCTGGATCAATTCTTCGTGTGGCTGGTTCAGCCGAATTGTCGAGTCCGCGCCGAGTGCACCCAGCGTGTTCAACGCCCGTTCGTTGCGTCCTACGGCAACGACGCGACCCGCGCCCAAGATTCTTGCGATTTGCACCGCGAGCTTGCCTGCAACTCCCGTAGCGCCGAGGATCAGAACGGTCTCGCCCTCAGCCAGCTTCGCGATGTGCTTGAGCGAAAGCCAAGCGGATACACCTGGATTGGGAATGGCCGCAGCCGTAATGTCGTCCAAATCCTCAGGGATAGAAAAACATAACGCTCGCTTGGCAACCGCACGTTGCGCCATCGCGCCGTACGGGCGCCGCGGCCCGCCGAAAAAGACTCGCGTGCCATCTTCCAAGCGGCCAACGCCGTCTGTGCCGCAAATCACGGGAAGTTCACTCGGACTGGCGTAGTGCGTTCCGGCCGCCATCTGTTTGTCCACAGTCTTGAGCGCGGCCGCGCAAACTTGGATCAGCACTTCGCCATCGCCGGGCGTAGGCTCAGAAAACTCTTCGACTCGCGGTGGTTTTGCCAGTTCGCGGAGCACGGCGGCGCGCATTTGATCGTCCCTTCAGAGGCCGGAGTAGGTTTGGCGGCGGAGGAATTGGCCGGAGCCGGGGCGACCGACGAATTTCCCGGAGTCGATGACGGCGCGGCCGCGGGAGAAAACCGTCTTGGGCGCGCCCTTGATCTTTATGCCCTCGAACATGGAATAGTCCACGCGCATGTGATGGGTTTTGGCGCTGATGACTTCCTCGTGATTGGGATCGAAGAGGACGAGATCGGCATCCGAGCCGACGGCGATGGTGCCTTTGCGGGGATAGAGGCCAAAAAGTTTTGCGGGCGCGGTGGAAACGAGCTGGACGAAGCGGTTTGGCGAAAAATGTTTGCCGTGGACGCCGCCAGTGTAAACGAGGCTGAGGCGGTGCTCGATGCCGGGACCACCGTTGGGAATTTTGGTGAAGTCGTCCTTGCCCAGTTCCTTCTGTTCTTTGAAGCAGAATGGGCAGTGATCGGTGGAGACCACCTGCAGCGTGTCTTTGGCGAGGCCCTGCCAGAGTTTCTCTTGGTGCCATTTTTCGCGGAGCGGCGGCGTGAAGACGTATTTGGCGCCTTCGAAGCCGGGCACGTCCATGTTTTCGAGTGAGAGATACAAATATTGCGGGCAAGTTTCCGCATAAGCAGGCAGGCCGCGATCGCGTGCTTCGCGGACTTTTTCGAGCGCGTCGTTGCAGGAGAGATGCACGATGTAGACGGGTGCGCCGGCCATTTCGGCGAGCGCGATGGCGCGAGAAGTGGCTTCAGCTTCGGCGGTGGTCGGGCGGGTGAGAGCGTGATACTTCGGCGCGCGCTTGCCTTCGGCGAGGGCTTGCTGGACGATGACGTCAATGGCGCCGCCATTTTCCGCGTGCATGCAGATGAGGCCGTTGTGCTGGGCGGCCTGGCGCATGGCTTTGAAGATGGTAGCGTCGTCGAGCATGAAGACGCCGGGATAAGCCATGAACAGCTTGAAGCTGGTGACGCCGTCGCGGATGAGCTGGCCCATTTCCTCGAGCTGCGCGGAGCCGAGGTCGGTGATGATGCAGTGGAAGGCGTAGTCGGTGACGGCCTTGTCGTGGGCTTTTTTCATCCAGGTGTCGAAGGCCTGGCGGAGCGACTGGCCTTTGTACTGGATGGCGAAGTCAATGAGCGTAGTGGTGCCGCCAAAGGCCGCGGCGATGGTGCCGGTCTCGAAGTCGTCGGCGCTGGTGGTGCCCCCAAAGGGCATGTCGAGGTGCGTATGGACATCAATGCCGCCGGGGATCAGCAGAAGGCCGGTGGCGTCAATGACGCGGGCAGCATTTTCCGCGGGAAGCTGCGTGGCGATGGCGCTGACGCGGTCGCCGCTGATGCCGACGTCCGCGCGGTAGGTGTCAGTAGCAGTGACCACGGTGGCATTGCGAATCACTGTGTCAAAGCGCATGGGGAGTCCTCAGGGAGAGAACTATACGATGGTCGGTTCCGGAATGGGAAGAAAGTAGGTAGACCCCGGGAGTCTCAAGAGTGGCAAACAAAGGAGTTAGGGTATACGGAACTTGGAAGAGTATACGGAAGACTGTAGGAGGTCGACAGTCGATAGTAGGAAGTTGAACGGGCCGCAACCGAGGTGACATGACAGGCGGCGTCAGCGGTTGACTAGGAAATCGAAGAGGAGGCGGGCGTTGTCGCTGCGGAGGCCGACGGGGCCGCTAAAAGAGAGCGCAACAGGACCCAGATCGCCCCACCAAACGAGTTTGTTGTCGGCCGTGACGGTGAGGTCGGAGCCGCTCATGGAAGCGGTCAGGAAATGGGGCTGGTTCGGCTCGACGGGGGCGGGAGCGTCAGAGATGCGCGGCTTGATGTTGTTGATGTAGCCGCGGTCATGACATTCCGTGTGGCTGCGCTGGCCGGGGTTGCGCTTGATGGAGACAGCGATCTTTTGATCGGGGGCAAAATGCCACATGATGTAGACGACGTTGCAGTCGTTCTGCGCGCGAAGCTTGATGCCGAACTGGCTGCGAACCTCGCCGCTGCCCAAATGGGCGACCTCTTTGGTTGGGCCGAGGTAGGTAAATTTCACGGTGGCGCTTTGCTCGGTGGTGAACTTGAGAGTGGCGCGCATTTCCTTAGTGGAAACCATCAGACGATGTCCTTTTGCGCCTTGAATCTTTCCGTCGGTCACGTCGAAATCGCTGGAGCGGACTTGGGCTTGGACGGTGGGGACTGCAACGAAAACGAAACAGATTGCGAGAAGAACGAGCCTGCGCCTCACGCGTCCTTGGACAATTTTCATTTTCAGCCTTGTATTGGCGCTGGGCGGCGGCAAATACCTTACCGCACTTGCGCTGGTTCTCACCAGGGCATTAAGGTACGCTGAATCCCGGAGGCGCTGGAGGTAGCAGAAATGAACAAAGTTCTTGTGACCTTGTTTGCAACGGGGATCACGCTGGGGGTGAATGGATGCGGGATAGCGCGGCCGGATGTGCCGGACAGCCTGAAAGCGCCGGCGGGCGAGAAAGTGATCCTAGTGGGCCACGCAACGGGAGTGCAAATCTACGTGTGCCAATCGGGCGCGAACGCTCCTTTCGCGTGGACACTCACAGCGCCGGAGGCGGACCTTACCGATGCGAGCGGGAAAAAAATCATTCATCACTTTGCTGGGCCCACCTGGAAACACATTGATGGAAGCGAAGTTGTGGGGAAAAAAGTGGCCCAACAAGACGCTCCCAAGCCGGATGCGATTCCCTGGCTGCTGCTGAAGGCGACCAGCCACACGGGGCAGGGAGTCTTGACCCGCGTAACGAGCATCCAGCGCATCCACACCGACGGCGGCGTGGCGCCAGGCGCGGATACGTGCAATGCCTCAGCAAACGGGAAGGAATTCAGGAGCCCGTATTCGGCGGATTACTACTTCTATGCAGCTAAGAAGTGAGGGGCGGCACCGAATACCTTGCTGGCCCGGCGTTTCCTGGCAAGGAATACTGTGCGGCGCCAAAATTGGGATAGACTAGTTTTATGAACATTCGCCTGAAACCGGAATTGGAAAAACTGGTCGAACAGGACGTTCAACGCGGGCCCTACCAGAATGCCGCTGAATTCGTTGAACGTGCAGTGGTTTTGCTCCATGAGCAAGAGGCATGGCTCGCGGAAAATGCGGCGGAAATCAACGCAAAGGTCAGTGAAGGTTACGCGGCAGCAAAACGCGGGGACTTGGTCGACGCGGAACAGGTCCGCCGTTCTATGGACCAGGAGAAACGCGCATGGCTCGCTGACAAAAGCAAGGCATGACGCATTACCGGTTTACGCCACAGCACTAAACGACCTCTTCGATATTTGGAGTTACATCGCGCAGGATAATCCTGAGGCTGCAGACCGCGTCGAGGAGGCCATCTACGAGGCGTGCGACTTTCTATCCGGAGCGCCTCTGGCTGGCACGGTTCGCAAGGACCTGACGTCGCTTCCGGTGCGGTTCTGGCTCGTGCCGCCTTTCCCCAACTATTTCATCGTTTATACTCCCGCAGCTAGGCCCCTGGAAGTGATCCGCGTTCTTCATCGAGCCAGGAACATTCGATCGATTATTCCGTAGATCTCCGTGGCGTGAGAAGAGAGATTTCTCACCGCACAGGCCGACGCGTTCGCCAGAGCGAACGCGGATGAAAAACGTCGACCTGCTCCGTTCGAAATGGCAGGGTTGCATTGTGTCGTGTCAGTGGCGGTAATGGGGAAGGATCTTGTGCTTGTAGGCGTCGAGGGTTTGCTCTTCTTCGCCGGACATCAAATAGATGTTGAACTGGGTGACGCCGGCTTGGCGGAGGCGGTCGAGTTTTTTGCGGTGGTCGTCTGGTGAGCCGAGGATGCAGAAGCGGTCCACGACTTCGTCGGTGACGAAGTCGGCGTTGTCGCTGCCCACTTCGCAATGATGCAGGTAATCGTATTTGCCTCGGTTTTCCACAAACGAAACCAGCGATTTGGGCAGCTCTTCCGGCTTGTACTTGGAAATGAGGTCCATCACGTGATTGGAAACGAGCGCGGGAAACCACCGCACGCGTTCGCGGGCAAGCTTTAGATCATTGGAAGCCCAGACCGGAGCCGCAGCCATCACTTGGATCTTAGACGCATCGCGACCGGCTTCGCGGGCGCCTTCGCGGACAAAACCG
>Ga0307472_100000582_pt1 | contig 13050 bp, 13 predicted proteins | sample atmos_gasesAM5C__2_FD_204582 | JGI IMG/M metagenome (GOLD analysis project Ga0307472, IMG submission 204582) | Hardwood forest soil microbial communities from Morgan-Monroe State Forest, Indiana, United States - atmos_gasesAM5C_05 | ecosystem: Environmental > Terrestrial > Soil > Temperate...
CTATACCGACGACGTCCACTACATGGGCGGCTCGGTGCTCAACGACAATCTCTGGTGGGGCAGCATCATGCTGGCCTTCCAGGCGCGTCCGCTCGACCCCGAGATCGTGGGCCCGAGCTGGCGCCAGCGATGGCTCGAGCGCATCGAGAGCTTGCCGTTCTTTCCGGCGCTCTGGCTCGCGCACCAGCGCTATGATGAATACTGGAAGCACGGCTCGGTCTGCGAGGATTTCGCGGCCATCGAATGCCCGGTGCTCGCGGTCGGCGGCTGGGCCGACAGCTACACCAATGCGGTTCCAAGACTGCTGGCGGGCTTGAAGGTTCCACGCCTCGGGATCATCGGTCCCTGGGGTCACATCTATCCGCAGGACGGCGTGCCCGGCCCCGCGATCGGCTTCCTTCAGGAAGCCGTGCGCTGGTGGGACCATTGGCTCAAGGACCGCGACACCGGCATGATGCGCGAGCCGATGCTGCGGGCCTATCTGGAAGACCCCGTTGCACCCGAGAGCACCCGCACGGCGATGCCGGGGCGCTGGGTCGGGGAAGCGACATATCCCTCGCCCAACATCGAGGCCAAGGGTCTCCACCTGCGGCCCGATCGAAGCTTGGGCGAGCGGTCGCGCGAGTGGGGAGAATTCTCGATCCGGTCGCCGCACAGCCACGGGCAGGCCGCCGGGGAATGGATGGGCGCGGGCTGCGTCGGCGAGCATCCGACGGATCAGCGGCTCGACGACGGCGGGGCTCTGATCTTCGAGACGCCGGCGCTCGATGGGGACATCTCCGTCCTGGGCGCTCCCATGCTCGGCCTGGAGCTCTCGGCCGACGCTCCTGTGGCGCAGCTTGCCGTGCGGCTCTCGGATGTGGCGCCGGACGGCCGCGCCACGCGCGTCAGCTATCAGGTGCTCAATCTCACGCACCGGAATGGGCACGAGCACCCGGAGCCGCTGGAGCCCGGCCGCAAATACACTGTGCGCGTCAAGCTGAACGACTGCGGTCACCGGTTCTTGCCCGGCCATCGCATCCGGCTGTCGATCGGGACGGCCTATTGGCCGATCGTGTGGCCGGCGCCTTATCCCGCAACGCTGACGATCCGCACCGGCGACAGCGTCTTGGAGCTTCCCGCGCGCCGAGACAGCGATGCCTCGCCGGCTGTCGCGTTCGAGCCGCCGGCGCGCGGAGCCTCAGCGCCCATGACGCAGATCGGCAAGGGCCTCATTCGCCGCTACAGCCAGCAGGATCACGTGAGCGGCGAGACCACCTATGTGACGGAAGCCGTGGGCGGCCTCTTCGGCGAGGGGATTCTTCGTTTCGACGAGATCGGCACGGAGCTCTCTCAGAGCATCAAGCGCGAGCTCACGATCCGGGACGATGACCCCCTGTCGGCGTGCTACGTGATCACGCAGTCCTTCGAGATGGGCCGCAAGGGCTGGCGGACTTCGGTCCGCACGCGCACCGAGATGCGCTCGGACCGGCACAATTTCCATCTCTCCGGCAATTTGACAGCGCTCGAGAACGGCGCCGCGGTTGCCGAACGTGCCTGGAGCGAGACGATAGCCCGCGACTTGGTGTGAGCAGCCCCCGTCAGCCGCCGACCTTCGCCAGCACGTCGGACTTCAGGAACCGCTCGATGAACAGCATGAACCCCACCGACGGCACCAGCAGGATCAGCGCGGTGATGGCGGCGATCTGGTAATTGCCGGCGACGCTCGCGGTGAACATCAGGAGCGGCAGTGTGGTGACATCGGGCACGCCCACGAAGTAGGTGCCGGTGAACTCGTCGAGCGATTCCAGGAACACGAAGATGGCGCTCGCCATGATGCCGGGCGCCGCCAGCGGCAGCGTCACCGTGAGGAAGCCGCGCAGCGCCGAGGCGCCCATGTTGCGCGCGGCGAGCTCGAGCTCGCGGTCGACGGCGGCGAAAGCAGCGGCGGCGATCCAGACCGCGAAGACCAGCCCGTGCACGGTGTGCACCAGCACCACGCCCGCGATCGTGCCGTTGAGTCCCACCGTGTAGAAAATGCGCGCCACGTTGAAATAGACGGCGAGGCTCGGGATCGCCTGCGGCAGCAGGAAGGCCAGCAGGATGGCGCCGCGCCAGGGCAGCCGTCCTCGCGCGAGCGCGTAGCCCGCGGGCACCGCCAGCAAGAGACAGGCCGCGACGGTGAACAGCGCGATGAGGATGCTTGTGGTGAGCGATTCGACCGCATCGCTCCTCGGCTTGAACACCTCATACCAGTATTTGAGACCGTAGGTGAGCGGCAGCTTGTAGGGAAAGTACCACTGCACCGCGACGGCCCAGAGCGCGAGATTGAGGATCGGACCGAAGATGACGAAGGCGACGGCGCCGAGCGAGGCGCCGCGCAAGAGCCAGGCGAGCGCGCTCCTCAAATCCGGCCTCCGCTCGCCACGCCGCGCCGGAGATAGACCCAGGCTGCGGCACCCGTCATGGCGTAGGAGATCAATCCCAGCGCGTTGGCAACGCCGTAGTCGCTGTAGGAGTTGATGCGGAAGGCCATGTCCACCGTGATCATCGTAGGCGCGCCGCCGCTGATCATGATCGGGACCGACAGCACCGAGAGCATGGTGACGAAGGAGAGGATGAGCCCCACCACCATCGCGGAGCTCACCTGCGGCAGCACGATCTCGATCAGGATCCTGAGGCGGCCGGCGCCCAGATTGCGCGCGGCTTCGATGGTGGCGCGGTCGAGCGAGGCCATGGCGCCCGCCACCAGCAGCGCCACGAACGGCGTCTGCTTCCAGACGAACGTCACGATGATGCCGCGCCAGTCCAGGAGACCCACGGCGTTGTGGACGTCGATGATGCCCAGCGTGTCGAAGGTGTTGTTCATGATGCCGTTCTTGGCAAGGAAGGTGCGCATGCACTGCGCCGCCACGATGAACGGAATAAAGAGCGGCCAGCGGTAGAGCCACTTGAGCACCGCCACCGCCCGCGGGCTCTCGCCCAGCACGAGATAGCCGCCGATCGCCGCCGCCGTCGCGCCGATGAACACGGTGGAGACCGCGACGATCACGAAGGTGAAGACGATATCGTCGCGATAGAGCTCGGCAGTCTTGGCGAAATTGTCGAGCGTCGCCTCACCCGTCTTGGTCGTGAAGGCCGAGATCACCGAGAGCGACAGCGGATAGACGAAGAGCGCCAGCACCACCGCCAAGGCCGGCAGCACCAGCAAGACCATCATGAGCCGCGACTCACGCATCGCGGCACGAGAGGCAAAGCAAAGCCTTAGCGCAGGGGACGCGGAGGATGCGCGGTGGACGCAGAGCGCGATCCACGTTGGTCCTGCACGACCGTGGTGCGTCCTTCGACTCACGGCCCTTTGTGCCGTGGCTCAGGATGAGGAAATTTCTTAGTCGCACAATTGAAGAGTCCACATCCTGAGCCGGCGCAGAGCGCCGAGGCGAAGGACGCACCAGCGCACGTGCAGTGAGCTCGCGTCCTCCGCGAATCCTCTGCGTCCTCCGCGCTAAAGCGTTCCTTTTTTACCGCCGGCTACTGCACCTTCTTCTCGTAGCCTTCCTGGATGTCGTTGAAGTAGGGCGCGATCGGGAAGCTCTTGCCCTTGCTCGAGAGGTCCTGCGGCGTCACATCGACGAAGAGCTTGTTCCAGGTGGCTTCGTCGAGCTGAGCCTTGACCGCGGTCGCGTCGATACCGGGATACCAGTTGAACTTCTTCACGATGCCTTCGGCCTGCACCTTGGGGCTGGTTGCGAGCTCGATGAATTCCTCGGCGACCTTGGCGTTCCCGGCCTTGGCGGGCACCACGTAATACATGGGCTGGCCGGGCATGCCCGGTCCGATCAGCTTGAGCTTGACGCTCGGCGGCAGCTTCCCGTCGGCTTGCCAAGTGTAGAACATGTCGACCCAGACCGGTCCCATGGCGATCTCGCCGCGGCCCAGCATGTCGAGCGTGCCGGCATTGCCCGGCGTCAGCACGACCTTTCTGTTGAAGTCCTTGAGCTTGGCGAAGGCGGGGTCCCAGCTGTTCTTCACGCTGGCGTCGTAGGGCCCCTTCATCAGCTTGTCGGCGTCGGGCGCATAGGCGTAGATCCAGCCTACGACGAAGCTGACGCCGGACATGCCGCCTTTGATGCCGTTGTAGCCGAACTTGTTGGGATTGGCGTCGACCCATTTGACGAGATCGTCGTAGGTCCCGGGCACCTCTTTCACCATGTCCGCGTTGTAGGCGATCGCGGTCTGGCTGTTGAACATCGGGATGACGTAGCCCTTGACGTCGGTGCCGAGCGAGTTGACGGCGGCGGCGGAGGTCACGAGCTTGCCGGTCGAGACGTCCTTCACATAGGGCGCCAGCAACTGCTCGGTGACCATCAGGCCCGCCGCCTTCTGGTGGATCACGGCGACGTCGATGTCCCAGGCTGAGTTGCTCTTCTCCGCCACCAGCTTCTCGTAGATCTTCTGCGAGCCCGCGTCGCCCGGTCCGGTGCCGACCGCCTTCACGGTGACGTCCGGATGGTCCTTCTCGAATTGCGGGGCCAGGTAGTCCTTGACGTAGTCGACCATGTTCTGGTCGCCGGCGGTGATGACGTTGAGCGTGATCTTGCGCTGGGCGAGCGTGGGCGCCGCCGAGAGCGCGAAGCCCACCGCCACCGCGGTGCCGAGCAGCATGAGCCGTTTCATGGTCTGCCTCCCTTTCCTCAATGCATTGCCGGAGATACGCCCGAGGCCGCGGTCTCGGGATAGAAATGCAGCGCCGAGAGCGGCAGCGCGATGCCGATCGGCTCGCCGACGGCGTGGCGGCGCTCGTCGTCGACCAGGAACTGATCGCCCCCGACCTTGATGGCGTAGCGGTAGTAGCCGCCGGGGTATGACGCCTGCACGATCTCGCCGCGCAGCACCAGGCTGCCGTTGGCGTGCGTCTCGGCCGATTGCAGCCGAGCATCCTCGCTGCGGAAGAAGGCCACGAGCCCGCGCGCGCCGGCTAGGCGCTCGAGCGCGGGGGCATCGACGCTGCTCGCATCGATGGTGGCGGCGCTGTTGTGCGGCCCCGCGGGTATCCGCACGCCGCCGCCGTTCGGCTCCGCCTGCAGCTTGATCGCGTTCCCCGCGCCCATGAAGCTCGCGACGAAGGGCGAGTTCGGACGGTTGTAGACCTCCTCCGGCGCCCCCAGCTGCGCGATCCGGCCCGCATCCAGGATGGCGATCCGGTCCGCCATCACCATGGCTTCCTCGCGGTCGTGGGTCACGTGCACGGTGGTGATGCCGAGATCGCGCTGCAGCGTCTTGATCTCGTGCCGCACCTCCTCGCGCACGCGCGCGTCGAGGTTCGAGAGCGGCTCGTCCAGCAGCAGGATTTGCGGGCTGATGGCGAGCGCGCGACCCAAGGCCACGCGCTGGCGCTGGCCGCCCGAGAGCTCCGTCACCTTCCGCGCGCCCAGGCCGGTGAGCCGGAGCATCGCGAGCATTTGGTCCACTCGCTCGGCGATGGCGGAGCGGCCGGCCCCCCGCAGCCTCAGGCCATAGCCAATGTTCTGCGCCACCGTCATGTGGGGCCAGAGGGCGTAGGATTGGAACACCATCGCCATGTTACGCTTGTCGGGTGGCAGTTTTGTGATGTCGCGGCCGCCGACCGCGATCGCGCCGCGCTCGACCGCGACGAATCCGCAAATGGCTCGCAAGAGCGTAGTCTTCCCGCAGCCCGACGAGCCCAGCAGGGCGATGAATTCGCCCCCGCGCGCGGACAGCGACACCCGGTTCAGCACCTGGATCGCGCCGTAGAAAACCTCGACGTCCCGCACCTCGAGCGACGTTGCGCCCGCCATTCGCAAGCCTCCCCGCGGGACTTAGCCTCTCGCAAACTCAGAGAAGTCTCAAGTCCTCAAGTTCGCGGCGCAGCTTGAGGGGATCGGTGAAATGGATGCCATGAAGGCCGAGCGCGCGCGCCGCCTCGGCATTTCGGGGGTTGTCGTCGATATAGACGGCTTCAGCCGGCTCGATCCGGTGCCGCTCCAGCAAAATTCGAAAAATCCGCGGATCGGGCTTGATCACGCCGACCTCCCCCGAAATCACCAGGCCGCGGAACAGCCGCAGGAAATCGAAGCGCTTGGCCGCCAGCGGATAGGTCTCCGCCGACCAGTTACTGAGCGCGTAGAGCGGCACGCCGCGATCGTACAGGGCCTGGAGAATGGCCACGCTGCCGTCGATCGGGCCTTTCATCATCTCGTCGAAGCGCGCGCCATAGGCTTCGATGAGCTCCGCGTGGTGCGGGTGCTGCGCGCGGAGCAGCGCCGCCGCCTCCGCCAAGCTCCGTCCGGCGTCCTGCCGCTCGTTCCATTCCTGCGTGCAGACGGTGGCGAGGAACGCCTCCATCGCCGCCTCGTCGGCGAAGAGCTTCCGAAAGAGATGCCGCGGATTCCAATCGATCAGCACGCCGCCCAAATCGAACACCACGATGGAGCGTTGCGGCGACGAGGAGATGGTCATTGCCGCGAGACCATAGCGATAGCCCCGGACATTTGCCAAGATAAGCGCCATGTCCCTCCGCATCGGCATCAATCCCATCACCTGGTCGAACGACGACCTGCCGGAGCTCGGCGGGGAGACGCCGCTGGAGACCTGCCTCGCCGAGGCGCGCGCGGCCGGCTACGCCGGCATCGAGCTCGGCAACAAATTCCCGCGCGCGAGCGCCGTGCTCCGCCCGGTCCTCGATCGCCACGGGCTCGCGCTGATCTCGGGCTGGTACAGCGCGCGGCTCCTGGAGCGCACGGCGACCGAGGAGATCCGCGCGCTCGAGCCGCATCTGAGGCTGCTCTCGGAGATGGGCTCGGCCGTCATGGTGTTCGCCGAGACCACCGGCAGCGTCGCGGGCGAGCGCGGCCGGCCGGTGAGCCGGCGGCCCCGCCTCTCCGAAGCCGACTGGCCCCGATTTGCCGAGCGCCTGACCGCGGTCGCCGATCATCTGGCCGTTCGCGGTGTCCGCATGGCCTATCACCACCACATGGGCACGGTGGTGGAAAGCGAGGCCGAGATCGACCGGCTCATGCGATCGACCGGCGAGAGCGTGGGTCTGCTGCTCGACACCGGGCACCTCGCCTATGCCGGCGCCGATCCCGTCGCGGTCGCGAAACGCCACGTCTCCCGCATCAATCATGTGCACTGCAAGGATGTCCGCTCCGACGTGCTCACCCGGGTGCGCAAAGCCGATCGGAGCTTCCTCGATGCGGTGGTGGAGGGCGTCTTCACTGTGCCCGGCGATGGCGCAGTGGATTTTGCGGGTGTGCTCGGCACATTGAAGGCTGCGCGCTACCAGGGCTGGCTGGTGGTCGAGGCCGAGCAGGATCCGGCCAAGGCTCATCCGCTCACCTACGCGCGCATGGGCTGTCATTATCTCTCCGGCGCCGTCCGCGCGACCGGACTCTGACCCATTCGAGGGCTCTGATGAAAATTGGCATGATCACCGACAGCCTCGGCGATATGGCTGTCGAGGAGCTCGTGAAGACCGCGGCCGAGCTCGGCATCGAGCGGCTGGAGTTCGCGGGCGGCAACTGGTCGCGCGCGCCGCATCTGAAGCTCGATCGGATGCTGGAGAGCGAGTCCGCTCGCCGCGAGTTCCTGGCGCGCCTTAGGGATCACGGCATCGCGCTCAGCGCGCTCAATTGCTCGGGCAATCCCGTGCACCCCGGCGAGCATGGCCGCCGGCATCGTGAGGTCACGGAGAAGACCATCAAGCTCGCGAGCCTCTTGGGGGTCGAGCGTGTGGTGATGATGTCCGGCTGCCCCGGCGGTCCCGGCGATGCCAACGCCAATTGGGTCACCACCAGTTGGCCCGCGGAGATGCAGACCATCCTGCACTACCAGTGGGAGGAGGTGCTGATCCCGTACTGGCGCGGCCTCGTCACCTATGCCAACGGGCTCGGCATCCGCAAGCTCTGCCTGGAGCTGCACGGCCACCAGAACGTCTACAGCGTCGAGACCTTCCAGCGGCTGCGGAACGCCGTCGGCGATACCGTCGGCGTCAATTTCGACCCGAGCCATCTGATGTGGATGGGCGCCGATCCCCTGAAAGCGATCGCGGCGCTCGACGGCGCGATCTATCACGTGCACGCCAAGGACACGCGCATCGATCCCGGAATCGCCGGCTTGAACGGCCGGATCGAGTTCAAGACCAACGACCGCGCGAGCGAGCGGGCCTGGAATTACGTGACGCTCGGCTTAGGGCGCGACGAGGCCTGGTGGCGCAACTTCTGCGCGGCGCTGCGAGCCGTGGGCTACGACGACGTGCTCTCGATCGAGCACGAGGACGTCACCATGACGCCTCTCGAGGGCGTGCGCCGGTCTGTCGAGCTGTTGAAACGCGTGATACCGAGCTGAGAAGACGCGCTCAGGTCTCGTCGGGCCAGGCGGCGGCGGTGAGATCGACGCGGACCTCTCGTCCCTGCACGCTGAGGTCGAATTCGAAGCTCGACGCGCCTGCATAGTCCCGGTACTTCCCGGCATGGCGGGGATCTTTGATGTCCCGCGAAAGAATGAAATACATGATGCCCATGAGCTGCAGCGTTTGGGCACGCTTGTCCTCGACGATGCCCATGCCCGGAAGCTGCATCACGATGCTGGAGGCGAGAACGCCGGGGGCGACGCCGCGGTCCTTGGCGGCATTTCCGAAGGCAAGCTCCAGTTTATGGATCCCGAGGTCGTCGCCAGACCAGCTGAAAATCTCCGAGCCCTCGAGCCTGAGCGTAATATTGCCCATGCGGCAGGTCAGCCCTGGGCGCGCCGAGCCCGCGGCTTGCGCGGAGTGGGAGGCGGCTCGGGCGCGAGTGCGTCGGTGGCTTCCTTCGCCAATCTGAGCGCCCGCAAGCGCGCCACCTTCGCCTCCATGGTCTGGCGCTCCTTCTCGATCTGCCGCTTAACGTCGTCGTCCCGCTTCTGGCGCTGGTCAGCGATGGACTGCGCCGTGCGTCGCGGGGCATCGGAGCGCTCCGCGCTCTTCATTGTGGGTCTCCTTTCACCGAGGCCGGTACGCTGGCCCCTGCGGGGTCGGGGGGCGGCCGAGCCGCCCCCTCGCGTTTAGGCCGACTTCAGATTGACCGCAGACGTCTTGCCCTGCTGGCCCCGCTCGATGTCGAAGCTAACCTTCTGGCCCTCTTGCAGATTGCCGATGCCCGAGCGCTCGACCGCCGAGATATGCACGAAGACATCTTTCGAGCCGTCATCCGGTTGAATGAAGCCGTAACCCTTTGTGGGGTTGAACCATTTGACCGTACCAGTGGGCATCCGTCCCTCCATAGAACGAAGCCGCCGCGCGGATGCGCTGCGGGCCAACCTAGGTTTTGGACGGGTCCGGATTCGGCCCAGGAGAGCACGACGCCAAGGCCGGCCGAAAGCCGATTGACCCACATAATATGGCGCTGGAGCCCGGTCTTTTCAATCCGCCCGGTCCCTGGGTCGGACGGCCTGGTCCTTGACGAATTTCGCGAGCGCCTCGATCTCTCGGCGATCCCCCTCATAGGAGCGCGCGAGCTCCTGATAGAGGCGAGCCACGCCCTTGAACATCTGCGCGCTCGGCGAGGCCTCGCCGACGAAGCCGGAGACTTCCTCCATCTCCGCGACCCAGCGATAGGCCTTCGCATAGACGTTGGGCATCTGGCGCTCGAGCCAGGCCTTGAGAGCAGGCTGACTGTCGGCGAGCTCGCGCTTAAAGAGTTCGGCGACGCCGGCCTTCGTCGCGCCCAGCATCGCGGCGGCGCCGATCGCGGTGAAGCCTTTGGTGATCGAGCCATAGGCCATCTTGAGGGCGGAGGCGGTGCCGATCTTGCCGTCGATCGTCCGCACGTCGAGCCCGTGCTCCCTGAGCGCCGCAAAGCGCGCGGCGGCGGGGCCGCAGGCATAGAACTTCGGTCCCGGCGTCCCCGGCCGGGGCGGCGCGCCGATGATTCCGGCATCGACGAAGGCGCAGCCGGTGCGCTCGATCGCGGTGGCGACGTCCCCGACCGTCTCGGGGCTCACCGCGTTGCAGTCGACGTAGATCGGCTTCGCCCGGCTGTCGGCGAGCGCGGCGGCGAGCCTCCGCGCGAGCGGCACCGCCTCGGCGGGCGGCACGATCGAGAGCACGAACGCGGCGTCCTCAACCAGCTGGGCGTCGTCGTCGAGCGCGATGAGCCCGTGACGCCGCGCGCGCTCGGCAGTCTTGGCGCTGCGCCCGGCGAGGGACGTGCGCACTTCCGCGCCCTGCTCGTTGAGCCGGCCGCCGACCGCGGCGCCCATTTCTCCGGCAGCGATGACCACGACGGGACCCATGACGCGCGCCCTATCTAGGCCGCCTTCTCGCCGCGGTAGGCCTCGTCCTTGGCGCGGAGCACGCGGGCGGCGCGCTCGATGTCGCGTCGCTGGGCGGGGTCCTCGATCTCCGTCAGCATCGGCAGCATAGGCCCCATCTCCGCGATGCCCGCGAGGCTCACCGCGCTGTGCAGTGCGCGGATCGGCGACAGCGCGTCCCGGAGGTCCTCGAGCGGCAGGAACGGCGTCTGCAAATCGAGCGCACGCTCCTCATCTCTGGCCTTGAGCGCGGCGAGGAGCGCCAGCGAAAGCCGCGGTGCCACGCAGACCGAGCCCGAGGTGAAGCTCACTAGGCCGAACTTGATGAGATGCGCGGGGGCCGGGCGCTCGCCGATCCCGCTCACAACCTGCTCGGGGCTCACGTGGTCGAGCAGCGCCGAGAGATAGTCGTCCGTGGCGGGCTCCTTGCGCACGACGCCATACTTGACCGCGATCATGGCGCCATCGCGGATGAGCGCGCCGGCGTCCGCGGGCTTGAGGTAGTTCTCCGACTTCACATAGGCGATCACCGGCTTGCCGTAGCGCTCGGCGATCTTGCGGATGCCGATCGCGATGCCTGCCTGGGTCGCGGGGAAGCCGAGCGGCAGCACCATCGCGGTGGGGAAGGGCAGGGCTTTCAAGATGTGCGCCTGATCCATGGCCTTGCCGTACTCGGGTCCGACCGCGGGAATGACCCAGGTGTCGGCGCCAGCCATCTCGCCAAGCGCGCTCATCTCGGCCTCGAAGCCGAGCACGCCGAGATTGTAGATATTGGCGTTGCCGCCATACATGAGCGTGCGGATCCCGCCCGCCTCGAGATACCGGATGAGCGCGCGGTTCGCGCCGGCGTTCAGCGAGAAATCCGCATGCCGCGCTAGCGGCGGCACCGCCAGCACGGAGCGCTCGAAATCCGCCTTAAGAACGGGCGTGGTTTTCATGGGCAGACCTCGCTCTCGGCCAAGGCTCTCCCCGGGATTTTAGCTTGATCGATGCAGCCGTGATAGGGTCGGCGATGATCGACGGAGGAGGAAGCGATGGCGCTGATCCTGCTGACCCATACGCCGGATATGCTGCGGAACTACTATGGCCCGCGCGCGCTCGAGGCGCTGCGCGAGCTCGGCGAGGTCCGCCTCAATCCCGGCGGCGTGCTCGATACCGAGGCACTGATCGAAGCCGCGCGCGGCTGCGACATCGTGGTATCGGACCGGCAGACGCCCGGCGAGGCGCGCTTCTTCGTGGAGGCCCGCGACATCGCTGCTTTCCTGCGGGTCGCGGTCGACATCCGCAACATCGATGTCGCCGCCGCGAGCCGACAGGGAATTCTCGTGACGCGGGCTAGTGCCGGGTTCATTCCGGCGGTGGCGGAAATGGCCGTCGGATTCATGGTCGACCTGGCGCGCGGGATCCCCGAGGCCGTCGCCGGGTACCGTGCGGGGCGCGAGCCCGCGGCGCATATGGGCAGACAGCTCAAGGGTTCGACGCTCGGCGTCATGGGCTACGGCGCGATCGGCCAGTATCTCGCGAAGCTTGGGCTGGCTCTGGGCATGGCCGTGCTGGTGAGCGATCCCTATCAGAGCGTCAGCGACCCGGCGCTCCGGCAGGTTGCGTTGGAGACACTGCTGGCGGACTCCGATTTCGTGGTCTGCCTCGTGGTGGCGAACGAGGAGACTGAGAACCTGATGAACGCCGCGGCCTTCGCGCGCATGAAGCGGAGCGCTTATTTCATCAATCTCTCGCGCGGCAATCTGGTCGACGAGGCGGCGCTGGAGCGCGCGCTCGACGAGCGTCGGATCGCCGGTGCCGCGATGGACGTCGGACGCGCGCCCGACCAGAAGCCGTCGCCCCACCTGGCGCGCCGCGCTGACGTGATCGCCACGCCCCATATCGCCGGCCTGACGCCGCAATCGATCGAGCACCAGGCCTTCGACACCGTCAATCAGGTGCGCGCGCTCATCGCGGGCCGCGCGCCAGCCGGCGCCGTCAATCTCGACGCCGCGACGCGGCTCGCGCGGTTCCGCAACGCCTAAGTCGCATCAACTCCGCCCGCCGTCGACGCTCAGGATCTGCCCGGTGATCCAGGCCGAGAGGTCGCTGACGAAGAACAGCACGGCGTTCGCGATGTCCTCCGCCGACCCCAGCCGCTTCAGATAGAGAGAGTCCACCAGCCGCTTCTGACCCTCGAGACCGTATGAGGCCCACTGCTTCTCGGTGGTGGGGTTGGAGCGCACGAAGCCCGGCGCCACGTTGTTGACGGTGATCCCGAAGGGGCCAAGCTCCTGGGCGAGCTGGCGGGTCAAGCCGATCTGCGCAGCCTTGGCCGACGCGTAGGCCTGGATCCCCGTGAGGCTGGTGCGCAGCCCCGCGCCGCTGGAGATATTGACGATCCGGCCATAGCGATGCGCCTTCATGGCGGGCACGGCGGCCTGGATGCAGTTGAAGGCGCCGGTCACGTTGACGTCGAAGATCGCCTGCCATTGCTGCGGCGTGATCTCCTCGAGCGGCCGGCCGACCTGCCCCAGGACGCCGCCGGCATCGTTGACGAGAATGTCGATGCGGCCGCTGGCGGCTTGCGCCTCCTCCACCACCGCCTGCACCAGCGCGCGGTCGGTGACGTCGAGCCGGCGCACCTGGCAGCGCTCGCCGCAGATCGATTTGGTCTCCGCGAGCTCCGCCTCCTGCACGTCGCCGCCCCAGACGGTGGCGCCGGCATCGACCAATGTCTTGGCGATCGCGCGGCCGAAGCCGTGCGCGGCGCCGGTG
>Ga0307472_100000583_pt1 | contig 13040 bp, 14 predicted proteins | sample atmos_gasesAM5C__2_FD_204582 | JGI IMG/M metagenome (GOLD analysis project Ga0307472, IMG submission 204582) | Hardwood forest soil microbial communities from Morgan-Monroe State Forest, Indiana, United States - atmos_gasesAM5C_05 | ecosystem: Environmental > Terrestrial > Soil > Temperate...
TCTTGCGGCCGACCCCGGGCAGCGCCTCGAGCGCTTCGCGCGAGGCGGGCACCGCGCCGCCGTGCCGCTCGATGAGCAGACGCGACAGCGCGATGACGTTTTTCGCCTTGGTGCGGAACAGGCCGATGGTCTTGATCAGGTCGCGGACCCGCTCCTCGCCGAGCGCGATCATCTTTTCCGGCGTGTCGGCGGCGGCGAACAAGGCAGGCGTCGCCTTGTTGACGCCGGCATCCGTCGCCTGGGCGGAGAGCACCACCGCGACCAGCAGCGTGTAGGGATTGATGTGAACGAGTTCGCCGCGGGGCGCGGGATTGGCGGTCGCAAAGCGGTGGAAAACCTCCTCCACCTCGGCCGACGCCCACGGTTTCGGCTTGGTCTTATTTGCCGAGTTTTCCACCGGCCTGGCCTTGGCCTTGGATCGGCCTTTGTGCGGGGCTAACTTGTTGCGGGTCAGCGTGCGTGCCATGCGTACTCTATAGTGAACGCTCATGACCGACGGCAACGGGCTTCCCCGTGAACCCACATTGTTTTCGGCGATCATCACGCCGCATCGTTCGTTGGGCGGCGTCGGTTTCCTCGCGGTGATGGTGGCGTTCGGCGCGATCAGCTTTGCCGCGGGCATGATGTTCTTCGTCATGGGCGCCTGGCCGGTACTGCCGTTCCTCGGCCTCGACGTTGCGCTGGTCTATTGGGCGTTCCGGCTCAGCTTCCGCTCCGCGATGGCGTTCGAGGAGGTGACCGTCACGGCGTCGGAGCTGCGGGTGCGCAAGGTCAGTCACCGCGGCGAGGTCGCCGAATGGGCGCTCAACCCGGCATGGGTCAGGCTCGACCGCGAGATCCACGAAGAATACGGCGTGGTGCGGCTGTTCCTCGTGTCGCACGGCCGCAAGCTGCCGATTGCGGGGTTTCTCGGGCCCAAGGAGAAGGAAAGCTTCGCCGCAGCGCTGGCGAGCGCCCTCGGTGAGGCCAAGCGCGGGCCCACTCCCACGGTTGTCTGACGGCCGGAAAAGGTGTCGGAAATCGGGTGGTTGGCACCGCCACAAAACACTAAATCGGGAGCAGATGAATGGAGGCAACCATGCTCTCACCCGAGCGCATTCCCGATCTCGGCACGCTGCCGCGTGCCGCCGACGACTACGCCGTGGTCCGCCGCGCCATCGCCTATATTTCCGAGAACTGGCGCGCCCAGCCGGAGATCGAGGCTATCGCCCACACCGTTGGCGCTACGCCCGACGAGCTTCATCATCTGTTCCGCCGCTGGGCCGGGCTCACTCCCAAGGCCTTTCTGCAGGCGCTGACCCTCGACCATGCGCGCGCGCTGCTGCGCGATTCGGCGAGCGTGCTCGATGCGACCTATGAGGTCGGCCTGTCGGGTCCCGGCCGGCTGCACGACTTGTTCGTCACCCACGAGGCGATGTCACCGGGCGAATGGAAATCGGGCGGCGAGGGCGTCACCCTGCGCTACGGATTCCACCCCTCGCCGTTCGGCGCGGCGCTCGTGCTGGCGACCGAACGCGGGCTCGCCGGATTGGCCTTTGCCGATCAGGGCGAAGAGCGTGCGGCGCTCGCCGACATGCAGCGGCGCTGGCCGCGCGCGCAGTTCGTCGAGGATTTGCCGCGCACGGCGCAACTCGCCAAGCGCGTGTTCGATTCGTCGCTGTGGCGGCGCGACCAGCCGCTGCGCGTCGTGCTCATCGGCACCGACTTCGAGGTGCGCGTGTGGGAGACGCTGCTCAAGGTACCGATGGGACGGGCGACGACTTATTCCAACATCGCCGCGAACATCTGCGCGCCCAAGGCGGCGCGTGCGGTCGGCGCCGCCGTGGGCAAGAACCCGGTGGCCTTCGTCGTGCCCTGCCACCGCGTGATCGGCAAGGCCGGCGATCTCACTGGCTACCACTGGGGCCTGACGCGCAAGCGCGCGATCCTCGGCTGGGAAGCGGGCCAGGTCGCGGCGGCGTGACGCTCTTTACACCTCTGCCCGCGACGAGGGGGAGAGGGAGACTACGCCGCCATCTCGACCTTCTCGGCGACCGTCGTGTCGGCCTTGAGCCGATAGACCACAGGCACGCCGGTCTCGAGATTGAGGTCGAGGATGGACTGGGTGGTGTGCCGGTCGAGCACCATCACCAGTGCGCGCAGCGAGTTGCCGTGCGCAGTGACCAACACGCGTTCGCTGCGCATCACGCGTGGTAGGATTTCCTGGACGTAGTAGGGCAGCACACGCGCGGCGGTATCCTTGAGGCTCTCGCCGCCGGGCGGCGCGATGTCGTAGGAGCGTCGCCAGAGGTGCACCTTTTCCTCGCCCCATCTTCTGCGCGCGTCGTCCTTGTTGAGACCGGAGAGGTCCCCGTAGTCGCGCTCGTTCAGCGCCTGATCCTTGATCACCGGAATGTTCGTCTGTGCCATCTCGGCGAGCAAGATGTCGAGCGTGCGCTGTGCGCGCTTGAGCGCCGAGGTATAGGCGACGTCGAACACGATGCCCTGTGCCTTGAGCTTCCTGCCGGCCGCGCGCGCTTCGGCGACGCCCCGATCGGTGAGATCGACGTCGCGCCAGCCGGTAAACAGGTTCTTGAGATTCCATTCGCTCTGGCCGTGGCGCACCAGTACGAGAAGTCGGTCGGTCATTCGTCGGTTCCGCCTAGTTTGAAAATCAGCAATCGTTCAGGCCGAGCACGTCCAACATCGAATAGAGCCCGGGCTTGCGGCCTTTCGCCCACAGCGCCGCTTTGACGGCGCCGCGCGCGAAAATCATGCGGTCCTCGGCGCGGTGGATGAGCTCGATCCGCTCGGCCGGCCCGGCGAATATCACGCTGTGATCGCCTACCACGGTGCCGCCGCGCAAGGCGGTGAAGCCGATGTCGCCGGCGCGGCGCGCGCCGGTGTGTCCGTCGCGCGTGCGGACCGCACGCCCGTCCAGATCGATGTTACGCCCTGCGGCGGCGGCGCGGCCAAGCAGCAGCGCGGTGCCTGAAGGCGCGTCGACCTTCTTGTTGTGGTGCATTTCGAGGATCTCGATGTCGAATTCCTCGTCGAGCGCTGTGGCCACGCGCTTGACCAGCGCGGCGAGGAGGTTGACACCAAGGCTCATGTTGCCGGATTTGACGATCGCCGTGCGCGCAGCAGCTTGCGCGATCGCCTTGTCGTTCTCGGCCGACAATCCGGTGGTGCCGATGATGTGAAGGAGCCCGCTCTTGGCGGCAAGCTCGGCGAGAACGACGGTGGCGGCCGGAACGGTAAAATCGACGATGCCGTCCGCCTTGGCCATCAGCGGCGCCGGGTCGGTCGTCACGGTAATGCCGGTGGTGCCGAGGCCCGCCAGCTCGCCGGCATCACGGCCGATCACCGCCGAGCCGGCAGCGTCGAGCGCACCGGCAACGACCACCCCGTCGGTGTCGGCAATCGCCTTCACCAGGGTGCGCCCCATGCGCCCCCCGGCGCCGGCCACGATCAGCCGCAACTCACCCATCGGTCGCCTCCTGCGCTGACCGGGATATACCGGGGCAGGGCGGGCGAGGGAAGTCGCGATCAGCCGCCGGCGGAAGTGACGGATACGACATCAAGGCGTCGCGCAGGCGTCGGCCTCGCCAGATTTCAGCAGCTGAGGCGGTTGGATTTGACGCCGTGCAGAAGCACGACGGCGCCGCGGCCGGGCTGTCCCTTAATGAACCAGCCGCTCAGCGTTGCCCGTGACGCAGAAGCGATGGCGACGGTTTCGGCGTGAAGGTCCGCTGGCGCATCTCCGATTGTCGCTGGCGCCGGCGCCGACCTGAAGAAGCCCACCGCGAAGACCGGCAATGCGAGCAGGCCGACGCCGGCCAGAAATGACGCCGTGGCGAGAAACCAGAGCTTGGACGGAGGCATCTCGCGCAACCAACGGGACGGACCTCGCCGAAAGCCGGTGCACGACATGGCTCGGAATGTCCCAATCGAAGACGGCGCACGGCTCCGTTCACAGGCTCAAACTGGTTGCGCGCCGTCGTAGCCCTCAATGACGATCAGGTCGACGGCAGCGTGCGGCCGGCGCAGCGCGATCGCCTTCTGGTATTCCGCCGAGCGATAGCAGGCGAGCGCGGTCGCATAGTCCTTGAACTCGAGCACGACGTGGCGGGCGCGAGCCGTGCCTTCCACAGTCTCCGATTGCCCGCCGCGCACGAGGAATTTCGCACCGTATTTGCGGAAGGCCTCGGCGTTGGCCGCGACATAGGCCTGGTAGCCTTCGGGATCGCTCACATCGACATGCGCAAGCCAGTAGCCCTTGGCCATCTCGTTGCTCCTGTTCAGCTTTTCAGCGCCGTGGCGATCTCGGCGACGATCAGGTCAGCCGCCTGCTTGGGATCGGCGGCGTCGATCACCGGCCGGGCGACGACGAGATAGTCGGCGCCGGCGGCGATTGCCGCAGCGGGGGTCATGATCCGTTTCTGGTCGCCGCTCGGCGCGCCGGCCGGGCGGATGCCGGGCGTCACCAGCCGCATGCCAGTGCCGACGATCGGGCGCAAGTGCGCCGCCTCCTCCGCCGAGCATACGAGACCGTCGACGCCGATGTCGCGCGCCTGTTCCGCGCGCTCGGCGACCAGCTCGGTGACGGTGAAATCGTAGCCGGCGGCGGCGAGGTCGGCGTCGTCGTAGGAGGTCAGCACCGTCACCGCGAGGATGCGCAGGCCGGATTGTCCTTTGGCTTCGACGGCCGCCTTCATCGTTTGCGGATAGGCGTGGACGGTGAGAAAGCTCGCGCCGAGCCGCGCGACGCTTTCCACGCCGCGCGCGACCGAGTTGCCGATGTCGTGCAGCTTGAGATCGAGAAACACCCGCTTGCCGACGCGCGCAAGCCGCTCGGCAAACGGCAGGCCGCCGGCGAAGGCGAGCTGGTAGCCGATCTTGTAGAACGCGACGCTGTCGCCGAGCCGGCCGACCATCGCTTCGGCGGCGGCGACCGAGGGGACGTCGAGGCCGACGATCAATCTATCGCGCGCGTCCGCCAGCATATCTCCCAGGCTCCTGTGCTTTCGTCGGATTTTCGGACGGAAAACCGAATTCCACGTTTCTTTAAAATGCTCAAGCCATCTGTCGCGTCATGTCGATCAGGCGGCGTACCACGCTCTTGAGCAAGGCGCTCGCGCGATGATCGACGAGGTCATCGTTGTCGTCGAATGCCTTCGCCGCCTCGCGCACGACCACCTGCTCGGGCAGCACCATCGCCCCGCAGCCGAGCTCGAGCACTTGGCGCAGCGCGATCAGCGAGCGCATGCCGCCATAGGTGCCGTTGGAGGCGGCGCCCAGCGCGAACGTACGGTTCCGATAGGCGGCAAGCGGCTGCTCGCCCTCCTCGCGCACGCGCGAGACCCAATCGAGCGTGTTCTTGAGCAGCGGCGCGATCGAGGCGTTGTATTCGGGGCTGGTGATGAATACGCCACGATACAGCATCATGAGGCGCTTGAGCTTGAGCGCGGTCTCCGGCGGGCCGGATCTTGCTTCGAGATCGCCGTCATAGAGCGGCATCGGATAATCGAGCAGCGACAGGCGCGTCACATCCGCATCGGCGATCAGGAATTCCTTGACCGCCAGCGCGGCGAGCCGCGCATTGAACGAGCCGGTGCGGACCGAACCGGAGAACACGAGAATTTTTGGGCGGGGCATCCGCGCTCCACGGGACAGTCATCAGCGGTCAAATGCGAGGCAGCGCCTGAGTCTGACCACTGATGGTTCTCCCCTGGCGGCATTAGCCCCGGCGGTAGACCCACACTCGTGCCGGTGGCAGATTGAGCCAGATGCGCTCGGAGGCTTCGGCACGCACGCCGGTCAGTGCCTGCGGGATCGGCGACATCACAGCGTAGGTGAACTGCACGAAGGGTGCGCCCGGCAGCATCAGCGCGAAAGCCTCGTTGATCAGGCGCAAGCGCGTCTTGAGCGGCTTGGTAACCAGCGGCAATCCGGATACCACCGCGGCGGCCGGCGTGCGCAGCAAATTGCCGAGCAGGCGGCGCAGCCTATAGGCGTCGCCCTGCACCACGGTCGCCATCGGATAGCGCGTGCGCAGCAGCCGGCAGAACGTCGGATTGAATTCGACCAGGACGAGCCGCGCGGGATCGATTCCTTGCCCGACCAGCGCCTCGGTCACCGGGCCGGTGCCCGGTCCGAGCTCGACCACGGGACCGTCGGCATTGGGATCGACGAAACCCGCCATGGTGCGTGCTAGCACCTTGCCGGACGGCGCGACGGCGCCAGTCGCCAGCGGCTTTTCCAGCCACGAACGAATGAAGCGCACCTCGTCGTCGAGGCGCAACGTCTTTTTTGTAACGCTGAGAGCGGACTGCGGTGACATCAGAATACGGAGGGAGGCCCCAGATGGTCCCCACGCGTAACAGGGCACAACCCCAGGGGTCAAGACTGGTGACGGGCAATTAGTTCCGGGTGCCGAAAAACTCCTTGACTTTGCCGAAAAATCCCGCCGATTCCGGTTGCGTTTCTCGCGACGACAATCGCTCGAACTCCATCAGCAATTCGCGCTGGCGCTTGGTCAGCTTCTGCGGCGTTTCGACCACCACCTGCACGTACATGTCGCCGGTCTGCTTGGCGCGCAGCACCGGCATGCCCTTGGCCTGGAGGCGGAAACGGCGGCCCGATTGCGTCGCTTCGGGCACTTTCACGCGCGTCTTGCCGCCGTCGATGGTCGGCACTTCGAATTCGCCGCCGAGCGTGGCCGCGACCATTGAGATCGGCACGCGGCAATGCAGGTCGGCGCCGTCGCGCTGAAAGAACTGGTGTGCGCCGAGCGATAGGAAAATGTAGAGGTCGCCCGCTGGCCCGCCGCGTACGCCGGCCTCGCCTTCGCCCGTGAGCCGGATGCGGGTGCCGTCCTCGACGCCCGCCGGGATATTGACAGATAGCGCGCGCTCCCGCGTCACGCGGCCCGAGCCGGCGCAGGAGGCACACGGATCATCGATCACCTGACCGCGGCCGTGGCAGGCCGGGCAGGTGCGCTCGAGCGTGAAGAAGCCCTGGGCGTGGCGGACCTTGCCATAGCCGCTGCAGGTCGGACAGGTCTTCGGCTTGGTGCCGGCCTTGGCGCCGGTACCGGAGCAGGTCTCGCACGTCACCGACGTCGGCAGCCGCACCTGGGCGGTCTTGCCGTGGAACGCCTCCTCAAGGGTGATCTCCATGTTGTAACGCAGATCGGCGCCGCGCTCGCGCCCCGTGCCGCGGCCGCGCCGTCCGCCCATGCCGAAGAAGTCGTCGAAAATGTCGGAGAAGGCGGAGGCAAAGTCGGCGCCGAAGCCGTGGCCGCCGGCGCCTTGTTCGAACGCGGCATGGCCGAAACGGTCGTAGGCGGCGCGTTTCTCGCCGTCCTTGAGGATCTCGTAGGCCTCATTGACTTCCTTGAACTGATGCTCGCAGCCCTTGTCGCCCGGATTGCGGTCCGGGTGATACTTCATCGCGAGCTTGCGGAAGGCAGCCTTGAGATCGCCGTCGCTGCAGGAGCGCTCGACGCCGAGGATCTCGTAGTAGTCGCGTTTGGACATGCGTTACGTCTGTTCGACCGGCAAGAGCTCGTTCCGAGCGCCGTCGCCGTCGGCCACATCGCGCGCAACGAAGTTTCGTCCATACTCGAAAAAAAAGCCCCCACCCTCCAAGCCGTCGCGCGGCTTTCCCAGGATGAGGGCCATCTCAATGCTCCGCCGACGATCAAGCCGACTTCTTGTTTTTCTTGTCGTCGTCGACTTCGGTGAACTCGGCGTCGACCACATCGTCCTTGGTTCCACCCGAAGCGCCGGCACCCGGCTCGCCGGGCCCGCCTTCGGCGGCCTGCGCCTGCTTGTAGATCGCCTCGCCGAGCTTCATTGAAGCCTGCGCCAGCGCGTTGGTCTTGGCCGTGATGGCGGCCGCGTCGTTGCCCTTGAGGGCTTCCTTGAGATCGGCGAGCGCGTTCTCGATCGCGGTGCGGTCGGCATCGCCGACCTTCGCGCCGTGCTCGGTGAGCGCCTTCTCCGTGGTATGGACCAGCGCCTCGGCGTGGTTCTTGGCCTCCACCGCCGCCTTGCGTTGCTTGTCGTCCTCGGCATGCGCCTCGGCGTCCTTGACCATCTTCTCGATGTCGCTCTCGCTCAAGCCGCCCGACGCCTGGATGCGGATCTGCTGCTCCTTGCCGGTCGCCTTGTCCTTGGCCTGGACGTTGACGATGCCGTTGGCGTCGATGTCGAACGTGACCTCGATCTGCGGCACGCCACGCGGCGCCGGCGGAATGCCGACGAGGTCGAACTGGCCGAGGATCTTGTTGTCGGCCGCCATCTCGCGTTCGCCCTGGAACACGCGGATCGTCACCGCGTTCTGATTGTCCTCCGCGGTCGAGAATACCTGGCTCTTCTTGGTCGGGATCGTCGTGTTGCGATCGATGATGCGGGTGAACACGCCGCCCAGCGTCTCGATGCCGAGCGAGAGCGGCGTGACGTCGAGCAGCAGCACGTCCTTGACGTCGCCCTGCAGCACGCCGGCCTGGATCGCGGCGCCGATGGCGACGACTTCGTCGGGGTTGACGCCCTTGTGCGGCTCCTTGCCGAACAGCTGCTTGACGATCTCCTGGACCTTCGGCATGCGGGTCATGCCGCCGACCAGCACCACTTCGTTGATCTCGCCGGCCGAAATCGCGGCGTCTTTGAGCGCCTGCCGGCACGGATCCATGGTCTTCTGCACCAAATCGTCCACCAGCGCCTCGAACTTGGCGCGGGTAAGCTTCATGGTGAGATGCTTGGGACCAGTCGCGTCTGCGGTGATGAACGGCAGGTTGATCTCGGTCTGCGTGGTGGAGGACAGCTCGATCTTCGCCTTCTCCGCCGCTTCCTTGAGCCGCTGCAACGCCAGCTTGTCGCGGCGCAGATCGATGCCCTGCTCCTTCTGGAACTCGTCGGCGAGATAGTTGACGAGGCGCATGTCGAAGTCCTCGCCGCCGAGGAACGTATCGCCGTTCGTCGACTTGACCTCGAACACGCCGTCGCCGATCTCGAGAATGGAAATGTCGAAGGTGCCGCCGCCGAGGTCATAGACCGCGATGGTGCCGGACTTCTCCTTGTCGAGGCCATAGGCGAGGGCCGCCGCGGTCGGCTCGTTGATGATGCGCAGCACTTCGAGCCCGGCGATCTTGCCGGCGTCCTTGGTGGCCTGACGTTGGGCGTCGTTGAAGTAGGCCGGTACGGTGATGACCGCCTGCTCGACCTTCTGCCCGAGATGGGCCTCCGCCGTTTCCTTCATCTTCTGCAGGATGAAGGCGGAGATCTGCGAAGGCGAATAAGTCTTGCCGTCGGCCTCGACCCAGGCGTCGCCATTGGAGGCGCGCATGATCTTGTAGGGAACGAGCTTCTTGTCCTTGTCGACCATCGGGTCGTCGTAGCGGCGGCCAATCAGGCGCTTGACCGCGAAGAACGTGCGCTCGGGATTGGTGACCGCCTGGCGCTTGGCCGGCTGGCCGACCAGCCGCTCGCCGTCGTCGGTGAAGGCGACGATCGACGGCGTGGTGCGCATGCCTTCCGAATTCTCGATAACCTTCGGCGTCTTGCCTTCCATCACGGCAACGCAGGAGTTGGTCGTGCCGAGGTCAATACCGATGACCTTGCCCATGATCTTCCCTCTCTATGTCAGCAGGCCGGCCGGGCCCTTGCGGCATCCCGATGGAAGCGTTGGCAGGGCAGACCCGCCCGGAGCGCTTCCGATCCGACCCCCTTGGATCACGCATGTGCCGCAACCAAGCGGCGTCATGGCTCATATAGGAGGGCAGTATTGCGCCGCAAGTCGATCGTTCACGAAAATGCCAGCATTCAGCGAGTTGGGTCGGCCGTGCCTCAGGGGCGTCGGCCGCCCGGGTCGGGCGATCGGGTCAACGCCACGCTACGGGCGAGGGAACCGCAGGGACCTGGGGCAAACGTCCGGCAGGCCGGCTCATTGCGACCCAGCCGGCGGCGACGATCGCCGGGTCGTGGCCCCCGCCGGGGGATGGGGCTGAGCGCGGAACGTTTCCGCAAGCATTTGGCGCTAGGTCTATCGTCTCCGCCTCGAGCCCTTTTCGTTAACGTTACGGTCCACTCGCAGCGTCGCCGGCGAAAAGGCTCTGGATTTGATGTTGTCGCAGGTTCTTTCGGAAAGCCGGTGCCCACCACGTTCGGGGCAGGCTCTTTTCCGGAACATGCGCTAGGTCCGGGAGCCCACACGGTTCTTTCATGCTGTATACTGAACGAGCGTTTGCCACCCCATATAGCGCGTTCTCCCTGACCATCACGCGCGTCGCCTGCCTGGCGTTCGGCGGCGTCCTCACCGGCGCGCTGTTCGAACGCGCTCCCCCCGACATCAGCAGGTACTTTCACGCGGTTCAGGACACGCCGGTCCTGCTGCTCTTTGTTGTCTTCTTCGTTGCCGTCAATCTGATCGCGAAACGGAACGCGCCGCTGCCGGCGCTCGGCCCGGTGTGGCGCGGGAGCGATTTTCGCTTTGCCGGCGTGATCGCGATCGTCGTCTGTTTCGCTGTTTATGCCGGCTCGCATCTGGTTTATCACCATTTTGCGCTCTCGCTCGACGAGTTCATGGCCGAATTCGACGCCCGTATCATCGCACGGGCAAAACTGCTCGCGTCCGTCGCACCGGAATGGCGTGATTATGTCCCGGCGCTCCAGCCGACGTTCCGGCTGTCGGTGCCGGAAAATGCCTACTGGATTTCGTCCTACCTGCCGATGAACGCGGCACTGAGGGCCGTCTTTGTCGGCCTCGGCGATCCTGCCTGGGAGGGCGCCGTTCTCGCCGGGGTCGCCGTCGTGGCGCTGTTCGGCGTGGCCCGCCGTCTGTGGCCGGAGCGGCCGGACGCGGCCGTGGTCAGCGTCGTCTTGCTGGTGTGCTCGTCACAGTTCCTGGTCATGGCAATGACGCCTTACGCCATGACCGCTCATCTTGCTTTCAACATGCTGTGGCTCTGGCTGTTTCTGCGCGATACGCGTGGCAGCCACCTGATGGCGGCCGGCGTGGCTTTCGTGGCGTGCGGTCTGCACCAGGTCGTGTTCCATCCGCTGTTTGCCGCGCCGTTCATGATTTCGCTGCTGACGAGGCGACGGTGGAAGCTCGCGGCCTACTACAGCACCGTCTACGCCGCCATCGGTCTGTTCTGGGTTCTTTACTGGAGCATCGTGCTGGCCCAGGCCAACGCGCCGATCGGCCAGTCGGCCGACGTCGGCCTGCTCAACTTCATCGATCGCATCGTCGACATGGCCGATCTCAGCGCCGCCAATATCGGCACGATGTGCGTCAACCTCTATCGCTTCGTGGCATGGCAATGTCCGATTGCGATTCCGCTGGCAGTCGTCGGCCTGCTCGGCTGCCGCACCAGGAACGAAACCGTCTTCAATCTGGCGATCGGAATCGCATTCACGCTGGCAGCCGTTCTGGTGCTGATGCCGTTCCAGGGTCACGGCTGGGGCTACCGCTATCTGCACGGGTTTCTCGGCAGCGTTTCACTGATCGCGGCCCACGGCTGGACCCGCATCACCAATCGCGATGCCGAAATGACCAAGGCGCCGGCCTTTGCACTGGCCGCGAGCGCCGCGCTGTCGCTTCTTGTCCTGCTGCCATGGCGGGCCATTCAAGTGCACAGCTTCGTCGAGCCCTATGCAGCGGCATCGGCCGCCATCGAGCGCTCCAACGCCGATGTGGTCGTCGTCGATCCGACCAATATCTGGTACGGCGAGGATCTCGTCAGAAACGATCCGTTCCTGCAGAATTTGCCGAAAGTGCTCGTGCTGGATTTTCTTGACGAGGCACTCCTGCGGCGGCTCTGCCAGCACCATGATGTCGCAATTTTCGACCGTGAAGATGCGCCGCGCTTCGGGCTGCTGAATGTGGAAAGCCCATCAGGACAAGTCGGCCGAAATCAAAGACTGCGTCAGGCCATGAGCTCGTGGGGCTGCGGTCGTCCGGCTCTTGGCGGCCGGTCATGAATGCCACAGGATGATGCGAAAGCGCGCTCATGCGCGCATCGCGCAAACCCACTTCATGACCACTTCCAGCCGGTTCGGAAACACGCCCGCCATGAGTCCATGGCGGTAACGCTCGCTTTGCTGCGCAGCGATGCGGAAGCCGGCCGCTTCGGCGAGTCGCCGCCAATCGGCCATTCCCAGATAGCTGGCCTCGACCATGCCGCCGAACGGCACATTGCCGAGAACGTCCAGAATCCTCAGTTGCAGGTGATCAAGCGGCGATTCCGCCAGGTGGTCCTTGATGTAGATGGCTCCTGTTTTGGCGACCCTGCCACATTCCTTCAGCAGGGACGTCCGCATGGCTCTCGGCACATGGTGGAGGACGTTGCACAGCATCACGCAATCGAAACAATCGTCGGCAAAGGGCAGCGTTCGACCGTCATAGGTGCGCGTTTCGATGTCCAAACAATCGAGAAAGCGGTCCTTGACGTCAACGGAAATCACGCGATCGACAGCGAACAATTCCTTGATGGACTGCGCCATGATGCCGGTTCCACCGCCGACGTCGAGCACGCTCCTGTGGTCAGGCTGCCAAAGGCTGCCCAGACTTTTAAGCAGTGCGGTCTGATAGGTGGGCCGCCGCCAACGATACAAGGATATGTGTCTCGCCAGCGTCCTAGTGACATCGGCCAGCGTGATGTTGAGCGTGTCAGCAGTTTGTTGTCGACTCATTCACCCGGCCTTTCGTAGCGCGGGCGTTCCCGCGATGGCCCAGGAGCTCGTTGCGAAATTCCACAAGAGCAGGAAGGCGCTCGTCGCCGGCGCGGCGGCGACGACCGGAAGGCCCGCGATATCGCAGAACACGAACATCAAAGCGATCGACCCCGGTAGATTGGTCACCATGCCGGCCGCATAGCGTATCAGCGACCTCCACGACAAGGGCTGGCCGAATGTAAACGTCGCGTGCAGTCCGTAGCCCCACAGGACAACGACGACGTATGAGGCGAGGCTGCAGGCGACATAATGCAGCCCGAGGACGTCGCCGCCGATCATCACCGCGTTGTTCACCACGGCACAGGTGATTCCGACCAGCAG
>Ga0307472_100000584_pt1 | contig 13032 bp, 15 predicted proteins | sample atmos_gasesAM5C__2_FD_204582 | JGI IMG/M metagenome (GOLD analysis project Ga0307472, IMG submission 204582) | Hardwood forest soil microbial communities from Morgan-Monroe State Forest, Indiana, United States - atmos_gasesAM5C_05 | ecosystem: Environmental > Terrestrial > Soil > Temperate...
ACCCCTCTCCCCGAGCAGACCATCCTCTCCCAGCTTGCCCGGCAGATCTTCGGGGACGGCGTGCTGTACTACTCCATCCAGGCCTCGACCATGCTCATCCTCGTCCTCGCCGCCAATACCGCTTTCGCGGACTTCCCCCGCCTGTCCTTCTTCCTCGCGCGTGACGGCTTCCTGCCTCGCCAGTTTGGATCGCGGGGCGATCGCCTGGTCTTCTCGAACGGCATCCTCATCCTGGGCACCACCGCCGCCGTGCTCCTCGTCATCTTCGGCGGCAGCACCCACGCCCTGATCCCCCTCTACGCGGTGGGAGTCTTCCTCTCCTTCACCCTGTCGCAGGCGAGCATGGTGCGCCGATGGCTGGTGCGCCGCGAGCCGGGGTGGCAATGGCGCTGGTGGCTCAACGCGGTGGGCGCGGCCACCACGGGGCTGGTGGTGGCCATCATCACCGCCACCAAGTTCACTCACGGGGCGTGGGTGGTTGTCCTCCTCATCCCACTACTCGTCATGCTCTTCATGGCTATCCGCCGCCACTACGCCGATGTGGCGGGCCAGCTTTCACTCGATGGGTACGGCGGGCCACCCCCCATGCAGCACACCGTGCTCGTGCTCGCGGGGGATCTCCACAAGGGAGTGATCCACGCCCTGCAATATGCGAGGACGCTAGCGCCGTCGGTGAAGGGAGTCTACGTCGAGCTCGATCCGGAGAAGACCCGTCGCCTCGAGGAGAAGTGGATCAAGTGGGGCATGGGCGTTCCCCTCGTGGTGCTGAGCTCACCCTACCGATCGCTGCTCCAGCCCTTTCTTGAGTACCTCGACCATCTCCTCGCCCTCGGGGAGAATCACATGGTCACCATCGTCATCCCGGAATTCGTGACCAAGCACTGGTGGCAGCATCTCCTGCACAATCAGACCGCCTTCCTCATCAAGGGCACCCTGCTCTTCCGCAAGAACGTCGTGGTAACCGACGTCCCCTATCATCTCCGCTGAATCCGGTCGGATTCTCGCCTCGCCCCGTCGCGGAAGGGTCTCCCGAGGCTGCCTCAGGGTTTGACCTACGCCTAAATGCGTACCAAGGAAAGGGTGAGACAAAAGTACCGGCTCGGCCATTCTTTCTCGGACGCAGCCTTCCCGGCTGGAGTAGATTAGCGCCCGAGTTCGACCTCTGGGAGAGTTTCTAGCGCGCAGTAGGGAGGGCTTACGTCCCCTTCGGTCCTGACGCAAGAGCAGGCGGAAACAGTCCTTCGTGAGGCGACCGAGGACGACCATGCCGCGCTGCTGGCCCTCGAAGGTTCCGCCCCCCATACGGGGGCCGAGCTCCTCCAGGTCCGCAACGACTTCTTCTCCCGTACGGATGCCTACCCCCTCTCCCAGGTCCTGGTGGCGGAGCGGGAAGGGGCCATCATCGGGGTGGAGTGTCTGGCCCTGACGGATGTGCGGGTGAACGGGGCCACCTGCGCCGCCGGGTACTCCTCTAATACGCGTGTGCTGCCCGGCCTCCAGCGGAAGGGTCTGGGGCCGGCCATGCTCACGGCAGCTGAGCAGTGGGCCGAGGAACAGGGTGCGGCCTATCTCACCGGGCTCATCAAGACCACTAATGCGCCTTCCATGAAGATGGTCACTGCCCTCGGTTGGGAGAAGGTGGCCCGTTTCGACTATTTGATCCTCGAGCTGGCCCGCTTCGACGGCATCGCCGCGCCGAGAGCGGTGCGCTTCGATCTGTACAAAGATCCCCACCTGCTGGACCTGCGCATGGCCGCGGTCCGCTCCCATCACTTCGTGCCGATCTTTCTCGAGAAGGAGCTGTTCTCTCCGGCTCCGGAGGGTGCGTACGCGGGAAGCTGGACCGCGAACACCCGGCACGGGGTGGCGTGGGTGTCCCTTTGGGATGACCGTGTCTCGCGCGGGCTGGACCCCGCCAGCTTTCGGGCGGTCAAGGCCTTCGACCTCCTTCTCGAGGGTGACGAGGCATTGAACGCCTTCGCGGGCCTGGTCGGCGTGCTGCGTGCCGGTGGCATCCGTCACCTCTTGATCCCGCTCCCCGCCGAGTCCCATGCCTGCGCATTGCTCAGTCCCTTCGCCGCCGAAGTCGTGGAAATGAACTTCGCGGTGAAGAGACTGGGCGACAGTGCCCCCGTCGCCCCGGGACCCATCTACTTCGATATCCGTCACTGATCGGACGCGGTGTATGCGTCCCCCGTGCCGGCTCTGGTAGACTGAGGCCCCGCCATGAAGACCGAGATCCGAGTCGACGGGCCTCTCGATGTGCCACGCACGCTCGAACGCTACCGGGTGTGGGGAGAAGACCCCGTCAACCGGCTCGGCCCGGGGCTATTCGTTCGGGCGATCCGCGTGGCCGGCGCCTGGCGGGGGTACGAGCTACGCTGGTCGGGCACGGTGGACGCCCCCCGTCTTCTCGTGTCCACTCCGGGGAATCGGAGTACACGGGTGCTCGAAGCGGCCGTCGACGAGGTGGGCCGGATCTGCGGGCTGGGGCTCGACGTCGAGGCATTCTACGCGGCCGCCAACGAAGATCCGGTGCTGGGTTCCCTCGTGCCTCGCCTCTGGGGACTCCGTCCGACCTTGTCGCCTCATCCCCTCGAGATGCTGATCGGGGCCGTGTGCGCCCAGCAGATCAATCTGGCCTTCGCGTTTACCGTCAAAGCCCGTCTCGTGCGCCGCTTTGGCGTTCCCGTCGACGTGGCCGGCCAGACGGTGTACGGCTTTCCCGAGGCGGCGGAGCTCGCCCGCGCTCAGGTCGACGAGCTGCGCCGGCTGCAGCTGACCACCCGGAAGTCGGAGTATGTCGTGGGCCTCGCGCACCAGGTCGCCTCGGGCGGCCTCGATCTGGAGGCGCTCGGCCAGAGCTCGAACGAGCAGGTGATCGAGGCGCTCACCGCCGTCCGCGGCTTCGGTCGCTGGACGGCCGAGTGGTTTCTCGCGCGCCATCTGGGCCGAGGCGACGTCTGTCCTGCGGGTGATCTCGCGGTGCGCCGGGCCTTCGAGCGCTTTTACAACCGCGGACGGGTCCTCGACGAGTCTCGTATCAGAAGGCGCGCGCGGGCGTGGGGTCCGCATCAGAACATGGCCGTCCACTATCTCCTGGCCGGACAGCGGTTGCGCGCGGCGGCGGCCTGACCCCATGGCGATCAAGATCAGCCTGCCCATACTCGGTCAGCCGAATCCCCACGAGGTCAAGGATGTGCACCTGGTGGGCCGCTACGCGCTTGGGGTGACGTGGGCCGACGATCACTCGAGCATCTATCCGTTCCCGCGGCTCCGGCTCGATGATCCGGCGCGCGCTCAGGGCGATTCCGCCGGCGCCGATGCCCCGGACGAGAGGCTGACCGAGGCGATGGGCTGGCCGCGCGACATCAAGAAGGAAGCCGAAGGTCTGCGGGTGACGTGGTCCGACGACCACGTGAGCGTGTATCCGTTTCCCGCGCTGCGCGCGCTCTGCAAGTGCGCCGGCTGCACGGGCGGGCATTGATGACCGCGCGCCGGGAATCCCGTCGCGGCCTCGTGCTCGCAGGCGTGATGGGATCGGTTTTCCTCGCGGCCATGGAGTCCACCGTGGTCGCGACGGCCATGCCCACCGTCATCGCCAGCCTGGGCGGCCTCGAGATCTACTCCTGGACCTTTTCGGCCTTCCTGCTCGCCTCGACGGTGACCATGCCGCTGTGGGGCCGGCTCGCCGATCAGCTGGGCCGTCGCGGCGTATACCTCGCCGGGCTGAGCATCTTCCTCCTCGGCTCGGTGCTGTCCGGACTCTCGCAGAGCATGGGGCAGCTCATCTCATTCCGTACCATCCAGGGGCTGGGGGCGGGTTCCCTCATCACCATCGGCATGACCATCATTGCCGACCTGTGGGGCCTCGAGCGTCGCGCCAAGATGCAGGGCTATTTCTCGAGTGTGTACGGGATCGCGTCGGTGGCGGGGCCGCTCGTGGGCGGCTTTCTTACTGATACCATCTCGTGGCGCTGGGTGTTCTATGTCAACGTGCCCTTCGGTCTCCTCGCCATGGCGGCCATCGCGATGGGGCTGGGGAGTGGAGAGAGGGCCCGGAGCCGGCCGACCTTCGACTACCTGGGCACGGCGGTCTTCACCGCCGCCATCTCGAGCCTGCTCATCGGCCTCGTCGAGGCAGGGCAGGGAGACAGCTGGATGCGCGGTTCCGTGCTCGGGCTCATCGCACTCTCCGGCGCGCTGCTGATCGCGTTCATCTGGAGAGAGCACTCTGCGGCCGAGCCCGTGGTGCCCCTCACCCTCTTCGCCCTGCCCATGGTGCGCGCGGCCGCGGTCACCGGCTTCCTCTCGGGCATGGCCATGTTCGGGGCCATCTCGTATGTGCCACTCTTCCTGCAGGCAGTGACGGGAAGCAACGCCATGCAGGCGGGGTTCGTCCTCATGCCTTTCGTGATCGGCTGGGTTGCCTGCTCCATTCTGGGGGCGCGCATGGTGCTGCGCGTGGGGTACCGCTCGGTGGTGCTCGCGGGCATGCTCGCCCTCACCCTCGCTTTCATCTTCTTGTCCAGCTGGAACGAGGCCCTCACGCGCGGAGCGGCCATGCGGGATATGGCCCTGGCCGGTATCGGCATGGGACTCGTCTTCGTGCCCATGCTCATCGCGGTGCAGAGTGCCGTGCCGCGCGCGGTGCTCGGCTCCGCCACGTCTGTCACCGGATTTTTCCGCTTCATCGGAGGGGCGGTGGGAGTGGCGGTCATGGGATCGGTCATGGCCCAGCGTCTCCACCAGGAGCTGGCCGGGTTGCTCGCCACCGCGCCCGCGGCCCTCCAGGATGGACTGCGCGAAGTGGCGGCTCATCCCGACCTGATCGTGAATCCGCTGACGCGCGCGGGGCTGAGCGCGGAAGTTCTCGCCACGCTACGCCCGGCCATGGCCCACGCGGTGGGAAGCGTGTTCGTGGTGGGGCTGATCGTGGCCATCGCCGCTCTCGCCTCGGCCTTCCTCGTTCCGCCGGGACAGGCTCGCGATCTTGCCGTCGCCCAGGAGCCCGCGACTCCCTCGGGGTCCTGACGTGGCGGGGGACACGCCGCTCCTCGACCGGCTCGCCGGATTGCCTCCGGTGTCCGTCACAGATCTGCTGGGCATCCTCGAGCGACTGCCAGACCTCGGACGCGATCCCATGCTGGCCGGATTGGCCGGCGTGGACGAGGAGGGCGAGCCGGCCGTTCACCCGCTGCTCGCGGCGGTGATCGAGCACCTGAAGCAAAAACCGGACACCACCTGCTACGCTGCCCTCATCGAGGCCCTCACCGGCATGTGGAACGCTGCGGTGCGCGGGGCGGTGGTGGGGCGGCTGCGCGCGGCGGGGATGCCCGCCGACGACCTGCTCCTTCGTCTGGAGCGGCTGTCGCCCACCCTCGGCCTCAAGGGCGAGAACCGCGACTGGGCCCGGGCGTGGATGGCCGATCCCACCGCCCAGGACGCCGCGCTCGTGCAGCAGTGCATGGTGCGCCTGCTCCTCGCCTTGCGCGGGCTGGCCGAAGCGCGGGCCCAGATCCTCAACGACGAGCCTCCAAAGGAGAACGCATGATCCATCTGCACGAGAAGAACCAGGAGCGGAAGCGGTTGAATGGGCTGATCGCCAAGAGCACCATGAAGGTGCCGGCCGCGGTGGGAGAGGTGGGCAAGCGCGTGTTCGCCGACGGGGCGCTGAGCAAGAAGCACAAGGAGCTCACGGCCCTCGCGGTGGCCGTGGTGCGGAACTGCTTCGACTGAATCGAGCATCGCGTGGAGGAGGTCCTCCACCTGGGTGCCTCGGACGCGGAGATCGCAGAGACGCTCGACATCGGCGCGATCATGGGAGGCACGATCAGCATGAAGTCAGTACGCCATGCCTTCGCGGTCATGGACGACATCAAGAAAGGACAGGCCCCATGAACACTGTTCCCGAGGCATTCAAGGATCTCCTCACCACCAAGAAGGCCTTCGCCAACCTCGCCACCATCAACGCGGACAGCTCGCCCCAGGTGACGCCGGTGTGGTTCGATTGGGACGGCCGCAACGTGCGCATCAATACGGCCAAGGGGCGGGTCAAGGACAAGAACCTCCGGCGCACCCCCGCGGTAGCCCTGTCCATCATGGATCCCGACAATCCCTACCGGTACGTGCAGATCAAGGGACGGGTGGCCGCCGTCACCGAGAGAGGCGCCGACGCTCACATCGACGCCCTCGCCAAGAAATACCTCGGCCAGGACCGCTACCCGTACCGCAAGCCGGAAGAGGTGCGCGTGACCTACACCATCGCGCTCGACCGCGTGCAGACCATGGGATAGGCGCCGCGCCCCCGTGATCGCTCTCGACGCAGTGTCCAAGGGGTACGGCGGGCAGGGCCTCCTCCGCGACGTCTCGTGGCGCATCGGCCGCGGCGAGCGGATCGGCCTGTGCGGCCCCAACGGCACAGGCAAGACCACGCTCTGCCGTATCCTCGCCGGCGTGGAGGATGCCGATGACGGTCGCGTGCATCGCGACAGTGGAGTCACCGTCGGCTACCTTCCCCAGGAAGTCGGAGCGAGCGAGGCGGGCACCGTGCTCGCGGAAGCATTGTCGGGCTTCGACGAGGTGTGGCGGCTCGAGGCTGAGCTCGAGCGTCTGGCCTCCCTCATGGCCGATCCGGAGGCGGGCGCGGAGGCGACCGAGCGCTACGGCGACGTCCAGCATCGCTTCGAGGCGCTCGGCGGGTATCGCCTGGAGGCCGAGGCGAAGATCATTCTCGGTGGATTGGGATTCGCGCCGGGGGACGCTCATCGGCCCCTCGGCGAGTTCTCGGGCGGCTGGCGCATGCGGGCCGCCCTCGCGCGGCTCCTCCTCCTGCGCCCTGATCTCCTGCTCCTCGACGAGCCGACCAACCACCTCGATCTGGAGTCGCTGGGCTGGCTCGAGAGCTTTCTCACGTCCTATGCGGGGAGCGTGGTGGTGGTCTCCCACGATCGGTATTTCCTCAACCGCATGGTCACTTCCATCGCCGAGATGGCCCAGGGAGCGGTCACCCTGTACGTGGGCGACTACGACCACTATCTCGTGGAGCGGGAGGCGAGGCACGCCCTGCTCGAGGCGCGGCAGCGGAACCAGGCCAAGCGGGTGGCGGAGATCGAGCGGTTCATCGATCGCTTTCGCTATCAGGCGACGAAGGCGCGGCAGGTCCAGAGCCGGGTCAAGATGCTCGCGAAGGTGGAACGGATCGAGGTGGGCGAAGCGTCGCGGCGCATCCACTTTGCCTTTCCCCAGCCGCCGCGGTCGGGCCGGCTCGTGGCGCGGCTCCACGATATTCACAAGGCCTACGGTGCCAACACGGTGTACGCCGGGATGGATTTCGCGGTAGAGCGCGGGCAGCGGGTGGCCCTCGTGGGAGTGAACGGGGCGGGCAAGTCCACCCTCCTCAAGATGCTGGCGGGCGTGCTCGCTCCCGACCGCGGGGAGCGGGGCCTCGGCCCCCACGTCCAGGTGCACTACTACGCTCAGCATCAGCTGGACGCTCTCGATCCTTCCCGCACCGTCCTCGAAGAGCTGGAGCAGGCCGACCCCCAATCGGCCATTGGACGGCTGCGAAGTATCCTCGGCTCCTTCCTGTTCAGCGGCGACCAGGTGGACAAGCGCATCGCCGTGCTCTCCGGTGGGGAGAAGGCCCGCGTCGCCCTCGCCAAGATGCTGGTGAGGCCGGCTGCCCTCCTCTGCATGGACGAGCCGACCAACCATCTTGACCTCGCCTCGAAGGAGGTACTGGAGGAAGCGCTCGCCACCTTCAACGGGACCATCGTCTTCATCTCCCACGATCGCTACTTCATCAATCGGATCGCCACGCACGTGGTCGAGGTTGGGGGAGGCCGGCTCACCACGCACCTGGGGAACTACGACGAGTATCTCGAGCGGAAAGCGGGGGTCGAGACGGCACCCGCGCCGCCTGTCCCGAAGGAGCGCCCGTCCGCGTCGAAGCCCGCGCCACCGCGATCAGCGCCCCGACCCTCTCGCAAGGGGCTCGAGCGGGAGATCAGGGCTATCAAGGAGCGCCTGCAGGGGATCGAGACCCAGATTTCCTCCATGGAGCGCCGGCTGGAAGAGATCGGCCTCGCCCTGGCCGATCCAGATCTCTACCGCGACGGCGATCGGGCGCGTGAAATTGCCCAGGCGCGTAAGGACGCGGAGCAGAAGGTCGCGTGGCTGATGAAAGAATGGGAAGACCTGTCGCTCCAGCTGGCCGCGGCCACGGAAGGATCGTGACGCCGGCGGAGCGATTCGTGCCGGAGGGTGACGCGGCGTCGGCCCGGCGCGAGAAGGCGATCGCGCGGGAGCTGCGTCAGACCGGCTGGTGGAAGCGGCGGATCGCGGATGGCCGCTGCCACTACTGCCGCCGCGACGTGGGCGCGCGCGGTCTTACCCTCGATCACGTGGTGCCGCTCATCCGGGGAGGCCGATCCATCCGCGGCAACGTCGTGCCCTCCTGCAAGGACTGCAACACCGCGAAGAAGTCACTGCTGCCGTGGGAGTGGGACGCGTATCTTCTCCGACTCTCCCAGACTGACTCGGAGTAGATACTCTTCGCTGTCTTGAATTGTGGGCATTGTCAGCCCACCCCTCCTGGAGTCGAATCGCTTCACGCAGAACACATTTCCAGGAGGAGGCGCGTATGACGACGTTCAGATGGATCGCCGTAGTGGCAGCCGTCGTGTGGTGTGGGGCAGTGGCGGGCGGGGCGCTCGCCGCCGACACCAAGCAGGCCAAGACCGACACGAAGGTGGCGGCCCCCACCGAGGGCAAGATCAACATCAATGAGGCGACGCAGGCCGAGCTCATGAAGCTCGAAGGCGTCGGCGCGGGTACCGCCAAGAAGATCATCGCCTGGCGCGAGGCGCATGGGCCGTTCAAGCACGCGCACGACCTCGAAAAGGTTCCGGGCGTGGGTCGCGAGGTGTTCGGCAAGAACCACGGCCGCATCGCCGTGAAGTAAAAAAACACTTTTGCCGAGGATGCGAGTTCGGTAGGATGTGGGAAATCGGTCGGAGCGCACACAGGCTCCCTTGACCGTCCCCCGTGGCAATTTCGCCGTGGGCGACGCGACCGAGCCTCGGGCCGGGAGTCGGCGTCCGGCGCGAGGTAGTGGTCCTGGGCCCCGCTTTGGGCCGCGCCGAGAAAGGGAGGTGATCCAGCCGATGTGTACCCCTACGGTGATCTGTGAGGTGGTTACCTCCTAAGGCCCGGATGTAAGCAGTTGCAGGTGGCCCTGGAGGACCCAGGAACCACCGGCCCCGACGGTCCCGCTTTTTCACCAGTGGGGCGGCGCAAGTAGCCAGAGACGCCGCAGACTCCGTCGGGGCTTTTCTTTTCTCGAACGGTCCCTCTTCGAGGGAAAATAAAACGGCCCGCCGGAGGATCCGGCGAGCCGTCGAGTGTTCAGCGCGGGGTTTTTATGCCTTGCGGACGTTGGAGGCTTGCAAGCCCTTCGGGCCCTTGGTGACCTCGAACTCGACCTTGTCGCCCTCGGCGAGGCTCTTGAAGCCCTGGGCCTGGATGGCGCTGTAGTGGACGAAGACATCCTCACCGCCCTCGACCTGGATGAAGCCGTAACCCTTCGCATCGTTGAACCACTTGACCGTGCCTTGTGCCATACGTCTGGTTCCTCTCTCCTTGGGACGACTATGACGCCGCCCCTGTGATCCCCGTACCACCATGGCCGGGGGCTCCCCCAGAATCGGGGGGAACAAAAAAACGCCGTCGAGGACCGAAGTCCTCGCGGCGCCTATACCCCTAGGAGTCGACCTGTTCGTTCACGTACGGATCAGGCACACGTCAAACTTAGTACCAGACGGGCGGAAAACTAACAGAGGGGATAGCACCTGTCAATACCGATTATCTGCCGGCCGAATGTGGCCGGCGGGGAGGGATGGTGCGGACCGGGCCCCGGATTTCCGGGGCCCGGCCTTTGGGGTCGTCCTTAGACCTTGCGGACGTTGGCGGCCTGGAGACCCTTGGGGCCCCGGCTCACCTCGAATTCGACCTTGTCGCCCTCGGTCAGGCTCTTGAAACCCGAAGCCTGAATGGCGCTGAAGTGCACGAACACGTCCTCGCCGTCCTCCTGGGAGATGAAACCGAACCCCTTCGCATCGTTGAACCACTTCACGCTGCCCTGAGCCATCTGTATCTACCTCTTTCTTTGAGGCTCTCGCCTCAGTGATACCCCACCACCATGGCGGGGGAGCCCTCCTGGATCGGAAGGCAAACAAAAACGCCGCTGGACTTGAGGTCCTCGCGGCGTTGATCTCGAATCTAGCGAATCTGTGCTCGCTATGTATCCGACAACCGGGTGAACCCACAACCTGCGCGAAGCGTAACCCACCAATCGGCCGCTGTCAAGGAATCTCTCGGACAGCGACGCTGATGGGAGCCGAGCCGTTTCGCGTCCCGAGCCAGCCCGGGACGGCCATGGAGAAGCGTCCAGCCGTTCCCCCGGCCACCACCACGTGCATGTCCGCCATCGAGGGGAATTTGGGGATGAGCTCGTCGAGGGCCGGCGCCTCGCCCTTGGAGAAGCGCAGGTTGGTGCCCTCGCCATTGTCAGAATCGGGGAGGAGAGTGCCGTAGGGAACGCGCACGGTCTCGAACAGATACCGCGTCAGATCCGCCCGGCTCCACCCCTCGTCTCCGAAAGTGCGCGCGTGCTCGGGACCTACAACGATCATGGTGTGGGAGTAGAGGGGAAAGTGCTTGATGTTCCACAACCCAGACATGGTCCATCCGAGCGAGCCGGCAAGGCTTCGCGCGGTGCGGCTCGCGTGATCCGAGATCCCGTGGGGCGCCTCCCCCGCGAAGACGGTCACCGTGCTCTGCTCCGGCCTGAATCCGCGCTCGACATGATACGGGGGCCACGGGCTCGCCTCTTCGAACTCGCCGATGCAGTAGGTGTAGCGTCCGGGATGACCGAACGTCGACATCGAAGTCTCGCCTGGCTTGGCCCCGCCGAGATTGATCATCACGAGCCGAAGGGCCCGCCCGATGGTCGCATTGGCGCGGTATCCGGGGCCGAACACTCCGAACGAGCAGTTGAGGCCGATACGCTCCCGGATCGGGCCATTCACCACGATGAGAGGGGCCGAGAAGTGGGTCGACGTCGACATGCCGTGGAGATTGAAGGCGGGATCGCAGGCCGCCTCGACCGCCGCGAGCACCACCGGAAGATAGTCGGGCCGGCAGCCCGCCATGACGGCATTGACCGCGACCTTCTCCACGGTGGCCCGTCCGTAGTTCGGGGCGACCGCGCCCACGATCTCCGAGCGGTCGCGGGAGCTACCCGCGAGCATCCGCTCTACCCGCTCTCGCGTTGGGGGCACCACGGGCAGGCCATCGGTCACGCCCTTGTCGAACCAAATGTCGAATTCGTCCATGTCGCTGCCGCTGGGCCGGGCCATGTTGCCACACTTTCCGGACGATCAGGCCAGGCGCGGGCGTCCCTGTTCAGGTCTTATCCCTAACTATACACAACTGGTTGAAAAGATTGGGCGTTCATAGGATCCAGGGCATGGTGAAACGCGGTATTCGGGCGTAGCCGCCGTCCATCCTCATGGAAAGTCACGTCTTCTTGTTTGGCCACAGACCGAGGTGCTAGAGTGGCTAAACCTGTAGTAAACGTCCATCCGTCGACGCTGCAAAATGGGAGAGCGCCACTATGTTGCTGAGCGTCCTTGCCGGGCTCTTCTCCAACGACCTCGCCATTGATCTGGGCACCGCCAATACCCTGGTCTATGTCCGCGGGGAAGGAATCGTGATGAACGAACCTTCCATCGTCGCCATACATCAGGCCGATCATTCGGTGCTCGCCGTCGGTCACGAGGCCAAGGCGATGATGGGGCGTACCCCCGGCAATATCCAGGCCATCCGCCCGCTCAAGGACGGGGTCATTGCGGACTTCGACGTGACCGAGAAGATGCTGCACTACTTCATCAGCAAGGTGCACCGCCGCCGCACCCTCGTGCATCCGCGCATCGTCATCGGCGTGCCCTCCGGTATCACCCAGGTGGAAAAGCGCGCGGTTCGAGACTCGGCGATGCAGGCAGGCGCCCGCGAGGTGTATCTGATCGAAGAGCCGATGGCCGCGGCCATCGGGGCCGGCCTGCCCATCCAGGAGCCCGGGGGCAACATGATCGTGGACATGGGCGGTGGCACCACGGAAGTCGCTGTCATCTCACTGTCCGGCATCGTGTACTCGAAGTCGGTACGTATCGCAGGCGACGAGATGGACGAGGCCATCGTCCAGTACATCCGGAAGCACTACAACCTGCTCGTGGGCGAGCGGCGGGCGGAAGAGATCAAGATCAAGCTGGGGTCGGCCTATCCCATGGCCGGAGACCGGGCCACCATGGAAGTGAAGGGCCGCGACCTCATCGACGGCATCCCCAAGACCATCGTCGTCACCGACGAAGAGATCAGGGAGGCCCTCCGAGAGCCCGTCATGTCGATCGTGGATACCGTACGCACGTGCCTCGAGCGGACGCCGCCCGAGCTCGCCGCGGACATCGTGGACAAAGGCATCGTACTCACAGGGGGTGGGGCTCTGCTGCGTGGTCTCGACCTCTTGCTTCGACAAGAAACGGACCTGCCCATCACCGTGGGAGACGACCCGCTGTCCTGCGTCGCTCTCGGCACCGGCAAGGTTCTCGACGAGCTGAATCTCCTCAAGAAAGTCGCGATCCCCGCCTAACGCCGCCCCTGGCGGCCGGGCGCGGGGCAAGAGTCGCGGGTAGGGGTGGTGTAGTCGGTGAGATTTCGGAAATACGCGCTTCTCCTCGGGGTGTTGCTCACCTCGCTCGTCCTCCTCACCGTGCAGGCGCGGGGCGGGGGACCGACCCGCGCCGGAGATCTGCTCGCCCTCGCCCTCAATCCCGTCCAGAGCCTGCTCGCCAAGATCCATCGGGGCGCCCTCGGCACCTGGCACACCTTCACGGACTGGAAGGCGGTCCGCACCGAGAACGCGGCCCTCCGGGCCGACAACGAGCGTCTCCGTGTGCAGTCGCTTCAGGTTCG
>Ga0307472_100000585_pt1 | contig 13025 bp, 13 predicted proteins | sample atmos_gasesAM5C__2_FD_204582 | JGI IMG/M metagenome (GOLD analysis project Ga0307472, IMG submission 204582) | Hardwood forest soil microbial communities from Morgan-Monroe State Forest, Indiana, United States - atmos_gasesAM5C_05 | ecosystem: Environmental > Terrestrial > Soil > Temperate...
GATGGCATCCGCCATCTCTGGATCGGTCATGATGGTCGCGGGGTTCGAGTTGACCAGGATGACGCGGAAGCCCTCCTCGCGCAGCGCCTTGCAGGCCTGGGCCCCGGAGTAATCGAACTCGCACGCCTGTCCGATCACGATGGGACCGGCGCCGATGATCAGGATGCTGTGGATGTCGGTGCGCTTGGGCACAGCTTCAGCGTCCGCCCGCCTGCTGACGGCGCAGGTTCTCCTCGGCGACCTTCAGCTGCGCCTGGAGCCGCCGCAGCATGAAGTGATTGAAGCGCTCGAAGAGCGCGCGCAGATCGTGCGGACCGGGGCTCGCCTCCGGATGGCCCTGGAAACCGAACACTGGCCGCTCCCGGAAGGCGAGGCCCTGCAGCGAGCCGTCGAACAGCGAGCGGTGCGTCGCCACGACTCCCTCGGGGAGCGTGCTCTCATCGACCGCGAAGCCGTGGTTCTGACTGGTGATGAACACGCGCCCGGACTCGAGCTCCTGCACGGGATGGTTCGCGCCGTGATGGCCGAACTTCATCTTCACGGTGCGTGCACCGGCAGCGAGCCCGAGAATCTGGTGTCCAAGACAGATGCCGAACACCGGCAGGTCCGTCTCGAGAAAGCGCTGCGTGGCCTTGATCGCGTAGGCGCACGGCTCGGGATCTCCCGGACCGTTGGAGAGGAAGATTCCGTCGGGCTCGAGAGCGAGCGCGTCCTCGGCGGAGGTCTGCGCCGGCACTACGGTCATGCGGCAGCCGCCATCGGCGAGGAGTCTGAGGATGTTGCGCTTGATGCCGAAGTCGTACGCCACCACGTGCAGGCGCTGATTGGCGCGGATCGGCGCGCGCGAGGGCTCGGGCCAGAGCGTGCCCTCGTTCCACTGATAGCTGCGCTTGGTGCTCACGACCTTCGCGAGGTCCATGCCCTTGAGGCCCGGGAACTTGCGCGCGATCTTCACGGCGGCGCTCTCATCGGCCTGATCGCCGGTCATGATGCAGCCCGCCTGCGCACCCTTCTCCCTGAGGATGCGTGTCAGCCTGCGCGTATCGATACCGGCTATCGCGACCACCTTGCCGCGCTCGAGAAACTCGCCAAGCGACTCGTTCGAGCGCCAGTTGCTCGCCAGGCGCGGCATGTCGCGGATCACGAGACCGGCCGAGTACACCTGCGCGGCCTCCAGGTCCTCGGGCGTCGCTCCGGTGTTACCGATGTGCGGCACGGTGAGCGTCACGATCTGACGCGCGTAGGAAGGATCGGTGAGAATTTCCTGATAACCCGTGAGGGCGGTGTTGAAAACGACTTCGCCTGTGGTGTTTCCCCTTGCTCCGATCGACTGACCGCGGAAGATCGTTCCATCGGCCAGCGCGAGCACCGCAGGTACGCTCACGTGATCAATTCCCCCCGACGCAGATACACAAAGCGGGAGGAGTTCTCATCGAACATCCTCCCGCCTTGCATGGACTAACCCGTACACGGATTAGGCCGAAAGTTTACGGGCGTTTCGGGCGATGTGTCCATGGAAAATTCCGCCGCCGCCAGGCCGCCAGGAACTTCCGTGTACTTTGCGGATATATCTCTAAGCCTCTGTTTTAATGGATAGAAAGTCGCGCATGTTGTAGCGCCCGGGGGCGCGCGACGAGAGCCAAAGCGCGGCCGAGAGTGCGCCGCGGGCGAAGATGCCCCGATCGTGCGCCCGATGGGTCAAAACCACCTCCTCGCCCGCACCGCAAAAGAGCACTGTGTGCTCCCCGACGATGTCGCCGGCACGCAGTGAGGCGAGGCCGATCCGGCCTTCGGGACGCGGGCCCGCCGGTTGTCCCGGCGTGCCGCTCACGGCCGGTACGGGCAGCCCGCGCGACTCCCCCGCCGCGCGCGCGAGGGCGAGCGCGGTGCCGGACGGTGCATCCGCCTTCAGGCGGTGATGGAGCTCGAGCACATCGACGTCGAAGCTCGCCGGCAGCGCGCGCGCCGCTACGGCCGTGAGCTCTGTGAGGAGCGCAGCGCCGACGCTGGCGTTCGGAGCGACGAGGAGCGGTACCACGCGGGCGGTCGCTTCGAGATCGGATTCGAGTTCCGCACCGAGACCGGTCGTGCCGAGGAGCAGCGCCTTGCGCGCCGCCCGGCAGGCCTCGAGCGTGCCCCGCGTGGCGGCGGCACTGCTGAAGTCGAGGACCACGTCCGCCCCGGCGAGCACTCCCGCAAGGTCGCTCGTGACGGGGAGGTTCATGCTGCCGATCCCGGCGACCTCACCCGCATCGCGACCGAGCGCGAGACTGCCGGGCGAGGCGATTGCCCCGGTGATGATGAGCTTCGGGAATGTGGGGGCCGTGCGGAGCACGGCCTGCCCCATGCGACCGCTCACTCCAACGATCACAGCGCGAGTGAGGGGCTTTTGAGGCGCCGCGTTGCTCACGTGAGGTCAGCTCTTGGTGGATCCCGAAGCGAAGAAGCGGCGGACGCCTTCCAGGAAGCCCTTCTCGCGTGGCGCATGCCGTGCGGCCTGGGCTTTCAACGACTCCTCCAGCTGGCGGATGAGGTCGCGCTGCTCGGCCGAGAGGTGCACCGGCGTCTCGACCACGACGCGGCAGAACAGATCCCCGCGCGATCCACCGCGCACCGGCTTCACGCCCTTGTCACGGAGGCGGAATATGCGCCCGGACTGGGTTTCTGCCGGGATCTTGAGTGCCACATCACCTTCGAGGGTCGGCACATTCACCGCGCCCCCGAGAGCCGCGGTGGCGAAGCTCACCGGTACCTCGCAGCTGAGGTGCACGCCATCGCGCTCGAAGATCGGGTGTTCGCGGACGTGGATCTCGACATAGAGGTCGCCGGTCGGGCCACCATTGCGCCCCGCCTCGCCCTCGCCCGTCAGGCGGACACGATCGCCGGTGTCGACGCCCGCCGGCACCTTGACCGACAGCGTGCGGCCGCGCCGCACACGCCCCTGGCCGAGGCAGGCGTCGCACGGGTTGCGCACGATGGTCCCCGACCCGCGGCAGCGCGGGCAGGTCTGCTGCAGCTGGAAGAATCCCTGGGCGATACGCACCTGGCCGGCGCCGCCGCAGGTCTCGCAGGTGGTCGGCGTACTGCCCTTGGCAGCGCCCGTCCCGTGGCAGGACTCGCACTCGGCGAGCCGCTCCAGCTCGATTTCCACCTGGTGCCCGAAAACGGCCTGGGAGAGATCGAGCTCGAGCTCGTAGCGAAGATCGGCGCCCCGATAGACCTGAGCGCGGCTGCCGCGGCGCGAGCCACCGAAGATGTCACCGAACACATCGCCGAAGATGTCGCTGAAAGTGTCGGCGCCGAACCCGCCGCGGCTGCCGGCGCCCCGCGAGGCGGCATCGACGCCCGCGTGCCCGTATTGGTCGTAGGCCGCCCGCTTGTGCGCGTCGGTGAGCACCTCGCAGGCCTCCTTGGCCTCCTTGAAAGCCTCCTCCGCATCCCGATCGTTCGGATTGCGATCGGGGTGATATTTCATGGCGAGACGACGATAGGCCTTCTTGATCTCCGCCTCGGTCGCCCCCCTCGGTACGTCGAGTACCTTGTAGTAATCGCGCTTCGCCATGGACCGAGCTTATGAGGCCTTGCGTCCCTTGTCCTTGACCTCCTCGAATTCCGCGTCCACGACGTCATCGCGACCTGCACCGCCGCCACCCGGCGCCCCCGCGTCCGCCTGGGCCTGGGGACCCGCCCCTGCTGCCCCGGCTTCGCCCGCCGAGTAGGCGCGCTGCGCGATGCTGGCTGAGGCCTGCGCGAGCGCCTCGCTCTTCTTGTCGATCACACCGCGGTCATCGGCCTTCAGTGCCGTGCGCAGATCGGAGACCGCGCTCTCGACCCGGGCGCGCTCGGCCGCATCCACCTTGTCGCCGAGGTCCTTGAGCGACTTCTCGACGGCGTGGATCAGGGCATCGGCCTTGTTGCGCGACTCGACCAGCTCGCGGAAGCGCTTGTCGTCCTCGGCGTGTGCCTCGGCGTCGCGCACCATGCGCTTGATCTCGTCCTCGTTCAGTCCGCTCGAGGCCTTGATGACGATCTTCTGTTCCTTGCCGGTGGCCTTGTCCTTGGCCGACACGTTGAGAATGCCGTTGGCGTCGATGTCGAAGGACACTTCGACCTGCGGCATGCCGCGCGGAGCCGGCGGTATGTCGGCGAGATCGAACTTGCCGAGGGACTTGTTGTCCGCGGCACGCTCGCGCTCACCCTGCAGCACGTGAATGGTCACGGCCGTCTGGTTGTCATCTGCGGTCGAGAACACGTTCGAAGCCTTGGTCGGGATCGTGGTGTTCTTCTCGATGAGCTTGGTCATGATCCCGCCGAGGGTCTCGATGCCGAGCGACAGCGGCGTGACATCGAGCAGCAGTACGTCCTTCACTTCACCGGCGAGCACGCCCGCCTGGATGGCCGCACCGACTGCGACCGCCTCATCGGGGTTGACGTCCTTGCGCGGCTCCTTGCCGAAGAGATCCTTCACGTACTTCTGCACGAGCGGCATGCGCGTCTGCCCACCGACGAGGATCACCTCGGCGATGTCATTGGTAGAGACGCCCGCGTCCTTGAGCGCGGTCCGGCAGGGCGCAATGGTCTTCTGCACCAGGTCCTCCACCAGCGACTCGAGCTTCGCGCGCGTCAGCTTGATGTTCAGGTGCTTCGGTCCCGACTGGTCCGCGGTGATGTACGGCAGATTGATGTCCGTCTGCTGCGTCGAGGAGAGCTCGATCTTCGCCTTCTCGGAGGCCTCCTTCAGCCGCTGCATGGCGAGCGGGTCCTTGCGCACGTCGACGCCGGACTCCTTCAGGAACTGCTCGGCGAGGAAATTGATGATGCGCTGGTCGAAGTCCTCGCCGCCGAGGAAGGTGTCGCCGTTGGTCGAGAGCACTTCGAACTGATGCTCCTTGTCCACCTCGGCGATCTCGATGATGGAGATGTCGAAGGTGCCGCCGCCGAGGTCGTAGACGGCGATCTTGCGGTCACCGCCCTGCTTGTCGAGCCCGTAGGCGAGCGCGGCCGCGGTCGGCTCGTTGATGATGCGCTTCACCTCGAGCCCGGCGATGCGGCCGGCGTCCTTGGTCGCCTGGCGCTGCGAGTCGTTGAAGTATGCCGGCACCGTGATGACGGCCTCTTTCACCGGCTCGCCGAGGTAGTCCTCGGCAGTCTTCTTCATCTTCATGAGCACCCGCGCCGAGATCTCCGGCGGTGCCATCTTCTTGCCCTGCACCTCGACCCAGGCGTCGCCGTTATCGGCCTTGGCGATCTTGTACGGGACCATCTTGATGTCCCGCTGCACTACCTCGTCCTCGTACTTGCGGCCAATGAGGCGCTTGATCGCGAAGAGCGTGTTCTGGGGGTTGGTGACGGCCTGGCGCTTGGCGGGCTGGCCCACCAGCACCTCGTTGTCCTTGGTGAAGGCGACGATCGAGGGGGTGGTCCGATCGCCCTCGCTGTTCTCGATCACACGGGGCTTGCCGCCCTCCATGATGGCCACGCACGAGTTCGTCGTGCCCAGATCGATGCCGATTACCTTAGCCATGGGTCACTCCGCCGCAGTTCTATAGGTCTAAGTGGGGGAATACGGGTCACTTCTTAGGGGTAGCCGGGAGCGCTTTCAAGCCCGCACCGCTCTTCTCGCATCAGGCCGGCGCCCGCGAGACGATCACCCGTGCCGGGCGCAGCAGTCTCCCATTGAGCTCGTATCCCGGCTGCACCACCTTCAGCACCGAGTTCGGCTCGGCCGTGGTCGACTCCTGGGTCATCATGGCTTCGTGCCGCGCCGGGTCGAAGGGCTCTCCCTCCGGGTCGATCACAGTAACGCCAAGCTTCTCCAGGGCCCGGGAGAGGAGCTGCAACGTCGCCTCCTGGCCTTCGCGCAGGCTCTTCACATCCGCACGGGCCGCGTTCTGCACCGCGAGCTCCAGGCTGTCCTTCACGGGGAGGAGCTCGGCGGCGAACTTCTCGAGCCCATAACGATTCGCCGCCTCGATATCCCGCTGGGCTCGCTTGCGGACATTGTCGAGCTCGGCCGCGGCCCGCACGTATTGCTCCCAGTGATTCTTGGCACGCTCGTCCGCCTCGACGAGCGCCTGCTGCAGGCGCTCGAGCTCGACCAGCTGGGACGCAGTCTCGGGCAGGACGGTGGTGGGTTCCGCTCCCGTCGTGGCCGGCACGCCCCGGGGGGAGTCGTTGGCACTCATCTTCGATGGCCTCCAAAGTCAATGCGCAGGCGCAACCGCCCTCGCGAGCCGCTCGCTCGGCCCGCCCCCGGGGGTGGGGGTCACCGCCGCGAATTCAAGGCGGCGCCGAGGAGTTTAGCGGTCATGTCCACGATCGGGATAACCCGCTCGTAGGCCATGCGGGTTGGCCCGATGACCCCGAGCACCCCGACCACGGCATCTCCCTCGGCGTAGGGCGCGGTGACCACGCTGCAGTCATCGAGGATACGGTATCCGGACTCGTGGCCGATGAAGATCTGCACCCCTTCGGCCTTGAGGCTGTGATCGAGCAGGTGCAGGAAATCGCGCTTCTCGTTGAAGGCTTCGAACAGGCGCCTCAGCTTCTCGACGTTGGTGAGCTCGGCCACCCCCATGAGGTTGGTCTCGCCCTTGATGACGTACTCGAGCTTGTCTTCGCTGCCGCCCTCGAAGACCTGCTGAGCGACGGAGATCGCGTCCAGCATGATCTGGTTCATGTGGGCGCGAGCCTCGGAGAGCTGCCGCAGCAGCTCCTGGCGGACCTCGCGCACCGAGCGGCCGCGGAACTGCTCGTTGAGGTAGTTGGAGGCGCGCTTGAGCTCATCGGCCGAGTAATGGCGCTCGAGCTGGATGATGCGGTTCTGCACCTCGCGATCGTTGAACACGAGCACCACCAGCACGCGATTCTCGGAAAGGCCCACGAATTCCATCTGCGTCACGGCCGCCTGCCGGGGCCGCGGCAGCGTGACCACACCGGCGAGCTGCGTGGCCGAGGAGAGCAGCTGCGAGACGGTGGCGATGAGCTCGGTCGAGCTGTCGCGGCTCGCCTCGAACTGCCTGCGGATCTCGGCGGCCGCCGCGTCATCGAGCGGGCGCAGCTGCAACAGCGTGTCGACGAAGAAGCGGTAGCCCTTGTCGGTTGGAACCCGGCCCGCGGAGGTGTGGGGCGAGGCGACGAATCCGAGCTCCTCGAGGTCGGCCATGACGTTGCGGATCGTCGCCGAAGACAGTTGCAACCCCGACTCGCGCGACAGCACCCGTGAGCCGACCGGTTGACCGTCGCGTATGTAGCTCTCGATGAGAGTGCGCAGCAGATGCTGCGCACGCTCCCCGAGGTGCTCGTCGCGGGGTTCGTGCGCCATATGACGGGAAAGCTAGCTTTCGCGCCCGGAGACCGTCAAGCAAACGGCGCGGGGTTGCGATATGTGACCCGGCCAATGGCCCCCGGCGCACCCCACATGCTAAAAAGGCGCGCCCAACGGCTGGGTGACATACATCGAGGCGCTGACAGATGGCCTTTCCGGTGCGCACCTGTGCGTTGGTCGGCCGGTTCTCGGACCCGCGGGTGGCGGAGAGCCTCGGCGCCCTGCTGCCGCACCTGACCGGCCGGGGCGTACGCGTACTCGTCAGCGAGGACGCGGAGCTCCCCCCAGACGCCCCCGTGACCCGCGTACCCGACCGCGCCTTCGGGGAACGGGCGGACCTCGTGATCGCCGTGGGTGGCGACGGCACGCTCCTCTACGCGGCGCGCCTCGTGGCACGGCACAACGTGCCGCTCGTCGGCGTCAACCGTGGCCGCCTGGGATTCCTCACCGATGTGATGCCGCAGGACATGCTGCCATCGGTCGATGCGGCGCTCGCCGGCGAGCTCGAAGCCGATCAGCGCCCGCTGCTCGCGGCCCGCCTCCATCGCGCCGATGGGGCGGTGGCGCAGGCCTTCGCGCTCAACGACGTCGTTATGCAGAAGCACGACACCGGGCGCACGCTCGACTTCGAGACACGGATCGACGGCAGCTACGTCAACACCCACGATGGCGATGGCATCATCGTGGCGAGCCCGACGGGCTCGACGGCGTATGCCCTCTCCTGCAACGGGCCGATCATCGAGCCGCACCTGCCAGCGCTCGTCATCGTGCCCATCTGCCCGCACACGCTCTCCGACCGGCCGATCGTGGTCGCCTCCCAGTGTGTAATCGAAGTGGTGCTGCTCGAGCGTGCCGACACGCAGGCGAATGTCACCTGCGACGGAGCGCTGCTCGGCTCGCTGACACCGGCCGATCGACTCGAGGTCACCACCTCCTCCGAGCGGGTGACGCTCCTGCACCCGCCCGGCCACGACTACTACCGGCTGCTGCGCTCGAAGCTCCGCTGGGGCCGCGGCAGCTTCGAGCACTGAGCATGCTGACGCACCTGCAGATCCGCGATTTCGCCATCATCGATGCGGTGGAGCTCGAGATCCGCCCGGGGCTCACGGTGCTCACCGGCGAGACCGGGGCCGGCAAGTCGATTGTCGTCGATGCGCTGCAGCTGCTCGCGGGCGGCCGCGCGGGCGCGGAAGTGGTCCGTCACGGCGCCGAGCGGGCCGAGATCGCTGCGACTTTCGAGCTCAGCCAGGCGCCACGCGAGCTCAAGCAATGGCTCGAGGAGCAGTCGCTCGGGGGCGGCACGGAGCTCATCGTGCGCCGCGTCGTCGGCAGCGACGGACGCTCGCGCGCTTACCTCAACGGGCAATCCGTGCCGGTGCAGCTGCTGCGCGAGGCGGGCAGCATCCTGATCGATATCCATGGGCAACACGAGTTTCAGTCGCTCACCCGCAGCGCTGCGCAGCGGGAGCTCCTCGATGGCTACGGCTCCCTGACGGCGACCGTCGGCCAGGTCGGCATCTCGCACCGAGTGTGGCTCGAGCTCCTCAATCGCACGCTCGCGCTCGAAGGCCAGGCGCGCGATCGCGACGCGAAGCTGGAACTCCTGCGCTACCAGGTGCAGGAGCTGCGGGCGTTGCAGCTCAAGCCCGGTGAAGCCGAGGCGCTCGCCGAAGAAGCGGGACGGCTCGCCAACCGCGGCCGCCTGGCGGGGGGTGCGCAGGCGGCGCTCGACGCCCTCTACGCGAATGATCAGCTGAGCGCGCATGCCATGGTGAGTCGCGCGCTGCAATCCCTGCGCTCACTCGCCGCACTCGACTCGAAGCTCGCCGCCGTGCTGCCGCTGCTGGAGGAGTCCGCGGTGCAGGTTCGCGAAGCGGCGCGTGAGCTCGAGCGCTATGGCGAGTCTCTCGAGCTCGACAGCGCACGGCAGGAGGAGGTGCAGCGGCGGCTCGCCGCCGTGGAGGAGCTCGCACGCAAGCACCACGTGACGTCCGCAGAGCTTCACGCGCATGCCGGGCGCCTCGCCGGGGAGCTCGAGGCGCTCGAGCGCGCCGACACCGATCTCGCCGATCTGCGCAAGGAGCTCGCCACGGCCCTGCAGGCCTACCGCGTCCAGGCGCAGCAGCTCTCGGGCAAGCGCATGGCGACCGCGCGCGTGCTCGCGCGCGACATCAGTGCCCGCATGCAGACCCTCGGTATGGCGGGAGGGCGCTTCGAGGCGGACGTCTCCCAGGACGGCAACGCGGAGCCTTCCCAGCAGGGCATCGACCAGGTCGAGTTCCGCGTCACGGCAAACCCCGGCTCGCCGCCACGCGCCCTGGCCAAGGTCGCCTCGGGCGGAGAGCTCTCGCGCTTGTCGCTCGCGGTGCAGGTAGCCTGCGCGTCACAGGAGACGCGCTGCATGGTGTTCGATGAGGTCGACGCCGGCATCGGCGGCGCCGTCGCAGAGATCGTCGGCCGCGAGCTGCGCTCGCTCGGGGTGCGCGGCCAGGTGCTGTGCGTCACTCACCTGCCGCAGGTCGCCTGCCAGGCTCACCATCATCTGCGCGTCACCAAGATCACCGACGGCCGTACCACACGCACCACGCTCGCAGAGCTCGACGGCGATGAGCGCATCGAGGAGCTCGCGCGCATGCTCGGCGGAGTCGAGATCACCGCCAAGGCGCGTGAGCACGCGCGCGACATGCTTTCCGCGGCTACGCTCGCCGGCGGCAAGGGCGCTCCCGCACCCGCCGGCGCAGGCGCACCGGCCGAGTCCGGGACCAAGGGAGACGATACGGTGCGTCAGCGGCGGCCGCCGGCGGCGCGCCGTCGCTGATCAGCAGCCCGCGTCAGGCCGGTTTGCGCCGACGATACGGGCAGTTCTCGCGCCGGCAGTGCCCGTAGAGAATCAGCGAGTGATCACGGATGGTGAAGCCGAGTTTCTGCGCCACCGCTGTCTGGCGCTCCTCGATCCCTGAGTCCATGAACTCTTCGACCCGGCCGCAGTCGAGACACACGATGTGGTCGTGGTGCGTACCCTGATTGAGCTCGAACACGGCCATGCCATCCTCGAAATGATGGCGGGTGACGAGTCCGGCTGCCTCGAACTGCGTGAGCACGCGGTATACGGTTGCAAGCCCGATGTCCTCGTTCGAGTCGAGCAGCGTCCGGTAAATGTCTTCGGCCGACAGGTGACGCGTGGCGCTGCCCTCGAGAAGCTCGAGGATCTTCAACCGCGGCAGCGTCACCTTCAAACCCGCTTTGCGCAGGTCCTTACCTTCCACGTCGCCCTCCGACGGAGCTCAAAGGGTCTGGATGGGCCCCGCGATCAGGTATCATGCCGCCCGTGATTATCCCCCATCGGACCCGCATGCGCTTGGTTCTCGTTGCGCTGGCGACGCTGCTCGGCGCCGCAATGCTCGGCGGCTGCGTCTATCGCATGGATGTGCAGCAGGGCAACTACCTCGAGGGCAAGACGGTCGACCAGCTACAGGTCGGCATGACCCGCACCCAGGTGCGCTACCTCCTCGGCACGCCGCTCGTACCCGACGTTTTCGACAAGGACCGCTGGGACTACCTCTATTTTTTCCGCCATGGTCGCAACCGCCCGGCCGAGCCGCGGCGGGTCGTGGTGTACTTCAAGGACGACAAGGTGACGCGCTTCGAGCGTGTCAACGTCCCCGAGAGTGCGCCGCAGGCGCCCGATGAGGGCGCGCCGATCTCGAAATTCCCGAAGATCTAGGGTCCGCGCTTCCGTTTGCTGCGGCGCTCGCGCGCGACGCGCTCGCGGCGGCGTTCGCGCGGGTCGCGCCGGAGCGGGTGGTAGAGCTCGATGCGGTCGCCGTCGGCGCAGTTGTCGCTGCGGGTGCGCGGCTCACCGAACACCCCGACCGGCGCGGAATCCCAGGGAACCTGCGCGGCGAGCTCCGCGGGGAGCTGCGTGCGCGCCGCTGCCAGCGCATCCGCGATGCGTGCGGGGGGCGGCAGCTCGACGCTCAAGAGGTACTGCCGCTCGCGGGTCGCATAGGCGACCGTGCAGCGGATGCGGGCGCCCCCGGGCGGCCCGGCACTCACGGCAGCGAGCGCGCCCGCGCCACGAAGGCATCCACGAGCGAGCCGATCGTCGCGGCGAATGTCGGCTCGAACAACATGGCGGTGAGGCGGTTGCCGAAGGCAAAGCGCATGGTGAGCTCGACGCGGCAGCCATCGGGCTCGATCGGCGTCAGCCGCCACTCGCCCTCGAGCGTGCGAAAGGGACCGCTCACGAGCTGCATGTGGATGCGGCGGGCGGGTTCGAGCGTGTTGCGCGTGGTGAATTCGCCGTGCAGCGCGCCCTGCCTGACACCGACCGTCGCCACGAGCTCCGCCGGCGTGCGGGACAGCACCTGCGCGTGGGTGCACCAGGGCAGAAACTGCGGATAGCTCTCTATGTCGTTGATGAGCGCGAACAGCTCGGCCGGCGATTTGTTGACGAGGGCCGAGCGCTTGACCTCTCGCATCGCGGCATTGTCCCATTACGGCCCGCGCATGGCCAAAGCAGCAGAATCGCCCCGCCTGATCGCCGAGAACCGCAAGGCGCGCTTCGACTATTTCATCGAGGAGCGTTTCGAGGCGGGGATGGCGCTGCAGGGCTGGGAGGTGAAGGCGATGCGCGCGGGACGCGCGCAGCTCAAGGAGGCCTACGTGTATCTGCGCGGCGGCGAGGCTTTCCTCATCGGTGCGCACCTCTCGCCGCTCCCCACGACCTCCACGCACGTCCCGGCGGACCCCGTGCGCACGCGCAAGCTCCTGCTCCATCACAGCGAGCTGCAGCGCCTGATCGGGGCGGTGGAGCGGCGCGGCTACACGCTCGTGCCGCTCGAGCTCTACTGGAAGAACGGCCGCGCGAAATTGCAGCTCGCGCTCGCCAAGGGCAAGAAGCAGCACGACAAGCGCGCCGTCGAGAAAGATCGCGACTGGCAGCGCGACAAGGCCCGCCTGTTGCGTCGCGGCTGACGGCTACAGCTCCGGCGGGAGCTTGTCGTTCTTCAGCTCGTACACCAGGCCGAGCGTCGTGAGCGTGTCGCGACGGCCGGAGCCGGGCGGCGGACTGCTGTTGTCGATGAGCTTGTAGCCGACGGAGAGCGCGAAGCGGTCGGTCATCTTCACCTGCAAGGCGAAGTCCGCGTGGGTGAGGGTGTTCTCCTTGCCCGACTGCACGGCCACGGCGGCGAGGAACTTGGTGTACTGATTGAAGTTGTGCTCGAAACCGAGCCCGGCATCGAGGATCGCATCGCTCTCCTCGGGTTGCTCGGTGCGGCTGACGACCGCTCCGATGTCGTCCTTCACCAGGATCTCCGGGCGCAGCCGCCGGTATCCGGCGCCGATCTGCGCGGTGAGCTTGGTGGCGTCGGTATCGATGAACTTGTAGCCGACACCGCTCTTCACGGCCGCCTGGTAGGCGAAGCCGCTGAAGCGGTCATCGTCGTAACGGCCGCCCACGTACCAGTAGAAGTGTGGGGTGATGTTGTAGTTGCCCTGCAGGTAAGCGTCCCAGGCCTGGGCCGTGGTCTCGCCGCGGGTCGAGCCGTAAAGGCCATCACCACCAAAGAGCAGCTTCCAGTTGCCCATGACGTGCGCGGCGTGGAACAGCGCGTTTGCTGCGCTGTTGTCGGTGTTGCCGCCGGTCTTGGAATAGCCGACCACGCTGCGCATGGCCCAGGTGGGATCGCCTGGG
>Ga0307472_100000586_pt1 | contig 13019 bp, 36 predicted proteins | sample atmos_gasesAM5C__2_FD_204582 | JGI IMG/M metagenome (GOLD analysis project Ga0307472, IMG submission 204582) | Hardwood forest soil microbial communities from Morgan-Monroe State Forest, Indiana, United States - atmos_gasesAM5C_05 | ecosystem: Environmental > Terrestrial > Soil > Temperate...
ATCATAACTTTTGTTCACAATGCTATAGACATTGACTACCTTAAGGTTTAAAGTATGCCGTCGCTTTGAGCGTACAAAGGTGATGCGGTGATCTGGTACAAAGGGATTCGCACCACGGCAGGCGCGACCGTTCACGTGGTTGACTCCGGTCGGCGCTCTCTGCTGCCGCCCTGCAACAACATTCGCAATCACAGTCCAACCGGCTTTGAGTGGGGCTATGGCGGCTCCGGCCCGGCGCAGCTTGCGCTCGCGCTCTGCGTTCACGCGCTTGACGGCGACGCGAGACGCGCCCAGAGTATCTACCAGGATCTTAAGTTTCGCATCGTTGGCAGGCTTGAGAGCGACCGCTGGGCACTGTCGAAAGAAACTATCGTTCAAACGATCCATGATCTCGAAGCCGAGAATCGATCCAATCACCAAGGAGTTAGTATGACCGCAACCACCGCAGCAGCTCCTGCCTGCCCGCGTTGCCGGGACCGCAGTGGCCATCAAGTGTATGTCGTTCACGGCGAGCTTGGCCGTTACGTGTTTGACCAACGCAAGGCGCGAGCCATGATTCAGGCCAATCCTCGGGAGGCGTACCCGATACCGCCCGAGGTGGTAGAAAAGTTCCTCGAAGTCAACAACGAATGGCATGAAGAGCATGTTGACCACGTTGATTCCTCCGACCCTGGCATCATTGGGCAGCGCTTCGGAGGCATGGCTTTGTTTGATGGTACGCATCGCGCACGTCGGTCGCTGCGCGACCATACCCAGTTCATGGCCTATTTCCTAACCTTGGAAGAATCCAACGCCTGTCTCATCGATAAAGAGGTCGCCGAGATGTCGGTGGAGATCATCGCTCGCGAGATCAAAGGGGTTCTCCGCAACAATCAGAACGCGGAGCTGCTTGAGGTCGAGATCGGGGCTGACGACTACGAACAGGCTGGCGCAAGCGAAGAGGCGATTCGCCAGCACTTGACGCCCGAGGAGAATGGGCGCGTTTGCATCTTGGTGATTGACAACTCCCAGGAGGCCGAGCATGGCGAAGCCGAAGCGTAGCGGTGCCTGGGTCGTGGCTGGCAATCGAGGCGATGCGAATGAGATCGGATACTGTACGCGATGTGGCCAAGGACTAAAACTGAATTTGCCACAGCTTCTTAGTGTAGCAATCGCCGCGATGCAAGCGTTCGTCAAGGCTCATAGCAACTGCCAAGCCGGAAAGGAGCGCGTGACTCGTGTTTGATCCGCGCAAGCGCACGAAGGACTGGCAGTCGGTCGGCCCTGGCGGCGTCTACCTGGACCCGGACGGATTCATTCATATTTTCCCCGACGAGGTCTGCGCCGTGCTCGACATCCCGTACACGCGAGAGAACTACGACATGATCATCGAGACCCTGATGATCGACATGCCCCGCCTGTTCGGCCTTGAGCCGTCCAAGGGCAAACTCATTTACCACGAACGTGAGATTGATGCTTAAAACAAAGGAGCGAAAACACAAACCAATGCCAGCAACCATCGCCAAGGCTATGAAGATGTTAGCTATGGCGTTGCAGCATCGCCGCGACACGCTGCAACGCGCCATCGGTCTTCTTGAAAGCATTCAGGAGCCGATCTCGCTGTCTTTCACCGGCGCTGCTGTCGATAAACCAAAACGCAAGTACATTCGAAAAACACCGGAGCGCAGTATAGCGGCCACTCGAAAGAAGGCGAGCGGTCTCTGGACTCCGGCGCGGCGGCGCGCCCAGGCCGCAAGGATGCGAAAGATTAACCTACGACGAAAGAGACAACAGTGACCGCAACTGCGCTCTTCGACGCCTTTCGCAACCTGCCACGCGAAGAGCAGAGAGAACGTTTCTCTCTCTGCTCTCGCTGTGGCGAGACCTTCAACTTCCCGACGACCCGTTGAAGGAGAGTCATGAGCACGACGGCCATCATATTCACCGATGACATCATGATTGAAAAGCTTTGCAAGACTTTTGAGTTTGCCAAGACGACCCTGGCGGCAACCGAAAAGCCGGATGCTGGCGACGTTACAAACTTCGTGCCGTTCGCCGTTGTGATCGATGCCAATGGCAGCGCCGAAGCCGTCACGATGCCGTGGACGAACGCGGCTGAAAAAGAACAGCTTGGGCGCGCCATTTCAAAGACCGCCAGAGCGATTCAGGCGCAGGCGCTGGTGGTCACCATCGTCGGCACGGTGTTGAATATGCCGTTGGTTCTTCCGGAGCTTGGCATTCAAGAAGACCGTATCACGCCGCAGACCGTCGATGAGTTTGAGAGCCGCCTGTTTGCGTGGTGCGAAAAACTAACAGGAGGCAGGGTGCTCGGGCGTCTGCCGGACAAGTACTTTCACGATGAGCTGCTCAGTACCGCGCTCGGGCCGCGCCTCGCTGGCGCTACCGTCAAGCAGCAATTTGAATGGGTGAATGGCGCTCTGCAATTCATCGGCGAGCCGGAACTGTTTGACAACCGCATTCACGGCGCAGTCATGATCAACTTCATACCGAAGTGGTGGGACTGATGACGACGACGTTCAAGATCGTGCCGCACTCGATTCGACCCGGCGTTGATGTCGTCGAGATTTGGTTCGGCGACAAGATGGTCGCGACTCTCTACCCGCGAGACGGCGGGTGCCGCCTCGACTCCAAACATCTCGTTCACTCCAAACAGGAGCCGCGCATCGAGGGAGTTGATGCTTTTAGCTTTTTCTTCAGCGGAGAGCCGCAATGACAGACTCACCCATCATGCGAGACGAACTCGACCGCATGGCCATCACGATCACAAGTTTTCTGGCGGCTTATCGCCCAGGCTGGCTCGACATGATCCGCGATCAACTGCTTCGTGGTGTCACCTATGAGCAATGGAAGGAACACTTTGACAAGTTCAGCGCCGAGCAACCACAGATTCTTGCCGTTTATGGTCGGCTGAAGGCGAACGGAGTTGACTACGAATATTTTCTGCGCGCCATGTGGAACGAATCGCGGCGGCTGGCCAGCATGAACATGAAGGGAGCAGAGGCGTGACCACCGACAGAGCGATTGAAATATTTTTCGTGGCCAGCCAGTGGTTCAATGCAGGCGTCGCCGCCGTCGCGCTCTATTCCGCTTACCTCGCGCTGCGCGGCTGGCGAAACGCTCTTAAGACTGAGCGAGAGTGTCTTGAGCATACGGCGCGAGTGCTTGAGTATTGTCGTCAATCCCATGACCGCGAAGAGCAACTGCGCGTGATGATGCACGATCTCGACGAGAACTGGCGCAAGCGATACGACGAAAAGAAGGAGCGAGTCAATTGAAACGCATTCATCTGATCCAGTGTCTTTGTCCCGAGCGCCACGCCATCATGGCCGTGATGTACGACCCGGAGCGCATCAGCGCCGAGGGCGCGCTCGCCGGTTTCCAGCAGGTCGTCGAGCTGGCGCTCCAACAGAAGGTAATTCGCCAGCGCTGCGAGATTTGCAAGCGCGATGTCGAGTTTCACTATGAAGACGCCGTCACCAAGTTCAACAGCATCGAGGAAGCCGCTCCGCTGGCGCGACAGATTGAAGCGCAGCAGCTCGCGACCCGGCGCTTCTTTGACGCAGCGAGAAACTAGAAATGATCGAAGTTGTCGCAGTTGTGTTTATGCTCGTCGCGGTCGCGCTTCTGTTCGTGGCCATGCGCGTGAAAGAGGATTGGGACAATTGATGGCGGTTCGAGGACAGCGTCTGCGCGTAACGTGCGCCGGTCGCACCGTCGTTGCCTGGGTCGTCTTCGGGTCCGACAACCGGCGCTCGCTGGTGATCGGCTTCGAAGCTATTCTCGATGGCTGCGTAGGCACGATGCCGACGCTGACAGGCGACGACGGCGTGACGCGCAACCTGATTACAGGAAAGGAGATCACAATCGAGTGGTTGCCAACATAGCTTTGAGCGCGGAAAACTTCTCCACTCTAATCAACGGCGGCGTTGTAGAGGAAAGTGGAGCGAACGGGCGACTCGTCATTCGCATCATCCTTTCCGACATCGGGTTTGCTCGGATGCGGCAGGCTCTCGATGAAGCTGAACGAAGGAGCCGCGAGTCATGACTACATATCGACCCGAGCTGCCAGAACTGCCGGAGACCATGAAGAAGCTGCCAGTCGCTCGCGGCTATCCTGTGCCGTGGTTTGTTGAGTGGATCAAGGGCGAGCCGGAGTTTCGCGTCTCGTCGCAGCGCAAGATCATGGAAGCCGCTCGCTTGAATCTCTGCTGGGTCTGCGGGTCTGTGCTTCCGGCTCCCGGCCCGGTCGCGTTCGTCATCGGCCCGATGTGCGCGATCAATCGTGTGTCGAGCGAGCCGCCGTCGCACGTTGACTGCGCTCTGTTCTCGGCTCGCGGCTGTCCTTTCCTAACTCGCCCGCACATGGAACGGCGCGAGGGCGATCTTCCCGGCGCGGCTGTTCCCGCCGCTGGCATCATGTTGAAGCGCAACCCAGGCGTCACGCTCGTCTGGATCACGACGGCATTCAAGATCGAATCCGTCTTTAACGGCGCGCTGTTCAAAGTGGGCGATCCCATTGAGGTTCATGCGTTCCGCGAAGGGCGACCCGCCACTCGCGACGAAATAAGAGAGTCCATCGAATCCGGCCTGCCGCATCTGCGCCAAGTTGCCGAGGCGCAGAACGGTCTCGCCGGGCTGTCCGCTCTTGTAGCGCAGAAGCGCGAGGCATACAAGGTGCTCGGCCTATGATCGTGATGCTTTACAACGACGAGCACCACCAGCGCTCGACTCTGCTCGTCGTCTTGGAACCGGACAATCTTGAGCGCATGAAAAAGGCCGATCCAATCAGCCTGATGCCGCAGGAGTTTGGCGGCATCTTGCACGAGGTCAACTATCCGTCGCGGCTGCGCGTCCTCATCGGCTATGAGGCCGACGCCGGAGAGCTTTACCAGATGATGCAGAACCGCGCCAGCCCGCTCGACATTCTCTCCTACATCGAGCGCGGGTATAAGTTCACGGCGACAGACGGCAAGTTCGTACCTCCGGTCGCGCATCGCGAAGGCGGTGATGCGTGAGCGAAGTATTTCTGATGTGTGTGCCGCCGATCTGCGACTTTTGCTCGACCGTGCTGCCGCCGAATCCGGCGTTTAACTTCCGCGCAGAAAGGGCAAAAGTCATTGACGAGTTGATGCCGCCGCTCAACATCGACCAAGACTGGTTCGCCTGTCCGCCGTGCGCGATTCTGATCAAGGCGGGAGAGTGGGAACGGCTTCTGCACAGGAGCACGACGCTGATCGCGCAAAAGAACAACATCCCGCCACATCTTGCTCAAGAGCTGATGAACGAGACGCGCAAGAACTGGCGCGAGATTTTCGGCGACCGGATGAAAGGACTTTGATGACAGGCATGACACGCGAACAGCACCGACAGCGCCATCTACTTCTTCATCGCTATCTCGACGAACTGCTCGCGGACTTTCTGATGCAGAATCAAGGGGCTTTTCCGAGCAAGACGCCGCTCTTAACTTTGATGAAGTGGTCCGCCGATCAATGTACGTTTCCGACCGATGCGCAAGTGCCGATGCACGACGAGTCGATCCAATGAGCGCCAACCCGTTCACGATCCTACAACCGGCGAAAGAGTTTCCCTGCGCGACCTGCAAGTCGGAGTGTTGCTCGGGCATTCCGCTGGTCGATAGCGAACTGAATGACATCGTCAATTATCTCGACACGCTGCCACGTGCGGCGCTGAAGCGGCTGGCCCGACAAAGGCGCGACCCGACGATGTGCATGTTCGTCGATACGGAACACTGGCGCTGCTCCGTCTATTCAGTTCGCCCTTGGCTCTGCCGCATGTTCGGAAAGATCCCGCGACTCAAGTGCGACTACGCGCCGGAGCGCATTCACGATATTCCGCCCGAGCAAGCCGAGGCCGAGTTCAATGCAAAGCTTTTGCCGCAGGAGCCGCGCTATCTGACGGCCTACAATCCCGTCGCAACCATCGCGCCGCTGATGGTTCCCGTCATGAAGTGGGAACATATTCTGCTCTACCTTGGAAGAGATCGCGCTAAAATTCTCAAGTGATGTTGTGGACGTTCGTCATCCTCGCCGTCACCTTCTTGTCCGCCATTCTGTTTTTTCTTCTGATCGCCTGCTGGCGTCGATCCCGTAGCTGGCGCGCCTCCCGGCATCGACCCTGGTGGGCGCAAAGCGTATATCCAGCGCGTTCCGCCTGCCAGCTCTGCGGCGCAACTCGCGGCCATCGCTCCGGCTGCTCTATCGCTCTCGCCTCAGAACCCAAAGACGGCCTTCCCACCTAGGGGTTACCTCTGTAACTAGACACGTGTCCTGTCACATGGCATCATGGTCCCGTAAGAACAAAGGGGCCGAACATGGGGAACAAACAGGAACACGCTTTCGGATGCGATCAATGCCAGATGCTTTCAATCAACGGCGTCGCCTGCCACGAGACGGGATGCCCGAACAGCAAGAGCCGTTGGGATGCCGAAACCGGCGAGTGGATTCGCCAGCGCAAATGTTTTGATTGCGGCTATACCGTCGACCACGACGATCCTTGCTGCAGCGCCTCCGACGACGAGGTGGACCAATAATGAAAAGCAAAAAGGCCGAATACGCAAAGCGGCAGATGGAGTGCTTGCGCGCCGCGCAGAAGATCGTATCCAAGGGCGTCTGCCCGGATTGCGGCACCAAGCTATATAGAAACCTAGCCCTAAGCGGCTGGTATCAATGCGGTCACTTTGGCGCGGTCGGCTTTCAAAAAGAGCCAGGGCCGGTTTGCCACTTCCAAACTTTCTACGACCCGACGCCGGAACAACACGCGCAGATCTTGCGCGACGAGCCAGCCCAATGACCGGCATCTACCAAACCAAAGACGAAATGCAGGCCCGCCGGGTTCTGGGATCGGCGGCAAGCCTAGGTGTCGATCTCCGCTTCAGCCTTCACGACGGCTGGTACTCAATCCTGGTAGTGCCAGCGGTCGACGACCGCGACGCTGCCCGGCTCGCCCGCCTAGCCCGTACCCTGGCTAACACCGACCTTCGCGGCATCCCGCTATCGCCCCATTTGCAGATCGATTGACCATCGCCTGTCCTTCGCCGTCCACAGGTACCTAGACACGTGTCCTGTCGTGTGGCATCATGGGTTCAGTACAAAGGAGCAACCCGATGGAGCAGCTAGAACAGGAAATCAAACGGCTGAAGAATGCGGCCAGCAAGTGCGGATCGGACAACCCGATGGAGCGCGAGATTCAGGTACGAGCCTGGAAAAAGGATTTGAGAAAGTGGAAGCGGGAATTGGAACGGGTGCAGAAAACCTCAGACAGCAACCCATTCAAAGAAGGCGCTGTCGCTCACGCCCTGGAAGAGATCGCGCACGTGGAACACATTCTGGAAAACTACTAAGGAGAATCATGACGAACCCAAACGACAACATTCGGCAAGCGGTGAAGAAATATCTGGCCAGCGAGTCGCTGCAACAAAGCGACGGCGACGGCGTCATCGAGCGCGGCTGCATCGATAACGAAGAGGTTTTCAGGGTCGACGACCGCACCTTCGACTCCCTACTCGAAGCCGGGATTTATTGCCGCGAGCACGATATCGAGATCGCCGACACGCCCGAAGGCGTCGGCTTCAAGCTTGGCGGGCTGATCGTCGCCATCAGCGAGACGCCGCTCGACATCGCGGAAGTGATTCGGGCGCTGAACGACTCGACCGATCCTGCCTATCTCAAAGCCGCCCGCGATCTGGCGGTTGCTATCATCGCTGATTTCGGGAAGTAGCCCGGCGCGGCGTTACCACCGTAACTAGACACGTGTCCTGCCGCATGGCATAATGGTTTCAGTACAAAGGGGAAACACGATGACGAACCTAAAAGGAAAGATCGCCGCCGAGGATTACAAAACGCTGGCAGCGGAAATCAAAATCATGAGCAGCCAGTTTCTGGAGCTATTGGCCGCGCACGAAACCAAACAGGCCCAGCACCCGAAGGATTGGGGCTATGTTGGCGATCTTCAGCACACCAAGAGCCTGCTCAACGAACTACTCGGCAGCGTAAAAGGCGGCGCGTAAATGAACGGCTCGCGGTTTCAAAAGGGCAGCGGCTGTTACGCCTGCACCGTGTGCGGAAAGCAGACGCGGTCGACCGGGCGCGGCGACAACGAGAACGTACGGATGTGCACCGGCTGTTACGACAAAGCCGGAGACGAGAACGCCGTCGCGGACGGCCAGATGACGCAAGAACAGTTTGATACCAAATGGGGAGCAAAATGACAGAGCTACTTGTTGCAGTCCAACTGCTGGGCAATAAGCCCGGCGAGCGCATCGGGATCGTGAAGTTTCACGAAACCGGATACTACCCGGCGACCATTGATCGCAAAGAATGGAGCGCAGCCCAGGTCAAGGCTGCTATCGCCGAGTTCAACTTAGAGCAGGGCATCCCGCAAGACGTAGCGGAATCGGCTCTCTACGGCTCGATGTTCGGCTGGCACGTACCAGCCGCAGCGCGGGCGATTCTGTTTGCTGCAGGGCAGGAAGGAGAACGGCAATGAAATTCAACCTGAAGAAGCTACGCGCCAAGCTGGGCTATACACAGGATCGCGCCGCCCGCGCCTTGGGCGTCACGGTACGCACCTGGGTCCGCTGGGAGCTGGGCGAGGTCGAGCCGCCGCCCGAACAGGCCCGCCTGATCGCGGCGCTCTTCAGCAGCAGCCCGGTTTGCCGTCAGGCGACCGGCATCGCCAAGCTGATCGAGCACATCGAGCATTGCGCCAAGTGCCGCCTGAAGGTAACCGTGGCGCTCCGCAGCGTAGCGGAAACGGATCGCAGCGTGGCAGGGTTCCTTGCCGCCGACCAGAGGCTGTCATGAACAAGCCCATCTATTCGCGCCTTCCCGACGAGTTAGCCACGCGCTGCGATGACGGCGGCAATAGTTCGCCAACCTGGGCCGACATTCAGTACCACTGCGAGGGCGGGCTAGACCTCTGCGTTCCGACCGAGGACTTTTATTCGATTTTCGAACAGCGCCGCCTGCGTCCAATGTTTGAACGCTGGCTGGCAAAAGCTAAGGCTGCACAAGCCGCCGACAAGGAGAAGCCATGCCGCTGATCACGGTTTACAAAATCATCCCGCGCCACGGAAAAGACGACGGCGTGGGACCACGCGAGGAGCTTGGCGAGAAGCTGCCGCGCCACGCGGACATGCTTCGCTACGATCTGGCGTTCTATGACCCGGCCAACATCAGCCGGGTCGTGTTCCCGGTTTTTGATGGCAAGAACGGAAGATCCACGACCTCTATTACCCACGCTCGCTGGCAATCCTGGAGCTTCCAGATCACGCCGGAAAACGAACGCGAGCAACAATACATCGAGAATCTGAACGAGTGGATCACCTACAGGCATCTCGCGCCGGGCAGTCAGGAACTGGTGCCGGTCACGCTCGCGGAATATCTCGCGCAGCACAAAGATACAAGACTCAAGCTGGCAAAACGGCACCGCTAAAAAGGAGCACCATGAAACTGATGTTCGCACTTCTCTTGTTAACCGCGTCCGCCTTCGGACAGATCCTCCCACCATCCAGCCGACCGCCGCGTCTGGCTCCGCCAGATCAGCAGGTTCATCACACCGAGCACATCGGTATTTACATCATCACCTATTTCCCCGCACATCAAGACACGCACGAGCCAGACGTTAGACTGCAGACTGAGGACACCGACGTAAGCTGCAACAACCTTGGGACCGAGGAGAAGATGAACATCGAGTGCCACAACACCTTTGATAGAGGACACGCGCCGATAGCAAATCTCATTCTTCGGAACTTTCACGGCCACGACTACACACTACTTGATACTGCCGTTTTGCCCGCCAAACTAAGCAACGGGCCGGATGGGTATTATGTCAAATGCGACCCGCTTGAGGAGCTGCAATCTAGTGCTCGTGCTCACAAGGCTCCCAGCGCCACTTTCTCCTACAAGGAATCTGGTCGCGATCACATCACGGTCGAGGGCCGCTGCGGCGGTAAGATCACGGCGGTCAAGTATTTGGTCAATCTAAGAGCACGACCACTCTAAACAAAAAAACAAGAGGGTCTGACTCGGCGAATGACGCCGGGTCTTTTTCTTGCTACAGTTCCACAGGGAACAAAACCCGAACGAAGTGCGAACACCGATGCTCTCGCCGCTCACATTCAAGCAGGCTCGCGTCCGCGATTTCATCCTCTCCTTTCAGCAAGATCGCGGCTATTCGCCGAGCTTCAAAGAGATCGGCGAGGCGTTCGAACTGCGCTCGCTTGCCTCGGTCTCGCGCTACATCCGCACACTGAAACGCAAGGGCGCGATCCGGCAGCGCCCGCGCCGGTCGCGCTCGCTGCGGGTCGTTGAGATGCCCGGCATTCGAATCGCCTGTCCGATCTGTGGCGAGCACTTTCGTTTACCCATTGAGGTCGAAAAAGAACATCCAGCCGCTTGACCGCAGCGTAGCATCCAATCAAACGAGGTGCTTTTCCCCCATGCCTTTACTCAACCTTGTGATCGTGCTGATCGTGATCGGCGTCCTTCTGTGGCTGGTCAACGCTTACATCCCCATGGACGCCAAAATCAAACAGATTCTCAACATCGTAGTAATCATTTGTGTGGTGCTCTGGCTGCTAAACGTCTTTGGTCTGTTTAGCTCATTCTCGAACGTTACCGTTCCCCGGCACCGATGAAAGCTTGACGGCAACAATTCCCGTGTTATGCTCCGAACTAGCCGCACACCACCACAAGCTTCCCTTCCGCGAACTCGGGAACGCACGAGAATTTAAGAGTTCTGCGCCGACCCCTTGGCCACGCCTCTGTCTAAAATCAGCGCGACGCTGCCCAGCGTCCCCGTTTTCTACCAAGGACAGTGTTTCTCTTTCATCGACGCGGAGCCGGATCACTACATTTCCAAAGACGAGTTTCAGCGCGGCAAACGCGCTGGCGACTATCTCTCCATCATGCGCGGCAAAGCTGCGCTGAAGCTGACCGACAGCAAACCAAAATTTCCCAATCTGATCGAGTCCATCAAGAGCCGCTGGCAGGACGTGGCGACCAACAATCACTCGTTCCAATTTCGCCGCGACTATGGCGCGCTGCAAGAGCGCCTCGGTCCTACGGTTCGCATGTTGATGAAGTGAGGAACAAGAATGTCCGCACCAACTACCAACCAACTGTTGACGCAGATCGCCGGTCTTTTGCAGCAGCAGAACTTAACTCTGGCCTCCATTCTCACCGAATCACGGAAGCAAACGGACCTTTTAACCGAGCTTGTGGGCACTGTTGACAACGAAGCCGCCAGCTTGGTGCTCACTTTCGGGAAACCAGTTCCACAGCACTGAAAACGTTCAATCGGAAAAAAACAAAACAAAAGGAGCAACAAAACAATGCCTAACTTTCAACTTGGCGACACAGAAAAAGTCGCATACGCTCTGACGGCTCTGGATGCCGACAGCAACCCGGCGACTCTCGCCCCTGGCGACACCGTTTCCGTCGTGTCGAGCGACGTTGCTTCGGCAACCGTCGTTCCTGATCCAACTCCAGTCGCCGGGTCGCTGGCTTCCGGCTTTATCGTCGGCGGCAGCAAGCTCGGCACCATCACCATCACCGCATCGGCAAATAAAGCCGATGGAACTCTGGATTTGTCTGTCACCGACGCCATTGATATCGTCGGCGGCAAGGCGTCCAGCCTGAGTCTCGGTCTCGGCGCTCCCGTCGCGCAGTAATGCCCTTTGCGTCGCCAGTAGCGTGTCATTGCGGTCAACTCAATTGCGTTGAGCACAGCGCGAAGCAGGTTGACCGCAATGATCCGAGCCGCAAGGTCTATCAGTCGCGGCGCTGGCGGTTTCGCACTCGGCCTTACATTTTGGCCCGCGATCCACTCTGCAGGATCGCCAAAATCTGCGTTGAACTCTATGGGCAGGTCAAGAAAAGCACCCAGGTCGATCACGTCATTCCGATGGCCGATGGTGGAGACCCATTTCTCGATTCAAATCTGCAAGGCGTTTGCGACGACTGCCATGCTTGGAAAACCGTGAACGACGAACTCAAGCGCACCAACAAATAACTTCGGAGGATCAACATGTCTCACAGAATCTCTTCAACGTCTCCCGATCAGGGAACAGAAGTGTCCTTGCTGGACCAGGGTTATCAAGTGCTGTCCGCTGATGGCGCGATCACGATCAAGGACGGCGTTTGCGTCATCACCAAGGGCACTGCTATTGCCGCAACTCTTGCCGCACCCATCGCTGGTCTTCCGACTGCTGGCGGCGATGATGGGCGCATCTTGCATATCGTGTCGCGCACCGCCGCCGCTCACGTCATCACCAGCCCGGTCGTCGGCTTCAATGCAAAGGGATCTTCCGGCACCGCGACCTTTGCCGCCAACATCGGAAGCTGCTGCAATCTCGTCGCCTATAACGGCAACTGGGTCAACGACGGCAACACCGGCACAACCTACGCCTAAGAAGGGAGATCAACGTGTCCACAACTACACCCAATCGCGGGCTGACCAAACTCAGCGCCGCCGATCCTGATTTTCATAGTACCGGCTGGTCGAACGATTACAACGCGGCGATGGACATCATCGATGCGCTGTCCGCCATCGGCGCTGCGGGTGCCGACGGTGCTATCGGTCTTAAGGAAGGCACGGTGTTCATTACCAAGAGCGCGTCGGCTGCGCTGCTCACCCTAGCCGCGCCTGTCGCTGGACTGCCTGCGGCTGGAGGCGACGACGGCAAGGTGCTGCGCATCAAGTCGACGACCGCCAAGGCCCACACCGTCACCACGCCCAGCAACAAGATCGATGGCATCACCGCCGTCGCCACGTTCGGCGGCGCGGTCACCGACTTCATTGAGCTGATCGCTTACAACGGTATCTGGCGCTCGGGCGCATCGAGCGGGATCGTCCTGAGCTAACCGGGTCGAGGCGAAGGCAAAGCGATGACCAAAGCGCTCGGCCCGACGCCCGGCGCAGCGACGCCACAGAAGGCAACGTGGCGCTACGCCAGGGGGGTAGGGGGGTCGCGACACTCCTCGGCACTCAACGACGAC